>Ga0208635_100025_pt1 | contig 187944 bp, 180 predicted proteins | sample LakWasMe93_HOW11_2_FD_183915 | JGI IMG/M metagenome (GOLD analysis project Ga0208635, IMG submission 183915) | Freshwater sediment methanotrophic microbial communities from Lake Washington under simulated oxygen tension - Sediment Metagenome... | ecosystem: Environmental > Aquatic > Freshwater...
TCGGGTAATCTTGTCCATGGACTTCCCCTTTCAACTGGCTGCAGATTGATGACTTCGAGAACCACCAATCTTGGCGCATTGACGCCGTTCGCCCGAAGGTGGGAAGTCCCTTCGTATTCGCTCGAGGGATGCGCCAACAGCAGGCCACCAGCCCGGGTCTGGCGTCCAGCCGTCGTCGACCGCTTAGCTATAACGCTAGGCACCATGAAAGCCCCATTTCTTGCCCCGGCTTTCCTTCTCATCTGTCTCACGGCGCAAGCGACGCCGACGGCTGAATCGTTGAAAGTTGCCCGGCAGATTTCGGCGCAACACCCAAAAGTGCGCTGGGACTTCTCAACGCTAGTAGAGGGCGACTTCAATGGCGATCGCAAGACTGACATAGCGTTCGTTGGGTACAACACAGAAGGTGTCTTACTCGCCGTCCACGTCGCGACTTCGAGCAAGAACCCTCGGTCCACGCAGTTTCTTCAGTTCGCGATCAGCCCGTCAGTTCAAGCCGCAATCTGCGAAGCACCTGCACAGCTTCAGGTGGAGAAGCTTCTTTGCTCACCCATGGGCGATCCACTACCAGGCTGCAAGCCATCCGCGCTGGCCGATTCGCTCTATCTCGTCGGTGGAGACTGTGACCCAATCAATCTGTATTGGAGCCACACAAACAGCCGAATGGATTGGTGGAGGCTATGACGCCTAACACGTCGCTCAACTGGACCCGCACCGGCATGCCGCCTACGGGTCGGTTGGCTCCAAATTAGAAGTCACATGAAGATCTGGCGCGGACAACCTGACCACAATCATTGGCGGACGGAGTTCACTGCCCGAGAGCGAGGCGTGGCTTGGCTGGCAATTGGAGGGGTATTTTGGGTGCTGGCCTTCCTCAAGTGGAGTTCGCCGGAGGGGTCGCCGTTCAGCGGAAAGTGGGGGTGGCTCATTGCGTGGGCGCACGAAAGCTTGGGCACGAAGGGCCCTGCCATCGTCCTTATGACCGTTGGTGCAGTGTTCACGCTCTGTGGGGCAATCGCATGGTGGCGCAAGTGACTTCTGACCTGGCGCTCAACCGGGCCCGCAACGGCATGCCCCGGCTGGCCTTCATTTCGTTCTCGGCCAGCTGAGTCACGCTGCCTCTGGACGGTTACAACAACAGTTAGGTTTCTCGGAGCGAAGTTCTCGACCTTTAGGAGCATCCATGGATACATTGCCCGTTCACCTATTTAGAAGCAGCTTTCACCCGTTTCTCGATTTGCTCAATGAGCAAGGGTTGAAGTACGAAATGCGCTCGGTCAGGTCCGGCGTTCCAATGGCTTCTGGAGGCACGCTGGAACTCGTGAAGGCAATTGGCGACGCCACGTTTTGGCCGGCAGTTGCCGTAGTTGTGACCGCATTCATCAACCGGCGCAACGGCCGCAAGGTCATCATCACGACCAAAGACAAATCGGTAGTGCATGTCGAAGGACTTAGCATGGCCGAGTTGGAGCACGTTCTTAAGTTGGCCGAGAACATTACTGCCATCGACCCAAATCCACCTGGAGAAGCTGCCAATGAGCGCGCAGAAACCTAACCAGATACAGGGACTTCCCGCCGCGTCAGCACCGTCGCATTGAAGTTTCCTCATCAAGACCTGACCCTTGCCAAGAGCTGTCGTGCACGCCGGCGTACTGAAGGACTGAACAGAGCACAGACTGCCACTCTGCAGGCGGCCTTGTTGCATGCCAGTACCCATGCGGCCCCGGATACGAACCGCTCAGCGGAACTCCATCCCATCGCGTCGACTTGAGCCCAGAGCCCACATCGCCGACCACCCCTCCCCGACAAACTGGCTTGCAGCCCCAAGGCATTGCATTCACACTGCCCGGAATGCATTTCGTCTACGTCAAAGTCCCGTTGCGGGGTCTGGCCAAGCAGGCCTTGGATGCGCTGCACCAGGCGCTGGAGAGTGCACTCGAGACGAGCGCGACGGGCTCGCTGCTGAGTTGGGGGACCTCGGTGCCGTCGGTAGGCGCCAGCGAGAGCGATCCGGGCAGCTTTCACCGGGTCGACATCGAGCTGCATGATCTGGAAGCTGGCCTGCAGGTGCTGCGCGAGGTGCTGCCGAGGCTGAGCGCGGCCCATGGCACGGAGCTGCATTTCACGGTGCATGGCGCGGCGCTGCAGCAGACCCTGTCGGAAGCCGGCTGGGGCGCCCAGGTAGCGAGGACGGGCAGCCATCGGCCGCGGCGCGAGCCCTGACCCTCACGCGAGCCGCCTCGTGCAGCCCGGGCAGGCCGCCCGCTACAGGCGCAGGCAGCGCCCGGCCACGTCCAGCGTGAGCGGCACGCCCAGCGGCAGTGGCAGGTTCGGGCAGCAATGCCCGCTGGGCCAGCCGGCCAGGATGGGTTTGCCGAGCTGCGGCAGGTAGTCGGCCAGCACCGCGTCGGGGGCCTCGGCATCGCTGAAGCTGCCGATCAGAAAGCCCGCGGCGGCGTCGAGCACGCCGGCCAGGCGCAGCTGGGCCAGGTAGCGATCGACGCGGTAGGGGTCCTCGGCAATGTCTTCCAGGAACAGGATGGCGCCGCGCGCATCGGGCATCCAGCGCGTGCCCAGGCTGGACACCAGCACCGAGAGATTGCCGCCGATCAGCCGGCCCCGGGCAGGCCCGCCCTGGCTCAAGGGGTGAGCCGGCAGATCCTCGGGGGCCAGCACATCGCCGGCGCGCAGGCCGCGCTGCAGCTGGGCGGCGAGGCGGCGTGCATCGTCCAGGCCACCGGGCCCTTTATCGATCCAGTCCGAGGCCGGCATCGGCGCATGCCAGGCCGGCAGGCCGAGGCGATCGAGCGCGCCGTGCAGGGAGGTGATGTCGCTGTAGCCGATCAGGGGTTTGGGGTGGCGCTTCAGCAGTGCCAGGTCCAGGCCGTCGAGCAGGCGGATGCAGCCATAGCCGCCGCGCAGGCACAGCACGGCGTCGACCTCGGGGTCGGCAAAGGCGGCATGCAGATCGGCCAGGCGCTGCGCATCGGCCGCGGCCAAATGACCCAGCTGCGCGGGGCCGGCGCAGCCGGGAAACAGCTTGGCGCGAAAGCCCAGCTGCTCGATCAGTGGCGCCACCTGTTCCAGCACGCCCGGCTTGGGCGGGCCGGCGGGTGCCACCACGCCCAGGCAGGCACCGGCGGGCAGCGGCCGCATCAAGAAGAACTCGTTCATGAGCAGGCCTCCAGCCAGGGCTCGAGCGCGGCGTCGATGGCCGCGCCCAGCGCCGGCAGGCGCGCTTCCGGCGCGCCGTAGCGGGAACCGAGGTTGCTGAGCATGGCGATCAGGTAGTGACGACGGCGTGGCGCAACAGCACGCACGATACCGGCGTCGGAGGCGTAGTTCTCGGTCGTGCCGGTCTTGTGGGCGAAGTGCAGCGCTGAGGCCTCCAGCCGCTCGGGCATCAGCACACGCAGGGTCTGCGCCTCCAGCGCACGCAAGACCTGGCCCCGGCTCTCCGCGCTGAGCCGCGGCGCATGCGCCGGTAGCCAGGGCGCCGCGGGCGCATCGGGGTCCAGCCACCAGAGCAGGCGCACGGTGTCCCAGGCCGTCATCTGCAGCTGGCCCACGCCGGCACCGGCGGCATTGCCCCAGCCGCCATCGGGCCGGGTGTTGACGAGCCGCAGCGTCGGCAGGCCCAGGCGGGCGAACAGCTGCTGCACCTCGTTGTGGCATTCGCCCTGCGCGTCGCGGCGGATCGCGCCGATCGCGTGCAGATGCATCACCAGGGCCGAGGTGGCGGTGTTGCAGCTGATCGCCGTCATGTCCAGGGCCCAATCGCGCACGGCACGGCACTGGCCCTCGAAAGACAGCGGCGCATCCCAGCGGCTGCGGCCCTGGTCAATCAACCAGGCCAGCCCGACCAGCACCATCAGCTTGAGCAGCGAGGCCGGATAGGGCGCCACCACCGCGGGGCCGCTGTCGCCATGCAGGGGCAGCCAGTCCAGGCGCTGCCAATCGACCCCGGGGGCCTCGGGCAGCCAGGCGATCGAGCGGCCCTGGGCGTCCTGTTGATCGGCCAGGAAGCGGATGCCCTGCGCCGCGCCCGCGCCGGCCGCCATGCCCGCCACCAGGCCCTGCGGATGCTGGCGCGAGAACAGCACGTTGGCAAACACCGGCGCGCCGCCGGCCGGGAAGCAGGCCACGGCCAGATCGATGCTGGGGAAATGGCGCAGCGCCCGGCCGCCATCAAAAGGGTCGGGCGTGGCGCCGAAATCCTGTGCCAGCACCGCGCGGCGCAGCAGTTCGGCCAGATCGCTTGAATTCATGCTGCTGTCATCGTCGCGGCAGTTGCAGGCCGTCCAGGCTCAGCGGGCTAGTGCGGCCCGACACCAGCTCGGCCACAATGCGCGCCGAACCGAACGAGAAGGTGAAGCCCAAGGCACCATGGCCCACATTGAGCCACAGCCCGGGCACCGGGGTGGCGCCCAGCAGCGGCGCGCCACTGGGGGTGGCGGGGCGCAGGCCGGCCCAGGTCTCGGCACGATCGTAATCGGCGGCGCGCGGGAACATGGCGCGCACCGCACGCTGCAGCGAGGCGATGCGGCCGGGGTCGATGCGCAGGTCCTCGCCCACCAGATCCACCATCGCGGCGACGCGCAGCTGCTCGCCGATGCGCGCATAGAGGATCTTCTTCTCGAAGTCGGTCACGCTCACCACCGGCGGCAGATGGTCGGCGGCGATCGGCGCGGTCAGGCTGTAGCCCTTGAGCGGATAGATGGGCAGCTTGATGCCCAGCTCGGCCGCCAGCGCACGGCTTTGCAGACCGGCGGCGAGCACGAACTCGTCGCCACCGATCTCGCCCACGTTCGTGCGCAAGGCCCGCACCCGCCCATGCGCCTGATCGAGGCTGAAGCCCTGCACCTCGGCATGCACGCAGCCACGGAAGTTGGGATGGCTGCGCAGGCGCTCGGCCAGCGCGAGCGAGAGCGCATGGCAGTCGGCCACCGCCTCGCCCTCGCTGAAGATGCCGCCGGCCAGCTCGGCCGGGCTGTGCGCCAGCGCCGGCTCCAGCGCCACGCATTCGTCGTGGCTCAGCGCGCGCTCGGCGCCATCATCGGTGGCGGCGCTGGCGCGCAAGCGTGCCGCCACGCGGCCGAACTCGGCCGGCTTGCGGTAGACCACCAGCTTGCCGGGGCTGCGCAGGGCAATCGCCTGCAGCTGCGCGCGCTGCTGCAAGTGCGCAAACGAATCACGGCTGTAGGCGCCCAGGGCCAGCAGGCGCGCGGTGGTGCGCCGGTTCACCGGCCCGCGGCATTTGGCCAGGAAGGCGGCCAACCAGCTCCATTGCTGCCAGCTGGCCTCGGGCTTGAAGCGCAGCGGCCCGTCGGGATCGAGCAGCCAGCGCAAGGCCTTCAGCGGCACGCCCTCATCGGCCAGCGGCGAGACATAACGGTAGCTGAGCTGCCCCCCGTTGGCGCGGCTCGCGCCATTCGCCAGCACCGGCTCGCGCTCCACCAGGCTGACCCGGTGGCCGGCCTCGGCCAGGCACCAGGCGCTCGTCAGACCCACCACCCCGCCGCCTATCACCACCACATGTTTCATCGACATGCCGGCAGGTTACGGATTCGGGCTGCGGCCAGCCAATGAAAGCCAGGGCGGCTCCCATAACTTGCGCCTATGTGCCGCCGCGGGGCTTGGGTGCAGCGTCAGGCAACGGCCCGAATTGCGCGCGACGCCCCCGGGGCGCTTCACTCGACCGGCCGAGCCGCTTTGGCCAAGCTACCAAGGGGCATTCGACTGACCAACCCGCCATCCCCTGGGACAGGTGTACTCCACATAGAGGTTATCGGGCCCGAAAATATGGAACAACTCATCGTCTTCCGCGGACGCAGACATGAAGTCAATGCGCACATCACGTTCCAAAGCAACACGAATATCAAACTGCGAGAGCATCTCAATCGCGAGAACTGCCCCGAGGTCAATTGCCTGCAGTCGCTCGTCAAGTTCGTCAATCGAATCGACAACATCCGAGCTTCCACAAACAACCTGTCCTTCTCGGATGACTCTCCAAGCAGACGAGTAAGTTCCGAGTTCCCGTTCGCCATAGAACGTATCCACAGCTTTTGGCTTCGCGTGGGGCAGCATTGCTCCGAATCCCAGGCTAAGACTTCTTCCTCGACCGACTCGCTGTCTGCAACAGGCCTTACCAAACAGCGCCGCAAAGGCACTCTGTGTAGATGGATCAATAGTCATCCAATTCCCCACAACTCATTTCAGCCAACTGGGAACGTCTCCTCATCCTGTGAACTGGAACGACAACGAGGCGCGCAATCGACCAAGGTCAGCCAGCGTCGTAGCCGGTAAGAAACCGCCCTCCTGCTCATCCGAGCCTTTGACGGGCAGGACAAGGTCTATCTCAACATATTCAGGTGCGACCCGTTCAATAGTCTCGATGAGGTGATCGACTCCGCCGACACGCGCCAAAAGCGCAGGAATCATTTCGTCCAGCCGGCAACCATCAGGAAACTGTATGGAGACCCTCACGAATGATCGCTTCAACAGCGTCTTTACACCGGGCCTAACGGGCTGACCTTGGCTACCGGTTTCCGAGGCGGTGACACCAATCATCGACTCGACTTGCTGGGGTGTTGACGCAAATCCCCGTAGGCACAGCGCGGCAGACTTGAAGATCAAGGGACTCAAACTCAAAGCGGCTCCTTCTCTGCACCCTTGACTCCGTTCCACAGCCAATACCCAACTGTAAGCTTACGCAGCAAATACCCTCGCGCGGATCGGCAATGGCAGTGACGTTGTCGTTGGCGTAGTGGCCGAGGGGCTGGCGGCCTAAGGGTCATGTCTTGCCTACAGATCAACGACCTGACCCATGCGTCCCGACAGGCTTAGCACGGGCGTGGCCTCACAATTTCCTGCTTGCGGCGAACTCCTTACCGTCTGTAGGCACCAGCAGCATACAAAAGTACCGTGTCAAGCCACACCATTGCACTGAGCGGAGAGGACGCGCCCAGAAGCTATCGAGTAACGCACATCGATCACGTCGCAACCACCGTCAAATCTTCTTGGCAAATCGTCCAATGCAACGATCAGGACACCAGGTGTAGCGGCATCGTAGATAAATGTGCCTACGACATAGACATCCCCTGCCGACGTACGTTCGACGGCGTAATGCCGCTTATACGTGGTCAACGCGTGAGCGCCCGTTGGCATCTTGATCTTGGACTCAAGCTGCTTCGCAACAAAGCCAGCGTCAAGAACGAAGGGCATTGCATTGCTGCCGCCGCACGCCGAACTGCCATGGGTAATTCCTGCGCATCCGAGAGACACCAAGACGGTCAACCGAAGTGACGCTCTACGATGCCGGGCATGGAGAAGACGGTCTTCAGTCATTGTCGTTGAGGGGCGCAGCCAATCCGGCGCGCAAAAAGTCGTTTTTCAATCGGCCGCCAGTGTCACCCTGCGCACGCTGCGGCCCACTGCCAAGTAGGCGTCAACGTCGGGAAACTGACGTATCGAGGTGAGGCCCGCCATCGGCGCAGCCCCATGCTCAGCGCTGCGCGCGCACGAAGTCCAGTATCTGCTGCGCCATCGGCGCGCTCGCCTTGGGGTCCTCGATGTCGCCGGCGAGGATGTGCTGGCCCAGCGACTCGCTGTAGTTGACCTCGATGAGCTTCTTGGCCGGGCTGCCGAAGCGGCGGAAGGCCGCCTGCGCCGCCTCCACCGAGATCACCGAATCGCGCGGCGAGACCAGCATCAGCAGCGGCGCCTGTATCCACTCCAGCGGGCTGCGGTGCACATGGTCCACCAGCGCCATCATCGGGAACAGCGCCTCGGTGGGATAGCGGTGCGTCCAGTAGCGCGCCTTCAACTCGCTGCGCGGCGGGTAGCTGCGCTCGGGGCCCTGCACCAGGCGCGCCAGCTGCCGGCCCCAGGGCCAGTTGATGACCTGGGCCCAGGGATCCTTGGGGCCGAAGTTTGGCGACACCATCACATAGGCCGCCACCTGGCGCGCCGCCTCCTGCTGCGCCAGCCAGGCCGCCAGGGTGGCGCCGGTGGAGTTGCCGATCACCAGCACGCGCTCGCCCAGCAGCTGGCCGATCGCCAGCGCCTCCAGCGCGTCGGCCTTCCAGTCGGCCACGGTGGCCTTGCCGAGGGCCTCGCCGGGCTGGCCATGGCCGGCCAGGCGGGTGTAGAAGACATGGCCGCCCAGGCCTTGCGCCACCAGCTCGGGCAGGGGCGCGAGCTCCTGGCGGCTGGCGCTGAAGCCATGCAGGAACACCACCGCCCAGGGCGCGCGCTGCTTGCCGCCGGCGCCCCAGACGATGCGCTTCTCGGTGCCCGGGATGACGTTGCCCAGCGCCGCCTCGCGCGCCGCCAGGTGCGCGTCGAGCGCCTCCAGGCTGGCGGGCGGCGGGGTCTGCGCCGCCGGGGGCTCCAGGGCCGCCTCGGGGTTGCGCGGCCCGATCAGGAACATCAGGCTCACGCCCAGGGCGGACACCGCCGCCCGGTTGGCAAGCCTGCGCCAGCTCACGCCAGCACCGCGGCCATCGCGTTGGCGGTGGCCTCAACGTTGCCGGTGTTCAGGCCCGCCACGCACATGCGGCCCGAGCGCACCAGGTAGACGGCGAACTCGTCCTTCAGGCGGTCCACCTGGGCGGGCGTGAGGCCGGTGTAGCTGAACATGCCGCGTTGCGTGAGGAAGTAGTCGAAGTTGCGGCCCGGCAGCTTGGCGCTGAGCACCTCGTAGAGGGCGTTGCGCATCTGGTGGATGCGGTCGCGCATCTCGCTCACCTCGCCCTCCCACAGGCTGCGCAGCTCGGGCGTGCTCAGCACCTTGGCGACGATCTGGCCGCCATGCATGGGCGGGTTGGAGTAGTTGCGGCGGATCATGAACTTGAGCTGACCCAGCACGTTGACGGCCTGGGCCGCGTCGGGGCACACCACGCTGAGCGCACCGCAGCGCTCGCCATACAAGCTCATGCTCTTGGAGAAGCTGTTGGCGACGAAGAAGGCCAGGCCGGCATCGGCCATGGCGCGGATCGCGAAGGCGTCTTCCTCGATGCCATCGCCATAGCCCTGGTAGGCCAGATCCAGGAAGGGCAGCAGCTGGCGCTCCTTCAGCACCGGGATCAGCTCATCCCATTGCAGCGGCGTCAGGTCCACGCCGGTGGGGTTGTGGCAGCAGGCGTGCAGCAGCACCACGCTCTTGGCCGGCAGGGCGCGCATCGCGTCCAGCAACTCGGCGAAGCGCAGGCCGCCGGTGGCCGCGTCGTAATAGGGATAGGTCTTGACGGTGATGCCCGAGCCCTCGAAGACGGCGCGGTGGTTGTCCCAGGTGGGGTCGCTCACATAGATGGCGCTGTCGGGGAAGTAGCGCTTGATGAAGTCGGCGCCGACCTTGAGGCCGCCGCTCGAGCCCACGCCCTGGATGGTGACGATGCGGCCGGCCGCGATGGCGGGGTGGCCCTTGCCGAACAGCAGCTCCTGCACCGCGCTGCGGAAGTTCGCCGCGCCTTCCATCGGCAGATAGGGGCGCGGGCCAGCCGCGGCCACCACCTCCAGCTCGGCCTTGCGCACCGAGTCCAGCATCGGGATCTTGCCGTCGTTGTCGAAGTAGATGCCGATCGACAGGTTGATCTTGCCCGGGCGCGTGTCCTTCTGGAAGGCTTCGTTCAGGCTCAGGATGGGGTCGCCTGCGTAGGCGTCGACGTGTTGGAACATGGCGGGACTCCGGGTTTAGCTGCCCGCATTATCGGCGCTCGGGCCGCTGCAGAATGCCAGGCATTCGCCCGCCACCCGACGCGCCTGGTCCCTTGCCTGCCTTGTTACACCGCATGAAAAGCATCACCCCCCTGGATCCCCGGGACTTTGACGCCTTCGCCGTCTATCTGAACCTGCATCTGCAGGAGAACGGCCTGCCGCCGAGCGGCTACTTCCAGCCGCTGGCGCGCGCTCACTCGCTGTTCGCGCCCGAGCGTGCCGACGCCTTCCGCCAGGCCCTGCAGCGGCCGCTGGACGGGCCCGGCTGGCGCCGCGCCTGGGTGGCACGCGACCCGGCCGGCCGGATCTGCGCGCATGTGGACCTGCGCGCCCATCCCGAGCCGCACACCGAGCACCGCTGCCTGCTGGGCATGGGCGTGCGCCAGGATCAGCGCCGCCGCGGCCTGGGCGCGAGCCTGCTGACCCTGGCCACCGACTGGGCAAGGCAGGCCGGCCTGGCCTGGCTGGACCTGCAGGTGCTGAGCCAGAATGCCGCGGCCGTGGCGCTCTACCGGCGCTGCGGCTTCGCCGCGGTGGGCGAGCGGCCCGATATGTTTCGCATCGACGGGCACAGCCTCGGCTATACCTCGATGAGCCTGTCCCTCAAGGAATGCCCATGAGCAGCAACACACGTCGGCGGCTGTTGACCGCCGCCACCCTGGCGCTGGGCGCGGCGCCCGCCCTGGCGCGCCCGCGCGCCGCCGACATCGCGCAGCTGCGCCGCCAGGCCAGTGCCTGGGACGAGGCCATCGTGCGCCAGGACCGCGCCGCCATCGAGGCGAACATGGCGGAGGACTTCCGCCAGATCGACGCCGACGCCGACATCGAGGACAAGCGCAGCTTCGTCGAGGGGCTGATGTCGCCCAAGCTGCGCATCGCACCCTACGCGGTGGAGGACTTCGAGATCCGGCTCTACGGCGACACCGCCCTGCTGAGCGGCCGCACACGCATGCAGGGCAGCCACGATGGCAAGCCATTCACCAGCCATTACCGCTACATCGACGTCTATGTGCGCCGCGGCGGACGCTGGCAGATCGTCAGCGTGCAGATCACGCGCGTGCGGAAAGCCTCCTGAAGCCGCTCAAGCATCCAGCCACTGCAGCCATTGCCCATGCGCATGTGACCAGGCCAGTGCGCGCTGGCGCAAGGCCTGGGCCTCGCGCCACTGCAGGCTCCAGAGCGTGGCGGTCTGCCGAGGCCCGCCCTGCACCGCCTGCACGGCGGGCGGCTGCGCCAGGCCCGCGGGCCGCAGCTCGGCGGCCTCGGCGCTGATCCAGGCCAGGCCGCGCGCGCGCACCAGCTCGGCCACGCGCGCCTGGTAGCGCGCCAGCGCCGCCGGCTCGAAATAGGCCAGCACCCAGGAGTTGAACAGCACCGGCTGCACGCTGGCAGGCAGCTCGTCCAGCCAGCGCTCCAGCCGGTCCAGGCCGTCGGCATGGCGCTCGACGGCGGGGCCGGCCGCGCGCGCCAGCGCCAGCGCCTGGTCCAGGCGCTGGGCGCGCGCACGGTCCTGCGGCCACAGGCAGGCGCGCAGCCAGCGCACGCCATCCTCGTCCAGCAGGTCGACCGGCGCCAGGTCCACGCCCAGGCGCGCCACCAGCTCGAACTCGACCTGCGGCGGCGGCGCCTCGCCGAGCCAGCGGCAGGCAATACGGGGCACACCAGGGTCAGGTCTTGCGCCGCGCTGGAAGGGCCCGTAGTCGTAGTGGTAGCGGTCCACGCCCAGGTTCAGGCCGGCGCTGCTGCCGAAATCGAACAGCGCCAGTTCGCGGCGGCCGCTCAGCGCCGCCAGCCGCTGCAGCGCCGGCCACAGCACGGCGCAGCGGCCGATCTCGTTGGTCTGGGTGGCGCGGCCGCGCAGATGGGCCAACAGGGCCGGACGCTGCTGGCGCGCAAAGTCCAGCAGCAGCGCCGGCAGCGCCGCATCCGGCGGCCGCGTGCCACCCACGCTCGGGTAGTAATCAGCCAGCGCATGGGCCACGCCGGCCAGCACGCGTTCGTGCAGGGCCGCCAGCAGCAGATTGGGGCGCGCCTGCGTGGCCGGCACCTGCTGCATCAGGGCCAGCAGCTCGGGCGCGTCGGCCACCGCCAGGCAGATCGCCACATAGAGCGGATCCTGGCTGCACTCGTGCGCGGCGAAGTGGCGGTACTGGCGCACCCAGTCGATGGATGCGGCGGCGGTTTCGGTGGATGCGGCGGATGGGGCGGAGCGGTATGGCATGGGCAAGAGCTTAGGCCGGCGCCCGGCGCGGAAATGTCGGTTATCCGACATTTCCGCGGCTAGACTGGCCGCATGCAATTCCTGCCCGCCCGGCTGCGCGCATGGCTTGGATCCACCCTGGCCGGCCTGGCGCTGTGCCTACCGGCCGCCGCGCAGACCACGGCGCCGCTGCGCGTGGTCGGCAGCAGCGACCCGCCCTACCGCAGCTTCCAGGGCGAGGACGGCGGCGGCCTGTACTACGAACTGCTGAAGGAGGCGGCGCGCCGCCTGGGCTGGGCCCTGCAGTTCAGCGAGGTGCCCTCGGCGCGCGCCTTTCTGATGATGGAACAGGGCGAGGCCGATCTGATGATGGGGCCGCTGCGCTCGCTGGAGCGCGAGCGCTTCCTGCACTACAGCCGCATCGAGCTGCCGGCCGAGGATAAATGCTTCTACACCCGCCCGGGGGCCCGGCCCATCAACAGCCTGCAGGACCTGCAGGGCCGCATGCTGGCGGTGCACCGCGGCAAGCGCTACGGCGCCGAGTTCGACAATGCCGCCGCCGGCCTGTCGCGCACCGAGGTGAACGACTACCGCGCCGCGCTGGAGATGCTGGCGCGCGAGCGCGTCGAGGTGGTGGTGATACCGGAGCGCCAGGCGCGCGCGCTGCTGGCCGAGTTGAAGCTGGCGTTGCTGCGCCAGCCCTTCTGCCTCAAGGGCGAGACGCCCTATCTGGTGCTGTCCAAGCGCTCCCCCTGGCTGGCCGAGCTGGCCCGCCTGGAACGCAGCGTCCAGCTCATGCAGCAGGACGGCAGCTGGAAGCGCATCCTGGAGCGCTACTGAATGCGGGCCAGTGGCGGCCCGGAGGCCGAGCTGCTGCGCGTGCTGCAGGGCAACTTCCCGCAGCTGGCGCCCGACGCAGCGCAGCTGCGGGCGCTGCAGCGCCTGCTGCCGGTGCGGCGCCTCGCCGCGGGCGCGGGCCTGTTCGCGCAGGGCCAGCGCACCCAGGCCTTCTATGCCGTGCTGCAGGGCGAGATCGGTGCGCGCCTGAGCGCCGCCGACGGCCGCGTCTCGGTGCTGGAGCATGTGCGCGCCCCGCGCCTGTTCGGGCTCGCCGCCTTCGTCACCGGCCAGCCCTCCAACTACGAGGCGGTGGCGCTGCGTGCCAGCCGCGTGCTGGTGTTCGGCCCCGAGGCCTACCGCTACGCGATGGACGAGCTGCCCGGCTTTGCGCGCGCGCTGATGCGCGAATTCGCGCTGCGCTATGAGGGCACGCTGCGCCTGCTGGAAGCGGCGCGCCACCGCAGCGCGGCCGAGCGTTTCGAGCTGGCGCTGGCCCAGCTGGCGCGCGAGCGCGGCGCCGGCCAGGCGCCCGACGACGCGGGCTGGCTGAGCTTTCGCGCCACCCAGACCGAGCTGGCGGCGCTGGCCAATGTCTCGCGCCAGACCGTCAACCAGCTGCTGCGCGCCGCCGCTGCGGCCGGCCGCCTGCGCCTGGCCTATGGGCGGCTGGCCCTCAGAGCGACTTCAGATATTCGAGCAGATCGCGCTTCTGGTTCTCGCTAAGCGCGGTGCCGTAGGCGTGCCCGCCATTGCCATTGCCGGGCAGGGTGGTGTCGAAGCGATACGGGCCTTGCTGGGTGTCGAAGCCCACCCGCTGCGCATCGAACGCGCGGCTGCCCACCTGGAAGCTGCGCATGCGCTGCGCCGGCGGCTGCAGCAGCTCCCAGAGCGTGGGCACCGAGCCATTGTGCAGATAGGGGGCGGTGGCCCAGATGCCGTTCAGCGGCCTGGCCTTGTAGATGGCATTGGGCGCCGGCGCGGGTGCCGCGGCGCGATTCGCGGCGTGGGCGCTGGAGCCGCCGCCCAGCGCCTGGGCCAGCATCTGCGCGCTGGGGCGGCGCGCATCGGCGGCCATGCTGGCCACGCTGGCACCGCCGCGCAACTCGTCGCGCAGCTGAGCGTCGAACTGGCTCAGCAGGGCCGCCAGCGTGGCGTCCTTGTCGCCCAGCAGCACGCCCACCGCACCCTGCACCGTGAGCGGCCCGCCACCCGCCTCGGCGCCGTAGCGCTGCAGGGTGGGCAGGGCCAGCGTGCCCTGCAGCGGCCCGGTCTTGGCCACGCGCATGGCGGCGGCGGTGGCCATGGCCGGGTCGCTGCCGACATCGCGCAGCTGCGCGGTGACGCGGCGGAAGGGGTCGGTACGCTCGATGCTGGCATGGCAACCCAGGCACTGGGCCTGGTAGATCTGCTGGCCGCGCTGCCGCATGGCGGCATCCAGCGGGCCGAGGTACTGCGCACTCCATTGCGGCGACCAGAGGCTGCGCACCCAGCCTTCCAGCTCGCCGAGCTGGCGGATGTCCACATGGTTCGGATAGCTGCAGCTGTCCTTGCCGCAGTCGCTGACGCGCAAGCCGCCGAACACGCCCAGCACCTCGCCGACATTGCGCGTCAGCTCGCCCAGCCCGAAGGGGCCGTTGGGCGCCGAGCCGTTCCACTGCACCACGTCGTGCTGGGGCGTGTCCCAGAGGAAGGGATAGGAGACCGGCGCATCCGGCGGGCGCGCATTGGCGGGCTCGTTCAAGGCCACCACCAGCACCTCGTTGAAGATATTGCCGAAGGCGTCCAGGCGCGCATGGCCGGGCGGGTGGCCGGGCTTGTTGAGCGTCAGGCGCGCGCTGCTATCGGCCAGCTGCTTGACCAGGGCCTCGCGCAGGGCCTGCTGCTGCGCCGCGCTGGCCGCCTCGCCCAGCACCCGCTGGGCAAAGCGCGCGAACTTGGCGGGGTCGTCGCGCGTGGCCGCGAGTGCCGCCACCAGCTCGCCGAAAAAGAGATTGAAGTCCGCCATGGCGGGGCCGCCGTCGATGCGCAGGCCCACGCCCTTGATGTTGAGCTGGGTGGTGTGGCAGGCCGCGCAGCTCAGGCCCATCCAGGCCTGGCCGGCCTGCTCGGCCGTCTTGGTGAACCCGATGGGCAGCCCATCCGGGTTCCAGCGCCCCGGCCCGGGCCGGGCCGGCAGATAGCCGAAGCGCTCGATATTGGCATCGCTGCGGAAGGGCGCATCGCTGTCGGCCTGCTCCAGCGCCAGGAACCAGCGGTAGGGCACGATGCGCGAGCCCTGGGTGGAGAACCAGAAGGCGAGCTGGGTCTGTTCGTCCCAGCCCTGGTCCAGATTGACCACCTTGAGCGGCCCCGCCGCATCGGGCACGGGCGTGCCGCTGGGGATGGGCGCCGGGGGGACGGCGCAGGCGCTCAGCAGCAGGGCCAGCGGCAGCAGGGTACGGATGCTTGTCATGGTGGAATCCTTGCGCCGCTGGCTCAATCGAACATCGCGCCGACCATCTGCGCATTGCTGAGGCCACCCGGATTGCCCAGGGTGGAATCCGACGCGAGGCACCAGCAGCTCAGATGCGCCAGCGCGTTCACCAGCACGGCGCTGAGCTCGAGCTGGGTGAAGGTGTTGTAGCGCGGGAACTGGCCGAGGCCCTCGACGTCGATGGCCAGGCGCACGTCCTCGGCCAGCTGGTTCCACCAGCTGGCGACGAAGTCGTTGTAGACCCACAGGATCTCCACCGCGTCCTGGCCCGGCACGTCGAACCAGCGGTTCGGCAGCACCGGCAGGGTCTGGCGCAGCAGGATGGCGCCGCCGGCCTGGCGCGCCGCGTACAGGCCGGACTTGAGGGCAGCGAAGCTGGCCGTCGGGAAGACCTGGCTGTGGCGGTACTGCCGCGTCGGCCCCTGGCCCGGCTGGCTCGGGCCATAGGGCACATAGCCCAGGCCGGGCTGGTAGGGCTGCAGGCCGAACAGCGGCGGCAGATCGCTGGAGACGATGATCTCGCCGCTGCCGGCGTCGCGGCCCAGCGGCTCGTCGGTGTTGACGCACACGATCAGGCGCCGCAGGCCGCGCGCCAACATCGCGTTGACGCCCAGGTTCTCCAGGCTGCCGCCGTCGGCAAAGCGGTAGTGGCGGGCCGGCTGGCGGCGGCGGTCGCCCACAGGCCAGTAGGCATAACGCGGCACCAGGCCGGACAGTTCGGGGTATTGCTCCTCCAGCGCCTGGGCAAAGGCCGCGCTGCTGCAGCCGGCGATGTCATTGAGCGCAAAGGCGCGCGCCGGCAGGCTGGTGTCGACCTGGCCGGGCGTGGCCTCGGCCAGGTAGTCGCTGCCCATCGCAAAGCTGTCCAGCAGGCCGCCGCCGATCGCGCCCAGCTGCTCCGGCGCGGCCGGGAAGAACTGCCGCACGCCGAGCTGGAAGTTGCACTCGAAGGGGATCAGGTCGGCCGTCGCGCCATCGTTGTTGAACAGCGCGGTGTTGAAGATCGGGAAGGGGCGGCGGCGCTCCACGCAGACGAAGTCGCGCGCCGACAGGCCCGGGTTGCGCGCGAGGATGCCGTTGCCGGCATGCAGATAGGCCGAGGTCCAGCTGAAGTAACGCGGATCGAAGCCGCTGCCGTCGGGCTGCCACAGGCCATAGGGCTTGAGGATGCGCTCGCCGATCAGGCCCTGCCAGAGATCGTCGTTGGCATAGCCGTAGCGCGCCTTCAGCTCCAGGATGGCGTCGAGATCGCTGAACAGGCCCAGCCGCGTGGGCACCCAGCCCAGGTTGTTGGGCGGCAGGCGGTCGAGCCGGTTGGGGCCCAGCAGCAGGGTCAGCGCGCCGGGGTTCAGCACCGGCCGGCCGAGGAAGTCGTCGTCGCTGATGCGCTCGGGCAGGTAGGTGAACAGGCTGTTGGCCCAGGTGCCGCCGGACACCGAGGAGATCGCGAACAGCTGGTCGAGCTTGCCCAGCGCGCGCAGGCCGCGCAGCTGGCCCATCGCGCAGCTGAGCGCGCGGCTGCCGCCGCCCGACAGGCACAGCCCCACCGAGCGCGCCGTGGCGCGCAGTTGTTCGGGTAGCTCGGCGGCGGCCATGCCATCACCATCACCCAGGGGCAGGATGCCCGCCACCAGCTGCTTGCTGCTCATATCGCCCTCCCTGCCGGGCCAGGCTGCCCGTGCCAGAGACCTTAGGCGGCGGCCCCGCCGGCGTCCACCTGACAGAGCTTACAGGGCAGGTGCGCGCCCCGGATTTCGTTGCGGCGCGCTCAGCAGCAGCCCAAATAGGGCGCCCGTCGCGGGCGCACGGCGCCGGCCAGCCAGCCCACCCGCGCCGGCCGCGCGCCCGGCCGATGCACAAAGCTGCCGAACAGCTGGTCCCACAGCGGCAGCGCGGTGCCGTAGTTGTGCGCCTCGGCGGCCTGCACGCTGTGGTGCCAGCGGTGCAGCTCGGCGCTGCCGATCAGCCAGTTCAAGGGCCCCAGGCTGCCGCGCAGATTGGCGTGCACCGCCAGCGACTGCAGCTGGATGAAGAGCGCCGCCCACAGCATCGACTCGGCGCTAAAGCCCAGCAGCAGCCAGGGCGCGACGCGCGCGAACTTGTTCCACAGCAGGTTGACGGGATGCACCAGCACGCTGTTGCTGGCGTTCAGCGCCGCCGGCCAATGGTGCAGGGCGTGGAAGCGCCACAGCCAGGGCAGGCGGTGCGCGGCGCGGTGCAGCCAATAGGGCCCCAGCTCGCCCAGCGCCACCGCCAGCGGCAGGGCCAGCACCGGGGTCAGGTCTTGCGCCAGGACCGGCTGCGCGCGGGCGGCCTGCCAGTGCAGCGCCGCGCCGGCGATGAGCAGGCCGGCGGCGGCATCGACCAGGGCGTTGACGCCCAGCGCGCCCAGGTCGCGGGCCAGCTCGGTGGCGCTGGCCTGCCAGTCGGGCCGCGCCGGCCGCAGGCGCTCCCACAGCATCAGCCAGGCCAGGCCGGCGAGCGTGCCGACGGTGAGGATGAGATCGGCCGGCCAGCCGAGCCGGCCGGCGAGCCAGGCATAGGCCGGCAGCGCCAGCAGCAGACTCAGGTGCGGCCAATTCCAGCCGCCGCGCGGGAAGAAGAAGAAGAGGGAGGTGTTCATGGGGCATGATGCTCGGACGCCCCGCCCTCCACTGCATTAACCCAGGTTCATGACGACACCCTGCCCCGTGTGCGGGCCCGCCTTTCTCGACTGGCTGCAACAGGACGCCGCACGCCTGGCGCAATGGCAGGCCTTGCCGCGGCGGCGCCTGGCGCGCGGCCAGCGCTGGCCGGGCGAGGGCCTGGCCTGGGTCGAGCGGGGCCTGCTGCGCAGCGTGTTCCTGGATGCGCAGGGGCGCGAGCGCAATCACGCCTTCTACCCGGAGCTGCAATGGCTGGGCCTACCCGGCGCGGCGGCGCCGGCGGCCGGCATGGTGGAGGCGCTGGAGCCCAGCGAGCTGGTGGAGCTCTCGGGGCCGGCGCTGCAAGCCCTGCAGCGCGCCTGGCCGCAGGCGCTGGAGCTGATCCTGCAGGGCCTGGCCGCCGGTCTGGCGCGCCAGACCCTGCGCGAGCAGCAGCTGCTGATGCTGGACGCGACCGCGCGCTACCAGCGCTTCCTGGCCGACGAGCCGGCATTGGCGCAGCGGCTGGCGCAGAAACAAGTGGCGAGCTATCTGGGCATCACCGAGGTGGCGCTGTCGCGCCTGCGGCGGCGGCTGCGCGACGGCAGCCTCAGGCCTTGAGCTTGGCCGCCAGCGCGCGCTCGATGTCCTTGCGCAGCTTCTCGGGTTCGTCGTTGGGCGCGTAGCGCTTGAGCACCTGGCCATCGCGGCCCACCAGGAACTTGGTGAAGTTCCACTTGATGCCCTCGGTGCCGAGGATGCCGGGCTTTTCGCCCTTGAGCCATTGCCACAGCGGATGCGCCTTGGCACCGTTCACCTCGACCTTGGCCATCATCGGGAAGCTCACGCCGTAGTTGAGCTCGCAGAAGGAGGCGATCTCGTCGTTGCTGCCGGGGTCCTGGGCACCGAACTCGTTGCTGGGGAAGCCCACCACCACCAGGCCCTGCTCGGCGTAGTCCTTCCAGAGCTGCTCCAGGCCCTTGAACTGGGGCGTGAAGCCGCAGGCGCTGGCGGTGTTGACGATCAGCAGCACCTTGCCGCGCTGGCTGGCCAGCTCGGCCGGCTGGCCGGTGATGGAAAGGGCGCTGAAGTCGTAGACGCTTTGGGCCATATCGGTTGCTCCTGTTGGGAGCGGCGATATTAGCTTTTGCGACCTTCCAGTGCTGACAGCAGGGCCGCGCCCACGATGCACAGGCCGCCGATGGCGGTCTTGGCGTCCAGCTGGCCGCCGCCCCAGAGCAGCGCCGAGATGGCCGCTGCCGGCACCTCGATCAGCATCACGATGGCCGTGACGTTGGCCGGCAGGCGCGCCGCGCCGTACTGCAGCGAGAGGTTGGAGAGGAAGAACAGCACCGCCATGCCGGCCAGCGGCAGCAGCCAGAGCGGCCCGGGCAGGCTGGGCCAGGCCGCCAGGCCCTGGCTCACCATCAGGCTGGCCGAGGCGCCCGCCACCAGCACGCCGCCGGTGAACATGGCCAGCGCGCGGGCATGGGCGCCGCGCGCGGCCTCGCGGCGCAGCATCACGTTGTTGAGCGCGAAGCACATGCCGCCCACCACGCCCAGCCAGTCGGCCAGGCTGGCCGGCAAGGGCATGCCGCCCCCGGCCGGCGCCAACATGGTGGCCGCGCCGCCCAGCGCCAGGGCCATGCGCAGCAGCGCCAGACGGGTGAGGTGCTCGCCCAGGATCAGGCGCGCCAGCAGCACCGCCCACAGCGGCATCAGATAGAACAGCAGCACCACCCGCACCACATCGCCGGTGGCCACGCCCCAGTTGAAGAAGGTGTTGGTGGCGCCCGCGGCCAGCATCACGACCCACAGCGCCGGGCTGGCGAGGAACTCGCGCCAGGCGTCGCGGTTGACGATGCAGATCACCAGCCAGCTGAGCGTGTAGAGCAGCACCGTGGTCCACAGCGGGTGCATGCCGGCGGCCTGGAACTGCCGGAACGGCCACCACGACAGCCCCCAGACCAGGGCGTTGAAGATCAATCCAAGAAACGGCATCGGCGCAACTCGCACATCAGGGCGCCGGCCCGGTTGGCTCGCCGCAACAACCGGCAAAAAAACAGCCGGGTAACTCACAAAAGGGACTGGCTAATCCTGCGCGAGCCAGCCAACAATGCCCAGGGTTTATAGCATGGCGCTCCCGAGCGGCGAGGCAGTCCAATCGGGGCGCCGTGCACGACCCATTCACCTGCCGCACTTGACGTCTTGCAAGACCTAGGGAGAGCTGCTCTTGGACCATTTGGCCTGCCATACCCCCGCGGATCTGAAGTCCGCCGCCGCGCCCGATCTCGGCGCGTACCGCTGGCGCTTGCTGGCGCAAGGGGATTCCTGGTTCTCCAACGCCTCGGCGAAACTGAACGCGCATGCCAATCTGCTGCAGGAACTGATGTTTGCCGAGCCCACCGTGGCGGTGAACTGCGCCGGCCAGAGCGACGCGCTCGCCCATATGGTGGACCTGGAGGCTGCGCCCGACTTCGTGCAGCTGCTCACCGACGCCACCCGCCCGGCCTGGAGCGGCATCCTGCTCTCGGTGGGCGGCAACGACCTGATCGAGGCGGCCCAGACCCCCGCCCACACGCCGGACGGGCAAGACGTGGCCCTGCACCTGCGCCTGCTGCGCCGCCAGACCGAATGGGGCCCGCCCTCGCAGGGCGTGGCGCGCTATTTCTCCGAACCCGGCTGGGCCACCTATGCCGAGTACCTGCGCACCAACGTCAAGCATCTGCTGACCCTGCGCGACCAGGGCCCGTCGGCCGGCCGCCCGGTCTTCATGCATTGCTATGCGGTGCCCAAGCCGCGCCCGGCCGGCGGCGAATCCTCCGGCCCCTGGCTCTATCCGACGCTGAAGGCCTATGCCATCCCGTCGGCCGACTGGCTGGCGGTGAGCCGGCTGATGGTCTCGCACCTCGCCCAGCTGCTCAAGAGCATGGCGGCCGACAAGGAGAACTTCGCGGGCCTGCATGTGTTCGACTCCACCACCGTGCCGCTGGCCCTGGCCGCCCCCGACGCCACCGGCGTGAGCGGTGACTGGCACAACGAGATCCACCTCAACCACAGCGGCTGCTTCAAGATTGCACGGGCCTGGAGCGAGCACATCCAGGCGGTGTTGCTGAAGCAGAAGTAAGGCCAGGCGCAGGGGGCAAGACCTGCCCCCCCGTCTTTCAATGCTGGTCCGTGCGCGCGATCGCCAGCAGGCGCTCGACCTCGTCGCGGTGCTTGATGCAGTTGCTCTGGTGCCAGCGGCGGATCATCCACATGCAGCCGGCCACCACCAGGCCGAAAATGGTGATGGCGCCGAAGGCCGACATGCCGAACTTGGTGAGCGCGGTGTAGAAGGCGCCCAGGCCCAGGATGCAGGCCTGCTCGTTGAAGTTCTGCACCGCGATCGAGCGGCCTGCGCCCATCAGGTTGTGGCCGCGGTGCTGCAGCAGCGCATTCATCGGCACCACCAGATAGCCCACCGTGGCGCCCAGCAGCACCAGGAAGGGAATCGCCAGGTAGAGATTGGTGATGAAGTTCAGGCCCAGCATCAAGAGGCCCATCACGATGCCCAGCGGGATCAGGTTGGTGGCGCGGTCCAGCCGCATCATCAGCGAGGCGACCACCGCGCTCACCGCCGTGCCGATCACCACCACGCCCGCCAGCGAAGACGCTTGCGTGGTGCTGTAGCCCAGCGCCGCGGCGGCCCAGGGGAACACGATCACGCGCATATTGCCCGACACGCCCCACACCAGGGTGGTGGAGGCCAGCGAGATCTGGCCCAGCTTGTCGCTCCACAGCTTGGCATTGCACTGGCTGAAGTCGCGCACCAGCTCCAGCGCGTTGGCGCTCATGGGCTGCAGCGGCGCCTCGGTGCGCGGAATGCGCAGATTGAACAGCGCCGCGATGATGTAGAGCACGATCATGGAGGCGATGGCCGCCTCGGGCGGGGTGTCCACGCCGGTGTCCACAAAGGGGAAATCGAAGCCCAGCAGCAGGTGCGAGAGGCGCGGGCCCACCAGCTGGCCGCCCAGCAGCACGCCCATGATGATGGAGCCCACCGTCAGGCCCTCGATCCAGCCATTCGCCTTCACCAGCTGCGAGGGCGGCAGCAGCTCGGTGAGGATGCCGTACTTGGCGGGCGAGTACGCCGCCGCACCCAGGCCCACGATGGCGTAGGCCAGCAGCGGGTGGCCGCCGAACAGCATCATCAAACAGCCCAGCACCTTGATGCTGTTTGAATAGAACATCACCTTGCCCTTGGGCGCGGCATCGGCAAAAGCGCCCACCAGGGGCGCCAGGATCACATAGAAGAGCGCAAACATCGGCGCCAGGGCCGGCACCTGCCAGGCCGGCGCGCCGGAGGACTTGAGTAACTCAATGGCGCCCACCAGCAACGCGTTATCAGCCAGCGAGCTGAAAAACTGCGCCGACATGATGGTGTAGAAACCTTTTTTCATGTACCCAAGCTTGGAACTGCGGAGATCGGTAGCCGGCCCCCGGCATCAGTCACAAGCGGGCAGCACTGCGGCGGGTTTATAGCATGCACACCTTTGGGGGGCATGACGTCACCGTCCATTGCGCGTGTGTTAAGCACGCCGCCGCCGATGCCACAATCCCGCCCATGCCACGCCCGATTGAAGCCCTGATCCACGTTTCCGCCCTCGCCCACAACCTGGCCCGCGCGCGCGCCTGTGCCCCCGACGCCCAGGTCTGGGCGGTCGTCAAGGCGAATGCCTATGGCCATGGCATCGAGGCCGCGTTCGAGGGCCTGCGCGCCGCCGACGGCTTTGCCTGCCTGGACCTGGACGAGGCGCGCCGCCTGCGCGAACTCGACTGGCGCGGCCCCATCCTGCTGCTGGAAGGTTGCTTCGAGGCGCGCGACCTGGAGCTCTGCTCGCGCCTCAAGCTCTGGCACGCGGTGCATTGCGAGCAGCAGATCGACTGGCTGGCGATGCACAAGACGCACGAGCCGCACCGCGTCTTCCTGAAGATGAACAGCGGCATGAACCGCCTGGGCTTCACGCCACAGGCCTTCCGCGCCGCCTGGACGCGCCTCAACGCCCTGCCCCAGGTGGACGAGATTTCGCTCATGACGCATTTCTCCGATGCCGACGCGCAGCGCTTCGGCAAGGACGGCATCGCCCACCAGGTGGCCGCCTTCCAGGCCGCCACCGCCGACTTGCCAGGTGAGCGCTCGCTTTCAAACAGTGCCGCAACGCTGCGATACAACCAGCTCACCGAGGTGCGGGCCGACTGGGTGCGCGCCGGCATCATGAGCTACGGCGGCGTACCCGACTACCCGGAGCACGACGCGAACCATTGGGACCTCCGGCCCGCCATGACGCTGCGCGCCAAGGTGATCGGCATCCAGCAGTTGCAGCCCGGCGACTCGGTGGGCTACGGCAGCAGCTTCGTGGCCGAGGCGCCGATGCGCATCGGCACGGTGGCCTGCGGCTATGCCGACGGCTACCCGCGCCACGCCGGCAGCGGCACGCCGGTGCTGGTGGAGGGGCAGCGCAGCCGCACCGTCGGCCGCGTCTCGATGGACATGCTGGCGGTGGACCTCACCGAGCTGCCCCATGCCGGCCTCGGCAGCGAGGTGACGCTGTGGGGCCAGGGCCCCAAGGGTTCGCTGCTGCCCATCGACGAGGTGGCCCGCGCCGCCGGCACCATCGGCTATGAGCTGATGTGCGCCATCACCCGGCGCGTGCCCGTCACGGTGCAACACCTGGAATGAAGCTGGACTGGACGCCGGCCGATTGGGAGCTGGATTTCAGCTTCATCCGCGCCAGCGGCCCAGGCGGCCAAAACGTCAACAAGGTCAGCAGCGCCGTCCACCTGCGTTTCGACATCGCCCGTTCCAGCCTGCCGGCGCTGATCAAGGAGCGCCTGCTCAAGCTTTCCGATCAGCGCATCACCGGCGAGGGCGTGATCGTCATCAAGGCCCAGGACAGCCGCAGCCAGGAGCAGAACCGCCAGGAGGCGGTGGCACGCCTGATCGAGCTGGTGCAAAGCGTGGCCCACACGCCCAAGGCGCGCCGCGCCACCAAGCCCACCTGGGGCTCCAAGCAGCGCCGCCTGGAGGGCAAGAGCCTGCGCAGCAGCGTCAAGGCCGGGCGCGCCAAACCCGAGATATGACCCCGGGTTTCTACCCCCTGTACGGGCGGGGCTGCAGTTGGTCGCGCCGGCATGGCTTGCGCGGCATCAGCGCCTTAAGGTGCAGGCGTGGCAAGCTGTCACCTGTGCAAGCAACTAGAAAGTGGAGAGGAGCGTCATCATGTCCATGAGCAACGAGCTGGAACGCCTGGCCGAGCTGCACCGCAACGGGCAGCTGAGCGACGCCGAGTACGCCAAGGCCAAGGCACGCGTGCTGGGTGAAGGTAGCGACAGTGGCAGCAACGGCGACGCACCCGGCTATGTGTCGGGCGCCGCCGTGAACTCGTTTCGCCGCAGCCGCAGCGACCGCTGGCTGGGTGGCGTCTGCGCCGGCCTTGGGCGCCTCACCGGACTGGAATCCTGGATCTGGCGCCTGGGCTTTGTGCTGATGGCCGTCTGCGCCGGAACCGGCGTGCTGGCCTATCTGCTGCTGTGGATCTTTGTGCCCGAGGAGTGAGGGGCCCGGGCCGGATTGGGCTCAGCCGCCGTTGCGGGGCAGGCCAAGGGCTTCAAGAAGCAGATCGAAAAGGGACATGGTGGGCTCCGTTCAGGGTTGGTTCATGCGATGCATGAACTGTCCCGCGGAAACCGCGCCCATGTAACCTATCAAGGTGACTAGCTTGTAAACCTGCTTGATGCCGGTTACAGATGCGTTCTAGAGGATTCCCAGGCTGACGCACTTCAGCACCGCCGAGTGCTTGCTGCTCACCTCCAGCTTGCGCATCGCGTTCTGGATGTGGAAGTTCACCGAGGAGGAGCTGATTGCCAGAATCTGCCCCACGGCCCAGGCGCTCTTGCCCTCCATGGTCCACTTCAGGCATTCCAGCTCCCGGGGCGTCAGCGCGGGTAGCTTGGGTGCTTCGATGACAGCAGGACCCAGCAAGCGCCGCGCAGCATCCTGCGCATGCACGGCCAGCAATTGCACGTCCGCCAACATGCGCGTCAGTTGCTTTTCGCTGCGAGGCAGACGCTTGGGACGGTCCACGCCCAGCATGAAATGCTGGTTGTCCGGCAGATGCAGTCCCACTGCAATGCCCGTGCAATAACCAAACGGAGCCTGCACTTCCCACAACTCGCCGGCGCCACTGTCCGCATACAGGCGCTGGTCGTAGATGAAGGGAATGCTGCGCGACATCAGGCGCTGCATGACCGGATCGCCACGCGCCTCGTCAAGGCTGGTTGATATCTCCATGAACGCCTGCGGCGTATTGCTCACCGAGCGCACCCGCACGTCCGGAGACTGCAGATCTCCATGCATCAGCACGGCCGACACCAAACCGAAATCCATGTGATTGGCGAAGGCCACCAGGTTCGCTTCCAGCGCCTGAATGTCCACCGACTGGCTCACATCAAAGTAGTCCTGTTGCCGCATGCGGAGAGATCTGGTGCCAAGTCGACTTGGCAGGGTTGCTAGGTTGTTGGACGCGGCTTGCGCCTTGAGACTGCAGCCACCATGACAGATACGTGAAGGGGGCCACTCGATGAGCAATAAAGCGGAAAGCCTTTTTGATATTAACTCGTGGCGCGCACTCAAGCTGGAAGGCGACGCGCGTGCGGCATGGTGCTCGCACCTGCAACATTTGCAATCGTCTGTCAGCGACAGAAACGACAAATGCGTGTCGGGCATCACGCTCTGGGCCGCCACCTTGGGCACGGCGCATCAGCGCGTGGGCATCGCCTGGACCTGGCTGCGCATGGGCCGCGAAGTGGTGGCCCTGGCCGACCCGATGCGCATCAGCACCAATGCCCGCCTGGTCAGCGCCGACGGCCTGCGCCTCACGCCGGACCAGGCCCTGCTGCACCTGAACAACATCCTCAACGCCCTGCCCTGGCAGGCGGAGGTGCTGAAACTCGAGCGGAGCGGCAGCAGCGGCAGCAGTGCCGGCAACAGCATCGGCAGCCAGCGCGCGGCCCTGGCCGCCCGACGCGTCGCGATGGCGGCCGTGGCGCCGCCGCCGCTGCAGGCCTACGTCTGAGGGCCGTCGAGGTTCGCAAAGTCAGGGGCGATGCTGTTCGAGCCTTACAGCGCTCGCCCCTGAGTCGAGCGCCCGGGCCAGTGCCATATCCGAGGAGACCCAGGGATAGTTGCATGACAGGCCGGTATCCCGATAGATCTCCCGCGGGCCGCCCAGCTTGCCAGCCACCAGCTGCTGCACCACGACTGCCGCAATGAAGCCGCACCCCTCGCGCAACTCCAGCGCGCCCGCATAGATCCGGTAGTCACCGTCGATCCGTTCGACGAATTGCATGTCGGGCCCCGTTGAGATCGTCCATCATCAGCGGCACCATGCGCCCCGGCGCCAGCCGCTGTCGGTGCGCTGGCGCACGCAGCAAGGAAGTACGCGGGATCAGTGCGCGGGCGGCGGCGCGCTGGATGGAGGCAGGCTGGTGGTCAGGCGGCCGAGCAGCAGACGCGCGCCGCCGGCCAGCAGCAGTAGCAAGAGCATGCCCACGCCCCAGATCAGCCAGATGAAGGGAGCCAGCCAGTCGAGCGCCGAGCCCAGCAGGGGCAGCAGCGCCTCCAGGCTCTGCAGCAGGCCGACCAGCGCGTCCTGCAGCCACTGGTAGAGGTCAGCGTCCAGCAAGTCGGCGAGCAGCAGCAGCGGTGGCGACTCGGCCACCCTGGCGACCCAATCCACCTTGCCACCCGCGGCCACCAGCTGCGCCACCCAAGCGCTCAGGCGCGCCAGCAGCCAGGCGCCGCCGGTCCAGAGCAGGGACAGCAGGGTGAACATGATCCAGATGAGGGATTTCATGATGTCGAAGTTGGTGCGCCCGTCGCATGGCATGCCGCCGCAGCTTAAGCCATGGTCTGGCGGGTTGGCGCAAGCGCAGCTCCTAACGGCGCACGCCGCGCAAAGCCGACATTCGCCCACTCAGGGCAAGCCACTAGGCCCAACGCCGGGTGTACGCGGCCAGAATCGGGCGATGGGAGCAGTAGATCCAACCGAGCGCGGCGCGCGTCGTCATGACGAAACCGTTGGCCATACCAACCCTTGGCGCGACGGCTCGCCGGCCCGGCCACGGCTTGGCCTAACCTGGCAGGTGGCGATCGGCGTGGCACTGGGCAGCATCGTGGCCTTTGTGGTCATTTGGCAGTTCACGGTCTGGCGTGCCCAGGTGGCAGCCGAAGCCGCGGCCCGGCATTTCCAAGACAGCTTGCGGCGCGTGCAGACCCAGGCTGATCAGTTACAGCAGGCCGCGGTCAAACGCCAGCAGGCGGAAGCAAGGGCGCGCGTGCAGCGTGCGGTAGAGGCTCAGCGCTTGCAAGAAGCTCAGGCACAGGCCCGGGCGCGTGACTCACAGGCGCGGGATACCAGGGAAGAAGCATTTCGACGCAGCTACGTCAAACCCAAGGAATGCCAGGACGGCAGCGGGGATACGGTGGCGTGCGCGAATCATTACATCAGGGCGAGGCGGGAGTTAGAGGTTTGACCTGCTCAATGAAATGACGACTTGACCTTCGTTCGCTCCAATTCCCGCAAAAAATCACCAACCCTGTTCGCGCCCATTTCTGTGACCGCCGCAATTTGCGCCCAAGGCAGCGCTTGCGCTCAGCCTCATCCAAGAAATTACACCTAAGCATAATAAACAAAGGCAGATTCCGCATGAGCTATTCAGAAGATATGCAGTTTGAAGACGAAGTGCGCCGTATCGCCAGAGCACGGTGGCCGCAAGCGCAGTTTGATGGCGCGACCATACTTGCCGGCCGCGAGCGTGACGGCGTATTCGAAACCGATGATGTCATTCACTATATTGAGGCTACAACTTCTCGCCGTGCGGACAAGGCAAAGGACGATACAAAGAAAATATTCGCTGCAATGGCAGATCAGCAAAGATCCGGATCCATGAAGGGATCTATCGGCTGGTTCATTACCAGGGACGAACCGACAGCGGATCAAAGGGATGAAGTCAAGCTACACGGGAAACAACAAGTCAAGGCAGTTTCATTTTCTCAATTTCAACAAGCCCTGATTGATGTGCCGTCGTACTTCGCTAAGCGCGAAAACCATCTATTCGGCAGCATACTTGATCCAGTCACCAAAGACATAAGACCAAGCATCGACTATGTTCCGCTGGATCTACAGGATCTCGAAAGTGGAGACCAGCTCAATATTGAATCCATAGCTGATGGACTTATTTCAGGCGACAGTTACACGCTGCTTGGCGACTATGGCGCAGGCAAGAGCATGACACTTAGGCAAATATATTTCCACCTGAGAGATAAATACAAGCGAGGTGGCACACCAATATTTCCACTATATTTAAATTTGCGCGAACATTCTGGTCAAGACGACCCTTCAGAGTTATTAGAGCGACATGCCCGTAGGATTGGCTTCGACAAGACAAGCGCCCTGGTTAGCGCTTGGCGCGCCGGATTTTCAGTGCTAATTGTGGATGGATTTGACGAGATAACAACACTTGGCATTTCCGCGGCTAAATCCAAACTAAAAGAAGCCCGGAGACGTTCCCTCGAGGCAATTCGAAAACTCATCGAGCAAACTCCGAAAACGACTGGTTTCATCGTCGCCGGGCGCGACCACTTTTTCAATAGCCCAGATGAACGGAAAAGTGCGCTTGGCGTTAGGCATGACACTAGGACCGTCGCCGTAGGCGAATTTACAAGGCGGCAAGTACAAAAATACTTGACTCACGCTTCGGGAAAGAGTCTCAGCTTCCCTTCATGGCTTCCGACAAGGCCTCTGCTTGTCGCTTACATTGCGACGCGAGGCCTACTGGAAGAGGTTGAAAAGCTGAATTCATCCATTGATTCAACAGATGGATGGCATTACCTCTTGGATCAAATATTTGAACGCGAATCACGGATTAGTCCAAATCTTGATGGGGCGACACTTCGGAGAATCCTCGAGAGGCTTGCTACATTTGCGAAAGCAACGCCTGATGGACTCGGACCCATCTCTCAGCATCAGATCAGAAGTGCGTTCATTCAAGTCTGTGAGTTTGAACCCGATGAGCAAGCAAATCTGCTACTCCAACGATTGCCGGGGCTCGGCGTATATCGCGATGAAGACGACTCACGGACTTTCGTCGATATGGAACTTGCTGAGGTTTGTCGAGCAAGCGACGTGACTGCATTCATTAGCAACCCCTATGGGATGCTTCAAGATGACGGGTGGCGGAATGCCGTCGGCAACGTTTCTTCGTTTATTGGTCGTTCAGCGATCACTCGGATCAAGAGAAATATTAACGGAGATCAAAATCTGAGCGCGAGCTCTATAGACAGTGCCTTCGCAGCAACCGACGGTCATAGCGACCTCGGAACATTGCGAGCAGACCTAGCCGCAGTGTGCCTGGATATTGAACACGCCCCAAAAGTGAAGACCGTCATTGAAAGCGAGATATTTGACAACTTCATCGTCGATAGCCCAACTCGAAATGATCTTTCAAACTTAATATTCAAAGACTGTCTGTTTGACGAACTAGAACTTGGAGTCAATGAACATGATCACCTTCTACCAGAATTTATTAGGTGCAGTTTCCAACTACTGAAAGGCAGATCAAGCAAGGCGGACCTACCGCAGTCAAAATTCAATATCGACTGCTCGTTCGATCGCTTCTCAGACTCATCCGACACTCAGGCCGCTATATTGAATTCGGCACTAAGCCGAGGTGAAAAACTAGTACTGACAATTCTAAGAAAATTGTTCATACAAAGTCTAAGTGGCCGTGCTGAATCCGCTTTGTTCCGAGGCCTCGACATAAACGATCGACAACTTGTTCCGGATGCGATAAGACTCTTGCAGCAGCATGGGCTCATAGCTCTATACAACCGCGGCGATGGCAACGTCTGGATACCTGAGCGGAAAGAAATCCATCGAGCCAGAAGAATCCTGGCGGCCCCGAGTGGCTGCAACGATCCATTGATTTCAGACGCTAAGAGGCTGATCAAATAGTCCACATCGTCAACCGCTCGCCAGAATTGCGCACACCTAAACATGCATTTGGCCAACCATGCCAGATGGTACGGTGTCCCATTTCCCACGTAGGGCCAGCATCACGCAAGTCGCCCGGCCGCGCGCGTCGTCACGCGCGAGGGTCACGTCTCCCATCTTGCATTCCGTCGCAACCCGAATCCCCCTCAAGTCGCACTGCTCATCCGTGCGTGGCGCCGCGGCGGCGCGGCAACAGCTGCACCTGCCGGATGCGCGGCCCATCCTGCCCCAACACGAAGCTATGGCTGCCGCCTCGGCCACAGTCGCGCCGTATGCACCAGCGCCAGAATCCGCACCGTGTCTTCATGTACTTCGTACACCAGTCGGTAGCTCTCGTGCGGAATCAGTTCGCGGGTACCTGGAATCTGGCCCATTCGGCCAAGCAATGGGTGCTCGGCCAATCGGTCCGCCGCCTGCGAGAAAAGCTCATCCATGCGCAGAGCGGCGAGTGGGTTGTCTTGCCCGATGTGGTCCAGGATATCGGCTCGGTCACCTTCCGCGCCGTGCGGCGAAGCGGGCCTCCACCTCGTCGGCGCTGCCGAACTCACCGGCGCGTATCTGCTCCCGCGCGGCGGCCACCTTGTCGCGCAGGAACTCCTCATGCGCGCGCGCTTCGCGTTGGCGCTGCACGAACTCTCGCATCAATTCACGCAGGATCTGCGAGGCCGGGCGATGGCTTGCCTCGGCCTCGGCCATGAACTCGGCTCGCAGCTCCGGCTCAAGCTTCATGGTGAAGACGGCTTCCTTGGACATAGCTCTCGGGCCCTCTGTCGCGTGAGTACTGACGGAGTATGTACCTCATCAGTACTCCTTGTCGACCCAAGCCGCGGCGCCGCGCACTCGCTGATACCCAGCATAGGTGAATACGCGTAAACGCCCCACCAACTTTCAGCAGAGGGCCCCTGCGCGGGTAGCCTTGCGCGTCCAGGAAGTTCCCGTTGCCCCTACCGGAGCCCTTCCCCATGCGCCTCTCCACCATCGCCCTGGCGGCCGCCCTTACCCTAGGCGCGTCTCTGCCGTTCACTGCTGCCGCCGCCACCGCTGCCAGCCCCGCCACCGCCAGCAAGCAGAGCAATCAGCTTTGGGACCTGAGCCAGCTCTACCCCAGCGATGCCGCCTGGGAGACCGAGCGCCAGGCGCTGGCCGCCGAGCTGCCCAAGCTGAAGGCGCTGGACGGCACGCTGGGCGGCAGCGCCCGGGCCATGCTGGCCGGCCTGGACCAGATCTCCGCACTGCGCCGACGCATCAACCGGCTCTCGTCCTATGCCGGCATGAAGGCCGACGAGAACACCCAGATCACCGAGAACCAGGCGCGCCGCCAGCTGGCCGATTCGCTCGACAACCAGTTCGGCGAGGCGATCTCCTTCGTCAACGCCGAGGTGGCGGCGATCGGCCGCGCCAAGGTCGAGGGCTTCATCGCCGCCGAGCCCGGCCTGGCCAAGCATCGCCAGAACCTCACCACCATGTTGCGCATGGCCGAGCACACGCTCAGCCCCAAGGAGGAGGCGCTGCTGGCCAGCGCCGCCGAGGCCATGCAGCAGCCCGGCCAGATCTACTCCCTGCTCACCAACGCCGACCTGCCCTGGCCCAAGATCACCATCCGCGGCAAGCAGGTGGTGCTGGATCAGGAGACCTATGTGGCCTACCGCAGCGACGCCGACCCCAAGATCCGCAAGCAGGTGTTCGAGGCCTTCTGGCCGGTCTACAAGGCCTATGAGCGCACCATCGGCGCCACCTACGCGGCCAATCTGAAGGGCACGGTGTTCACCGCGCGCGCCCGCAAGTACGCGAGCAGCGTGGCCCTGGCCCAGGGCGAGTACGACATCCCCGAGGCGGTCTACCGCAGCCTGGTGCAGGAGGCGAATGCCGGCCTGCCCACCCTGCACCGCTACCTGAAGCTGCGCAGCAAGGTATTGAAGTTGCAGCAGGCCGGCTACCAGGACATGTACGTGCCCCTGGCCAAGCCCTCGGGCAGCTACAGCCAGGCCGAGGCCGAGGCGCTCACGCTGGCCGCCCTGCAACCGCTGGGCGCCGACTATGTGAAGCAGCTGGGCGATGCCTTCAAGCAGAACTGGATGCACTCGGTGCCGCAGCGCGGCAAGCGCTCGGGCGCCTACATGAACGGCTCGGCCTACGACGTGCACCCCTATCTCCTGATGAGCTTCAACCAGGACTACAACAGCGTCTCCACGCTGGCGCATGAATGGGGCCATGCGATGCATTCGGTGTATTCCAACTCGCAGCCCTACGAGAACTCGGGCTACGCCACCTTCATCGCCGAGATCCCCTCCACCGCCAACGAGCTGCTGCTGGCCGACTACATGGTGGCGCATGCCAAGACGCGCGACGAGAAGGTGTTCGCGCTCAGCCAGCAGCTCGACAATCTGCGCACCACCTTCTTCCGCCAGGCCATGTTTGCCGAGTTCGAGCTGGCCGCGCACGAGGCCGCCGAGAAGGGCGAGCCCATCACCGGCGAGGGCCTCAGCAAGATCTATCTGACCCTGCTGAAGCGCTACCACGGCCACGACCAGGGGGTGGTGAAGATCGACGATCTGTTCGGCGTCGAGTGGGCCTACATCCCGCATTTCTACCGCGACTTCTACGTCTACCAGTACGCCACCTGCGTGAGCGCCGCGGCCTTCTTCGCCGAAGGGTTGGCCAAGGGCGACCTGGCGCTGCGCGAGCGCTACTTCACCATGCTGAAGGCCGGCAGCTCGGCCGACCCCTACCCGCTGACGCGCGCCGCCGGCCTGGACCTGGCCTCGCCCGAACCCTACCGCGCCCTGGTGCGCCGCATGAACCGCGCGATGGACCAGCTGGAAGCGCTGCTGGCGAGCGGCAAGCCATGAGAGGGGCGCTGCGCAAAACCGTCGTCGTGGCCGCGGCGGCGCTGGCCGTCGCCGGCGCCGTATCCCAGCCGGTGGCCTCCCCGCCGGCCCCGGCCAACCCGCTGCTGAGCCCCAGCAAGCTGCCGCTGCAATACCCGCCCTTCGACCAGATCCGCGACAGCGATTTCGCGCCCGCGCTGGACCAAGGCATGGCCGAGCAGCTGGCCGAGGTGCAGGCGATTGCCGACAACCCGGCGCCGCCGAGCTTCGAGAACACCATCGTGGCGCTGGAGCAGAGCGGCCGCACCCTGGCGCGCAGCGCCACCGTGCTGTTCAGCCTGCTGGGGGCCGACAGCAACCCGGCGCGCCTGAAGCTGCAGGCCGAGTACGCCGCCAAGCTGGCCGCGCATCGCGACGCGGTCTCGCTCAACCCCAGGCTGTTCGCGCGCATCCAGGCCCTGCACGCCCAGCGCAAGCAGCTGGGCCTGGACACCGAGGGCCTGCGCCTGCTGGAGCGCTACCAGCGCAATTTCGTGCGCGCCGGCGCCCAGCTGGGCGAGGCGCAGCAGGCGCGCATCAAGGCCATCAATGCCGAGCTGGCGACGTTGGCGGCACGCTTCAACCAGCAGGTGCTGGCCGAGGTGAACGACTCGGCCCTGGTGGTGGACAGCGCCGCTGAGCTGGCTGGCCTCAGCCCCGCCCAGCTGGCCGACGACGCCGCCGCCGCCAAGGCGCGCGGGCTCGGCGATGGCAAGTACCTGATCGCCCTGCTCAACACCACCGGCCAGCCAGCGCTGGCCCAGCTGGAGAACCGCGCGCTGCGCGAGCGCCTCTACCAGGCCTCGGCCGCACGCGGCAGCCGCGGCAATGCGCAGGACAGCACCGCCAGCGTGGCGCGCACCGCCGCCCTGCGTGCCGAGCGCGCCCAGTTGCTGGGTTATGCGACCCATGCCGACTATGTGCTGGAGGAGGAGACCGCCAAGTCTTCGGCCACCGTGATGGGCCTGCTGCGGCAGCTGGCGCCCGCCGCCGTGGCCGCGGCGAAGCGCGAGGCCGGCGAGCTGCAGGCCCTCATCGATGCCGAGCAGGCGGCCCGCCATGAGCCTTCGTTCAAGCTTGCCGCCTGGGACTGGGCCTTCTATGCCGAGAAGCTGCGCGCCGCCAAGTATGGTTTCGACGAGAGCCAGCTCAAGCCCTATCTGGAGCTGAAGAATGTGCTGGAGAACGGCGTGTTCTACGCCGCCGGCCAGCTCTACGGCCTGACGTTCAAGCAGCGCCACGACCTGCCGGTCTACCACCCCAGCGTGACGGTCTACGACGTCTTCAATGCCGACGGCTCGCAGCTGGCCATCTTCGTGGCCGATATGTATGCGCGCCCCTCCAAGCGCGGCGGCGCCTGGGCCAATGCCTATGTGCCGCAGAGCCGGCTGCTGGGCACGCTGCCGGTGATCGCCAACCACCTGAACGTGCCGCCGCCGGCCGCGGGCCAGCCCACGCTGCTGAGCTGGGACGAGGTCAACACCCTGTTCCACGAGTTCGGCCACGCGCTGCACGGCATGTTCTCGAACGTGCGCTACCCCAGCTTCGCCGGCACCGCCGTGCCGCGCGACTTCGTCGAGTACCCCTCGCAGGTGAACGAAATGTGGGCCGACTGGCCCAGCGTGCTGGCCCATTACGCGCGCCACCACCAGAGCGGCGAGCCGATGCCGCGTGCGCTCTTGGACAAGGTGGTGGCCGCGAAGGCCTTCAACCAGGGTTTCGCCACCACCGAGTACCTCAGCGCCACCATCCTGGACCAGCGCTGGCACCAGCTCAAGCCGGCCGAGGTGCCGGCCGCCCGGGACGTGATGGCCTTCGAGGCCCAGGTGCTGAAGAACGAGGGCGTGGACTTCGCGCCGGTGCCGCCGCGCTACCGCACGCCCTATTTCAGCCACATCATGGGCGGCTATGCGGCGGGCTACTACGCCTATCTGTGGAGCGAGGTGCTGGACGCCAACACGGTGGAATGGTTCAAGGCCCACGGCGGCCTCAAGCGCGAGAACGGCGATGCCTTCCGCGCCGCCCTGCTCTCGCGCGGCGGCAGCGAGGACGCGATGACGCTGTTCAGCAAGCTCACCGGCCATGGCCCCCAGCTGCAGCCGCTGCTGCAGCGGCGCGGCCTGGTGCTGATGAAGCCGTAAACAAAGCTGGGCGCTAGCCCAGGCATTGCCCGCTGCGCCCCGCGTGGGCGGGCAATGCCTCGCCCGGCAGCTCCAGCGCGTAGTGCAGCGAGAGCAGCTGCCAGCCCTGCGGGCCCAGCTGCCATTGGCTGCTGTTGACGCCCACAAGCTCGGCCTCGGCGCGCGCGGGGTCGCGGCGCGATTCCACCACGCTGTAGACCTCGGCCTGGCCGGCGTAGCGGCGCAGCTCGCGATGGATTTCGCATTCATGCAGGGCGCGCGGCGCGGGCTCGCGCAGGGCGGCCAGGAAGGCCTCGGCCGACCAGCTGCGCAGGTCCAGCCGGCTGGCGCCGGCATTCAGCTGCTGGCCCCAGATGCGCGCCTGCGGATGCAGCAGCGCCGCCATGCGCGCCACGTCGGCGGGCTGCCCCGCCTGATGGCCCAGGGCCTGCCAGAGCGCGCTCACCCGTGCCGCCAGGCTGGCCCGGCTGTAGGCCTGCGCCTGCGGGCCCAGGGCCTGCAGCAGCGCCGGCCAGCTGACGCGGTACATATGCGCCAGCCCAGGGGCCGAACCGGGCGCCGCGCGGGTGGAGGCGAACAGCAGCCAGCGGCCGTCCGCGCTCACCGAGGGCGTGAACTCGAATCCCGGGCCGTTGATGGGCGCGGGCAGGCGCAACGCCGGGCCGAACTGCTCGCCCACCCGCTCGGCCAGGTAGAGGTCGCCGCCGCCCTCGGCGCCGGCGCGGCTGCTCCACCACAGCGCATGGCGGCCGTCCGGGCTGAGCGTGAAGTCGCTGTTGGCCTCGCCCTCGTTGATGGGGGCCGGCAGGGCTTGCGGCGGCTCGGTCTCCTGGTCGGCCTGGTAGATCGCCAACTTGCCCGGCCCGCCGGCACGGTAGGAGGCGAAGTAGAGGCGTTCGCCATGGCGCTCGGGGCCGAGCTCATAGCCGGGGCTTTGCAGCGGCTCGGGCAGGCGGCGCGGCGCCGTCCAGCGCCCCGCGGCGGCGTCCAGCAGGCGGGCCTCGAACAGATCGAGCTGGCCGCTGGCCTGTTCGCCCGCGCCGGGGCGATCGGAGATGAAGCTCAGGGTCTTGCCGTCGCCCGCCAGATGGGGGTCGGAATCGCGCCAGCGCGGATCGGCAAACGGCAGGGGCTCGGGCGCCTGCCAGGCGCCATCCGCGCCGCGGCGCTGCCAGAAGATCTGCGAGCGCTTGAAGCCGGCCGCCGAGCGCGCGAACACGCGCAGCGCCCCGCTCTCCTGCAGGTTGTAGGCCTGCACATCGGGGCCGTTGTCGCCCAGGTCGATGCGCTCGACGAGCAGCGGATCGGCCGCCATGGCCGGCGCCATCGGCAGGGCAAGTATCAAGAAACCAGACAGGAGACGCGCAAGCATGGGCATAGGTTCGCAAAGCCAATGAAGGCTGCCATGCTAGGCAGGCCGCGCGCCGCGCGGTAGCGTCATGCGACGAAAGCGGGCAGACGCGTCCCGAAAGCCGCTAGGCAGGCCGCGTCGCCACATAGATGCTGCCCAGGCACAGCGCCATGCCAGCCATCGACAGCGTGCTGGGCACCCAGCCCTCCAGCGCGGCGGAGATCACCAGGGCGATCACCGGAATCACCACCCCGGTGAGGGCGGCCCGTGCCGGCCCCTGGCGCTGCGCCAGCTTGAAATACAGCACAAAGGCCGTCACCGAGCCCGCCACCGCCAGGTACGCCAGGCTGAGCAAGTAGGCGGGCTGCCAGGCGAAGTGCAGGCCCTGCCCGCTGGCCAGCGAGGCCAGCAGCAGGAACAGCGCGCCGTAGCCCATGCTCCAGGCCAGCACCGGCACCAGGGCGAGGCCGCGGCGCGTGAGAGTGAGCGTCAGCACATTGCCGGTGCAGGCTGTCAGCACGGCCAGCAAGCCCAGACCCAGCCCCAGGGCCGCCGTCGAGCGCGCGCCGGTGGCGGCAATCTCGGGCCAGAAGATCAGCACCACGCCGGCCACGCCGCCGCTGGCACAGACCAGAAAGCGCCGCGTCACCGTTTGTCCGAAAAAGTAGCGGCCGCTGAGGGCATTGATGAACACGCTCAGACAGAACAGCACCGCCACCAGGCCGGTGGGGATATGGCGCTCGGCCTCGTAGACCGACACGTAATTGCCGCCGTACTGCACGATGCCGGTGGCCAGCAGCAGCAGATGGGCCGAGCGCGGCATGCTGAGCAGGGCCTCACCACGCAGACGCGCCAGGCCCGCCAGCATCAGGGCCGCCAGGGCAAAGCGCCAGGCCACCGAGTTGAGCACCGGCACGCCACTGTCCAGCTGATACAGGATCACATGCCAGGTACTGGCCCAGATCAGGGTGGGGATCCAGAACAGCCAGCGATCAGAAACTTGGGACATGGAGATTCACAGAAAAACAAAAAGGCCACCCGACCGAAGCCGGGCGGCCTGCATCAAAAGAGTGGCTCAGGCCGCGCGCTTGAAGGTGGCGAGCAGCGCGCCGGCGGCGATGAAGAGCGAACCGAAGGTACGGTTCAGCGCCTTCAGATGCCGCTCCGAGCGCAGCGCCGACAGCACGCGGGCGGCCAGCACGGTGTAGCCGGCCATCACCACCAGGTCGGTGAAGCACAGGGTGGCGCCGATCACCAGGTACTGGTGGGCCAGGCTGGCATGCAGGTCCAGGAACTGCGGCACCACGGCCAGCAGGAACACCGTGCCCTTGGGGTTCACCGCATTGATGGCCCAGCCGCGCAGCACCAGCTGGCGGCGCGTCACCATGCCGGAAGCGTCGCTCTCGGCCACCATGGGCTTGGCCGGCGCGCGCCATTGCTGCACGCCCAGATAGACCAGATAGGCCACGCCCAGCCATTTGACGATGGCAAAGCCCAGGCTGGAGGCCGCGATCAGGGCGCCCAGGCCGGCGCCCACGAAGATGATCTGGGTGGTGATGCCCAGCACCAGGCCGAAGGTGGTGAAGTAGCCGCGCTTGAAACCATGGTTGAGCCCGGAGCTCATGGCAGCGATGGCGCCGGCGCCGGGGGACAGGCTGATCGCCCACGATGCGGCGAAAAACGCCAGCCAGACGGAAAACTCCATGATGCGCAACTCCTGCTCGAACGACGAAAACGCGAAGGCAGGTTTTAGCACGTCGGCCCCGGGTTTGCCCGTAGTCAGGCATTCGCTGCGGGCGCGCAGCGCCCGGTTATGGGCTCCGGCGCGTCAGGAATGGGCGCAAGCGCGCCGCATTCTCATAATCGGCCCCCATGCGTCCCGCCCTGCTGCTGGCCTTCATCCTCGGCTATTTCGCCCTGCTGCTGGCGGTGGCCTGGTGGCGCTCGCGCGCCGCCGACAACCAGAGCTTCTTCATCGGCAACCGCAACAGCCACTGGATGCTGGTGGCCTTCGGCATGATCGGCACCTCGCTCTCGGGCGTGACCTTCATCAGCGTGCCGGGCGCCGTGGGCAGCACCGCCTTCAGCTATTTCCAGATCGCGCTGGGCCAGTTCGCCGGCTATCTGGTGATCGCCTATGTGCTGCTGCCGCTGTATTACCGGCTCGAGCTCACCTCGATCTACCGCTATCTGGGCCAGCGCTTCGGCGTCAGCGCGCATCGCACCGGGGCCGGCATCTTCATCGTCTCGCGCACCCTGGGCGCCACCGCGCGCCTATACCTGGTGGTGCGCGTGCTGCAGGACACCGTGCTGGCGGCGCTCGGCCTGCCCTTCTGGTTCAGCGCCCTGGTGATCCTGCTGATGATCCTGCTCTACACCTACGAGGGCGGCGTGCGCACCATCGTCTGGACCGACACCCTGCAAACCATCGGCATGCTGGCGGGGCTGGTGATCTGCACCGGCTTTCTGCTGCAGGCGCTGGACCTGAGCGCCTTGCAGGCCTGGCAGAGCCTGCGCGCCGAGGGCCTGGCCCGGGTCTTCCACACCGAGCCCGAGAGCCGCTTCTTTGCGGCCAAGCAGCTGCTGGCCGGCGCCGCCATCGCCATCGCAATGACCGGCATGGACCAGGAAATGATGCAGAAGAACATCTCGGTGCGCCGGCTGGCGGACGCGCAGAAGAACGTCGTCGTGCTGGCCCTCATCATGCTGGGCGTGGTGGCGCTGTTCCTGTTCCTGGGCGGCCTGCTGCAGCTGTACGCCACCCAGGCCGGCATGACGGCGCGCGGCGACGCACTCTTCGCCGCCGTGGTGCTGGGGCATCTGCCGGCCTGGGTGCAGCTGGTGTTCGTGCTGGCCCTGATCTCGGCCCTGTTCCCGAGCGCCGATGGCGCCATCACCGCGCTGACCTCCAGCACCTGCATCGACCTGCTGGGGCTGCAGCAGCGCGACGATTGGGATGAGGCCCGGCGCCGCCAGGTGCGGCACCGCGTGCATCTGGGCTTTGCCGCGCTGTTCCTGGCCCTGGTGCTGGCGTTTCGCGCCATCGACAGCGCCAGCATGATCGGCCTGATCCTCAAGCTGGCCGGCTACACCTACGGGCCGCTGCTGGGCCTGTTCGCCTTCGGCATGCTGACGCGGCGCAGCCTGCATGGGCCGGCCGTGCCGCTCGTCTGCCTGGCCGCACCGGCGCTGTGCTGGCTGATCGACAGCCAGCAGCGCCGCTGGTTCGGCAGCTATGAAATCGGGCTGGAACTGCTGCTGCTGAACGCGGCGCTGTGCTTTGCCGGGCTGTGGCTATGCAGCGGCGCGGCGCAGCGGCAGCGCGTGCGCGCGCCGGCCGCTTGAGAACGCCATGCAGCTGAGCCTGACGCAGGACTTCCCGGCCGGCATGGACAGGCTGTGGGCGGTGTTCGGGCGGCCCGACTATGTGCAGCAGAAATACGCAGCGCTGGGCGCGGGTGCTCTGCGCCTGCTGCATTTCGAGTGCTCCGCCACGCTCATCGCGCTGGAGCTGGAGCGCGCGCTGCCGCTGGACCCGGCACGCATGCCCGCCTGGGCACGCCGCCTGGTCGGCAGCACCCTGAACTTGCGGCAGCGCAGCCGCTGGCGTCGGCTCGGGCCGACGCAGGTGGAGGCCGAGCTGGAAATCGCACCCCTGGGCCTGCCCGTGCATGCACAGGGCCATGGCCAGATCAGCGAAATCGCTGGCGGTAGCTGCCGCATGCAGCTGAGCTGGCAGCTGCGTTCCGCCCTGCCCCTGCTGGGTGGGCGCGTGGAGCGTCTGCTGGCCGAGCAGTTGAAGCGCGCGCTGGCGCAGGACCATGCCTTCACCCTGAGCTATCTGCGCCAGCATCCGGGCTGAGTCCGGCGCTGGCCGGGCCACAATCGCGCCCATGGCGAAAGAGAAATCGATTTACACCTGCAGCGAATGCGGCGGCACGAATGCGAAGTGGCTGGGCAAGTGCCCGCATTGCGGTGAGTGGAACACCCTGGTCGAGTCGGTGGCCGAGCCCAGCGGCGGCGCGAAAAACCGCTACCAGTCGCTGGCCAAGAGCCAGCCGGTGGCGACGCTGAGCGAGATCGAGGCGAGCGACTTCGAGCGCACCCCCACCGGCCAGGACGAGCTGGACCGCGTGCTGGGCGGCGGCATCGTGGCCGGCGGCGTGGTGCTGATCGGCGGCGATCCGGGCATCGGCAAGTCCACCCTGCTGCTGCAGGCGGTGGATGCCTTGTCGCAGCAGCTGAAGGTCTTGTATGTCACCGGCGAGGAATCGGGCGCGCAGGTGGCGATGCGCGCGCGCCGGCTGGGCCTGGCCGGCACCCAGGTGCGCGTGCTGGCCGAGATCAGCCTGGAGAAGATCCTCGCCACCATCGAGGTGGAGCAGCCCGGCTTTGTGGTGATCGATTCGATCCAGACCATGTACTCCGAGCAGCTCAGCTCGGCGCCGGGCTCGGTGGCCCAGGTGCGCGAATGCGCGGCCCAGCTGACACGCACCGCCAAGGCCGGCGGCTGCGCCATGGTGCTGGTGGGCCATGTGACCAAGGAGGGTGCGCTGGCCGGCCCGCGCGTGCTGGAGCACATCGTCGACACCGTGCTGTATTTCGAGGGCGACACGCACAGCAGCTTCCGGCTGGTGCGCGCGATCAAGAACCGCTTCGGCGCGGTCAACGAGATCGGCGTGTTCGCGATGACCGACAAGGGGCTCAAGGGCGTGACCAACCCGAGCGCGATCTTTCTCTCCACCCATGGCGAGCCGGTGCCGGGCAGCTGCGTGCTGGTGACGCTGGAGGGCACGCGCCCGTTGCTGGTGGAGCTGCAGGCCCTGGTGGACGGCGGCGGCCCGAGCCCGCGGCGGCTCTCGGTGGGCCTGGAGCGCGACCGCCTGGCGATGCTGCTGGCGGTGCTGCACCGCCATGCCGGCGTGATGACCAACGACCAGGACGTGTTCGTCAACGCGGTGGGCGGGGTGCGCATCAGCGAGCCCGCGGCCGACCTGGCGGTGATGCTGGCGATCCAGAGCAGCCTGCGCGGCAAGCCCCTGCCCAAGGGCTTCATCGCCTTCGGCGAGGTGGGCCTGGCGGGCGAGGTGCGGCCGGCGCCGCGCGGTCAGGAGCGCCTCAAGGAGGCCGCCAAGCTGGGCTTCAGCGTCGCCGTGGTGCCCAAGGCCAATGCGCCCAAGAAGGCCATCGAGGGGCTCACCGTGCATGCGGTGGAGCGCATCGAGGAAGCCATCGCCATCATCAGGGGCCTCTGAGTTCGCCGTTGCCCATCCAGGCGCGGCCGGCGCGCTTGTTGCGGTACATGGCGTCGTCGGCCGCCTTGGTGAGGCTGAGCTCGTCCTGCCCGTCCTCGGGATAGATGGCCAGGCCCAGCGAGCAGGTCAGCTCCAGGTGCACGCCGGCGATCTCCATCGGCATGGCGAGCTGGTTGAAGATCTTGTCGGCCACCACCTGGGCGGAGTCGCGCGTCACCGGGCCGGTGAGCAGCACCACGAATTCGTCGCCGCCGATGCGGCCCACGGTGTCGGTCTCGCGCACCGCGTTCTTCAGGCGCTTGGCCACGGTCTGCAGCAGCTGGTCGCCCACCGCATGGCCGAACTGGTCGTTGATGGGCTTGAAGCGGTCCAGGTCCAGCAGGATCAGGCCCAGGGTCTCGTGGTAGCGGCGCGCGTTCGCCAGGCTGTAGTTCATGCGCTCCTGGAAATGCGCACGGTTGGCCAGTTCGGTGAGCGGATCGTGGCTGGCCATGAAGCGCACGCGCTCTTCGGATTCGCGCCGCGCCTGGATGTCGGAGAGCGTGCCCAGCATGCGCAGCGGGCGCTGCTGGGCATCGCGCTCCACCACGGTGCCGCGCACCAGCACCCAGCGCCAGCCGCCCTGGCCATCGGCGATGCGGTACTCCAGCGCCACCGCCGGCACCAGCCCGTCCAGGCAATGCTGGAACTCGGCCTGCACGCGCATGCGGTCGTCGCCATGGATGCTGGCCAGCACCTGGCTCATATTGGGCTCGGCGGAGGCGTCCGGCAGATTCATGATGGACTTCCAGCGCGGCGAGGTGCTGAGCTTCTGGCTGGGCATCTCCCAATCCCAGATGCCATCGCCGGCGCCCTCCAGCGCAAAGGCCCAGCGCTGCTCGCTGCGGCGCAAGGCTGCCGTCATGTCTTGCGCCAGCACATGGGCACGCTCGCGCGAACTGCCCAGGGCCCAGCTCAGCAGGCTCAGCAGCAGCGAGGCCAGCACGCCCGCCGCCAGCACCTGGCGCGCATCCTGCAGCCCCTGGGCGGGCGCAAACGCGCCGTCCGCCTGCAGCAGCAGGGTCCAGGTCTGGCCGCCCAGCACCAGGTATTCCTGACCCTGCATCAGCGCCCCGCCCTCGGACCGGCGCTCGGAGGCGAACAGGCGCTGCGCGGCGCGCGGCTCGGTGCCGCTGAACAGCTCCAGCCGCAGGCCGGGCGCCAGTTCGCCATACAGGCTGGCCATCAGCTCGGGCATGGCGACCGGCGCGACCACCCAGGCGCGCAGCGCGGCACGGCGCTCCTCCACGCTCTGGGGCGCGAGCTTGGGCGCATAGACCGGCAGCAGGGCCAGGAAGCCGACCTGCTTGCCCAGCTTGATGCCTTGCAGGTCAAAGCGATCGCTGAGGGCCATGCGGCCGGAATCGCGCGCCAGCTCCAGCGCCGGCCGTATCAGGGGATCGACCATCAGATCGACGCCCAAGGCCGCCAGATTGCGGCGCACGCCGGGCTCCAGCTGGATCATCGGCGCCCGGCCCGGCGCCGCGCGCCATTCGGCCAGGCCCAGGCCCTGCAGGCCGGCGAAATCGGCGCCCAGCGGCAGCGAGTCGACATAGAGGCGCAGGCCTTGCGGGTCCTGCAGGCCATGGGCATGCAGAAAGCCCTGCACGCCTTGCAGCAGCAACTCGTGCGCGGCCATGCGCTGCTCCACGCGCAGGCTGGCCTCGCGCAGGCTGGCATCGAAGCCGAGCCGCAGCCTTGCCTGCGCCTCGGCATGCTCGCGCTGCCACAGGCCCAGGCTCAGGGCCAGCCCGGCGGCCATCACCAGCAGCGGCAAGGCGCGGCCGCTCAACCAGGTCGGGAAGCTAGGCGATCCGGAGGCCATGAGCGGGATCAGAAGCTGACCATGGCGCGCGCCAGGTCGGGCTTGAAGTATTTTTCGAAGATGCGCTGCACCGTGCCGTCGCGCAACATGCTCTCCACCAGGGCCCGCCACTTGCCCTGCTCGCTCTCGCTGAGGCTGGCGCGCGACATGATGAGGCCGTGCGGGATCGGCTTGTCGCCGAACTCGAGGATCTGGCTGAACTCGCGGATGCGCGCCGAATCCAGCGTTGGGTAATCGAAGGGTTCGATGATCATGGCCTGGATCTGGCCACTGCCCAGCGCCGCGAACAGGGCCGAGAGGCCGGAAGACTGGATCACGCGCTGCTGCTCGGCGAGCCGGTCCACCAGGCGGTTGGCACTTTCGCTGTAGCGGAAGGCGCGTATCACGCCCAGCTTGAGGGCCGGGTTGCGCTCGAAGTCCTCGATGCGCTGCAGCTGGGCATCGCGCCGCGCCAGCAGGTAGTACTTGTTGCTGAAATACCAGGCGAAGGCGGCGAACTTGTCGCGCTCGGGGCTGCCGATGCCGGAGAGGCTGAAGTCCAGACCGCCCGATTCGATCAGCTGCCAGATGCGCGCGCGCGCCATCAGCGAGACATGCAGGCGGCAGCCGCTGCGGCGCGCCAACTCGTCCGCGATGTCCTTGTCGATGCCGGTCGAGGTCTCGGCCGAATAGAGCAGGCCGTGGTCGTGCAGGGCCAGCGTCAGGGCGCGCGCGCAGTCGGGGCCGTCGCCCGCGTGAGCCGCCATCGCGCCACACAGCAACAGGCCCGCCCACCCCAGCTTGTTCTTGATGCCGTCCCTGCTCATCTCTGCCACCGTTCCGGGAAGAGCCAGAGAATACGCTAAGCGCGTGACTTGGGCCTGTTGGCAGCGCGGCAATAGGCCCAAACAAGTAGCATCCCGCCATGAACAAATGGATAGGCGGAGCGCTGGCCTTGGCAGCGCTGATCGTGGGCGGCCTGCTCTTTGGCTGGAAGGGCGTGATCCTGGCGCTGAGTGCGGTGATGTTCTGGCTGCTGATGCAGTTCACCCGGCTGATGCGGGTGATGCGCATCGCCAACAGCTCACCGGTGGGTCATGTGGACAGCGCGGTGATGCTGAATGCCAGGCTCAGGCCCGGCATGAAGCTGATGGAGCTGATCCCGCTGACGCGCAGCCTGGGCCGCAAGGTCCCCGGCCGGCCCGACACCTATGTCTGGACGGATGCCGGCGGGGTGGCCGTTGAAGTGGAGTTCAAGCAGGGGGCCTGCAGCCGGTGGCAGCTGCTGCGCCCCGAGGAGGCCGCAGCGCTCAGCGCGCCGAACGGCGACGCTTCGCGGTAAGGCCGGCGGCGCCCAGGGCGGCCGCCAACAGCAGCAGGCTGCTGGGCTCGGGTATCTGGTTGCTCGTGCCACCGCCGGCAGCACCGCCACCGGGCGGCGTGACGACGGGCGGCTTGCCGGTCGAATACAGCACCGCGCCCGAGGAGCCGGCCAGCAGGTACTTGAAGCTGTCCAGATCGGTTCCGGCGTCGAATTTGTAGAAGGCCGTGCCCTCCACACCGTTCTTGCCGGCCTTGCCCTTGTGAATGCCGACCCAGGTGGTGCCGAACAGCGGGGTCGAGAAGTCCACCGCCGAGCCGCCGCCGAGTTCGATCTTCTCGACGACATGCCAGTCGTTCAGACCCAGCGATGCCAGCAGGGTCGCTGCGGCCTGGCTGTTGGCCTCATTGAGCAGATTGCCCTCGACATAGTTGGTGCAGGCGAAACCGTCGCTGCTGGCGAGTCCGAGATCGCTGGCTGAGCAAGCCAGGCTGCTGGGGCTGACCTGCTGCACCGGCTTGGCCTGGGCCACCAGGGACAGGGCGCAGAGCGCGACGGCGGAGATGGTGAGACGGAAGTTGTTCATTGTTCTTCTTTGCGTTGAAGGTTTACTGGCGCGCGCGACGGCGGGCGATAAAGGCCAGGGCGGCCAGGCCGGCGGCCATCAGGGCATAGCTCTGGGGTTCGGGCACGGCCGGCACGCCGCCACCGCTGCTGCCGCCGCCGTTCAGGCCGGTGGCATACAGCACCGCGCCGGAGGAACCGGCCAGCAGAAAGTTGAAGTTGTCCAGATTGGTTCCAGCGTCGAATTTGTAGAAGGCCGTGCCCTCCACGCCGTTCTTGCCGGCCTTGCCCTTATGGATGCCCACCCAGGTGGTGCCATTCAGCACGGTGCTGAAGTCCACCAGCTGGCCGCCACCGAGCTCGATCTTCTCAAGCCCTTGGGTATTGCCGGTGAAGCCCAGCGACGCCAGGGCGGTGGTGGCCTGGCCGAGTGCGCCGGCATTGCTGTTCAGCAGATTGCCGCTGACGAAGGCTGTGCAGGCAAAGCCGGTGCTGCTGATGCCCGACAGGTCATTGAAACTGCAGTCCGTGCTCGCCTGGGCGGCGAGGGACAGCAACGAAAGACCGAGGGCCATACCGAGGCGGGCATGAAGGCGGTTCGACAAAATGTGCTCCCTTGAAACGTTGCAGGTTTGCAAACCGAACCTGCCTGGACGCGATTGTTTATGGGTTCTCCCCTATGGCCGCGTGCATATCCCCCCTGTTCGGGGTGCTTGCATGCATCGGAATCGGCGCATGTGTGAAGCCCGTCACGACTGATCGCGGGGCCCTCGCCGCGGGGCGTGCCGCATAGAATTGCCACTCGGCAAATCTGCGTGCAAAGGAAGCCCCATGTCCCTCGACGACCGCGACGGCAAGATCTGGATGGACGGCCAGTTGGTGGACTGGCGCGACGCCAAGATCCATGTGCTGAGCCATACCCTGCACTACGGCTGCGGCGCCTTCGAGGGCGTGCGCGCCTACAAGACCGACAAGGGCACGGCCATCTTCCGCCTGCGCGAGCACACCGAACGCCTCTTCAACAGCGCCAAGATCCTGCGCATGAAGATCCCGTTCACGATCGAACAGGTGGAGGAGGCCCAGAAGCAGGTGGTGCGCGCGAACGCGCTGGAAAGCTGCTATCTGCGCCCGCTCACCTGGATCGGCTCCGAGAAGCTGGGCGTCAGCCCCAAAGGCAACCAGATCCACCTGATGGTGGCGGCCTGGGCCTGGGGCGCCTACCTGGGCGAGGAAGGCATGAAGCGCGGCATCCGCGTCAAGACCAGCAGCTACACCCGCCACCATGTGAACATCACCATGACCCAGGCCAAGGCGGTGAGCAACTACACCAACTCCATCCTGGCGAATATGGAAGCCACCGAAGATGGCTATGACGAGGCGCTGCTGCTGGACGCCTCGGGCTTCGTCTCCGAGGGGGCGGGCGAGAACCTCTTCGTCATCAAGGGTGGCGTGGTCTACACCCCCGACCTCTCGGCCGGCGCGCTCAACGGCATCACCCGCAACACCATCTTCCACATCTGCCAGGACCTGGGCCTGAAGCTGGTGGAAAAGCGCATCACCCGCGACGAGGTCTATATCAGCGACGAGGCCTTCTTCACCGGCACCGCCGCCGAGGTCACGCCGATCCGCGAACTGGACCGGGTGGAACTGGGCACCGGCTCGCGCGGCCCCATCACCGAGAAGATCCAATCGGCCTTCTTTGACATCGTCAACGGCCGCAACCCCAAATATGCTCACTGGCTGAGCCTGGTCTGAGAAAGCGAAAGTAAAGCAATGAGTGCGCAAGAAAACAAGAGCGTCGTTGAAGTGACGGCCAAGGATGTGCAAGGCGGCGGCGTGGTGGCCTGCCCCAACCCCGCCATGCCGCTGTGGAGCAACCATCCGCGCGTGTTCGTCGACATCACCCACGAGGGGGGCGGCAAATGCCCGTATTGCGGCACGGTCTACAAGCTCAAGGCGGGCGAGCAGCTGCATTCCGCGCACTGACCGCCGTGATGCACCGACCCAAAGCCCAGGCCGCCGCGCTCTTGTCCTCCCCCGAGGACACCGAGCAGCAGTTCTACGAAGCCCTGCAGGGCGCCGATCTAGACCGCCTGATGGAGGTCTGGGCCGATGAGGACGAGGTCTCCTGCGTGCATCCCGGCGGCCCGCGCGTGGTGGGCCTGGGCGCGATCCGCGCAGCCTTCGAAGCGGTGTTCCAGCAGGGCGCCATCGCCGTGCATCCCGAGCGGGTGCGCCGCATGGTGAGCGGCGACACCGCCATCCACCAGGTGCTCGAGCGCGTGCTCGTGCAGGGCGCCGAGGGGCAGCAAAGCGCCTGGGTCATTTCAACCAATGTTTACCTGAAAACCGCCATGGGCTGGCGCATGGTGGTGCACCATGCCAGCCCCGGTACCGCGCATGACATACAAGAGGTGGTTGAAGAGCCGGCTACCCTACACTGACCGCGTCGCCATGCAGTACCAAGCGCCCTCATGGCTGCCCGGCGGCCATGCCCAGACCATCTGGCCGGCGCTGTTTGCGCGCCGCCATCAGGGTCTGCCGCTGCAGTTCCGGCGTGAGCGCTGGACCACGCCCGACGCCGACTTCATCGACGTGGATTGGCTGGAGACGCCGGCGTGGATGTCGCACGACATGTTCACCAAGCGCCAGCCCGAGTTCCAGGAAAGCCGTTTTGGCGAAGGCATTGGCGGGCGCGGCAGCATGGCGCCGCTGCTGGTGCTGTTCCACGGCCTCGAAGGCAGCTCGCAAAGCCATTACGCCCACGCCTTTGCCGCGGTGGCGCGCCAGCGCGGCTGGGCCTTCGCGATCCCGCATTTCCGCGGCTGCTCGGGCGAACTGAACCTGGCACCGCGCGCCTACCACTCGGGCGACTTCGAAGAGATCGGCTGGATGCTGGCGCGCTTCAAGGAACTGCACGACGGCCCAGTGCTGGCCGCCGGCGTCTCGCTGGGCGGCAATGCCCTGCTGCGCTGGGCCGAGGAGCATGGCCAGAGCGCCGCCGCCACCGCACGCGCGGTCTGCTCGATCTGCTCGCCGGTGGACCTGGCCGCCTCGGGCCGCGCCATCGGCCAGGGCTTCAGCCGCCAGGTCTACACGCGCATGTTTCTGCGCACCATGGTGCCCAAGGCCTTGCGCAAGCTGAAGCAGCACCCCGGCCTGTTCGACGCCGAGCGCCTGCTGCGCGCGCGCGATCTGTACGAGTTCGACAATGTCTTCACCGCGCCCCTGCACGGCTTCCGCAACACCGAAGACTATTGGCAGCGCGCCTCCAGCAAGCCGCACCTGGCGCGCATCCGCATCCCGGCCCTGGTGCTGAACGCACGCAACGACCCCTTCGTGCCGGCCGCCTGCCTGCCGCGCGAGCACGAGACCGGGCCCTATGTGACGCTGTGGCAGCCCGAGCATGGCGGCCACGTGGGCTTTGCCGCCGGCCCGCTGCCCGGCCATGTGATGAGCATGCCGCAACAGGTCTGCGACTGGCTGTCCCAGGCGCTCTGAACGACACTAGACCATGGATCCCATCGTCAAGGCCGCGCTGAAGAAGTGGCCCAACGTCCCGCACTGCTATGGCTGGCTGGCGCTGGACGCGCGCGGCGACTGGTATATGCGCGACGAGCGCATCCAGGCCGCCGGCCCCTTCCCGCAGGTGAAGGGCAGCCGCATCGTGCATGAGAAGCTGCGCGAGTTCATCGAACGCAACTACGAGGCCGACGAGCAGGGCTGCTGGTTCTTCCAGAACGGGCCGCAGCGCGTCTACCTGCAACTCGAGGCCACGCCCTGGGTCTGGCGCCTCGCCGCCACGCCGGCGGGCCCGCAGCTGCGCAGCCACACCGGGCGCCCGGCCCAGTTCCGCAGCGCCTGGCTGGACGAGCTGGGCCGGCTCTACCTGGACAGCGACATCGGCCCGGGCCTGGTGCACAGCCTGGACATGGAGACCGCAGCCGATGCGGTGGAGCAAGGCCTGTGGACACCCCAGGACATCCACGCCGCCGAGCTGCCCGCGCGCTTCGGCTTCCAGCGCCAACCCCAGGCGCAATAAAAAAACCGCCGGGGCTCGACGCCCGGGCGGTTTGTGCTGATCTTGCGATGCCTGATCAGTTCGCGGCGGCCGATGCGGCTGCGGCAGGTGCCTTGGGTTCGTCGAACTTGGCACCGCCCTGGTTGGCCATATAGACCACGGCGCGCGCGATCTCGAAATCGCTGTGATCGCCGCCACCCTGGGCGCCCATATTGCCCTTGCCCTTGAGGGCCGAGTTCAGCAGGGCTTCGAAGCCGTTCTTCACGCGCGGGCCCCAGGCGGCCGCATCGGCCAGCTTGGGTGCACCGGCGGCGCCGGTGGCGTGGCAGGCCGAGCACTGGGCCTGGAACACCTGCTCGCCGGTCTTCATCGCGCCGGGGTTGGAGGCGTCCTTGATTTCGATCGCGCCCACCGGCTGGATGCGCGCGGCCACCGCCTGCTCTTCCAGGCCGACGCTGCCGGCGGCCGGCTTGACATCGGTGGTGACGTAGTTGGCCAGCATCACGATCACGATGATGGGCACCACAAAGGCAAAGAACACGGCCCAGATCAGCTGCTTGGGCGTCTTGATCGGTCCTTCGTGCGGGGCGTCGTGGTCGTGAGATCCGCTCATGAAATCCTCGTTGGCGTCGGCTTGATGGAAAGCGCTGGGAATGCGCTGCCTGCAAAACGCAGGCGGCAAAACCGCGGGATTATATCGTCGGCCGCGCGGCGCCCGGCCTGGCTTGTGCGGCCAAGGCGCGGAAGCCGGCTAGAATGCGCCCCTGCACCGCGACCGTGGTGAAGTGGATATCATTGGGCCCTCCGAAGGCTTAGTCGCAAGTTCGATTCTTGCCGGTCGCACCAGTCGCTTGATAGCGCTTAGATAAACGGGACCTTCAAGGTCCCGTTGCTTCTTTTGAGCAGCGAACGGAGCCAGCACCTGCCTCCGCCGCCCCCTCCCCAGTCATTCGATGCGCCATTGGACTCCGCGCCTGGCGAGACGCAAAAGCTGGGCAATAGTCTTTTGATTACGCGCATTCCCCTGTCTCAGGCGTATTGACTTTCAGCGACGCGTGGCGTTCACTCAAGGCGTTTGCGCAAGCCACCGTCCGGGGTCAGCAAGGCCGTCAGGCGGAACCGACTTGCCCGAAAGGGGAGTATGAAAAAGAACATGCACTCGGCGCGTCGCGGCCGAGAGGTAAGCAATTGGTTGTGCGTCCCAGCTGCTGCACTGTCCTGCCATGCGCGAACGGGGCCAGAACCACAAGGTGCCGTCAACGGCGATTGAGTGGTGTCCATGGACACCTTCCCCACCACTCAGGGCGAGCGCCGCCGGGCTGGTGCCGATGTCGGCCTGTTGTCGACGTTGGGCTGGCTGTTGCCCCAGGGCGTCGGCCGCAAGCTGCTGCTGGCCCTGGTGTTGGTGCTCAGCGCCATCAGCGTGCCGCTCTGGTTCCAATTGCGGCTGTCGCAGACGCTGCTAGCCGACACGCGGCAAGAGCGCTCCGGCGTGCAAGACGGTCGGCAACTGCTGCACTTGCTGCAGCTGGTGCAGCAATGGCGCGTGGCGGGGCTCGACGTCGACAAGCCCCAGCCTGTGCCGCCGCAACTGCAGCGTGCATGGGCGGAGCTGTTGCAGACCTCAAGCCAGCTGAGGGATCAGCATCAGAACGCGCGGGGCTGGGAAGCCCTGGTGCATTCGGGCGCACAGCAGTACACGGAGGCGCTGCGGCGGCTCAGGCCGACCGACGGCGCGGGCGCGCCGATGCCGGATCAGCAGCCGTTGGCCCAATTGGACCAATATGCACTGGCGATGCTGGATCAGGTCGTCGACGGTGCCGGCCTGATCCTTGATCCGCAGGCCGACACGTACTTCTTGATGACGGCGGCCCTGCCCACAAGCGCTCGTCTGGCCGGCACCCTCAACCTCTTGATTGACACGGCGGAGCCCCAAGAGCGCCGCTTGCGCACCTTGGCCGAGGCGCAGTTGCTTTGGGACGAGCTGCGCAAGAGTTATGGCAAGGCGTTCGCCGCGAACCCAGCGCTGCAGGAAATTCTGGGACCTGGCCTGAAAGAACTGGATCGCGCGCTGGCCGTCGCACTTGCGGGCGAATCGGCAAAAGGCCCTGCGCAGCAGCAGCCGATGGAGCAACTGAACATCGCCGGCTTGGCGCTGCATGATTTGGCCAGCCATGCGGTGCGTGCACTCGATCAGCGACTTGAAGCGCGCGCCCAGGCGCTGCGCAACACCCGGTATCTTGAGTTCGCTTCACTGCTGATCTTGCTGGCCTGGCTGCTTGCACTGATTCGCCCGCTCGCGATGGAGTACGGCCAGCGCACCTTGGCATTGGAGCATCGAGCCAAGCTGTTGGGCCACGCCGAAGACTTGGCCGAGATAGGTTGCGCGGAAACCGATCTGATGACCGACACGGTCACTTGGACCACGGGCATGTACAAGTTGTTCGGCGAGCCCGTAAGCGCAGCGCCCATCGATCACGACTGGCTATTCCTGCGCCTCCCCAAGCAGGAACGCGACTTCGTTCGCCAGTCCATACAGCAGCCAAGCCCGGGCGCGCCATTCGAGTTTGAGCATCAAATCCTTCATGCCGATGGCAGCTTGCGCACGGTCCTGCACCGCAGGTTGGTCGAGCTGGACTCGAAAGGCTGGCCCAAGCGTGAGCTGGCCATTCTCCAGGACATCAGCCGCCAGCGCGACGCGGCCCAGCGCATCGACAAGCTTGCCAACTCTTGCCCCATCACCGGCCTGCCGAACCGCAACGCCTTGCTGCATCGGCTGGAGAGCGCAACCCGGCGCTGCCTGCGCGACCAAGGCAGCCTGGCACTCTTGATGCTGCAGATCGAGCAGCTTGGCATCGTGATGGACTCCATGGGCTATGCCGGTGCCGATCGTCTGCTGACCGAGGCGGCGGCGCGACTCAGCCGTGTGGCGCAAGCGCGCGCCTGGCTGGCCCATTTGGGAAACGGCGAATTTGCCTTCATCCTCGGGCCTGCGAGCGAACAGCCCGGGCCCATCGACGTCGAACAGGCCAGCGCCATCGCACAGTCGCTGTGCGAGGTCATTGCCGCACCGATGCTGCTGGGTGACATCGAGGTGAAGCCGAGTTGCTGCATCGGTCTGACGCTCTGTCCGGCAGACGGCGACAACGCCCCCAAATTGCTTCATCAGGCGCAGGCCGCCCTGAAGCGTGCCCAGCAGGCCGGCGAGCAGCAGATCCGCGCTTTCGATGCCGCCAGCCATGCCCGGGCCGCTTCGCGTTTGGCCATCGAGGCCGGCTTGCGCCGGGCCTTGGAGCGGCAGGCCTTCAGCCTGCGCTTCCAGCCCCAGCTGGATCTCGGTACCGGCCAGCTGAGTGGCGCCGAAGTGCTGTTGCGCTGGCACGATGCCGTGCGCGGAGAGGTGCCGCCGGTCGAGTTCATTCCGATCGCGGAGGCGACCGGCCAGATCGTCGAGATCGGCGCATGGGTGCTGCGCCAGGCCTGCATGCAGAACGTCGCCTGGCAACGCGAGGGTCTGCGGCCCGTACGCCTGGCGGTCAATCTCTCGATGCGTCAATTGCAGGAGCCCGACATTGCCTGGCGCGTGCAGGAGGTGCTGCGCGAAACCGGCATGGATCCCAAATACCTCGGGCTTGAAATCACCGAGAGCATCTTTGTGGACGAGAGCACCCATGCCGCACGCGCCCTGAATGCGCTCAAGGCCATTGGCGTGACGATCTCCCTGGATGACTTTGGCACCGGCTATTCCAATCTGGGCTATCTGCGCAAGCTGCCCATCGACATGGTGAAGATTGACCGCTCGGTGGTGCACGATGTCGCCGCGGCGGCCCATGATGTCTCGATGACGCGCGCCGTCATCAATATGGCGCACAGCCTGCAGATGAAGGTGCTGGCCGAGGGGGTCGAAACCGAGGGCCAGCTGGCCCTGCTGATGGCGAACCGCTGCGATGAAATGCAGGGCTATTACTTCAGCCCGCCGGTGGAGGCGGAGGCGTTCGCGCAGCTGCTGCGCACCGAGCGACGTCTTCCCGAGCACCTGTTCGAGCGGGAATGCGCCCGCACCCTGCTGCTGGTGGATGACGAGGAGAACATCCTGGCGGCCCTGAAGCGCCTGCTGCGCCGCGACGGCTACCAGATCGTCACGGCCACCAGCGGCGCCCAGGGACTGCAGCGCCTCACCGAACACACGGTGGACGTGATTCTGTCCGACCAGCGCATGCCGGGCATGACCGGCGTCGAGTTCCTGCGCCGCGCCAAGGAGCTCTATCCCGACACGGTGCGCATGGTGCTGTCGGGCTATACCGAGTTGCAGTCGATCACCGACGCCGTCAACGAGGGTGCGATCTACAAATTCCTCACCAAGCCCTGGGACGACGAACGCTTGCGCAGCCACATCAGCGAGGCCTTCCGCAACAAGGAGATGGCCGACGAGAACATCCGTCTGGGCAGCGCCGTGGCCAAGGCCAATGATGAGCTGGCGCAGGTGAACCAGCGCCTGCAGGGCCTGCTGCAGGTGCAGCGCGAGCGCATCACGCGCGAGGAAGTCAGCCTGCAGATGCTGCGCGATCTGCTTGAAAGCATCCCGGTGCCCATCATCGGGGCCGATCCGGGCGGCATGATCACCTATGTCAACGTGGAAGCGGACACCCTGTTCGGCGGGCTGCCCTTGGGCCACGCCATCGAGCTCATGCTGCCGCCGAATCTGTTGGCGCTGTGGCAGGGCGCGGAGACCGAGCCGGTCAAGGTCAGCTTGGCCGGCAGCGAATTCCTGGCCCGTTGCTGCGCCATTGGCCCGGGTCAGGATCAGGTGACCGCGCGCGGCAAGCTGATCGTGCTGATGCCCGTGAGCAACTTTGCCGAGGAGTACTGAGCCATGTGTCCGGCCCCAGCGGTTCCGATTGCCAATCTCCATCCCGAGCGCAGCAGCTGCGGTCCGGTCGCTAACCCGTCGCCGCCGGCAGAGCAGCGACTGGAGCAACTGTTCCGCTACTCGCTGCGCCATGGCCAGATCAACCCACTGCTGTACGTCGTGCTGCATTACCGCAGCGGTGAGCGGCCTACATGAGCGCCGTCGCCCTGGCCTGCCTGCAGCGTATCGAGGAACTGCCGGCCTTGCGTGGCGCCGTGCTGGACTTGCTGCGCTCGCTCGAAGATCCGCAGATCGACGTCGAGACCCTGGCGGCCAAGATCGCCACCGACCAGGCGATGGCGGTGAAGGCATTGCGGCTGGCGAACTCTTCGTTTTTTGGACTGGCACGCCAGGTCAGCTCGATTGCCGATGCCACGGCCATCATCGGCTTGCGCAGCGTGCGCAATATCGCCATGGTTGCCGGCCTGACCGCCGCCTTGGACGGCAGGCTGTGCGCGGAATTCGACGTTGACGGCTTCTGGCGGCATGCCGTTGCCACCGCCCTGTGCGCCGAAGCCTTGGCCGGGCAGCGGCATTTCGACGCCGGCGTGGCCTTCGGCTTCGGACTCCTGCACGACATCGGCTGCATGGCCCTGGCCATGGCGCTGCCGCAGGACTACGGCCGGGCGCTGCGTCTGCGGGGCGAGTCAGACTCGTTGCTCGTCGACGCGGAGCGCGAGATTCTGGGTGTCACGCATGCGGAGGTGGGCGCCGCGCTGGCCGAGCGCTGGCAGCTGGCCCCGGCGATGGTAGCCGCCATCGCCAAGCATCACGCGCCGCCCGAGGAAGACGAGCCCGGGCTGCTGGACGTGCTGCATGTGGCCGACAACATCGCCCACGCGCTGGACCTGAGCCGGCAGGAGGCCGAAATGGTGCCGCCCATGTCGATGGCCGCTTGGCGGCGCCTGGCACTGAGTGAGGCCGAGCTGCATCGCGTCTTCGAGCAAACCGAATCGCGCCACGCAGCGCTTTGTCACGCGCTCTTGGTGAAGGAGACCTGAGCATGGATTCGCTGCTAAGCCCCTCTCAGGTGCAGGAACTCCTGCGCACCAATAGCGAGCTCAAGCAGCTCAATGCACGGCTTTCCGAGGCCCAGGAAAAGCTGGTGCAGTCGGAGAAGCTCGCATCCATCGGCCAACTGGCGGCGGGCGTGGCGCATGAGATCAACAACCCGATCGGCTATATCTTCTCCAATTTCGGCACGCTGGAACGCTATCTCGCCGACCTGTTCGAGATGCTGGCGGCCTACGAGGCCGCCGAGATCGCGATGCCGGCCGGCGAGGCCAAGGCGGCACTGAAGGCCAAGCGCGAAAAGGTCGAGCTGGAGTTTCTCAAGGAAGACATCCCCACCCTGATGGCCGAGTCCAAGGAGGGCATCAGTCGCGTGCGCAAGATCGTGCAGGATCTGAAGGACTTCTCGCGCGTCGACAACAGCCAGGAATGGGTGCTGGCGAACCTGCATCAGGGCATCGACTCCACGCTCAACATCGTCAACAACGAGATCAAATACAAGGCCCAGGTGCGCAAGGACTATGGCGTGATCCCCGACATCGAATGCCTGCCCTCCGAGCTCAACCAGGTGTTCATGAACCTGCTGGTGAATGCGGCTCATGCCATCACCGCGGATCGCGGCACCATCACGATACGCTCGGGCGCCGACGACGATCTGGTATGGGTGGAGGTGGCCGACGACGGCGCCGGCATCGCGCCCGAGAACCTCAAGCGCATCTTCGACCCCTTCTTCACCACCAAGCCGATCGGCAAGGGCACGGGGCTGGGTTTGTCGCTCGCCTACGGCATCATCAAAAAACATGCCGGCCAGATCCAGGTGCACAGCGAGTTGGGCGTTGGCACCTGCTTTCGCATCACCCTGCCACTGCGGCAGGCCCAAGGTTCACGCGGGGAATAGGCATGGTTGATGACGCCAACACCCAAGCCGTGGTGCTCTTCGTGGACGACGAGCCATCGATCCTGAGCGCACTGCGGCGCTTGTTCCGACCCAACGGTTACCGGGTGCTGCTGGCCGAGAGCGGGCCGGCGGCGCTGGCGATGCTGGAGCTGGAGCCGGTGGATCTGGTGGTGTCCGATATGCGCATGCCCGAGATGGACGGCGCGCAGTTCCTCGAGCGCGTGCGCCAGCGCTGGCCGGAGATGGTGCGCATCCTGCTCACCGGTTATGCCGACATCAGCTCCACCATTGCCGCCATCAACCGCGGCGAAATCCATCGCTACATCTCCAAGCCCTGGGACGACCAGGACATCCTGCTGGCGGTGCGCGACGGCCTCAAGCATCGGCGTCTGGAGCAGGAGAATCGCGCCCTGCTGCAGCTGACGCAGCGCCAGAATGCCGAGCTGCTGGCGCTCAACGCCTCGCTGGAGGGTCGTGTGAAGGCGCGCACCCAGGAGCTTGAGCAGGTCAACGACATGCTCAACAAGGCCTACGGCCAGCTGCATGAAAACTTCCTGCTCTCCATCAACGTCTTTGCCGGCCTGCTGGAATTGCGCGATGGCAGCCTGGCGGGCTATTCGCGCCAGGTCGGGCTGATGGCACGCCGTGTCGCGCAGCAGTTGCGGCTTGGCGCGCAGGCGGAAGAGGACGTGTTTGTGGCCGGCCTGCTGCACGAGGTGGGCAAGATCAGCTTTCCCGACGCGCTGCTGCGCAAGCCCGTCTCGGCCATGAGCGGCGAGGATCTGGCGCGCTACAAGCGGCACACGCTCAACGCCGAGGCCGCACTCCTGCCGCTGGCCGATTTGCAGCGCGTGGCCAAGTATGTGCGGCAACAGCACGAGCGCGTCGACGGCAAGGGCTTCCCGGATGGGCTGGCGGGCAAGGAGCTGCCGCTGCCCTCTCAGGTGCTTGGCCTGGTGGCCGACTACTACGGTCTGCAGGCCGGCCGCCTGGCCGAAAAGCGCTATACGCCGGAGACCGCTGCCGCCGCGATCCGGGGCGGCGCGGGCACACGCTATGAACAAACCGTCGTAGAGGCCTTCGAGGCCGTGCTGAGCCAGCTGCCGGCCGTGCAGCCCACCGATCGCATGGTGTCGACCGCCGAGATCGAACCCGGCATGGTGTTGGCGCGCGACCTGCTCGGCCCGCAGGGCACCTTGCTGCTGGCCGCGGGCTTTGTGTTTGACAGCCGGGTGGTGCGCCAGGTGCGTGAGTTCGCGCAGCGCGAGGGCCTCAAGATGAGTCTCTATGTCAAGCTGGATCAAGCCCAGCAGGCGCCGCGCCCGCTGCCCCAAACTGTGCTGACCGGAAAGGGCTGATATGACGGACAGGATTTTGCTGGTCGATGACGAACCCGGGGTGCTGAGCGCATTGAGCCGGCTGCTGCGGCTTGGCCTGCATGACGCGCAGATGAACAACTATGTGGTGGAGACCTTCACCGATGCGCGCCTGGCGCTGGAGCGGGCGCGCGAATGTGTGTTCGCCCTGGTGGTGTCCGACTACCGCATGCCCGGCATGAACGGGGTCGAGTTCCTGCAGGCGCTGCGGCAGCTGCAGCCCGATTGCCCGCGCATCATCTTGTCCGGTTATGCCGATCTGAATGGTTTGGTGGCGGCCATCAACGAAGCCGGGATCACCCGCTTTGTGTCCAAGCCCTGGAACGACCACGACCTGCTGTGCAGCATGCGCCAGATCCTCAAGATCCGCGATCTCCATCTCGAGAACCAGCGCCTTGCCGATCTGGTGCGGCAGCAGCAGGGCCGGCTCAGCGCCCAAGAGGCCGAGCTGCGCCGGCTCGAGCGCCTGGAGCCGGGCATTACCCACGTCAACTGGGGGCCGGATGGCTCCTTCATCCTGGAAGACCCCGGAGACGTCAGACTATGACGACCCTGCAGCCGTCCGAGGCCAGCGTGCTGTGTCCAAGCGCGGAGTTCCGCTCCGCGCTGGAGGCCGTGAGCTCGCCCTGCCTCGTGCATGCCGGCAAGAAGCTGCTGTTCGCGAACGCGGCCATGCGGCGCCTGCTGGGTTATACGCAGACGGCTCTGCAGGAGATGGATTTCTATGCCTGGGCCACGCCAGCAGGTCAGGCGGCGCTGCGCTACTACGGCCAACGCTGCCTGAGCGAGTCCGGCGAGTTGCCGGCGTTCGAGGTGGAGGCGCTCACCGCCAGTTGTGCCTTGCGCTATGTGGAGCTGAGTACACGCCGGGTGCAGGTGGACGGGCAGGTGCTCGCCGTCGTCACCTGCCAGGATCTCAGCGACATCCGCCATGTGCAAGGCAGCCTGCTGGACATGGGCAGGGTGCTGCACCAGATCATCGAGAACATCCCGGTGGCGACCTTCGTGATCGACGCGGGGCACCGTGTCACGCAGTGGAACGCCGCTTGCGCCGCCCTCACCGGCATCGAAGCGAGCGCCATGATGGGTCAGGCCAAGGTCTGGACGGCCTTCTATCCCGAACGACGGCCGGTGCTGGCGGACCTCATCGTCGATGGAACGGCGGAAGCCTTGCGCGGCCAGCTCTACGGCAGCCAGTGCTGGCCCTCGGCCGTGATTGCCGGCGCCTTCGAGGCCGAGATATTTTTCCCCGAATTTGGCGAAGGTGGACGCTGGCTCCACTTCACCGCAGCACCGCTGACGGATGCCCACGGCAAGCTGGCCGGGGCGATCGAGACCCTGCAAGACGTGACGCCCCGACATCTGGCGGAAGAGGCCATGCGCAAGCACCGCGACGAGTTGGAACTCATGGTGGCAGACCGCACCGCCGAGATGATAGGCATGCACCAGGAGCTGGAGGCGTTTCTGGAAAACGCCTCGGTGGGCATCATCGCCACCAGCCAGCAGCGCATCACACGCGGCAACAAGATGTTCAGCGAGATCTTCGAACTGGATGGCCGTTCGCCGGTCGGCATGGTCAGCCGCGACTTCTTTGACAGCGATGCGGCCTACGAGGAGCTTGGGCGGGTCGCCTACCCGGTGCTGTCGCGGGGCGAGTCGCTGCTGCACGAGATGGAGATGTGCACCGCCAAGGGCAACAAGATCTGGGTGCAGATGATTGCCTATGTGGCCGATCCCCATGCACCCAAGGCGGGCACGTGGTGGCTGCTGCAGGACCGCACCGAGGTCAGGCGCGTACAGGGTGAGTTGCAGCGCAACTTCGAGCGCATCAAGGAGACCAATGCGCGCCTGGAGGAGGCGCAGAACCAGCTGCTGCAGTCGGAAAAGATGGCGTCGATCGGGCAACTGGCCGCCGGCGTGGCGCATGAGATCAACAACCCGATCGGCTTTGTGAGCTCCAACCTGGGCACGCTCAGGCGCTATGTCGAGGCCATGTTCAGCCTGCTGAACTATTACGCCAAGCTCGATCTGAGCCAGCAAGCCCCAAGCATTGGCAAGGAACTCGCCGACCTCAGGCAGGCGGTGGACATGGACTTCATTGCCGAAGACCTGCCCCAGTTGCTGAGCGAGAGCGACGACGGCCTGGTGCGCGTGAAAAAGATCGTTCAGGATCTGAAGGACTTCTCGCGCGTGGATCAATCCGACTGGCAGGAGGCCGACATCAACGCCGGCCTGGAATCCACGCTCAACGTGGTGATGAACGAGGTCAAGTACAAGGCCGAAGTGCGCAAGGACTATGGCGAGCTGCCGGCGGTGCGCTGTCTGGCGGCCCAGCTCAACCAGGTCTTCATGAATCTGATCGTGAATGCCGCTCATGCCATTGTGGAGCGCGGCGTCATCACGCTAACGACGCGTGTACACGGCGATACCGTTTGCATCTCGGTGCGCGACAGTGGCTGCGGCATGAGCGAGGAAACGCGGCGCCGTATCTTCGAGCCCTTCTTCACCACCAAGCCCGTCGGCCAGGGCACCGGGCTTGGGCTGTCGCTCTCGTTTTCGATTGTGCAAAAGCATGGCGGGCGCATCGAAGTCGAGTCGACGCCCGATCAAGGCAGCTGCTTCCATGTCTGGATACCCGTCCACGGCCCGATCACTGCCTAGACAAGATTCCTGGTTTGCTGTTGATGCCGTGCCCAGGCATCAGGGAGGCTGACATGAGATTCTGGCGTATTGCCCCGGCCGAGGGCGCCGCTTCGCCCGAGGCGGCAAATGGCCAAGCAGCCATGCCCGCGGCGTTCTTGCTGACCCAGGCCGCTGACCGTGCCCAGCTTCGCCGTGCACTCGCCGTGCTGCTGGTATCGGTGCTGAGCTTCGCCGTGCTGGCCCCGCAGGCCACGCTGAAGCTGGCGCCGGTGGCCGCCTTCATTCCCATCTATGAATCGGCGTTGGTCATGATCGATCTGATCACGGCCGTACTCTTGTTCGGGCAGTACCGCATCCTGCGTTCACCGGCGCTGCTGGTGCTGGCCTCGGGCTATTTGTTTTCTGCGCTGCTGACCATCGGGCACGCGCTCAGCTTCCCGGGCCTGTTCGCCGCCACGGGCCTGCTCGGTGCGGGCCCGCAGAGCACCGCCTGGATCTATATGTTCTGGCACAGCGGCTTCCCGCTGTTCGTATTGGGTTATGCCCTGCTGCGACGCGCGGGCCCGACCAGCGCAACCGCCCGCCTCGCGGTGACGGTGCCCCTGTTGGCGATCACATTGGGCCTGGGCGCGATCGGCCTGGCCACACGCGGCCAGGGCCTGCTGCCGGCCATCATGGACGGCAATCACTACACGCCGGCCATGCTGGCCACGGTAGGTACGGTCTGGTTGTTCAGCCTGGTGGCGCTGCTGGCCCTGTTGCGGCGGCGGCCTTACGCGGTGCTGGACCTCTGGTTGATGGTGGTGCTGGCTGCCTGGTTGTTCGACATCGCACTCTCGGCCATGCTGAATGCCGGGCGCTACGACCTCGGCTTCTATGCCGGGCGCATCTATGGGCTGCTGGCATGCAGCGTGGTGCTGCTGGAACTGCTCTTGGAGAACGGCATGCTCTATGCCCGCCTGGTGCAAGCCCATGCGGACGAGCATCGCAAGAGTGTGGAACTGATGGCGGCCCGCGATGCGGCCCAGGCCGCCACCCAGGCCAAGAGCCTTTTCCTTGCGAGCATGAGCCACGAGATCCGCACGCCGATGAACGCCATCATCGGCCTGACCCATCTGGTCCTGGAGACCGAACTGGACCGCCAACAGCGCGACTATCTCAGCAAGGTGCAGACCTCGTCCAAGGCCCTGCTCGGCCTGCTCAACGACATTCTTGACTACTCCAAGATCGAGGCCGGCAAGGTCACGCTGGAGACCGAGGAATTCAGCCCGGAGGAGACCATCGAGAACGTCGGCAATCTGTTCTCCGCGAAGCTCGAGGAGTCCGGCCTGGAACTGTTCTTTGAAATAGACGAGAACATTCCGCACCGCCTGCTCGGGGACGCATTGCGCTTGACCCAGGTGTTCAACAACCTGGTCGGCAATGCCATCAAGTTCACGCCACGCGGCGAGATCGTGATTGGCGCCGAAGCCCTGACGCGCACGGAAAATCGGATCGAAGTGCGTTTCACGGTGCGCGATACGGGCATCGGCCTGTCAGGCTCGCAAGCGAGCCGGCTGTTCCAGGTCTTCGAGCAGGCCGATCAGTCGGTGACGCGCAAATACGGCGGCACTGGCCTCGGCTTGGCAATCTGCAAGCGTCTGGTCGAGATGATGGGCGGCGGCATCTCGGTGAGCAGCACGCTCGGCGAAGGCAGTTGCTTCAGCTTTACGGCCGGCTTCGGCCTGGCTGGCAAGGCGGTCGAGCGCATTGACCTGCATCGCATTCACGGCATGCGCACCCTGGTGGTCGACAGTCAGCCCACCGCGCGCCTGATTCTGCAGCAGGTGTTGCAGAGCTGGCGCTTCCAGGTCGGCACTGCCTCCTTCGCCGACGATGCCTTGCTGAAGCTGCGTCGCGCCGACCACTGGGCGCCGTGCGAGCTGTTGCTGCTGGATTGGAAGACGGCCGGCCTGGATTTTGTGGAGCAAGCGCGCGGCGTCGTGGCCCAAACCAGCAAGGCGCCCCTGGGGGTTGTGATCATGTGTACGCAGCAGCTGCACGAACAGGTGGAGGAGGCCGTCCGAGGCCTGCCGGCCGTGGCCGTGGTGCTCAAGCCCATCACGCCATCACGCCTGTTCGATGCCATTGTCCGGCTGCAACATGGCGATGGGGTCGTGCCGATGCCGGCGTGCGAGCGCAAGGCCAGCCTGGCCGAGACCATGTTGGCGATCCGCGGTGCGCGCGTGCTGCTGGCCGAGGACAACGTCGTTAACCAGCAGGTGGCCAGCGCATTCCTGGAGTTGGCGGGCCTGACGGTGACGGTGGCCAGCAATGGCCAGGAGGCCGTGGACTGGGTCAAGCGGGAGCACTTCGACGTCGTGCTGATGGACATGCAGATGCCCGATATGGACGGTACCCAAGCGACCCGCGTGATCCGCAGCCTCCCGCAAGCCGTCCACCTGCCCATCATCGCCATGACCGCCGCCGCCATGGAGGAGGACCGGCAGGAATGCTTGGCCGCCGGCATGAACGCCCATGTATCCAAGCCGATAGACCCTCGCCAGCTGGCGGAGACTTTGCTGGAGTGGGTTGCGCCAGCTGGCCGCGATGTGGTGGCAGCGGCGCAATAGTAGCCAAGGGTCGCTCACGGCCTTGGCTGTTGCAGCCAGGGCAGCACGGTGGCGGTGGCGTTGCTGGGCCTGGATAGGCGCGCTCATCAAGCCGCAACAGCCACGCGGTTGCGGCCAGCTGCCTTGGCCTCGTACATCGCCTTGTCGGCACGATCGATGGCATCTTCGACCGACAGCGGGGGTTCGATCAAAGCGACGCCAAGGGACGCGGTCACATGGACGGAATGGCCCGCGTTGTCAATCCGAATGCTCTGAGCCGCAATTGCAGCGCACATTCGATGGGCCACGCCGGCGGCCTGATCCAGGTTCGTATTGGGCAGGCTGAGCAGGAACTCCTCCCCGCCGTATCGGTAGATTCGATCGTACGGTCGCAGCAGCGTTTGCACGCATTGCACCAGCGAGACGATGACCGCGTCCCCCGCCATGTGCCCGTGCTCGTCGTTGACGAGTTTGAAATGGTCGATGTCGAGCATGATCAAAGCGCAAGGCTGCACGCCTCGTCGAACCAGCGCATGCTGTTCGCGCAGATCCACCAGCAGGCCGGCCCTCGTTCTGGCGCCGGTGAGGGGATCTCGGTTGGAAGCCAGGTCGGCGAGTTCATGCCGCAGCGCCTGGGCCTCCAGCCGCATCCGGTCCAGCACATTGGTGAATTGATCCAAGTCGCTGGACGAAATCGGCAGCTCATCGACGACGCGTTGAAGCAGGCCTTGCGCCTTGGCATGCATCTTCTCGTGCGCCTGCCCCAAGGAGCCAAAGGTCTGGTGATCGTTCAAGAACGCCGCCGGCAGGCTCTCGTACCACTGCCCGAAGCGACAGCGGCGATGCGCATCGGGCAGCATATCCGGCGCATCCGGCGGCACATGGGCAATCAACACGCGGAGCAGGTTCTTGTACCACTGCTCGTGGTTGTAAATCGCCTGATCAAGTTGCGCGATAGCCGATTGCAACTGCTGATTGGTGAAGTAGGCCATGTTGTGGGACTCGCTGAATGCGCCCGGTTGCCTGCTGAGGCATTCCATCCCTTTGCAGCTTGCCAGGTGGCAAGCGCCCACACCGCCGCAACTCAGCGTCACGCAGCTAACCGTTGACTTCATGCTACCTCGGCCGATGGGCAGCAACAAGCAACGCCTCCATGCGGGGAACGGGCGCGCCTGACGCTGATCAATATCTGCTCGTCCCGCAAGGCCTAATGTTCCATTCGATCGGCATTCGCGGTGACATGGTCAGTCACGACTGGACCCGTGATCCCGCCACGTTTGCCAAGATCAGGGAGAAGGCGATGACCCACAACATCATGCAATCCAGCGACGCGCAACGCACCTGCTTGCGCCTGATGTCGGCCAGGGAACTGTATAGCCGTGCACTCCAGCGCTATGTGCTCGGGCAAGACCGCAGCACCGACCGGATGCTCAAGGCCCTGTTCGTGCTAGATATCGCAGAGAACAGGTACCACGCCTTGGTCCGGCCACAGCGCGACTTGTCTGTCAAGGCGCGCGGCTAGCCGCTCAATCGGCGGCCCCGGCCGGCACCGCGCTGGCCAGCTGCAGCTCCAGCTGCTCGATCGGCACCGGCCGCCCCAGCAGATAGCCCTGGAAGCGGCGGCAGCCGTTGCGTACCAGAAAGGCCAGCTGCTCCTCGGTCTCCACACCCTCCGCAATCACCTCCAGGCCCAGGCTCTTGGCCATGCCGATGATGGTCTGCACGATCACCGCGTCGGTGTGCGAGCCCAGCATGCTGGCCACAAAGGTCTGATCGATCTTGAGCTGGTCCAGGCTGAGGCGGGTCAGATAGGCCAGCGAGCTCTGGCCGGTGCCGAAATCGTCGATCGCGAAGCGCACCCCCAGCGCATTGATGGCCTGCATCTTGGCCAGGGTGTCGGCCAGGTTGACCAGCACCAGGCTCTCGGTCAGCTCCAGCTTGAGCAGGCGCGGATTGGCGCCGCTGCTCTCCAGCACGCCGCGCACCTGCTCGACGAAATCGATCTGCCTGAACTGGCGGGCGCTGACATTCACCGCCAGCTGCAGCTCGCGCGTGGCCGGCGCATCGGCCCAGCGGCGCAGCTGCTGGCAGGCCTCGCGCAGCACCCAATGGCCGATCGGCGAGATCAGGTCGGTGTCCTCGGCCAGCGCGATGAAGCTGCCCGGCGCCACCATGCCGCGGCGCGGATGCTGCCAGCGCAGCAGCACCTCGGCGCCCACCGGCTGCCGCCATTGGTCGACCTGCAGCTGGTAGTGCAGCCTGAACTCGCCCTGCGGCAGCGCGTGGCGCAGATCGGCCTCCAGCGCGATGCGCGCTGCCATCGCCGCATGCGTGGCCGGGTCGAAGAAGCGGATCGCGTTGCGGCCCGAGCGCTTGGCCTCGTACATGGCGATGTCGGCACGCTTGAGGATCTCGTCCAGCGAGACCTCGTTGCCGTACAGCATGCTGATGCCGATGCTGGCGGTGCTGTGCCATTCATGCTCGTCCAGCGCATAGGGCCGGGTCAGCACGGCGCGCACCTTCTCGGCCACCGTCTCGGCATCCACCGCCGCCTGCTCGGGCGTCTCGCTCAGGTCGGGCAGGATCACCACGAACTCGTCCCCGCCCTGGCGCGCCACCGTGTCGTTGACGCGCACCGTCGCCTGCAGGCGGCGCGCCACTTCCACCAGCAGGCGGTCGCCGACGTCGTGGCCGCGCGTGTCGTTGAGCTCCTTGAAGTGGTCGAGGTCGATGAACAGCACCGCCGCCGGGCGCAGGTGGCGCACGCTGGAGGCCTGCACCTGGCCGAGGCGGTCGCGCATCAGGCGGCGGTTCGGCAGCTCGGTGAGGGCGTCGTAGAAGGCCAGGTTGTGGATGGTCTCGTCGGCCAGCTTCTTCTGCGTGATGTCGGTGAACACCGCCACATAGTTGGCCACCGCGCCGTCCTCGTCGGTCACCGCGGTGATGCTGAGCCATTCCGGATAGACCTGGCCGTTCTTGCGGCGGTTCCAGACCTCGCCCTGCCAGTGGCGCTCGGCGCTCAGCTGGCGCCACATGGCCTCGTAGAACGCCGGCTCGTGCCGGCCCGAGCGCAGCAGGCGCCCCACCACGCGGCCATGCGCCTCGGCGGCGCTGTAACCGGTGATGCGCGTGAAGGCGGGGTTGACGCGCAGGATGCTCTGCGCGGCGTCGGTGATCGCGATCGCCTCCAGCGAATCGAAAGCGATCGCGGCGATGCGCAGATCGGCCTGGGCGCGGCGGCGCTCGGTGACGTCGGCGGCCACCGCCACAAAGCCCTCGGCCGCGCCGGCGCTATCGCGCAGCGGCTGCATGTCGATGTCGAGCCAGAGCTCGCGCCCATCCTTGCGGCGGTTCAGCACCTGGGCGCGCGCGCCGCGCCCGGCCTGCACGGCGGTCTGCAGGCGGGCCAGCGCCGCCTGCTCGGTCGGCTGGCTCTGCAGCAGCCCGGCCATGCTGTGCCCGAGGGCCTCGCCGAGGCGGTAGCCGGTGAGGCGGGAAAAGGCCTCGTTGACCCACACCAGGCGCTGGCGGCCATCGGTGATCATGACGGCATTGGTGGTGAGCTCGGCCACCAGGGCCAGGCGCTCCAGCTCGCGCGCCTGCGTCGCCAGCTTCAGGTATTGCGAGCGCACCGCGCGGGCGGTGGGCTCGGCCACGATCACCGCCAGCGCGATCAGCAGGCTGACGGTGGCGGCGGCCCAGACCTTGGCCAAGGTCACCGCGCTGCGCTGCCTGGCCTCGGTGGCCTGCTCCAGCGCCAGCACCAGGCGCTCGGCCGCCAGCAGCGCCGGCTCGACCGCCTGCTGCAGGGTCGCGACCCGCGCGCTGCCGCGCTGTGGCGCGGCCTGCAGCAGCGCCTCGGCCTGGCGGTAGAGCGCAGTGCGCGTCTCCTCCCAGCCGGCCAGCACGGCCGCGTCCAGCGCCAGCGCCGAGCCCAGCCGCGACGAGCCCGCGTACAGAAATTCCTGCAGCACGCGCGCATCGCGATCGGCGCGCTCCAGCACCGCGCGCAGCTCGGCCTGACTGGCCAGTTGCTCGCCCGGCAGTTGGCCCAGCAGCGAGGCGATGCGGCCGATGCGCTGGCTGTGCATGCGCTGCATGCCGGCCAGATTGGCGGCCTCGGTTTCGGCCTGGCGGCGCTGCAGCGAGGCATCGGCCTGCCAGGCCAGCAGGGCCGCATGGCCGGCCGCGGCCAGCAACACCACATAGATGGCCAGGCGCACGCGCCGGTGTGCCGAGGCCCCCGACTCCAGCCCCGGCAGGCGCGAGCTGGGGCCCTCGGGCGCACGCCGCCGGCCGGCCCGGTAGGCCAGCTGCACCAGCAGCAAGGCCAGCGCCAGCGCCGCGGCCAGCGCCACCGCGATCAGCCAGGCGGTGCTGCCCGACATTCAGTCGCCGTGCCCGTGGGCGGGGGCATCGCCCAGCCGGAACACCTCCACCGCCTGCACCAGCTGGCGTGCCTGCTGCTTCAGGCTGTCGGCGGCTGCGGCGGTCTCCTCCACCAGCGCGGCGTTGTGCTGGGTGGCACGGTCCATCTGGCCCACCGCGGCACCGATCTGCGCCACGCCGGCGCTCTGCTCCAGGCTGGCGGCGCTGATGCCGCCCACCACGGCGCTGACCTGGTGGATCGCCTCCACCAGCTCCTCCACCGCCGCGCCGGTCTTGCCCACCAGCGCGCTGCCCTGGTCCACGCGCGCCAGGCTGGCCAGGATCAGCTCCTTGATCTCGCGCGCCGCCTGGGCGCTGCGCTGCGCCAGATTGCGCACCTCGCCAGCCACCACCGCGAAGCCGCGCCCCTGCTCGCCGGCGCGTGCTGCCTCCACCGCGGCATTCAGCGCCAGGATATTGGTCTGGAAGGCCAGGCTGTCGATCACCGCGATGATCTCGCCGATGCGGCGCGAACTCTCGTTGATGCCCTGCATGGTCTGCACCACCTCGGCCACCATCTGGCCGCCGCGCACCGCCACCTCGGTGGCGTCGCGCGCCAGCTGGTCGGCCTGGCGTGCATTGCTGGAGTTCTGCTGCACGGTGGAGCCCAGCTGCTCCATCGAGGCGGCGGTCTGCTGCAGCGCCGAGGCCTGCTCCTCGGTGCGGCTGGAGAGATCGCTATTGCCCTGCGCGATCTGGGTGCTGGCGGTGGCCACGCCCTCGGCATCGCGCCGCACGCCCGCCACCACGGTGGCCAGGCTGGCGCGCATGCGCTCCAGCGAGGCCAGCAGGCGCGCGATCTCGTGGCGGCCCTGCACCTCGACGCGCGCCGTCAGGTCGCCGCGCGCCACCGCATCGGAGGCCGCGATGGCCTGCTCCAGCGAGCCGCCGATGCTGCGCACCAGCAGGCGCCCGAAGCCCACCGCCAGCAAGAGCCCAGCCAGGCCCAGGCCGATGGACAGATTGCGGATGCTGGCGTGACGCTGCTGCGCCTGCGCATGCTCGGTCTGCGCGCCGCGCAGCAGCAGCTGCATGAGGGCCTGGATGTCGGTGCCCACCGCCACATAGTGCGGCCGCACCGCCTCCACCACCAGGCGGTTGGCGCCGGCGATGTCGCCCGCCTTCAGGGCCGCCAGCGTCGGCAGCAGGCCCGCGCTGACGAAGCGCTGGCGATGCTCGGCAAACTGCTGCGCCAGGGCGCGCTCCTCGGGCTCATGGGCCCTGGCCATATAGCGCGTCCACAGCGCGCTGATGGCCTGGATATTGCCCTCCACCTCGGCCACGCTGCGCGCGATGGTGGCTTCGTCGGGCGTCACCAGGGCCACCGCCAGCGCCAGGCGATTGCGCAACAGGCGCTCCTGGATCTCGGCCACCAGGGCCATGGGTTCGGCGCTGCGCTCATAGACCCGCTGCAGGCCCTCGTCGGCCCGAGTCAGCCCCGCCAGCCCGGTGCCGCCCACCAGCAGCATGAGGGTCAGCAACATGCCAACCAGGAGGTGGAGACGGGTCGATATCTTCAGCTGATTCACCTGCACAACCTTTCCCTGTCAAACCCATGAGCCCGCCGCGCCGTTGCGGCAAGACCCGATCGCAGATTTATAGTAACGTGTACGCTACACGTTCACTTCAGGGTTTGTGCGGGCCTGGCAAGGCCTTGTGCGCTCTGCGGGGTTTGTTGATTTCAGGCCGGCGCGTCGGCCGCGACGCGCGCGCGCAGCAGCTGCTGCTCGAGGTCATCCAGCATGCCGTCCAGCAGCTGCGCGGGCGCCAGCCTGGGCTTGGTGGACATGCCGATATTGGTGAACAGATAGCCGATCACCTTCAGCCGGCACAGGTCGTGGGCGAGCTGGCGCTGCGCCGGCGTGGCGTCCGGCCCCAGACAGGCATCGATCAGGGTCTCGCATTCGCGCCGGAAGCCCGAGGCCGGGCCGGCGGCCAGGAAGCTGGGCGCAATCTCATTGCAGGGGTCGAACACCAGCTTGAAGTCCTGCGGCCGCTCCATCCAGAAGCGCACATAGGCCGCGTACAGCAGGCGCAGGCGCTGGATCGGCGCCTCGCCCGCCTTGCTGCGCGTGCGCGCCTCCTGCAGCGAGGCCTCCAGCACCTCGCCCCAGACCTGCTCCAGCAGCGCCGACTTGTTGGGGAAATAGCGATACAGCGACATCGCCGAGATGCCCACCGCCTGGGCCACGCCGCGCATCGTCACGGCGCCGTAGCCGCCCTCCAGATGCAGGCGCCCCACCGCCTGCAGGATCTGCTCGCGCAGCTCGTCGCGCTCGGCGCCGCGGCGGCGATGGGTGGATTTGCGGGCGGGCTGGATGGGCATGGATGAAGGCTGGCGTGGCCGCCGATGTTCGCACTTTCAAGGGCGCGCAGCATACTCGTTCCCACGAAGCCAACTGGCATGGGCCAGGCCTCAGAATCGAACATCCGCAAGCGCAGGAAGCCCGGGCATGGTGGTATTGCAACGCAGTCTCGACCGCTCGGTGCAGCGCACCCTGCAGGGCCTGCTGTGGTGGCTGGGCGCGCTGCTGCTGCTGGCGGTGGCCTCGGGCCTGCTCGCCAGCCAGCTGCTGACGCGGCAGCTGGCCACCGTCTACGCCGATCGCGTGGTGCCGCTGCGCGACCTGCAGCGCATCAGCCAGCTGCTCAACGTCGACGTGCCGGTGACCCTTGGCGGCGGCGCCGACGGTGCGCTGCAACAGCAGCTGCTGAACGAGCTGGTGCGCGAGCAGAACGCACTCTGGCGCAAATACCTGGCCACCTACCTGACGGCGGAAGAGAGCGCCCTGGCCGAGACCGCCGGCCAGCAGCTGGGCGCGCTGCAGACCCTGCTGGGGGCCGAGCGGCCGCCGGATGCCGCGAGCCGCTACATGCTGCAGCTGCGCCCGCTCAACACCACGCTCTCGGCCCTGCTGGACCTGCAGGTGCGCGTCGCCGACAGCGAGCTGAACAGCGGGCGCGCCTGGGGCCGCTGGGCCTCGGCCTGGGGGCTGCTGCTGGCCCTGCTGGGCCTGGCGCTGATGCTGCTGGCGATCCGGCTGGTGCTCACCCGCGTGCTGCGGCCGCTGGCGGTGGTGGCCGACGGCATCGCCAGGCTCTCCGAGGGCGAACTGACACTCAGCCCCGAGGCCCACCAGCTGTCAGGCGACTACGCCGAGGTGGGCGACCAGCTGCGCCGCCTGCGCAACTCGGTGGCCGAGCGCCAGCAGCTGCTGGCACATGAACAGGCCCTGGGGGCGCAGCTGCGCGAGGCCCAGGCCGAGCTGGTGGAGGCCGAGAAGCTGGCCTCGCTGGGCGCGCTGGTGGCGGGCGTGGCGCATGAGCTCAACACCCCCATCGGCGTGGCGGTGACGGTCTCCAGCGGGCTGGCCGACAAGGTGCGGCGCTTCCAGCAAGACCTGGCCCTGGGGCCGCTGAAGCGCTCCATGCTGGACGGCCTGCTTGCCAGCATCAGCGAGGCCGACCAGCTGCTGGCGCGCAATCTGGCGCGCGCCGCCGAGCTGATACGCAGCTTCAAGCAGGTGGCGGTGGACCGCAGCAGCGCGCAGCGGCGCCAGTTCGACCTGCGCGAGACGGTGGACGAGCTGCTGGCCTCGCTGCGCCCCGCCTACGGCCGCCATGGCACCGAGCTGATCAACGAGCTGCCACCCGGCCTGCGCATGGACAGCTACCCCGGCGCGCTCGGCCAGGTGCTGACCAATCTGGTCGTGAACGCGGTGCTGCATGGCTTCGACGGCCATGGCGGCGCGGTGCGCATCGCCCTGGCCGATCGCAGCGAGGGCACGCTGGACCTGATGGTGGAAGACCAGGGCCGCGGCATGTCGGCCGAGGTGCAGGCGCGCGCCTTCGAGCCCTTCTTCACCACCCGGTTGGGCCAGGGCGGCAGCGGCCTGGGCCTGGCGATCGTGCGCAACTTGGTGGTGGGCCTGCTGGGCGGGCGCATCGTGCTGCACAGCAGCGAGGGACAGGGCTGCCGTTTTCTGCTACACCTGCCGCTGAGCGCCCCGGCGGGCGCCGCCCCGGAACACCATGCCAGCATCACCGCCTGAGGACGACGCGCTCGACATCGTGGACGATCTGCACCGCGCCGCCGCGCCCGAGCGCAGCTGGCGCGTGCTGGTGGTGGACGACGAACCCGACGTCGTGCAGGCCACGCTGTTCGCGCTGCGCGACGAACGCATCGACGGCCGTCTGCTGAGCCTGCTGACCGCCGGCACGGCGGCCGAGGCCGAGCTGCTGATCCAGGCCGATGCCGAGATCGCGGTGCTGCTGCTGGACGTGGTGATGGAGTCTGCCGACGCCGGCCTGCGCCTGGTGGAGCGCGTGCGCGCCCTGCCCGGCCGCCAGGCGCTGCGCATCATCCTGCGCACCGGCCAGGCCGGCTATGCCCCCGAGCTGGAGGTGATACGGCGCTACGACATCAACGACTACAAGACCAAGGCCGAGCTGACCCAGCTGCGCCTGCTCACCTGCCTGACGGTGGCGATACGCGGCTTCCATCAGCTGCGCCGCATCGAGGCGCACCAGCGCGGCCTGGAGAAGGTGGTGCGCGCCTCGGGCCGGCTGATGAGCGAGCGCGGCTCCTTCCAGGCCTTTGCCGACGGCGTGCTGACGCAGATCTGCACCATCGTCGATGGCCAGCCCGATGGCGTGCTGGTGCTGCGCCTCGGCGCGGCGCCGGGCCCGCAGGCCCATGGCGAGATGGCGGCCGAGGTGGTGGCCGGGGCCGGCGCCTTCGCGCGCCTGGTCGGGCGCCAGGCCGAGACCCTGCCCGAGCCGCTGCGCGGCGCGCTCAGCCATGTCAACGGCGCCGACGTGGCCCACCATGGCGGCTACGGCGTGGTGCGCGCCCATGCCCAGGATGGCGACGCCCTGCTGGTGCTGTTCTCGCTGTCCTCGCCGATGGACGAGGTGGCCACCGGGCTGCTGGAGCTGTTCGCCGTCAATCTCTCGCTGGCCTACGACGATGTGAAGGCCTATATCGAGCTGCAGCACCGCGCCCATCACGATCGCGAGACCGGGCTGGCCAACCGCGCCGGCCTGAAGGCCCAGCTGGGCACGGCCACGGGCCTGGAGTTCGCCCAGGTGGCGGTGGGCGATCTGCAGGAGATCCGCGGTGTGCTGGGCGAGGCGGTGGCGCGGCGCGCGCTGCAAGACCTGGCCCTGCGTCTGCAGCAGGTGCTGGGCGGCCAGGCCCAGGTGGCGCGCCTGGAGGGCGACCGCTTTGCGCTGGCCATGCCCGGCCCGGTGCCCGATGCGCTGGTGCAACGCCTGCTGGCGGCGCTGGCGCAGCCGCTCAGCGTCGGCGATATGGCGCTGCAGCTGCCGATGGCGCTGGGCTGGTCGCAGGGCGGCACCAGCGTGGACCAGGCCATCGACGAGGCCGGCCTGATGGTGGCGCGCCAGGCGCCCGGCCGCCAGGTGCGCAGCGCCAGCTTCTCGGCCGCGGTGCGCGAGCAGGTGCATCGCCGCATGGCCCTGCTGGCCGATCTCGACGCCGCCCTGGCCGAGGACCGCATCGAGATGTATCTGCAACCCCAGGTGCGCCTGGCCGATCAGAACAGCGTCGGCGCCGAGGCGCTGGTGCGCTGGCGCACGCGCGAGGGCACCCTCGTCATGCCCGACCATTTCATCGCCGTAGCCGAGCACACCGGCGCGATCGTGCAGATCGGCCAGCGCATGGTAGAGAAGGCGGTGGCCCATCTGGCGAGCTGGCCCGATCCGCGCCTGCGCATCTCGGTCAACCTGAGCCTGCGCCAGCTCGAGGAGCCCGACTTCGCCGCCTGGGTCACGGCGCAATGCGATGCGCATGGCGTGGCGCGCGAGCGCCTGCGCCTGGAGATCACCGAAACCGCCTTTGCCGTGCACAGCGAGCAGGTCGGGCCGGCGCTGGCCGCGCTCACCGAGGCCGGCTTCGAGCTCTCGATCGACGATTTCGGCACCGGCCAGTCCTCGCTGGGGCGCCTGGCCGAGATCGCAGTGCACGAGCTCAAGCTGGACCGCTCGCTGGTGCGCGGCATCGAGCATGACGCGCGCGCGCGCCGCGTCGCCGGCCTGATCGTCGAGCTGGGGCGCGACCTGGGCGTGGAGGTGCTGGCCGAGGGCATCGAGACCGAGGGCCAGCTGGCGGTGCTGCAGCAGCTCGGCTGCGTGCTGGGCCAGGGCTGGCTGTTCGGGCGCGCCGAGCCGGCGACGCAGTTCAGGCTGGAGGCCTGAGGGACCTCAGCGCTTCTTGGTCTTCTTGGCCGCCGCCGGTGGCGCGCTCGGCTGTTTCTGATCGCCGATCACGCTCTTCAGCGGGCAAACCTTGAAGGCCGGGCATTTCTGGCAGCCAACGGCCAGGGCAATGGGGCAAAGCGTCATGTGGAGATCTCTTGGACGCAGCGATGCCGCGCGCCTGCACTGTACGCGCAGCATCGTTGTCTGTGTGCCCCGGCGCGGTGCAGGCGCGGCGCACCAGCAACGGGCATGGCCGCAGCAGTGCACCCGCAAGGCGCATTTCTGGCCCACACTGCACAGGCACAGGGCTTGCATTGCCTGTGTGACCTAGCCGGAGACCCCATGCACGCGTTGACCCTACCCGCCCCCGGCCACTTTGACGAGATGCTGCTCGCCAGCGGTGCGATCCGCCCGCATTACCAGGCCTTTGCCAACTGGCTGCACGCGCAGACGCCCGAGCACCTGGCGAAGAAGCGCGCCGAGGCCGATCTGCTGTTCCACAAGGTCGGCATCACCTTCGCCGTCTATGGCGACGAGGCCGGCGCCGAGCGCCTGATCCCCTTCGACACCGTGCCGCGCATCGTGCCGGCGGAGGACTGGCGCATGCTGGAGGCCGGCCTGCGCCAGCGCGTCACCGCGCTGAACCGCTTCCTCTGGGACATCTACCACGGGCACGACATCGTCAAGGCCGGCCTGATCCCGGCCGAGCAGGTGTTCGCGAACGCCCAGTACCAACCCGCCATGCAGGGGTTGGACCTGCCGCATGGCATCTACGCCCACATCACCGGGGTGGACCTGATCAGGCATGCGGACGGCGGCTACTACGTGCTGGAAGACAATCTGCGCGTGCCCTCGGGCGTCTCCTACATGCTGGAGAACCGCAAGATGATGATGCGGCTCTTCCCCGAGCTGTTCGCACGCTATGCGGTGGCGCCGGTGGCGCATTACCCCACCCTCTTGCTCAACACCCTGCGCCATGCCAGCACGGCCGACAACCCCAATGTGGTGGTACTGACGCCGGGCCCCTTCAACAGCGCCTACTTCGAGCATGCCTTCCTGGCCCAGCAGATGGGGGTGGAGCTGGTGGAGGGCCAGGACCTGTTCGTGAAGGACGAGTTCCTCTACATGCGCACCACCGTGGGCCCCAAGCGCGTGGACGTGATCTACCGCCGCATCGACGACGCCTTCCTCGACCCGCTGGCCTTCCGCGCCGATTCCATGCTGGGCGTGCCGGGCCTGCTCTCGGTCTACAAGCAGGGCCATGTGATCCTGGCCAACGCCATCGGCACCGGGGTGGCGGACGACAAGTCCATCTACCCCTATGTGCCCGACATGATCCGTTTCTACCTCAAGGAGGAACCGATCCTGCACAACGTGCCCACCTGGCAATGCCGCAAGCCGGCCGACCTGGACCACGTGCTTGCGCACATGGCCGAGCTGGTGGTGAAGGAGGTGCACGGCGCGGGCGGCTACGGCATGCTGGTGGGGCCGGCCGCCACCCAGGCCGAGGTGGAAGACTTCAAGCTGCGCGTCAAGGCCAACCCCAGCAACTACATCGCCCAGCCGACGCTGTGCCTGTCGAGCTGCCCCACCTTCGTGGAAAGCGGCATCGCGCCGCGCCACATCGACCTGCGGCCCTTTGTGCTGACCGGGCGCGAGATCAGCATGGTCGCGGGCGGGCTCACGCGCGTGGCGCTCAAGCAGGGCTCGCTGGTCGTCAATTCGTCCCAGGGTGGCGGCACCAAGGACACCTGGATCCTGGAGAGCTGATCATGCTGTCAAGAACCGCTGCCCAGCTCTACTGGATGAGCCGCTACCTCGAGCGTTCCGAGGACCTGGTGCGCATGCTGGACGTGACGCATTCGCTCTCGCTGCTGCCGCAATCGCGCGGCGCCATGACCGAGCTGGCCGCGCCGCTGGCCGTCACCGGCACGCTGGAGGCCTACCACCAGCGCCACGAAAAGCTGCAGGCCGAGCAGCTTTTCAACTTCATGGCGCTGGACCTGGAGAACCCCTCCTCGGTGCTGTCCTGCCTCAAGCAGGCGCGCGAGAACGCCCATGCGGTGCGCGGCCAGATCACCGCCGAGATGTGGGAGGCCATCAACAGCACCTGGCTGGAGGGCCGCACCCTGCCCAAGCGCGGCATCCCCAGCGTCTCGAGTTTTTTCGACTGGGTCAAGGAGCGCTCGCACCTGTTCCGCGGCGCCACCTATGGAACGCTGCAGCGCAATGACGCCTACTGCTTCATCCGCCTGGGCACCTTCACCGAACGCGCCGACAACACCGCGCGCCTGCTGGACGTGAAGTCGCAGCTGATCGAGCCCGCCGTCGCGAGCCTGGTGCCGGTGGATGCGCCCAGCGACAGCGCGCCCGACTTCTATGCCTGGAGCGCGCTGCTGCGCTCGCTCTCGGCCTTCGAGGCCTACCACGCCGCCTACCGCGACAGCCTGGACGGCCGCCGCGTCACCGAGTTGCTGATCCTGCGCCCCGATGTGCCGCGCTCGCTGCGCGCCTGCTGCGACGAGATCCGCGCCATCCTGCCGCAGATCGAGGCACGCCCCGGCGCGGCGGATGCCGGGCGCGAGGTCAAGCGGCTGGCCGGCCAGCTGGCGCTGCGGCTGGAGTATGGTGCGGTGGATGAGATCCTGGACGCCGGCCTGCATGGCTGGCTGACGGGCTTCCTGGCCGAATCCGCCACCCTCGGTGACGCGATACGCCGCGCCTACTTCGAGGCCATGTGACCATGCACCTGCTGATCTCGCACGAGACGGTCTACCACTACGACGCCCCGCTGGCGCGCAGCACCCAGTACCTGCGCCTCACGCCGCGGCCCACGCCAGGGCTGCGCGTGCTGAGCTGGGCGCTGACGCTGCCCGCGCCGGCCAGCGCCTGCCTGGACGCCTATGGCAACCACATGCATGTGCTGACCCTGGACGGGCCGCGCCGCGAGATCCACCTGTTCGCGCGCGGCGAGGTCGACACCCCCGACGGCCCGCCCCAGCCGGACCGCGAGGACGCGCTGCCGCCCGAGCTGTTCCTGCGCGACAGCGCGCTGACGCGCGCCGATGCCGCGCTGCAGGCCTTTGCGCAGCGCTTTGCCGAGCCCTGCCGCCAGGACGCCCGGCAAGGCCTGGCCCTGATGATGGAGGCGCTGGGCGTGCAGATGCCCTACACCCCCGGCCTCACCGACGCCGCCACCCCGGCCGCCGAGGCCTTCGCCAGCGGCCTGGGCGTGTGCCAGGACCATGCCCAGGTGTTCGTCACCTGCGCGCGCCTGCTGGGCCTGCCGGCACGCTATGTGAGCGGCTATCTGGCAGCCGACGCCGAACATGTGGCCAGCCACGCCTGGGCCGAGGTGCGCGTGCCCGATGCCGATCACGACCCGCAGGGCGGCGGCTGGCTGGGTTACGACGTCAGCAACCAATGCCTGGCCGACGGCCGCTATGTGCGCCTGGCCATCGGCGCCGACTACCTCGACGCCTGCCCGGTGCGCGGCGTGCGCCAGGGCGGCGGCGTCGAGGGCATGCGCGCCAAGGTGGAGGTCAAACCGGGCCCCGGCGTGACGGCAGAGCAATTGCAGCAGCTGCAGCAGCAGTGAGCGCTGCTGGTAAATTCGCGCCATGACCTATTGCGTTGCCATGCGGCTGAAGGCCGGCCTGCTGTTCGCGTCGGACTCGCGCACCAATGCCGGGGTGGACCATATCGCCACCTTCCGCAAGATGAATGTGTTCGAGCTGCCGGGCGAGCGCCTCATCGTCATCCTCAATGCCGGCAACCTGGCCACCACGCAAAGCGTGCTGAGCCTGCTGCGCCAGCGCCTCACGCATGACGGCGCCAGCCTGCACAACGTCAGCTCGATGTACGAGGCGGCCGAGCTGGTGGGGCGCACGCTCAAGGAGATCGTCGCCCGCGATGCCAACGACGCCACCCTGGGCCAGGGCGTGGACTTCGGCGCCAACTTCCTGGTGGGCGGTCAGATCCGCGGCGAGGGGCCGCGCCTGTTCCATGTCTACCCGCAGGGCAACTTCATCGAATCGACCGAGGACACGCCCTATTTCCAGATCGGCGAGGCCAAGTACGGCAAGCCCATCATCGACCGCGTGATCCGCTACGACTCCACGCTCAGCGAGGCCACCAAGTGCACGCTGATCTCGTTCGACTCGACGATACGCTCCAACCTCTCGGTGGGCCTGCCGCTGGACCTGCTGATCTACCGCGCCGACAGCTTCGCGCCCGCCGCGCCGCACCGCGTCACCGGCGACGACCCCTACTTCAGCAAGCTGCGGCGCGGCTGGGGCGAGGGCCTGCGCAAGGTGTTTGCCAAGCTGCCCGACGAGGACTGGTTCAGCTCGGGGGGCTGAGAAGCCGCTCTTTTCGGTTCAGTCCTTCGTCGCTGCGACGCAGCTTGATGAACTCCGGAGCCTGCGTGGTAGCGATTCGGCTGGCGTCCAGCCTTGCAGCCCGGCACGAGACCGGACTTCGGCAACCGTGGCGCTGCAGGATGACGCACCCAACAACTCAAGCTCATCGGTGCCCGGCATCGCGATCGGGATGGCACCAAATTGGCCAGCCGCGACGGCCTGGGCGTCCGACTTTGACGCGTAGATGGGAATGACGCCGACCGTATTCTCAGACGGCCCCGCCTGGCACCCCGCGACGCAAGTCGCGATGAGCACCAACAGCGATAGCAAGGCAATCAGCTGCATATCGTCCGAAAGAGGCAAGACGGCTAACGTTCGAATTGAGCCGCGCACAAGGGTGTCGGCTGCGGCGGTAGGCTAGACATCGCTTTCATTTGACGAAGTACTCCTCAGCCTTCGAAACAGCAGACTTGTAGTACTGCAGCGCTACTTCCGCGACCTTCGACAAGTCCGTCGAATCTATCGTTTGTCCGAGATGAGAAGTAGGTACGACATAAGTTCGACCTCGATTGACGACGGGCTCCATCCGAACCCTTTCGGGCCTGAAAGTGATCTTCAACGGCTGCGTCGACTGAATATGTAGTCCCTCTGGACTCGAATTGATAACCAGGCTTTCAATAAGTACCGAACCGTCGGGCTGCAACCCGACGCCATCCGCAAGCCCTATGCCTATTCCGCCAAGATCTCTTCCAGTGACTTCGGCAGTCGTGTGCTCTTCGGCACCTCTCGCATTGCACAAATAGCTAAGCAACATGTCCTGGCGGCGATCCTTCTCGTATTTGGCTGCCCAGTTCCCCCACTTGGGGCTGCGTCCAAAGTGCGCGACCGTCTTGCTCCACACTCGCTCCAATCGATGCAGGAACTGCTTCCATTGCTCGTCAAACTCAGCGATCGACGAAGCAGCACGCATCGCGGCAACTGCCTGTTCGGCGCGCAGTATCTCCCTTTGAGGCGCTGCGGATGACTGCATAGTGGATTCTTGGGTGTCCAACTCAAATTTGGGGCGCACGGGGGACGGACAACTGTGGCAGTTGCCGCCATAGCCAAGCAGCTTCATCCTGCCGTAAGTGCGCGTCGGTCTTTCGTCCGTATCTTATGAATAATGACTGAAGCGCCTTCAACGTTTAGCAAGTGCAGTATGACCATCGAATCATATTGTTAGCCGAAATCTACTTAGGCCGGCACGGCGCCAAACCCACTCCATGCCGTTGCTCGAAGCACTTCCACCTGCGACACACAGCTCCCTTCACGGAGCTCTCGACGACGCTAGTGGAGCGGTCCCGCCCCGGTGCCACGCCAGGACTGCCGCAGGGCACCGGCCCTCGCTCCACGGGCGTGATCCTAGCGGCCCAGGCCGGTGGGTGCGAGGTCCCATTGGCGGCGCCGAGCCGCGCAGCCAAAACAGCATGCGCATCGCTTCAAGCGATGCGTCGAGCGCGCCCTGTTTGAGCACCGACGACAGGCGACCGCCGCGAGGCGGGTGCCGGCCCCGCAGGGGGTCGGAGGGCGAGTTGCGCGCGAGTGCCGTTTTGGCGAGCAGCGAGGGCAGCCTGAACGCAGTGAAGGCCGCCGCCGCTGGGGCCGAGTGCCTGCCGGCCTGGGCCGCGGCGCGAGCACGGCCGCTCAGCCGCTCAACCTCGCGGCCACATGCGGCGCAGCACGCCGTCCTTGAGCTTCCAGTGGTGCCAGAGCGCCGCGGCCGCATGCAGGCCCGCGAGCATCAGCAGGGCATTGGCACACAGCTCGTGCAATTCCACCGCGTCGTGGCGCAGCGCCTTGTTGCCCGGGTCGAAGGCGGGCACGGTATAGAGATTGAACAGGTTGTCGCCGCGGATCCAGACACAGGCCGCACCCACCAGCACCGTCAGCAGTGCCAGCAGATAGAGCAGATGATGCACGCCGATCGCGGTGCGCCCGGCAAGTCCCCATTGTGCGGGCGGCAGTTGCAGACCGCCGTGGCGGCGCCAGTAGATCCGCCACAGCAGCAGCAGGCCCAGCACGACGCCGAGACCGATGTGCAGGCTGCGCGCCATGACGCGCGGCGTACCGCGCGGAAACCAGTCGATGCTCTGGCCCGCCAGCCACAGGCCGGCGATCAACAGGGCGCTCAGCCAGTGCAAGGCAATGCTGCGGCGGTCGTAACTGAGGGGCGTTTGTTTGAAGGCATGCATGATTAGATTCTAGGATTCGGGAACTTTTAGGCCCGCTCGCTGCAATAGACATCAAGCAGCCCCGCGCATGAAGCAGCCATGTCCCACCCTCCCCGCCCCGGCACCGTGCCCGCCACGGTGCGCCGCATGAAAGGCTTTCTGCCTTTCGGCGCGGGCGCGGCCGAGGACACGCCGGCGCTGCTGCAGCGCCTGGCGCGCGGCGATACCAGCGCGCTGGAGCCGCTCTACCGGCGTGAATCAGCGGCCGTCTACCGCTACGCCCTGACCCTGGGCGGCAACCCGGCCTGGGCGGCGGATGCGATGCAGGATGCCTTCGTGGCACTGGCCGCGCGGCCGCAGGGTTTCGATGCGGCGCGCGGCATCAGCCTGGGCGCCTACCTGGCCGGCATGGCCCGCCATGCCCTGCTGGCGCGCTGGCGCGACGCCCCCGCGGCCGAGGCCGAGGACGAAGCGCCGGGCGCGCCCGCGACCCATGCCTCGCCCGAAGCCCTGCTGGTGCGCGCACAGGACCAGGCCGCCCTGTGGGCCGCCGTCCGCGCCCTGCCCTGGCCGCAGCGCGAGGCGCTGCTGCTGGTGGACCTGCAGGAACGCCCCTATGCCGAAGCCGCCGCCATCGCCGGCATCGAACTGAATACCTTGCGCACCCGCTTGCACCGGGCGCGCCTGCGCCTGGCCGCGCTGTTGAACGCGGCCGGCGCGGATGCCGGAGCCGCAGCCTCATCATGAACCCAAGCATTCGCCCCCTGGCCGAACTGTTGCGTGAAGGCGCGGCACAGCTGAAGCAAACGCCCGTGCCGGCGCCGCTGCAGCAACGCACCCTGCGCGCCATGCACGCCGCGCTGCCGTCGCGCGCCGCAGGCAGCGGCTGGGCCGCCAGGCTGTCGGGCTGGTGGCGGCCGATGGCCTGGTCCGGCGCGGGCACCTGCGCGGTGATGCTGCTGGGCGCCAGCTGGCTGATGAGCCTGGAGCCGCCCGCGGCCGCCGACACCGCCAGCGCCAGCGACTTCCTGCCGCTGGTCTCCGCCGAGCGCTGGTCCAGCTATCTGCAGGAGGCCGGCGCGGGCCGCCCCGGCTGGCTGGTGGCCGCCGAAATGCCGCGCGAGCGCATGGCCCTGCTGGGCCTGCCCTTCGATCCCGCCCGCGCCGGCCAGCCGGTGCGCGCCGAGCTGCTGATGCAGCCCAGCGGCGAAGTGCTGGCGGTGCGCTTTCTGCGCTGAACCGAGTCGACATCGTCAATCAAGGAGTCCGTCATGACCAAGCGTTTGCACCCGATGCTGGCAGTCTGGGTGGCCGAGGGCCTGCTGCTGCTATGCAGCGCCGCGGCCCAGGCACAGCCGGAGCTGCCCATGCAGCTGTCCCAGCTGCTGAGCCATGAGAGCCTGCGCTTTGCCGGCGATGAGCTGGGCCAGGAGCGCGTGGTGAAGGGCGCGCCCTATTGCGCCGAGGCCCAGCACGAGACCGTGCAGACCCTGGCCGACGGCAACCGCATCGTGCAGAGCCAGACCTCGCGCCTGTGCCGCGACGGCGAGGGGCGCACGCGCCAGGAGCTCGAGCGCAACGGCCAGCGCAGCATCTATCTGCGCGACCCGGTGGCGCAGGAAAGCTGGGTGCTGGACCCCGAGCGCAAGAGCGCACGCCGCCTGGGCGGCATGGCGGCGCCCGACGCCCAGGCCTGGCGCGAGTTTGCCGAGCAGATCCGTGCCCAGGTGCGCGAGCAGACCGGCAAGCTGCGCGAGCAGGCCTTGCGCGACAGCGAGCAGGCGCTCAAGCAGCATGAACTCGCCCTCAAGGAGCATGCCGCCGCGCTGAAGGCCAGGCCGCCCGAGCCGGTGGTGATCACGCAGCAGGAGCTGGAGGGCGGCGACGGCAAGACGCAGCGCCGCATCGAGGTGCAGGTGCTGCGCCCGGGCAGCGGCCCCACGCCGCTGCCGCCCCTGCCACCGCTGCCGCCCGCGCCGCCAACGCCGCCCGCCGTGCATCTGCGCGCCCTGCAACTGGCACCGCGCGGTGCGGCGGTGGTGAGCCCGCTGCCCGCCAAGGAGATCGAGGGCCTGAGGGTGAACGGCGAACGCAGCAGCTGGACCATTGCCGCCGGCAAGCTCGGCAACGAGAAGCCCATCGTCATCACGCGCGAGGTCTGGAGCTCGCCCGAGCTGATGATCACGGTGGCCACGCGCGACTTCGATCCGCGCAGCGGCGAGGTCAACTACCGGCTCAGGAACATCCGCCGTGGCGAACCCGATGCCGCGCTGATGCGGCCACCCGCCGACTACAGCCAGCCCGAGCCGCGCCCCGCGGCCCGGCCGGCGCCCAAGGCCTCGGCCAGGGGCTGAGCGCCAACCGTCGAGGAAAAGCCGGTGGCGAGCCGCCGGCACTTGACGCACACTGCACCTGGGGCGCCGGGCTCGGCGCATGACGGGATGCCGGATGTTGTTGCGCTTGTGCCTGCATGTTTGCCTGTGTCTGCTGTGCGGCGCCGTGCCGGCCATGGCCGAGACGCTGCGCACCGCGGCGCAGGACAACAACGCCCTCAAGTACGACCTCAGGAACCCGGCCAAGCCGGGCATCTGCGTGGAGGTGTTGCAGGCCATCGAGGCCGGCGATCCGGAGCTGCGCTTCAGCGGCACCGAGCAGCCGATGTCGCTGCGCCGCATCGAGGCCCTGCTCGCCGAGGGCCAGCTGGATGTCTTCTGCGCCCTGATACGCAGCCCGGCGCGCGAGGCGCGCATGGCCTTCATCGAGGTGCCGATCTACACCGTGCGCCACCGCATCGCGGTGCGTGCCGAGGATGGGGTGAACGTGCACTCGCTGGAGGAGATCCGCCGCCTCGGCCATGAGGCGGCGGTGATCGTCAACAAGTCCACCGCCCATGAGGACCTGCTGCGCAGCGTCGGCGGCCTGCAGATCGATGCCAGCAGCCCGGACACGGCCGTCAACCTGAAGAAGCTGGTGGCGCAGCGCGGCCGCTTCTACTACCACACCGAAAACGCCTTGCTGCGCTATATCGAGGATGGCGGCCTGGAGGGCAAGGTCAGGCTGCTGCCCACGGTGTTCAAGTCCGAGGCGCTCTACCTGGCTTGCAGCCCCAGGCTCGCGCCCGCCACGCGCCAGCGCCTGCAGCAGGCGCTGGAAAAACTGGCGCGGCGCGGCGAACTCGAACGCATCTACGCCGGCTATCGCGAAAACTGATGCGCGGCGCAATTGCTGCAGTGCACAATAGACGCATTGCAGCAATACGGGAGTCCGGCATGCGACGCGTGGTGTTCAACCAGAAGGGTGGGGTCGGCAAGTCCACCATCACCGCCAACCTGGCCGCGATCGCGGCCCAGCAGGGCCGGCGCACCCTGGTGGTGGACCTGGACCGCCAGGCCAACAGCAGCCGCTATCTGCTGGGAGAGGCCGCCGACGCGGCGCAGCCCGGCGCCGCCGAGTTCTTCGAGACCACGCTCAAGTTCAGCGTGCGCGCGCCCCGCACGAGCGACTACATCGTCGCCACGCCCTGGGAGAACCTGCACCTGATGCCGGCCAGCGCCCTGCTCGACGAGCTGCATGGCAAGCTGGAGAGCCGCTACAAGATCTTCAAGCTGCGCGATGCCCTGGTCGAGCTGGGCGAGGACTACGACGAGATCTGGATCGACACCCCGCCGGCCCTGAACTTCTACACCCGCTCGGCCCTGATCGCCGCCGAGGCTTGCCTGATCCCCTTCGACTGCGACGAGTTCTCGCGCCGCGCGCTCTACGAGCTGCTGGAGAACCTGCAGGAGATCCAGGCCGACCACAACGCCGGCCTGCAGGTGGAGGGCATCGTGGTGAACCAGTTCCAGGCCCGCGCCGCCCTGCCCCAGCGCACCGTGCAGGCCCTCATCGACGAGGGCCTGCCGGTGCTGCAGCCCTATCTGAGCGCCAGCGTGAAGATGAAGGAATCGCATGAGCTGTCGCGCCCGATGATCCATCTGGACGCGCGCCACAAGCTGACGCAGGAGTTCGAGGCGCTGTACGCCGCGCTCGCCTGAGCCGCAACGAATGAAACAAGCCGGGCCGGCGCCGACATCGCGCTGATACCGGCGCGGCCCAGCATGGCGGCATGAACGCCCTGCTCGCCTCCTTCCTCAACATCCTCGCCCTGGCCGGCCTGGCTCTCGGTGCCTTCGGCATGCTGCTGGTGGGCGCCTCGTCCGACCCCGGCCGCGACGGTGGCCGCGCCCTCATGTGCCTGATGCTGAGCCTGCCGCTGGCCGCCGGCCTGCTGCTCAGCTATGGCCTGGGCGTGGCGCGCGATGGCTTCGGCTGGGTGGCGCCGGGTTCGCGCGGCCTGCAATGGCTGCTGGTGCTGGCGGCGGCGCTCTCGGCCGGCCTGGTGCTGGCGGGCAGCGCGGCCTTGCGCCTGGAGCCGCAGAGCCAGGTGCCCTGGGCGCTCTGGCCCTTGCGCGGCTGGGCCTTCGCGGTGTGGGCGCCGCTGCTGGTGGCCGGCGCGGCGCTGGCGCTCTGGCCCGCCTGGCGCGCCGGCCTGCCCGCCTGGGCCTGGCGGCTGCCGCTCGCGGCCCTGGGCGGCATCTCGCTGCTGGCCACCGCCGGCTTGCTGCTGCAGGCCCTGCAGCTCGGCGCCGAGCGCGACGCGGCGCGCATCGAGCAACGCCTGCAGGATGATGCAGAGCGCGATCGCTGGGTGATGGCCGAGGTCGAGCGGGCCGAGGTGGAGCGCGATCTCGTCGGCCTGATGAACCAGACCTCGCGCTTCGAGTCGCCGGCGATCCGCGCGCGCGCCCTCGCCAAGGTGGCCAGCCATCCCGACCTGAACCGCGCGCTGGACGAGATGCTGCGCGGCGGCTGGCGCGACTACGCGCTCACCTATCTGGAAAGCAATGACGCGCCCGACAACCGGGCCCTGATGCCGGCGGTGCAGCAGGCCCTGCTGGGCCTGGCCGAGGATTGGCGCGACAGCATGCGCCGCACCCACACCCTGCAGCCCGACGCCTTCGACGCGCAGCTGCGGCGCGCGCTCGCGGTGGCCGAGAAATTCGATGCCCTGGGCGGCGACCACCTCGCTGCCATGCGCGCGCTGCGCGCCGCGCTGGACGAACCCCGCCCCGGCTACAGCCCGCCGGTACGGCTGAACGCGATGGCCACGCTGGATCGCTGGCTGCAGCAGCGCCAGGCCCGGCCATGAGCGGGACCAGCGCGTGCACAATGCAGCGCCAAGCGCATGGGCCCATGGCCCGCCACGGAGCCCCTGCATGACCGAGCCTCTCACGCCCCGACCTGACCCCGCTCCCGGCGCCGGCGAGTTGGGCCTGCTGCAGGACGGCGGCCTGCCGCTGCTGCAAGCCCTGCTGGAGGCGATCCCGGCGCGCGTGGTGCTGCTCAACCGCGAGGAGCAGCTGGTCTACGCCAACCACGAGTTCTTCGCCTTCACCGCCCTGCATCCCAAGCAGGTGCTGGGTCAGACGATCCGGCGCGTGATCGGCGACGAGGCCTATGCCGCCTACGCGCCGCTGCGCGCGCGCCTGCAGCGCGGCCAGCCCACCTCCTGGGAAGGCTGGATCACCCTGGCCGGGCGCGGCCGCCGCTATATGCGCGAGCAGCTGATCCCGGTGGGCCCGGCGCATGAGCCGCAGCAGTGCACCATCGTCATCAGCCTGGACTGGACGGCGCTGAAGCAGCGCGAGGCCGAGCTCTCCGCCAAGCTGCAGGAGCTGGAGGCCAGCCAGGTGCTCAAGTCGGCCATCGTCGACCACGCGCTGGCGGCCCTGGTCTCCACCGATGAGCGCGGTGTGGTGGTCGAGTTCAACCCGGCGGCCGAGCAGATGTTCGGCGTGGCGCGTGCCGCCGCGCTGGGGCGGCCGGTGTCCGAGGTGATCATCCCGCCGCGCTACCGGCAGGCGCATGACGAGGGCATGCGGCGCGTCAGCAGCGGCGGGCCGGCGCGCGTGCTGGGCAAGCGCATGGAGCTGGCCGCGCTGCGCGCCGATGGCAGCGAATTCCCGGTCGAGATGGTGCTGTGGCGCACCAGCGTGGGCGGCCAGACCTTCTACACCGCCTCGATGTTCGACCTCACCGAGCGCCAGAGCGCCCAGGCCGAAATCGAACGCCAGCGCGATGCGCTACGCCAGAGCGAGAAGCTCACCGCCATGGGCAGCCTGCTGGCCGGCGTGGCGCATGAGCTGAACAACCCGCTGGCGATCGTGATGGGCCGCGCCAGCCTGCTGGAGGAGAAGCTCGCCGGCCATGCGGTGGCGGCCGATGCGCAGCGCATCCGCGAGGCCGCCGAACGCTGCGGCCGCATCGTGCGCGCCTTCCTCAATATGGCACGCCAGCGGCCCAGCACGCGCGCCACGGTGGCGCTCAACGACCTGGTGCAGGCCGCGGTGGACATGCTGCAGTACGGCCTGCGCTCGCACGGCATCGAGGTGATGCTGGAGCTCGCGCCGGCCCTGCCCGAGGTCAGCGCCGACCCCGACCAGATCGGCCAGATCGTGCTGAACCTGCTCGTCAACGCGCAGCAGGCGCTGGTCAACGGCGACGGGCCGCGCCGTCTGCGCGTCAGCACCGGGGTGGAGGCACGCCGCAGCGAGCGCGAGCCGCGCATCTGGCTGCGCGTGCTGGACAGCGGCGCGGGCGTGCCGGCGGCGCTGCGCGAGCGCATCTTCGAACCCTTCTTCACCACCAAGGCCGAGGGCGTGGGCACCGGCATGGGGCTGGCGGTATCGCGCTCGATCGCGCGCGAGCATGGCGGCAGCCTGGTGCTGGAGGAAAGCGCCCAGGGCGCCGCCTTCCGCCTGAGCCTGCCGCTGAGCGGCCAGGCCGGCCCGGTCTCCGAGCAGGCGCCGCTGGACGCGCTGGACGCCGGCAGCACCGCACGCGTGCTGGTGGTGGACGACGAAAGCCAGATCGCCGATCTGATGCACGACTTCCTCGACAGCGCCGGCTACGAGGTGGCCATCGCCGAATCGGGTGCGGTGGCGCTGGAGCTGCTGAAGGAGGCGCGCTTCGACGCCATCGTCTCGGACCTGCGCATGCCCGATGTGGACGGCGCGGCGCTGTGGCGCGCGGTGCGCGCGCGCGACCCGCAGCTGGCGCAGCGCATGGTGTTCGTCACCGGCGACACGCTCTCGCCCAGCGCACGCGCCTTTCTCGACCAGACGCGCTGCCTCAGCCTGGACAAGCCCTTCACCAAGGCCGAGCTGCTGCGCGCGCTGCGCGAGGTGCTGTCGGGTTGAACAGGCTGAGCGGCCTCAGGCGGCGACCGGCCCCTCCACCCGCATCGAGTAGTCCACCGCCTTCACGTCCTTGGTGAGGCGGCCGATCGAGATGCGATCGACGCCGGTGGCGGCGATCCAGCGCAGCTGCTCCAGCGCCACGCCGCCCGAGACTTCCAGCAGGGCGCGGCCGGCGTTCAGCCGCACCGCGTCAATCATCATGGCCTCGCTGAAGTTGTCCAGCAGCACGCTGGTCGCTCCGGCGTCCAGCGCCTGCGTCAGCTCGGTGAGGCTCTCGACCTCGATCTGGATGTCCACGCCTGCGTTGAGCGCCTGCGCCGCGCGCAGGGCCTCGGCCACACCGCCGGCGGCGGCGATGTGGTTCTCCTTGATGAGGATGCCGTGATAGAGGGCCAGGCGCTGGTTGGCGCCGCCGCCCACGCGCACCGCGTACTTCTGCGCCAGGCGCAGCCCGGGGATGGTCTTGCGCGTGTCCAGCACCGCGCAGCCGCGCGGATTCGGGCTGGCGCCGGCGATCGCATCCACATGGGCGCGCGTCAGCGTGGCGGTGGCGGAGAGCAGCTGCAGGAAGTTGAGCGCCGGGCGCTCGGCGCTCAGGAGCGCCCGGCCGTCGGCCTGGATGCGGCACACCAGGGTGTCGGCGCCCATGCGCGCACCCTCCTCGTAGCACCACTCGATGCGGCTGCCGGCGTCGAGCGCGCGGATGACGCCCTCGAACCAGTCGCGCCCGCACAGCACCGCATCCTCACGCACCCGCACATGGGCGCTCACGCGGCGCCCGGCCGGCACCAGCTGGGCGGTCCAGTCGCAGCGGCCGATGTCCTCGAAGAGGGCATCGCGGATATTGCGCTCGCGCGCCTCGGCCAGGGTTTCGTCGTGGTCAAACATGGGCGATGTGGGCTTACTCGGGATCCGCTATTGTCAGGCTCAGCCGGTCCAGGCCCGCGATCTCGCCGCTGATCACGTCGCCCGGCTTGACCGCCCCCACGCCCTCGGGCGTGCCGGTGTAGATCAGGTCGCCGGGCTGGAGGTGGTAGTACTGCGACAGGTTGGCAACGATCTCGGGCACGCTCCAGATCATGTCGGCGAGGTCGCCGCGCTGCTTCTCGGTGCCGTTCACCGCCAGCGTGATGGCGCCGGACTTCAGCTCGCCCAGCCGGCTGGCGCGCGTCAGCGGCGTGATCACGGCGCTCTGCTCGAAGCCCTTGGCAGTGTCCCAGGGGCGGCCGGCGGCCTTGGCCTCGGCCTGCAGGTCGCGGCGCGTCATGTCCAGGCCCGCGGCATAGCCCCACACGGCGGCCCTGGCCACCTCGGGCGTGACCTTGAAGACCGGTGCGCCGATCGCGATCACCAGCTCCATCTCGTAGTGGTAATTCTTGGTGCCGGGCGGGTAGGCGATGGTCGCGCCCGAGGCCACCAGGGCGCTGGCCGGCTTGGTGAAGTAGAAGGGCGGCTCGCGGTCCGGATTGCCGCCCATTTCGCGCGCATGCGCCGCGTAGTTGCGGCCCACGCAGAAGATGCGCGCCACCGCGTAGCGGGCCTCGCTGCCGTGCACAGCCACGCTGGGCTGCGGGGCGGGCGGGAAGATGTAATCGCTCATGTCTCGGGATCTCCGGCAAGGAAGTCGCGAAAGCATAGTGGCTGGGCGGCGTGGCGGCCATGTGGAGAGCACGCATGCCGCACTCGCCAAGCGGCGCGGGATCGGCTAGGGTTGCGGCCATGTTGAATCCGCACCGCCATGCGCTGATCCTGCTGCCGCTGTTGCTGCTGGCGGCCTGCGCCAGCCGCCCGCCGGCGCCCAATGCCGGGCCAGCCTGGCCGGCCGGCCGCGATGGCCCCGAGGCGAACCCACCCGCCGATCTGCAACGCGTGCCCGACGCCGCGCCGCAGCTGGAGGCGATCCGCAAGGGCGGCCCCAACAAGCCCTACGAGGTGCTGGGCCAGCGCTACGAGCCGATCACCGAAGACAAGCCGCTGGTGGAGCGCGGCCTGGCCTCCTGGTATGGCAAGAAGTTCCATGGCCGGCCCACCTCCAGCGGCGAGGTCTACAACATGTATGCGATGACGGGCGCGCATGCCACCATGCCCATCCCCAGCTACGCGCGGGTGCGCAACCCGGCGAATGGCCGCGAGGTGATCGTGCGCATCAACGACCGCGGGCCCTTCCACCCCGGCCGCATCATCGACCTCAGCTACACCGCCGCGCTCAAGCTGGACCTGCTGCGCGGCGTCGCCCCGGTGGAGCTGGAGCGCATCACCTACGAGGACATCCGCAGTGGCGCCTGGCAGCGCGGCAAGGAGGGCGACGCGCCGGTCTATGCCGCCGCAGAGGCCAGCGATGCACCCGAACGGCTGGCCACGGCGCAGCTGGCCGCAGCGCAAGACCTGACCCCGGCGCCGGCCGCCCCGGCGCGCGCCGCCGCCCCGGGCTTCTGGGTGCAGCTGGGCGCTTTTGCGCGCCTGGACGGCGCCGAGCAGTTCCGCCAGAAGCTGGTCAAGGAGCTGGACTGGATGGCGCCGCTGCTGGCGGTGTTCAAGGACAGCAGCCTGCATCGCCTGCAGGCCGGGCCCTATGCCAGCCGCGAGGATGCGCGGGCGGCGGCCGAGCGCGTGCGCCTGGCACTGGCGCTCACGCCGGTGGTGGTGGAGCGGCGCTAGGCTGGCGGCTAACGTCCGCCGCCCACATCGAGCATGCTGCCCACGGTGTAGCTGGAGGCGTCCGAGAGCAGCCAGGCAATCGCCTCGGCCACCTCCTCGGCGCGACCCATGCGCTGCATCGGGATGCCGGCCACGGCGCCGGGCAGCAGGTCTGCCATGCCGCCGCTGGCATGGATCTCGGTATCGATGATGCCCGGGCGCACGCCGTTGACGCGTATGCCCTCGTCGATCACCTCGCGCGCCAGGCCCAGCGTGAAGGTGTCGATCGCGCCCTTGCTGGCGGCGTAGTCCACATAGAGGCCGGGCGAGCCGAGCTGGGCGGCGCGCGAGGAGACGTTGACGATGGCGCCGCCCGACCCGCCCTGCCGGCGGCTCATGCGCGCCACCGCCTGCTGGGCGCACAGAAAGCTGCCCAGCACGTTGACACGGAAGACCCGCTCGATGCGCGCCGGGCTCATGGCCTGCACGCGCGCCGCCGGCGCCACGATGCCGGCGTTGTTGACCAGGCCGGTGAGCCGGCCCAGCCCGGCATCGATGCGCTCGAACATGGCCTGCACCTGCCCGGCGTCGGACACGTCGGCGGCCAGCGTCAGCACGCGCCGCCCCTGCGCGCGCAACTCGGCGGCCAGGGCCTCGGCGGCGCCGGCGTCGCGCCGGTAGTTGAGCGCCAGATCGTGGCCGCGCGCCGCCAGCAGGCGGGCGGTGGCGGCACCGATGCCGCGGCTGGCGCCGGTGATCAGGGTGATGGGGGTCAGGGCTTGCGTGGGCATGCCGGTATTCTGCGGCAAGCCTCCCGGCGGGCTGTACGCCGACATGGGACTTTGCGATGATGGTCCGCAACCCGCCACCGCCTCCATGCAGCCCCTCGACGCCCCCACCCTCCTGATGGTCACGGTGGTGTTCAATTGTTTCGGCGCCCTGGTCTGGGCCGCGCTGGCGCTGCTGTTCCGGCTCGCGCCGCGCGCCGCCTGGCTGGTGGCCGGCGCCCATCTGAGCCTGGTGCCGGCGCTGCTGCCGCTGCCGCTCACGCCCTGGTCGGGCTGGTGGGCCGATGCCTTCAAGCTGCTGGCCACCGCCCTGCTGGCGCTGGGCGTGCGCCAGCTGATGCGGCTGAGCCAAGCGCGCTGGGACATCATCGCCATCGTCGGCCTCACCGCGCTGCTGCTGCTGTGGCAGGCGCTGAGCGGCGAGGGCGGGGCCAGCCTGGTGCCGACCTCGGTGGCGATGGCCCTGCTGGCGATGATCATCTTCCGCGACGTGCTGATCGGCGCCGCGCCCGGCTTCAGCACCCTGGTGACGAGCCTGATGTCGGCGCCCTTCGCGGCGCTGGCGGGCGTCAATGTGCTGCGCGTGCTGGCGGCCTGGGGCCTGCTGGGCGGCGGCAGCACCCTGCTGCTGCATCCGCGCCAGCAAAGCCCGCTGCTGGCCGCGCTCTGGTTGCTGCTGTGCCTGTGCATCAGCATGGGCCTGGTCGCGCTGCTGCTGCACCGCCTCATCACCCGCATCGGCCAGCTCACCAGCACCGACACCCTGACCGGCGCGCTGAACCGGCGCGCGCTGCAGCAGCGCCTGGTCGAGCTGCAGGCCCAGGTGCGGCGCGGCCGGCCGCTGAGCCTGCTGATGGTGGACGTGGACCATTTCAAGCGCGTCAACGACAGCCTCGGCCATGCCGCCGGCGATGCCGCCCTGGTGCACCTGACCGAGCTGCTGCGCCAGGGCATCCGCGACGTGGACGTGCTGGGCCGCATGGGTGGCGAGGAGTTCTGCCTGCTGCTGCCCGATACCCCGCTGGCCGCCGCGGTGGAGGTGGCGGAGCGTCTGCGCGCGCGCCTGCAGGCCAATCCCTTTGTCTGGCAGGGCCGCAGCCAGACCCTCACCGCCAGCTTCGGCCTGGCGGCCGGCAACAGCGACGACGCCAGCGGCCGCATCGGGCTGGGGCTGGCCGACGCCCAGCTCTACCAGGCCAAGGCCCAGGGCCGCAACCGCGTCTGCGCCGCCCAAGCATGATGCCGCTGCCCGCCACCGACCCCGAGACGCTGCTGGCAGCGATCGTGCTGGTGTTCTTCTTCGCCGCGGTGGTGTGGTGGCTGTTCGCCACCGGCATGCGCGTCACGCCGCGCGCCTCGCTGTGCCTGGCCACCGCCAATCTGCTGCTGGCCGGTGCGCTGGGCACGCATGCGCTGCGCGGCCTGGCGCCCGATCTGCTGAGCTACTGGGGATCGGACGTGCTGGGCCTGCTGGGCTTCGGCCTGCTCTGCGTGGCCGTGCCCTGGATCTCGGACGAAACGCCGCGCATGGCATGGCCGGCCCTGCTGGTGGGCGCGGCCGCGCTGGCGCTGCTGCTGATGCCCTACGAGGGCGACCTGCACCGCCACAGCATGGTGGTCTATGCCAGCATGTCGGCGCTGTGCCTGAGTGCGGCCTGCAATGCCTACCGGCTGCTGCGCCAGCGCGTCCGGCGCGCACTCTCGGCGACGCTGGCCGCGCCGCTGTTCATCGTCACCGGCCTGCTGCTCGTGCGCCTGCTGGAGGCCTGGCTGGCGCCGGGCGTGACGCCCGACATCCGCGCCAGCAGCAGCTTCAACATCGCCTGGCTGTGGTCGACGCTGGCACTCAATCTGGTGCTCAACGCCACCATGGCCTTCTTCGTGCTGATGCGCCTGATCCTGCGCATCCAGCGCCTCACCCGCCGCGACCCGCTCACCGACGCGCTGAACCGCCGCGCCCTGGCCGAGGCGATGGACCATGAGCATGCGCGCCTGCAGCGCGGCGCCCCCTACGCGCTGGTGATGGTGGACATGGACCGCTTCAAGCAACTCAACGACAGCCACGGCCATGCCGCCGGCGATGCCGCGCTGCAGGCCCTGGTGCAGGCGCTCAAGCCCTGCGTGCGCGCGGTCGACCGGCTCGGCCGCCTGGGCGGCGAGGAGTTCTGCGCGCTGCTGCCCGACACCGGGCTGGCGGGCGCGCTGCTGGTGGCCGAGCGCATGCGCGTGAACCTGGAGGCCTGCGGCTTCAGCTGGGATGGCAAGACCTGCCCCCTGACGGCCAGCTTCGGCGTGGCCGAGGCCAGCCTGGCGGACGCCAGCGCCGAGCAGGTGCTGATGCGCGCCGACCGCGCGCTCTACCAGGCCAAGGCGCAGGGCCGCAACGTGGTGCAGGCCAGCGGCGCCTGACGCGGCCGCTCAGGCGAGCGCGACGCGGTTGCGGCCCAGGTGCTTGGCGCGGTACATGGCCGCATCGGCGCGCGCGATCAGCATGTCGGTGGAATAGGGCGGCGCGCTCGCCAGGCCGATGCTGAGGCTGACCTGCAGGCCCGGCGCCAGCTCGTCCCAGCCATAGTTCTCGACATTCGCGCGCAGGCGCTCGCAGACCTCGAAGGCGCGATCCGCCACGGTGTCGGGAAATACCACCAGGAATTCCTCGCCGCCATAACGCAGCAGCAGATCGCTGCTGCGCGTGTTGTCGCGCAGCATCTGGGCCAGCACCTGCAGCACCTGGTCGCCCACGGCATGGCCATGGCGGTCGTTCACGCTCTTGAAGTGATCGGCATCGATCAGCGCCAGGGTGAGCGGCCGGCCGCGCGCCTCGGCCTCGGCCATCAGGGCCGGCATGCGCGATGCCAGGCAGCGGCGGTTGCCCAGGCCGGTGAGCGGGTCGCGCTGCACATGGGCCTCCAGCTCCACCGCCTTGGCGGTGAGCGCATCGACGGCGCTGTTGGCGAGCTCGGCCTGGGCGCGCACCTGCTCGGCCTCCAGCCGGGTCACGAAGAAGCGCGATTGCGCCATCAACTGGGCCACGCTGCGCTGGCGCTCCAGGCGCTGGTAGCACTCCAGGTGCGCCAGCGCATCGTCGCTGCGGCCGAGCGCGCGCGCGGCGCGGAAGGCGTTGTGATGCAGGCGCAGCGCGATGAAGGCCGGCAGCGCGCCCGCGGCGTCGGACTGCAGGGCCTGCACGATGTGCCAGGCCTCGCGCACCTCGCCGCGCGCCAGCATCAGCTCGGCGAGCGAGCAGCGCGTGCGCCAGGCCAGGTTCTGGTAGCCCAGGCTCTGCGCCTGCGCCAGCGCCGCGTCCAGAAAGCTCTGCGCCTCGTCCAGCGCACCCAGCAGCATCAGCACCTCGCCGAGGTTGCCGTCGGTGAGCGCGAGCGCGAACCGGTCGCCATGTTCGCGCGCATGCGGGCGCACCTCGCGGGCATAGTGCAGGCCGCGCTCCAGCGCCTGCCGGCAGGCGGCGTCGTTGCCGCTGTCGCGCATCAGGTGGTAGGCACCGAGGGCAACGCTGCAGAGGTTGTTGAAGGTCACCACATGCTCGTAGGGCGTGGCCTGGTCGCGCACCAGGGCCGCGGCCTCGTTCATCAGGCGCTCGGCCTGCCAGGGATCGCCCATGCGCTCGAAACAGGCGCCCAGCGCGTTCAGCGCCACCGCCTGGATGCGCACCTCGCCGAGCTCCTGCGCCAGCGCGCAGCCCTCGTTGGCGCAGGCCAGGCCGGTCTCGAAATCGCCGATCTCGGAGGCCGCCAGGCTCATCCAGCGCAGCAGCTCGCAGATGCCGGGCTGGGCGCCCAGCGGGCGCATCAGGGGCAGCACCTCCTGGCCGGCCGCCAGCATGCCGGGCAGGTCGCCGCGGCGGAAGCGGAAAAAGCTGCGCAGGCGCCCGGCCTCCACCTGCTCAGCCAGATAGGCCTGCTGCTGGCTCGCGGCCCAGGCCTGCTCGGCCAGGGCCAGGCCCTCCTCGAGCCGGGCATCGCGCTGGGCCGCGCGCGCCTGCTCCAGGCATTGCGCGATTTGCTCGGCGGACAGCTCGGCAGGCTTGGACATCGGGTTACAGGTGGTCACAAGCGGCGAGCGTAGCCGATTCCTCCCCTGCAAGCCGCCGGCCCGGCCCGCCGGCCCATGACCTTTGCCACTCGCCGTGCGAGATTCGCACGCGGTGGCGGCCGCGCGCGCGCTTTCCTACTTGCTGGTGGGCATCACAAACTCGGCGCCCTTGCCGATGCTGGCCGGCCAGCGCTGCATGATGCTCTTCTGCTTGGTGTAGAAGCGCACGCCCTCCTCGCCATAGGCGTGCATGTCGCCGAACAGGCTCTTCTTCCAGCCGCCAAAGCCCTGCCAGGCCATCGGCACGGGGATGGGCACGTTGATGCCCACCATGCCCACCTGGATGCGGCGCGCGAACTCGCGCGCGACATTGCCATCGCTGGTGAAGCAGGCCACGCCGTTGCCGTACTCATGCGCGTTCACCAGCTCCACCGCCTGGGCGAAGTCGGGCACGCGCACGCAGGCCAGCACCGGGCCGAAGATCTCTTCCTTGTAGATGCGCATGCTGGGCTTCACCTCGTCGAACAGGGTGCCGCCGGTGAAGAAGCCGTGCTCCAGGCCGGCCACTTTGTGGCCGCGCCCATCGACCACCAGCTTGGCGCCCTCTTCCACGCCGATGCCGATGTAGTTCTCGATGCGGTCGCGCGCCTCGCGGGTGACGATGGGGCCCATCTCGGCGTCCAGCTCCATGCCGTTCTTGATCTTCAGCGCGCGCGCGCGTTCGGCCAGCTTGGGCACGATCTTGTCGGCCACATCACCCACCAGCACCGCCACCGAGATCGCCATGCAGCGCTCGCCGGCCGAGCCGTAGGCGGCGCCGATCAGGGCGTCCACCGCCTGCTCGATGTCGGCATCGGGCATCACCACCATATGGTTCTTGGCGCCGCCCAGGGCCTGCACGCGCTTGCCGTTGCGGGCACCGGTCTCGTAGATGTACTGGGCAATAGGCGTGGAGCCGACGAAGCTGATCGCCTTCACATCGGGGTGGTTCAAGAGCCCGTCCACCGCCAGCTTGTCGCCCTGCAGCACATTGAACACGCCGTCCGGCAGGCCGGCCTGCTTGAACAGCTCGGCGATGAAGAGGCTGGGCGAGGGGTCGCGCTCGCTGGGCTTGAGGATGAAGGTATTGCCGGTGACGATGGCCAGCGGCGCCATCCACATCGGCACCATGAAGGGGAAGTTGAAGGGCGTGATGCCGGCCACCACACCGAGGGGCTGGCGCAGCGTCCAGTTGTCCATGCCGGTCGAGACCTGCTCGGTGAAATCACCCTTCAGCAGCTGCGGTGCGCCGCAGGCGAACTCCACGATGTCGATACCACGCGCCACCTCGCCCTGCGCGTCGGTGAAGACCTTGCCATGCTCGGCGGTGATCATGGCGGCGAGCGTGTCCTTGTGCTGGTTGAGCAGCTCCAGGAACTTGAACATCACGCGGGCGCGGCGCAGCGGCGGCGCATCGGCCCAGGCCGGGAAGGCCGCCTTGGCGGCCGCCACGGCGCTCAGCACGTCCTCGCTGCTGGCCAGCTGCAGCTGGCGCGCCACCGCACCGGTGGTCGGGTTGTAGACCGCCTGCGAGCGGCCCGAGCTGGCGGCCTGCGGGCGGCCGTTGATGTAGTGGGTGAGGTCGGCGCTGGCGCTGTAGGCGGGGGTGCTCATGGCAGGACTCCAATGGAAATCGAATGCGGCCAGTCTAGGCTTGCCCCCCCGCCCTGCCAATCCGCTTTTGCTGACTTGATTGTTTGATAATCCGAACAATCATGAGCCCAGCCCTGCCGAAGCCCGCCCTGCGTGAAGACCTGCTGTGGGGCCAGCTGCACGCCCTCACCGTGATCGCCCATACCGGCAGCTTCACCAAGGCGGCGCAGCGCCTGGGCCTGTCCAAGGCCGCGGTGAGCCAGCGCATAGCCGAGCTGGAGCGCGCCGTGGGCGTCACCCTGGTGGCGCGCACGACGCGCTCGGTGCGGCTCTCGGACGCCGGCCAGCGCCTGGTGGAGGACACCGAGGCCAGCTTCAACCACATTGCGCGCAGCCTCGGTGCGGCGCGCGACGCCGCGGGCCAGCCGCGCGGCCTGGTGCGCGTGACCGCGCCGGTGGCGCTGGGGCGCCAGCATGTGGCGCCCGCCCTGCTCGGCTTCTTCGCCCAATACCCGGAGATCCGCATCGAGCTGGACCTGTCGGACCGGCTGGCGGCGCTGGCGCAGGAGGGCTTCGACCTGGCCATCCGCCATACCAGCACGCCGCCCGACACCCATGTGGCCTTCAAGCTCTGCGCCTCGCGCGCCATGCTGGTGGCGGCGCCGGCCTATCTGGCCCGCGCCGGCACGCCCGCCCATCCGGCCGAGCTGGCGGCCCATGCCTGCCTGCCCTATCTGCGCTCGGGCCCGGCGGTCTGGCACTTCGAACATGGCTCGGCCAGGGCGCCGGAGCGCGTGCGGGTGCCCGTGCAGGGCCCGCTGCGCGCCGGCAACAGCGAAATCATCCGGGATGCCGCACTGGCCGACCTGGGCGTGGCCCTGCTGCCCGACTTCAGCGCCGCACCGGCACTGGCCAGCGGCGCCCTGCAGGAGCTGCTGCCGCAATGGCGGCCGGCCGGCTTCTTCGGCGACAGCATCTACGCCATCCACCCCTGGAGCAGCACCACGCCGCGCCCGGTGCGGCTGCTGATCGAGCACCTGCGCGCGGCCCTGGGCAAGGGTTTCTGACGCGCACAAAAAAGGACGCCCAAGCAGCGAACTGCTCGGGCGTTGCAAAGTCCTTGAATCAAGGACGTCGTTGGGACTGCTGCTCGCCTTGCGGCTTGCTTGGGTCGAACTCTAGGGCCCAACCCTGGGTTTCGCCATCCCCACGAGGTGGGATGGCCGAGCCTTGATAATGCGGCCATGAACGCTGCCAAGCCGCCCGTACGCAAGCCCAGCCCCGCGCCTCGTCCGGCCCGGCCCACCGCAAGCACCAAGCCGGCACCGCAAGCCCGCAAGCCCGCCGAGCCGCTCAGCGACGGCGAGCTGGAGCAGCTGCAGGCCCTGCTCGACAAGGTGCCGGCGCCGCTGGAGCCCCTGGACGTGAGCATGCTGGACGGCTATCTGATCGGCGTGCTGCTGCAGCCCAAGCCCATTGCCATGTCCGACTGGGCGCCGCATGTGCTGGACAGCGAGGGCCGCAAGCCGCCGCCCAGCTACAACGGCGAGCAGCTGTTCGAGCTGATACGCCGCCGCCATCGCGAGCTCAACCTGGCCATCGTCGACCGCCAGTGGTTCGACCCCTGGGTGTTCGAGCTGGAGGACGAGGCCGACCCTTCCGAGGTGGTGTTTCCCTGGGTGGCCGGCTTCGCGCTCGCCACCGAGCTGTTCCCCGAGCTGATGCGCCTGGATGCCGCCCAGCTGCTGGAGCCGCTGGCCGCGATCTATATGCACCTGGACGCGGACGATCTGGAAGACGCCGACGAGTTGCTGGAAGAGATCGAGACCCTGGAGCCGCCCGCCGATCTGGAGGAGGCGGTGGAAAGCCTGGTGAGCGCCACCCTGCTGCTGGCCGATGTGTCCAGGCCCCAGCCGGCCCAGCCAAGCCCGAAGCGGCCGCCGGCCCGCAAGGGCCCGCCGCAGCGGCGCCGCTTCTGAGGCCGGCCTTCAGCTGGTGATCAGCGCGTGAACAAACGTGCCGCGTGCAGGCCGAGGCCGGTGGCCACCGAGGCAAAGCGGTCGCCACGCACCTCGCGCGCCTTGGGGTAGTCGGCGGCGATGCGCTCGGCCAGCACGCGCAGGCCGGTGGAGCCGCCAGTGAAGTAGAGCGCATCCACATCGTCCGGCTGCAGGCCCGCCTGCGCCACGGTTTCGCGGCCAGCCTGGGCAATGCGCTCGATGTCGGCGCGCAGGGCCTGCAGGGCCTCGGCCTCGCCCAGCTCCACCCGCAAGCCCGTCTCCACCAGGCCCAGGTCGATCTGGGTATCGCCACCGCCGGCCACGGCGATCTTGGCATCCTCGGCGCGCGCCGCCAGCTCATGGCCCAGGCGGTCTTCCACCACCGTCATGAGGCGCTGGTGATGCACGGGATTGCCGTAGAAGCTCTTCATGCTGCGCAGCTCGGCACTGCGCTGCGGGCTGTAGACGGTGTTGATCAGATGCCAGGTGGCCAGATCAAAATAGACCCCGCTGGGCACTTCGCGCGCCACCTGGCCGGGCTTCTCGGGCCCCAGCGAACGGTAGCCCAGCTCGCGCAGGATGCTGGCCAGCTCGACATGGCGGTCGAAATCGGTGCCGGCGATGTGCACGCCATGGTTGGCGAGGATGTCGTCGCGGCGGTCCAGGCGCTGCATGCGATCGGGGCCCACGCGCACCAGCGAAAAGTCCGAGGTACCGCCGCCGATGTCGGCCACCAGCACGATCTGCTCGTGCTGGGTCTGGCTCTCGTAGTCAAAGGCGGCCGCGATCGGCTCGAACTGGAAATGCACCTCGTCAAAGCCCACCGCATGGGCGGCGGCCTCCAGCGAGGCCTGGGCGGCGGCATCGCGCGCCGGCTCACCGTCGACGAAGAACACCGGCCGGCCCAGCACCAGCTTGTTGAGCGGCGCACGGGCGCCCGCCGCGAGCGCGCTGTTGCGCAGGCGCTTGAGGTAGCCGGCCAGCATGTCGAAGTATTTGACGCCGCGGCCGCCACCGACATCGGTGGTCTGGTCGATCAGCGAGGAGCCGAGGATGCTCTTCATCGAGCGCATCAGGCGGCCGTCGGTGCCCTCCACATAGGCGGCCACCGCGGCACGGCCAAAGGCGCGCGGCGGGCCGTCGGCATCGTGCCGGCCCTCGACGAAATAGAACACCGCCGTGGGCATGGTGAGATAGCCGGGCTCCAGCTCCACCAGTCGCATGCCCGGGCCGTCGCTGCGCGGGATCGCAATCGCCGAATTGGAGGTGCCAAAGTCGATGGCACAGAAGGAAGCGGGCGATGGCATGGCGGCGGGCGGATGGAGAGCGGGGCGCGGATTGTAGCGAGCCCCGCCTCCAGGCCTCAGGCCGGGGCCATGCTGTGCATGCGGCGGGCCGGCAGCGCGTCGCCGTAGAAATTGAATTCGATCTCGGGCCGGCGGCCGCAGATCAGCTCGGACAGCGCATGGCCCGAGCCGGCGCCATGGGTCCAGCCCAGCGTGCCGTGGCCGGCGTTGATCCAGAGGTTCGAGGCCTTGCGGCTGCGGCCGATGTAGGGGATGTTGGTGGGCGTGCTGGGGCGCAGGCCGGTCCAGTAGTTGCGTTCGCCCAGGTCGGCCACGCCGGGGAACAGCTCCTCGTAGCGCTTCACCAGCGCATCGCAACGGGTGCGCGAGGTGGGCGTATCCAGGCTGGTGTCCATGCCCACCAGCTCGGCGGTACCGGCGATGCGGATGCTGTCGCCCAGGCGCGAGATCGCGATCTTGCGGGTGTCGTCCAGCAGGCTCACCACGCTGGCCTGTTCGGGCTTCTTGAGCTTGAGGGTGGCCGAGTAGCCCTTGGCCGGATAGATGTTGAGGCACTCGCCCAGGGGCTTCAGCAGCGCCGGGGTGTAGGAGGCCATCGCCGCCACATAGGCATCCGCCTTGAGCGTGCGCTTCTGGCCGCTGCGGCAATCGGCGATCTGCACGCCGGCGATGGACTGACCCTCGCGCTGCAGGGCCAGCACGTCATGGCCATAGTGGAAGGTGGCGCCGCGCTGCTGGCACAGCTGGGCCAGCTTCTGCGTGAACACGCGCGCATCGCCCGACTCGTCGCTGGGTGTGAAGGTGCCGCCAAAGATGTTGTTGCCGAAGCTGCGCAGCGCCGGCTCGACCTTCAGCACCTCCGCACGGTTGAGCACACGGCGATCCACGCCATGGCGGCGCATCACCTCGGCGCCGGCCGCACCGGCATCGAAATCGGCCTGGCTGGAGAAGAAATGCAGAATGCCGCGCTCCAGGCGCTCGTACTCGATGCCGGTCTGGGCCACCAGGCTCTTCAGCGACTCGTGGCTGTAGCGGCCCAGCTGTACCAGCTGCTCGACATTGCGCTCGAAGGCGGCCGTGGTGCACTGGGTCAGGAAGCTCAGGCCCCAGCGCCATTGCGCCGGCTCCAGGCGCGGGCGGAACAGCAGCGGCGAGTCGTCGCGCAGCAGCCACTTGGCCACCTTGAAGGGCGCGCCGGCATTGGCCCAAGGCTCACAGAAGCTCACCGAGATCTGTGCGCCATTGGCGAAGCTGGTCTCCATCGCGGCATCGTCCTGACGGTCGACCACCGTGACCTCATGGCCTTGCTCCAGCAGATACCAGGCGGTGCTCACGCCGATGATGCCAGCACCCAGAACGACGACTTTCATGTGGGACTCCTACAGCGAACCCAGGGCTATCTGTGTTTCGGCCAAGGCGGCTCCGTACTGGAGCGCTGCGTTGACCAAGATCAGGGGACGGCGGATTGTCATCAAGCTCCGTGTTTATCAGAAGCCACATTCATATTTCTAGTCTTACATTAGAAGTACTTATGAAAGACCTGGACTCCGCCGGCCTCGATTGCCTGGCCGCGCTGGCCGATGAGCGGAGCTTCGAGCGCGCCGCGCAGCGCCTGGCCATTACGCAGAGCGCGGTATCGCAGCGCCTGCGCAGCCTGGAGGCGCAGGTGGGCCAGTTGCTGGTAGTGCGCTCGCGCCCGCTGCGTCTGACCGAGCCGGGCAAGGTGCTGCTGCGCTTTGCGCGCCAGCTGCAGGCCCTGCGCACCGACGTGGCGCGCGAGCTGGGCACGCGCGTGGCGCCCCATGAGCGCATCGCCATCGCGGTGAATGCCGACAGCCTGGCCACCTGGGTGCTGCCGGCGCTGGACCCGCTGGTGCAGGCGGGGCTGCAGGAGGGCTTCGGCCTGGAGCTGATCGTCGATGACCAGGACTTCACGCATGACTGGTTGCGCCAGGGCGAGGTGCTGGGCTGTGTCAGCACCGTCAAGCTGGCCCTGCGCGGCTGCCTGGTGCGACCGCTGGGGCTGATGCGCTATATCGCCGTGGCCAGCCCGGCCTTTCTGCGCGAGCGCCTGCCCCACGGGCTGACCGCGGCCAACTTTGCGCAGGCGCCCTTCCTGGTGTTCAACCGCAAGGACGACGATCAGGTGCAATGGGTCAGCAAGGCCTTTGGCGTGAAGGCACCGCGGCTGCAGGAGCGTTATGTGCCCTCCAGCGAGGCGCGCGTGCGCGCCGTGTGCATGGGCTGGGGCATCGGCGTGGTGCCCGAACTGCAGGTGCGCAGCCTGCTAAGAAGCGGTGAGCTGGTGGCCTTGAGGCCCGAGCTGAGCGTGGATGTCACGCTCTACTGGCATCAATGGAAGCTGGGCTCGGAGCTGGTATCCGCGCCCTTGCGGGTGGCCTTGCTGGATCAAATCGGCCAGGCCTTGGCCAGTGGCGCTCAGCGCGCGCTCGGGCCGGCCGAGGGTTCGGACGCCGCCGGCCCCGGCGGCAAGGCCAAGCGGCGCTCGGCTTGAGCGGCATCGGCCAGATGCAGGCCGGCAGCGGCGTCCATGCCGGGCAACTGGCTGGCCAGCCAGGCCGCGCTGCCCACCGTCGAGGCGATGACGGTGGCAGCCACACATTTGAGAACAGGCAGATTCATGAGGCGGCCCTTGAGCCGTGAACAAGTCACATCGGGAGGCCGAGCATAGTCAGATGCAGGGCCGTGGCAAATCCTACGTTGGTGGGTAGTGATGTCTTTGCACCGCCCCGGCAGGACGGCCCCGTTGGCAGTGGCTTTCACAAAGTCTTACGCGCCGTGCGTTTTTTCCAACTAAGCGGACATGACCACCCAATTTGGGGATTTGTAGCGGCAGCGTCCGGCGCACACTAGGGCCATGCCTTCCTGAATCCAGCCCTGTCGAGGTGTGATATGCGATTCGCTCCAGCACTGCGCTTCTTCCGTCGCACCCCGGTCGCCCACCATGTCCCCGAGCCCGCCGATCTGGGCACCGCTTTCGGCATGGAGGCCACGCTGGAAGGTGATGCCGGCTTGCAGGACTACCGCGCGCCCAGCTACGAGCTGGAGTCCGAGCGCGCCAAGACCGCGACCGAATCGCCGCTGGCCTGGCTCTCGCGCCGCAGTTCCTGACGCCACGCCGCGCTCATCGCGAGCGCGGGCCGATGTTCAGCGGATCAGCAGCACCGGCACTTCACATTGCGACATCACCTTGGTCGCCACCGAGCCCAGCACCAGGTTGCCGATGCTGCTGTGGCCATGTGAGCCCATCATCACCATTTCGAACTTGCCCTTGCCGGCCAGTGCCGAAATGGCTTCGGCCGCGGGGCCGACCTTGGTGACGAACTCGGCCTTGATGCGCTGCTTGTCGAAGAAGCTGCGAATGGGCTTCAGCACCTTCTCGGCTTCATCCTCGTAATAGCCTTTGAGCACGGCCTTGTCGAGCACCGCCGCGGCGCGCGGCGGAATCGCCGCCACGGCATGCACGACGGTGTAGCGATGGGCATCGCCCAGCCATTCGTCGTGGGCGGCCAGATAGGCCAGCATGCGCTTGGAATAACTGCTGCCGTCGACAGCGATCAGAATCTTCATGGCCTCTCCTTGCATCCGGGCCTGAACGCAGGCCCACCATCTTCAGTCTGGCACAGCGCGGCCCGCCCTCCTTGACGCCGCTCAAGACAGCGTGGCTAGACGTCCACACAGAACAGCGCATCGCAGCCCTGCGATTCACCCTTGTGCGCCAGGCCGCGCGCATTGCAGACCACGCGGGTGCTGCCCGTTCCATGGTCGAAACGGTAGTCGTAGCGGCAGTGCAGATGGCCGTGCAGCCAGAGATCGGCCAGCGGCAGCAGGTCTTCGTCGTTGTTGCAGAAGCTGCCGGTGCCGGGTTGGCGGCCATAGCGCGGGTCGGCGCTCTTCAGGCTGGGCGCGAAATGCGTCACCACCACGGTCGCGGCAATGCCGGCCGGCGGCCGCTGCAAGCTCTCGCGCAGCCAGGCCTTGCAGCGCAGGGCCTCGGCGCGCACCGCCTCGGCGTCGAAGGGCTGACCCGCGCGCGTGGCCGCCATGACGCGCTGGAAGTAGCCGGCCGCGCGCATGGTGCGTTCGCGCTGCGCGGCACCGAAGACCTCGAAGTCGCTCCAGCGCGTGCTGCCCAGAAAGCGCAGCCGCCGGCCCTGGTCATCGCTCAGCAGCAGCTCGGTCTCGTCCAGCCACAGAAAGCCCAGGCGGTCGGAGAGCGCACGTAAGCCACGCCGTGCCTCGTCGACATCGCGGCCGTCGTACTCGTGGTTGCCGGGCACGAACAGCACCGGCACCGGCCAGCCCTTGAAGGCTTCCAGCCCGCGCCAGCCGCTGTCCACATCGCCGGCCAGCACCAGGGCTTCGGCGCCGGGCGCGGGCCGGGGTTCGAAGGTCTCGGTCTCCAGGTGGAGGTCCGAGAGCAGTTGCAAACGCATCAGCCGGGCGTCAGTTGGCGCCGTGGCACTGCTTGTACTTGCGGCCGGAACCGCAGGGGCAGGGATCGTTGCGGCCGACTTTGGGCGTGTCGCGGCGGATGCTCTCCACCTTGTAGCGGTGCGCTTCGGTGAGGTCGCAAAGGTCGGCCACGGTCACCACCAGCTCCTCGATCGCATCGTCCAGATCCTTGAGCGGATGCTCGCGGTCCAGGGTGGCGACGATTTCCTTCTCTTCCGGCGTCTCGGCCGGCAGATGGCGGTACAGGCGGGCCAGCGAGGCCATCACCGCGTCATCGTCCATCTCGCTGAGTTCGGGGAAGCACAGCGCGGCATGCTGGAAGCCCGCCACCCAGGGCATCAGGGTGCGCGAGATCGGGCCCATGGCTTCGTAGGTGGCGCGCGCCTGAGCCTGCTCGGCGTCCTCGCCCTCGGGGGGCGGCGGGTCCACCGGGGCCTGCTCATCGAGGTCCAGCACGACGGGATCGAACCAGCCGTCTTCCACCATGGCGCGGTTCAGCGCGGCATGGCGGCGCGCCACCAGTTCGCGGATGCGCGCCAGCCAGGCGGGGTCGACGCTCTCGGGCAGCAGGCCGCCGTCATAGTCGAAGATATTGGGCAGCCACTCATCGATCTCGATCAGGCGGGGTTGCACCAGCACGCCACAGAGGTAGCCGTCGAGCATGGAGGCATCGAGGGCTTGCAGCGGGGCTGGCGTGGTGGACAGCAATTCATCGAGTTCTTCGAACTCGGCATCGGTCAGGTCGGCGGTCTTGCTCATCGCGCGATTGTCGCCGTGTTTGTGGCCGCTTGGGCCGCCGCGGCGATCAGCCGCCCGCGCAACCAGCGCTGCGCGCTGCGGTCCTCGTTGCGCAGATGCCAGAGCATGTCCACATGCACCGGCGAGAGCGCAATCGGCAGGGGCTGCTCGACCAGGTCCTGCTTGTAGCCGGTCGCCTCCACGAAGGACGCCGGCAGCACCGTCAGCAGATCGGACTGCGCCACGATGCGGCCCGCGGTGAAGAACTGGTTCACCGTCAGCACGATGCGGCGGCTGCGGTTCATCGCCGCCAGGGCCTCGTCGACGAAGCCGTGCGGCCGCCCCGAAAAGCTCACCAGCAGATGGTGGGCGGCGCAGTAGCCGTCCAGCGTCAGCGGCGCGCCGGCCAGGGGATGGCCGCGGCGCATCACGCAGACGTAGGCGCTGTCGTAGAGGCGGTGCTGGCGTATCGAAGCCATCGGCCCCTGCGCCTGCAGGGCCGCCACCGCGTTCGGGAAGTAGCCCAGCGCGAAATCGGCCTCGCCCTGCTCCAGCAGGCCGCGCGGGTCGCGCGTGGTGAGCGGCAACACATGGATGCGGGCATGCGCACCCGAGCCCTCCAGATCGGCCACCAGCGGCGGCAGCACCAGGGCGGCGGTGGCGTCGGCCATCGCGATCTGGAAGGTGTAGTCCTCGGCCTGCGGGTCGAACTCGCTCGGGTCCAGCACGGCGCGCAGGCGCTCCAGCGCATGGCGCACCTCGGGCCACAGGCCTTCGGCGCGCGAGGTGGGCTTCATGCCGAAGGCCTGGCGCACGAAGAGCTCCTCGCCCAGGGCCTCGCGCAGGCGCTTGAGCGCATGGCTCACCGCCGGCTGGCTCATCGCCAGGCGTTCGGCCGCGCGCGTGAGGTTGCGCTCGGCCATCACCGCATCGAAGACGCGCAGCAGATTGAGGTCGAGGTTTCGGAAACTCATATTCACGTTATTTATATAACAAATTCAGACAATTCATTTGCCTCATGTCTAGGGTTAACCCGATACTCTCGCCATCGACTCCAACAGAGTCATCAACGCAAGGAACCGCCATGAGCGTCGCTACCCAAACCTTCGGTCTGCCGTCCTACCGTACTGTGAGCCACGGCGCCTCGTTCACCTCCATCGGCGCCCGCCTCTGGCTGAGCCTGATCGCTTCGGTCAAGGCCCGCCTGGCCGCCGCCGCCGAAGCTCGCGCCGAGCGCGAACTGCTGGCCCTGGCCCAGGAATACGAGCAGAGCATGCCCTCGTTTGCCGCCGAACTGCGCGCCGCCAACTGCCGTCGCGACTGATCGCAGGCACCGGCCCAGCAAAAGAAAAGCCCGCTCATTGAGCGGGCTTTTTTGTGCGTGCGTGGCGGCGCGAGCCGCCATGCCGGGCCTTATTCGGCCGCCAGACGCGCCTCGATCCTGGCCTTGGTGGCCGGCAGCTCGGTCGGCAGGTGGTAGGCCAGCTGGGCGAAGAGCTCGTCGTGCAGCTTCAGCTCGGCGGCCCAGTCGGCCTTGTCGATGCGGGTGGCGACGTCGAACTGCTCCTTGCTGAAGGCCAGGCCGTCCCAGTTGATGTCCTCGTAGCGCGGGGTCACGCCGAAGGCATGCTCCTCGCCCGACTGGCTGCCGGTCACGCGGTCCAGCATCCACTTCAGCACGCGCATGTTCTCGCCATAGCCGGGCCAGACGAACTTGCCGTCGGCGCCCTTGCGGAACCAGTTGACGCAGTAGATCCTGGGCAGGGTGGCACCCGAGGCTTGCAGCTTCTTGCCCAGATCCAGCCAATGCTGGAAGTAGTCGGCCATGTTGTAGCCCATGAAGGGCAGCATGGCGAAGGGGTCGCGACGCACCACACCCTGCTGGCCGGCGGCCGCAGCGGTGGTCTCGGAGCCCATGGTGGCGGCCATGTAGACGCCTTCCACCCAGTCGCGCGCCTCGGTCACCAGGGGCACGGTGGTGGAGCGGCGGCCGCCGAAGATGAAGCCGTCGATGGCCACGCCCTCGGGGTTGTTCCAGTCCGGGTCCAGCGCCGGGTTGTTGGTGGCGGCCACGGTGAAACGTGCGTTCGGGTGCGCGGCCTTGGCGCCGGTTTCCTTGGCGATGGCCGGCGTCCAGTCCTTGCCCTGCCAGTCGATCAGGTGCTCGGGCGGGGTCTCGGTCATCGATTCCCACCACACGTCGCCATCATCGGTGAGCGCCACGTTGGTGAAGATCACGTCGCGGTGCAGGCTGGCCATGCAGTTGAAGTTGGTCAACGTGTTGGTGCCGGGCGCCACGCCGAAGTAGCCGGCCTCGGGGTTGATGGCGTAGAGGCGGCCATCGCTGTGCGGTTTGATCCAGGCGATGTCGTCGCCCACCGTGGTGACCTTCCAGCCCTTGAAGGTCTGGGGCGGGATCAGCATGGAGAAATTGGTCTTGCCGCAAGCGCTCGGGAAGGCGGCGGCAAAGTGGTACTTCTTGCCCTCGGGCGAGGTCAGGCCCAGGATCAGCATGTGCTCGGCCAGCCAGCCCTGGTCGCGGCCCATCGTCGAGGCGATGCGCAGCGCGAAGCATTTCTTGCCCAGCAGCGCATTGCCGCCGTAGCCGGAGCCGTAGGACCAGATTTCCTGCGTCTCGGGGTAATGGACGATGTACTTGGTCTTGTTGCAGGGCCACTTCACGTCGGCCTGGCCGGCTTCCAGCGGCGCGGCCACGGTGTGCACGCAGGGCACGAAGGCGCCATCGCTGCCCAGCACGTCCAGCACAGCACGGCCCATGCGGGTCATGATGCGCATGTTCACCGCCACATAGGGGCTGTCCGACAGCTCCACGCCGATATGCGCGATGTGCGAGCCGATCGGGCCCATGCTGAAGGGCACGACGTACAGCGTGCGGCCCTTCATCGCGCCCTTGAAGAGGGCGTTCTCGCCGGTCTGCAGCAGGGCGCGCATCTCGGCCGGGGCCATCCAGTTGTTGGTCGGGCCGGCGTCTTCCTGCTTGGCCGAGCAGATGAAGGTGCGGTCTTCCACGCGCGCCACGTCGCTGGGGTCGCTGCAGGCCAGGAAACTGTTGGGGCGCTTGACGGGATCGAGCTTCTTGAAGGTGCCCGCATCCACCAGTTGCTGGCACAGGCGGTCGTACTCTTCCTGGCTGCCATCGCACCAATAGACATCGCGGGCCTGGGTCAGCGCGGCGATCTCGGCCACCCAGGCGATCAGGCGCTGGTGCTTCACATAGGCCGGCACGTTCAGGCGCAGCCCTTCCATCACGGGTTGGTTCATGGCAAGTCCCATTCAATATAAAAAGCAGAATTGGGCCAAGCTCGGAGGGCGGCTGCCGGCGTCGTGGAAGACGGGCGTCGCGGGCCGGGCCTGGCCCAATGCCGCTCATTGCACTACCTGAGATGGGGCAGCTTGCTCTGAAGGCACGCCGGACCTGGATGAGGCCGGCGGGGTTCCGGGCCTCTTTGTAGAGCCCGAACAGTGGATTGTCACCCCAATGTAACCATGCCGTAACCACCCGAGCGGGCGTGGTTATGCATTTCCCGAATGAGTTCATGCGCACTTCCGGGGGCCCTTATCGGCAATCGTGCTTTGGGCGACATTTGTCACGAACGGCCGCCTCCGGGACTGCGATCACAATCACGCCACCGCATCAGGAGATTGCAGCAGCGTGAAGGGTCTGGACATCAAGTGGCGTTTGACGGCATTGCTCGTCGCCATCGTCGCGGCCATGACGCTGCTCAGCGCTGGCGGGCTGTGGCGCTTGCGCCAGCTATCGGCCAGCCTGGATTCGTTCTATGCAGACCGGCTGTTGCCGATGCAGCAGTTGCAGCGCATACAGCAGAACCTGCTGGCGGCGAACCTGCTGAGCGTCGGCCGCCTCCTCGAGGGCGACGACGTCGAGCGCGCACGCAGGGAGCTCACCGCGAACAGCCAGGCCGCCCGCCGCGACTGGGCCGAGTACAAGCGCACCCAGCTGGTCGAGCGCGAGCGCCAGCTGGTGGCGCGCGCCGAGCCGCTGCTGGCCCGCGTGCTGGCGCAGGCCGACAAGCTGGCCGGCCTGCCACGCGGCGATGCGATGACGGAAGCCGCCCGGCAACTGCAAGGCGAACTGCGCCAGGCCGATCTGCCGCTGGGGCGGCTGCTGAGCGAACTCGCCGACGTGCAGCTGGTGGTGGCGCGCCAACAATCCGAGGATGGCCAGGACGCGCTGGCGCGCACCGCCTGGCTCACGCTGGGCCTGCTGCTCGGCACCGGCGCCCTGGGGGCGGCCATGGCCTACGGCCTGTGGCGTCGCTATGCCGACGAGCAGGCTCATGCCCTGGCGGCACGCCTGCGCCTGCAGCGCTTTTACAAGGCATTGTCCGAGACCAATCAGCTGATCGTGCACGGCGCCGCCGACGTGCCGGCGCTGTATGCCGGGCTGTGCCGCATCTGCGTCGAAACGGGCCACGCCAGTCTGGCCAGCGTGGTCCTGCTGGACGGCAAGGAATTCGTGCGCACCGCCTTGCATGGGCCGGCGGAGCTGCTGATGCCGGGCGTGCCGCAGCGCTGGGCGCTGCAGTCGCGCTTCGGCGCCAGCTCGCTGAGCACCCAGGCGATCTCGCAGAACCGCCATGTGATCAGCAACCGGGCCATGCAGGACCCGCAGCTGCTGCAGCCCGCGGCGCCCCTGATACCGCCCGGGGTCGAAGCCATGGCCGCGCTGGTGCTGCGCCGCGCCGGCCAGCCGATCGGTGCGCTGAGCCTGCTGGCGCCGGAAGCCGGCTTCTTTGATGAGGCGCTGCTCGCCCTGCTGGACGAGATGGTGTCCGACGTGTCGTTCGCGCTCGACAACTTCGACCGCGAGCGTGCCCGCGAGCAGGCGCTCGCCGATGCCCGCCAGCACCAGGCCCTGTTCAGCGCGCTGTTCCACGCCTCGCCGGTGTCCGCGGTGCTGGCGCGCGCCGACACGGGCGAGGTGCTGGAGGTCAACGAGCGCCTCTGTCAGCGCTACGAGCTGCCGCGCGAGGCCTTGCTCGGCAAGCGCCTGTCCAGCCTCGGCGTGGGCCTGCTGCCGGCCGATCAGGCGCAGTTCAATGAGCTGCTCAAGCGCGACGGCCGGGTGCGATCCCTGCAAGGCCAGGTGCGCAGCAGCAGCGGCAGGCTGCTGCACTCGCTGGTCGACGCCGTGCTGCTCGACTACCAGGGCCAGCCCTGCGTGCTGGCCACCAGCGTCGACATCACCGAGCTGCGTGCCGCCCAGGCCCTGGCTGCCTCCGGCGGCGGCGCAGCTACTGGCGACAATGCCGCCGCCCACAACCCACCCGAACCCCGCCCATGAAGCTACTCAGCCTGAACACCGGCCGCGCCAGCGCGATGGACATCGATGGCCGCAGCGTGCTCACCGGCATCCGCAAGACGCCGCGCGGCGGCGCCGTGGCGCTGGCCACCCTCGGCCTCGAGGGTGACGAGCAGGCAGACCCCAGCGTGCACGGCGGCCTGTCCAAGGCCGTCTACGCCTATCCCAGCGAGCATTACGAGTTCTGGCAGACGGTGCGCGCCCAGGCTCAGGTGGCGGCCTGGGGCCAGGTCTTGCCGCCCGGATCGCTGGGCGAGAACCTCACCCTCAGCGGCCTGCTCGAGAAGGACGCCTTCGTCGGCGACACCCTGCGCTTTGCCGGCGGCGTCGAGCTGCTGGTGAGCGAGCCGCGCTTCCCCTGCTTCAAGTTCAACGCCGTGATGGGCTTCAACAAGGCCGCCAAGCTGATGGCGCAAAGCCTCTGGTGCGGCTTCTACCTGGCGGTGAAGATCCCCGGCGAGCTGGCCGCCGGCGAGACTTTCGAGCTGCTGCCGGGGCCGCGCGAGTTATCCATCCCCGAGCTGTTCCGCGCCAGGATGAAGGGCTAGGGCCTGTTAACGCTACACCAATGGGTCGCGTTGTCGGCCAGAAAGGCCGCAGGCAAGGCGCAAACCGCAGCCGGGTTGGACACCCGGCGAGGATTTGCAACGCGGCCTGCGGTCTTTCTGGCCACAACCCTGCGGGAAGGCTCGTCTCAGCGGGCCACGCGTTGTTGCAACGCTGGCCCGCACGCGAGTGCGGGCGGCGCGCTGCGCCTAGCTTGGCCCGCTGAGGCGAGCCTTCGCGGCCCATCGGCGTAGTGTTAGCAGGCCCTAATCGCGCAAGGCTTCGATGTCGGAGATGCGCCTGGGCACCTGGCCGGTCAGCAGCTCCGGGCCGGCGGCAGTCACCAGCACATCGTCCTCGATGCGCACGCCGATGTGCCAGTAGCGCTCGGGGATGTCGGCGGCCGGGCTGATGTAGATGCCCGGCTCGGCCGTCAGCACCATGCCAGCCTGGGCCGGGCGCCATGCGCCATCGGGCAGGTGATAGCGGCCGGCGTCGTGCGTGTCCAGGCCCAGGTAATGGCCGGTGCCGCACATCAGAAAGCGCAGATAGGCCTTGCTCTCCAGCACGCCGTCCAGGCTGCCCTGCAGCAGACCCAGGTCCAGCAGGCCCTGGCTAACGCCGCGCACATGGGTCTGGTGCAGGCGCTCCAGCGATTCACCCACGCGCAGCGTGGCGATGCCCGCATCGAGCGCGCCCAGCACGATCTCGTAGAGTTCGCGCTGCAGGCCGTTAAAGCGCCGCCCTATCGGCAGAGTCCGCGTAATGTCGGCGTTATAGCCCTGGAAGTCGCAGCCGGCATCGATCAGCAACAGCTCGCCATCGTTGAGCCGCATCTTGTTCTCGACGTAATGCAGGATGCAGGCATTGGCGCCGCCGGCCACGATGGGGTTGTAGGCCGGCCCGCGCGCGCCGCGGCGCCGGTACTCATGCAATAGCTCGGCCTCCACCTCGTACTCGTACTGGCCCGGCCGGGCAAAGCGCATCGCGCGCGTCATCGCCGCGCCGGAGATCTGTGCGGCCTCGTGCATGAGGGCGATCTCGGCCTCGTCCTTGATCACGCGCATCTCGTGCAGCAGCGCGCGCGGGTCGTGCAGGGCGATGGGGAAGACGCTGCCCTGGCGGATCGCGCGCGCACCGCGCAGGGTATTGAGCGCGGCAAAGATGCGCTGGTCACGCCCCGCATCCACGCCGAATGGATAGTGCAGGCTGCGCTGGCCCTTCAGCAGCTCAGGCAGGCGCTGCTCCAGCTCGGCGATCGGGTAGGCCTCATCCAGGCCCAGGGCCGCGGCCGCGGCGGCGGGCCCCAGGCGGCGGCCATTCCATTGCTCCAGCGCCGCATCGCGCGGCCGGCAGAACAGGATGCTGCGCGGCGTGGCGCCACCGATCAGCAGCAGCAGCGACTCGGGCTCCTCGAAGCCGCTGAGGTAGTAGAAATCGCTGTCGGGCCGCCAGGCCTCGTAGCCATAGCGCCAGCCGTGATAGCGGCTGGCATCGTCCTCACGTTGCGGCAGATGGCTGTTGGGCAGCAGCAGCGCGGCATCGCCGATCGCGCCGAACACGCGCGCGCGCCGCGCCGCCAGGGCTTGAAGCTGGTTCACAAGCAGGCTTTCGATATAAATATATCGTCAGCATACAATAACCCGCTTCTAACCATGCAGCTCAAGCGGCACAAAGGAATGCGGGAAGCCGGCGCAACCCAGCAACGCACGAGGATCCGGCTTTGCCGGGCCTACGTGCGTGCCCCCTTGAGGGGGCGCGCGAAGCGCGTAGGGGGTGTTTCACCCTCAGGCGGCCAGGCTCGGATAGTCGGTATAGCCGTGGGCGTCGCCGCCGTACAGCGTGGCGCGGTCCAGCGGCTGCAGCGGCGCGTTCAGGCGCAGGCGGCGCACCAGGTCCGGGTTGGAGATGAAGTCGCGCCCAAAGGACACCAGGTCCGCCTGGCCCTCGGCCACGGCCTTCAGGGCCATCTCGCGGTTGTAACCGTTGTTGACCATCCAGGGGCCGCCGAAACGCTCGCGCATGGCCCGGTAGTCGAAGGCGGCGATGTCGCACGCGCCGCCGGTCTGGCCCTCGATGATGTGCAGGAAGGCGAGCTTGAGCGGCGCCAGTTGCTCGGCCACATGGTTGAACAAGGCCTGCGGATCGCTGTCCTGCCCAGCGTCGTTGACCGGCGTCACCGGGCTCAGGCGCAGGCCCGTGCGGCCGGCGCCGATGGCCTGGACGATCGCCGTCATCACCTCCACCGTCAGGCGCGCGCGATTCGCGATGCTGCCGCCATAGGCATCCTGGCGGTCGTTGATGCTGTCGCGCATGAACTGGTCGAGCAGATAGCCGTTCGCGCCATGCACCTCCACCGCATCGAAGCCCGCCTCCATGGCGCAGCGCGCGCCATGCACAAAGGCCGCGATGATGGCGGGCACCTCGTCGGCCCCGAGCGCGCGCGGTGCCGAGATCGGCACAAAGCCCTCGGCGGTGAAGGTTTTGCCATGCGCTGGGCGCGCCGTGGACGAGACCGGCGCGCGGCCCTCGGGCTGGAACACCACATGCGAGATGCGGCCCACATGCCAAAGCTGGGCGGCGATCTTGCCGCCCGCGGCATGCACCGCATCGGTGACCTTGCGCCAGGCGGCGATCTGCGCGGGCGTGTGGATGCCGGGGGTGTCCAGATAGCCCTGGCCCTCGGGCGCCACCTGGGTGCCCTCGCTGATGATCAGGCCGGCGCTGGCGCGCTGGCGGTAATACTCCACCGCCAGCTCACCGGGCAGCAGGCCCTTGGAGCGGCTGCGCGTCAGCGGCGCCATGACGATGCGGTTGGCAAGGGCGAGGTCGCCGATCTGGATGGGGTCGAACAAGCTGGGCATGGCGGAGTCAGGGTGGGCTGAGGAATCGGACAGACAGGCAATGTATCCAGGTCAGCTGCTGAGCGCGGGCGGCGTCGGCAGAAGGCGAGCGCTAGACTGCGCCGCATTGCTCACCCCTGCAGTCGCTCATGAACTGTGCTAACTCGCACCGCCGGGCCTTCGTCGGCCAGCTGCTGGCCGTTGGCAGCGGCTGGCATGTGCGGCCCGCCATTACGGCCGGCCACGGCGCGCCACAGGCGCGACAGATTCTGCGCGTAGGCCCCGGCCGGGATGTGAAATCGCTGGCGGATGCCGCCCGTCTGGCAGGCGATGGCTGCCTCGTCGAGGTGGATGCCGGGGATTACCTGGCCGACGTCGCCTACTGGCCGCAAAGCCAGCTGCAGCTGCGCGCCGTGGGCGGGCGTGTACGCCTACGCGCGGCTGGTGCCGCCGTGCGCGGCAAGGGCATCTTTGTGGTGGCGGGTGAGCAGGTCTTGATCGAAGGCTTCGACTTCCACGATGCCCAGGTCCCCGACCTCAACGGTGCCGGTGTGCGCATGGACAGCGGCAGCCTGTTGATCAGGGATTGCGTGTTCGCCGGCAATGAAACGGGGGTGCTCACCAACAACGAGCCCGACAGCCGGCTCGAGCTGCAGAACTGCGAGTTCGGCCACATCCTCCGCCGCGACGGTCAGAACCACAACGTCTATGTCGGCCAGATTGCGTCCTTGCGCGTGCAAGGCTGCTATTTCCACCATGCCCAGATCGGCCAGCTGCTGAAGAGTCGCGCGGCGCGCAACGAAGTGCTCTACAACCGCATCACCGATGAAAGCGGCGGTGCGGCCAGCTACGAACTGGAGTTTCCCAATGGCGGCGTAGCCGTGGTGCTGGGCAACCTCATCCAACAGGGCGCGCAGACAGAGAACGCGCACATCATCAGCTATGGCGTGGAAGGCTATCGCTGGCCCGTCAACGAGTTGCACCTGGTCCACAACACGGTGATCGACCAGCGCCTGTTCGGCGGCACCTATTTGCGCGTCAGCCCGAGCCGGCCCCCCTTGCAAGCACCCACGGTGCAGCTGTTCAACAACCTGTTTGCCGGCAATTCACGCATGCCAAGTCGGGATGGCTGGACGATGCGCGGCAACCATGTGGTGGACCTGGAAGAGTTTCGGCAGCCCGCGGATCACGACTATCGCCTGCGGCCCGAGTCCACCCTGCGCGGCCGGGCCATGCCCTTGCCTGAAACAGCGGAACCGGACCTGACGCCGCGCCGGCAGTACGAACATCCCCGCCACAGCGTCGCCCTGAGCGGCCCGGCGCGCGATCCCGGCGCCCTCCAGCAGGGCTGAGGCGCTACAGTCCGCACATGCTTGCTTACCGACACGCCTTCCACGCCGGCAACCATGCCGACGTCCTCAAACACCTGGTACTCACGCAGGTGCTGCGCTACATGGGCGAAAAGGAAAAGCCTTACACCCTGGTGGACACCCACGCCGGTGCCGGCGGCTATTCGATCGAGGGCCGCTACGCCCAGAAGAAGGGCGAATACAGCAGCGGCGTGGCGCGCCTCTACGACGCCAAGGACCTGCCGGCGCCGCTGGCCAACTACGTGGACCTGGTGCGCCAGTTCAACACCGATGGCCAGCTGCGCCAGTACCCCGGCTCGCCCGCCATCGCCAATCTGCTGATGCGCGAGCAGGACCGCCTGCGCTGCTACGAGCTGCACCCCACCGATTTCCGCATCCTCGACACCTATCTCTCCAGCCGGCCCAACACCCAGGTGAGCGACAAGGACGGCTTTGCCTCGCTGAAGGGCGAGCTGCCGCCGCCCTCGCGCCGCGGCGTGGTGCTGATGGACCCGCCCTACGAGATCAAGACCGATTACGCCAAGGTGCTGGCCGCCCTGCGTGAGGGCCTGCAGCGCTTCCCGGACTGCGTCTTCATGATCTGGTATCCGCAGCTGGCGCTGCTGGAATCCACCCAGCTGGCGCAGCGCCTCAAGGCCTCGGCCGACGCCGCGGCCAAGAAGGGCTGGCTGCATGTGCGCCTGACCGTGGACCAGCCCGACGAGCGCGGCTTCGGCATGCTGGGCAGCGGCATGTTCATCGCCAACCCGCCCTTCACCCTGCACGACGATCTGCAGGCCTGCCTGCCCTATCTGGTGGGGAAGCTGGGCCAGTACGACGGCGCCAACTTCGTGCTGGAGCAGCGCGCGGTTTGATCAATAGGCAAGGGTGAAGCGCTGCTGCAGGTGCTTGGGCGCCTCCAGCTCGTCGACGATGGCCAGCGCCAGGTCGGCGACCGAGATGTGCGAATGGCCCTCGGCGTCGGCCAGCAACTCGTCCCGGCCCAGGCGGTAGCTGCCGCGGCGCTCGCCCGGCTCCAGATGCGCCGGCGGCGAGACAAAGCTCCAGTCCAGTTCATTCTCTGCACGGATGCGGTTCAGCGCCTCGCGCGCCGCCAGCGCGCCGGGCTTCCACTGCGCGGGGAACTCCGCCGTGTCCACCAGCTGCACCCCCGCTGCCACGAACAGGCTGCCGGCGCCGCCCACCACGATCAGGCGCTTCACGCCGGCCTGCTTGAGCCCGGCGTTGATGGCGGCCGAGCCGCGCAAGAATTCTTCATACAGATTCGGGTTGGTCCAGCCGGCGTTGTAGGCGCTCACCACCGCGTCCACGCCGCGCACCGCGGCGGCCACCGAATCGGGCTGCAGCACATCGGCCTGGCGTGCCTCCACGCCGGCCTGCGGCGCCCATTTGGATGGCTCGCGCAACAAGGCCACCACCTGGTGTCCACGCGCGAGCAATTCCTTCAACACCGCCGAGCCGACGAAACCGGTGGCACCAATCAGAGCGATCTTCATAAGAGTCCTGTGTCTGCCCTGGCCGGTGGGCCGGCGGGCGCTTGTTGCGATGCCTGAACTTTATGGACTTCACAATCACCGCATAAGTCCTCAAAATCACCATCCATTGTTTAGATCATCTACATGCTCGACCAACTCAAGCGCATGGCGGTGCTGGCCACGGTGGTGGACCAGGGCAGCTTTGTGGCTGCCGCCAAGCGCCTCAAGACCACCACCTCGGCGGTGAGCCAGCAGGTGCGCGCGCTCGAGCGCGACATGGGTGTGACGCTCTTGCACCGCTCCACCCGCAAGCTCAGCCTCACGCCCGCGGGGGCGCGCTTTCACGCGGGCTGCGCCGCCATGCTGGCGGCCGCCCAGGGGGCACAGGCCCAGCTGCTGCAGCTGCGCGATGCCCCCGAGGGCGAGCTGCGCATCGCCTGCCCGGTGGGTTTTGCACGCCAGCTCGGGCCGGCCCTGGCGCCGCTGCTGGCCGCCCACCCCGGCCTCAGCCTGCATCTGGAGGTGGAGGATGGCTTCACCGATCTGGTGGCCCAGCGCATCGACCTCGCCATCCGCTTCGGCCGCCTGCCCGACAGCAGCTGGGTGGCGCAGCGCATCGGCGCACAGGCCCTGTCCCTCTTTGCCGCCCCAGCCTATCTGGCCCGCCATGGCGTGCCGGCCAATGTTTCCGACCTCACCCGGCACGACTGGCTGGCCCTGCGCCCCGGCACCGACAGCGTCCACACCCTCCATCTGCAGCAGGGCCAGGAAGCGCCGCAGACCCTGCGCACCAGCCCGCGCGCCAGCAGCAACAACCAACTCAGCCTGCAGCAGCTCTGCGAAGCCGGCCTGGGCCTGGCCATGCTGGGCCATGACGATGTGCGCGAGGCCAGCCAGGCGGGCCGCCTGCTGCCGCTCATGCCCGGCCTGCAGCTGCCGCCCCTGCCCATCTACGCCCTCACCCCGCAACGCGACGCCCAGCCCGCCAAGGTGCGCTACGCGATCCAGGCCCTGCAACAACACCTCGCCTCCGCATGAACCAGCACGACGCACTCAAGAACGGCCCCCTCACCGGCCTGAAAGTCCTCGAACTCGGCCAGCTCATCGCCGGCCCCTTTGCCGGCAAGACCCTGGGCGATTTCGGCGCCGAGGTCATCAAGGTGGAGCCGCCCGCGAGCTCTGACTCACGCGGGGGCGACCCGCTGCGCCAGTGGCGCATGCTGCACGAGGGTGAAAGCGTCTGGTGGCAGGTGCAGAGCCGCAACAAGCAGAGCATCACCCTGGATCTGCGCGAGCCGGCCGACCGCGCCATCGCGCGCCGCCTGGCCGCCGAGGCCGATGTGCTGATCGAGAACTTCCGCCCCGGCCTGATGGAGGAATGGGGGCTGGACTACGCAGGCCTGAGCGCCGCCAACCCGCGCCTGATCATGCTGCGCATCAGCGGCTACGGCCAGACCGGCCCCTACCGCGACCTGCCCGGCTTTGCCGTGGTGGCCGAGGCCATGGGCGGCCTGCGCCATCTGATGGGCGAACCCGGCCGGCCCCCGGTGCGCGCCGGCGTCAGCCTGGGCGACACACTGGCGGCCCTGCACGGCGTGATCGGCGTGCTACTGGCGCTGCAGGCGCGCGCCAGCACCGGCCGCGGCCAGGAGATCGACGTGGCGCTCTACGAGGCGGTGTTCAACTGCATGGAGTCGCTGCTGCCCGAGTACAGCGCCTTCGGTGCGGTGCGCCAGCCCGCCGGCTCGGCCCTGCCGGGCATCGCGCCCAGCAACGCCTACCGCTGCGCCGACGGCCAGGTGGTGATCGGCGGCAACGGCGATTCGATCTACAAGCGGCTGATGACGGCGATCGGCCGGGAGGACCTGGGGCAAGACCCGACCCTCGCCGGCAACGCCGGCCGCGCCGCGCGCGTCGACGAGCTCGACGCCGCCATCACCGCCTGGACCGTGCAGCGTCCGGTGGCCGAGGTGGTGGCGCTGCTGCAGGGCGCGCGCGTGCCGGTGGGCCGCATCTACACGGCCAGAGACATTGCCGAAGACCCGCATTACCGCGCACGCCGGATGATCGAAACCATCACCACCGCCGCCGGCCTGCGCCTGGACGTGCCCGGCATCTGCCCCAAGCTCAGCGACACCCCCGGGTCGATACGCAGCCTGGCGCCCGCCCTGGGTGAGCACAATGCGCAACTGCGCGACCCGCTGCGCTAATCCCATGCCTCCCAGCCCTGCCGCCCTCGCCCGCATCCTGCCCTTCGCCGCCTTCATGGCCCTGCTGGGCCTGCGGGGCATGCTGCCCGAGCTGCCGGGCCTCGATGCGCGCTGGATCTACAGCCTCAACCTGCTCATCGTCGGCGGCCTGCTGGCCTGGTACTGGCGCGAGTACGGCGAGCTCTACCGCCAGAACCTGCCCACGGCGCGCGAGGCCGGCTACAGCGCCGCCATCGGCCTGGTGGTGTTTGCGCTCTGGATCGAGCTGGACGCGCCCTGGATGCAGCTCACCAGCCCCACCGCCAGCTTCTTCCCGGTGGACGCCGGTGGCGCGCTGATCTGGCCCCTGGTGCTGGTGCGCTGGCTGGGCGCGGCCCTGCTGGTGCCGGTGATGGAAGAGCTGTTCTGGCGCAGCTGGCTAATGCGCTGGCTGGAAAGCCCGCAGTTCGAGGCGGTGGCGCCGCAGCGCGTCGGGCTCAAGGCCATCGCCCTCTCCACCTTCGTCTTCATGCTGGCCCACACCCTCTGGCTGGCCGCCATCATCGCCGGCCTGGCCTATGCCCTGCTCTACATCCGCACCGGCAAGCTCTGGTGCGCGGTGCTGGCGCATGCGGTCACGAACGGCGCACTGGGGATCTGGGTGGTGCAGACGCGGCAGTGGCAGTTCTGGTAGGCGCGCGCTGCAGATGCCGGAAATGCTCGAACAGCCACGCGCGCATGCCCATCACCAGGCTGTAGGCGCGCTTCTCGGCCTCGGGCAGCCGCTGGTCCAGCAGATGCTGACGCGCAAAGTCCTCGGCCACGCGCTGCAGCCGCTCCTTCAATTCGCGCGCCGCACCATGGCCCAGCTGGCCATGCACCAGCATCAGCAGCTCGGCCTCGCCGTCGAAGCCGCCTGAGAAGAAATCCCCCATCACCTGCTCGCGAAAGAAGTTCATCACCGGCCCCTGCGGGCGCCAGCGGAAGGTCTTGGCCACCTGCAGCTTGTAGCGGTTCAGGGGCTTGAGCTCGATGATGCCCAGGCGGTCCAGCTGGGCCAGGTAGCGCGTCAGCTCGGCCTCGCTGACGCGGTAGCTGGCCAGGATCTGCTCGGCGCTCCACTGGCTCAGGCAGCAGATCGCCGTCAGCAGCAGCTTGGCATCGGCCACCACCGCGCGCTCCTGCGCCAGCGTGAGCTCGCGGCGCTGCGGCTGGCGCTGCGCCAGGCGGGCCGCGAGTTCGGCAAAGTCGGTCTTCAGCACGCGGCAGACCTCATCCACGCGCGACAGCGGCATCTCGCCGCCGGCCGCGAACATGCGCTTGACGCTGGACTCCGACAGCTTCAGCTCCACGGCCAGCGCGGCATAGCTGATGCCCGCCTGCTTGAGTTCGGCCTTGATGAGATCGACGAGGGCGGAAGAGGTACTCATGCCGGCACGGTAGCGCATCTTGCTACCGGCGGGCGCGGCAGGCGCCACCACCGCCGGCCGTCGCGGACAGAACGTCTGGTCTCGATCAGCATTCAGCCATGCCGGCCTGCGGATACCAAGCGCAATTACCGAGGCCGGCCTTGCCCAATGGCCCGATGATCGCGCCATTCAAAACAAAGGGAGGATGAAAGCCATGCACCAACAGTTCAACAAGGTCCGCCGCGACACCAATGCCTGGCGTTATCAGGTCTGGATCTCCTTCGGCATCAGCTTGTCGCTCTGCGCCATCGGCCTGGCCTGGCTGCCCGGCAACGATCTCGACCGTGCCTTCATGGTGATGGGTTATGTGTTCTGCCTCTCCACCGCCTTTGCGCTCGCCAAGTTCGTGCGCGACAACCAGGAGCGCGTGGTCGACACGCCGATGTGGCAGCTGGTGGTCTGGGGCGGTTTCGTCCTGGCCATGTCGCTGACCGGCTGGGGCCTCTGGCGCATGGAGATACAACCGGTCTGGAAGGCCTATCTGCTGGTGTGCTGGCTTTACCTGATCTCGAATGTGTTCACCCTCGCCAAGATGTTGCGCGATGCCCATGAGGCCGACCTGCAGGAGGCGCGCCAGCAGGGCCGCCGCGAAGCCAGCCGCGAATTGCCCGACGCCGCTTGAGGAACGAAACGCCATGACGAAACATCTGCTGCAAGCCAGCCTGCTGTGCCTCGCCCTGCTGGGCCAGGCCCGGGCGCAATCCACCACCGCCTCCGAAGCGAGCGCGCTCTCGATGCTGCCGGTGGCGGTCTCGGTGGCGGCGCCGGCGCTGCTGCTGTCGGCCGGCGCGATGCTGACGGTGGTGGCGGTGGAGGCCAGCGCCAGCGGCACCGTCTGGGTGCTGCAGCGCGCCTCCGATGGCGCGCGCCTGAGCGTGCGCTTTGCCAGCCAGGCGCTGGCCGGCGCGGCGCTGGCGGTGGGCACGGTGGTGACGGTGGCGGTCATCAGCACCGGCACCCTGCTCTCGGCCGCCGGCGAGGCCATCGCCTTCATCCCGAACGAGATCGGGGCCTCGCTGCTCTACAACGAGAAGCTGACGCGATGAGGCGCTGGCCGATGCTGCTGGTGCTGCTGGCCGCGGGCGCCGCCCAGGCCGGCCGGCCCTGCGAGGACAAGCCGCTCAGGCCCGAGCAGGTCGAGCGCGGCATGGGCCTGGCCCTGGCCACCGCGCGCCAACTCGATGCCAGCGGCGCCGAGGTGGTGCTGCTGGCGCGCGCCGGCCAGGACCTCGGCAAATACGGCCTGCAATGGTCGCACCTGGGCTTCGCCTACCGCGATGGCAGCGGCGGTGATCGAACAAGGCCGGTGTGGCGGGTGCTGCACAAGCTCAACCAGTGCGGCACGGCGCGCAGCGATCTGTATCGCCAGGGCCTGGGCGAGTTCTTCATGGACCGGCCGTACCGCTACGAGGCCGCCTTCGTGGTGCTCACGCCGGCGCTGCAGCAGGCCCTGTTGCCCCTGCTGCACGACAACGCCCAGCTGCCGCGCCTGCACGAGCCGCGCTACAACATGGTGGCCTATCCCTGGGGCGGCGGCTACCAGCAAAGCAACCAATGGGCGCTGGAAACCCTGGCGCTGGCGGCCGATGCGCAGAACCGCTCGCGCGCGCTGGCGCAGGGCTGGCTGAAGGCCCGGGGCTACCAGCCCAGCGACCTGCGCCTGTCCACCGCCACGCGCCTGGGTGCGCGCATCGGCATGGCCAATGTCACATTCGATGATCATCCTTCGGCGCGGCGCTTCGCCGGCCATATCGAAACCGTCACGGTCGATTCCGTCTTCGCCTGGCTGCCCCGTGCGGGCCTGGGCGGCGCCATGCAAGAAGTGAAAGAACAGTGAAAGTCCACCCATGAGCTCACCAGGTCACCCCAACCAGTTCGCCCTGCTCGCGCAGCGCCGCTTCGCGCCCTTCTTCTGGACCCAGTTCCTCGGCGCCGGCAACGACAACCTGTTCAAGTTCGCCTTCACCGTGATGGTGACCTACCAGCTGCAGGTGAGCTGGCTGCCGCCGGCCCAGGCGGGGCTGGCGATCGGCGCGCTCTTCATCCTGCCCTTCGTGCTGTTCTCGGCCACCAGCGGCCAGCTCGCCGACAAGCTCGACAAGACGCTGCTGATGCGCTGGGTCAAGAACCTCGAGATCGCCATCATGGCGCTGGCCGGCTGGGGCTTCATGCAGGCCAAGGTGCCGGTGCTGCTGGCCTGCGTGTTCCTGATGGGCCTGCATTCCACCCTGTTCGGGCCCGTGAAATTCGCCTACCTGCCGCAGCAGCTGAACGAGCGCGAACTCACCGGCGGCAATGGCATGGTGGAGATGGGCACCTTCGTGGCCATCCTGCTGGGCAATGTGGCCGGCGGCCTGCTGATCGCCACGCCGCAGGTGGGCGCCAGCCATGTGGCGATGGCCGCGCTGGGCGTGGCCCTGCTGGGCCGGCTGACGGCGCAGGCGATTCCGCTCACCCCCGCCACCGACCCCGGCTTGCAGATCAACTGGAACCCGGTCTCGGAGACCTGGCGCAATCTCAAGCTGGCGCATGAGCAGCTGGCGGTGTTCCGCTCGCTGCTGGGCATTTCGTGGATGTGGTTCTTCGGCGCGGTCTTCCTGGCCAACTTCCCGGCCTTTGCCAAGGAGGTGCTGCATGGCAACGAGCAGGTGGCCTCGCTGCTGCTGGTGGTGTTCTCGATCGGCATCGGCGTCGGCTCGCTGCTGTGCGAGGTGCTGTCCAAGCGCCATGTGGAGATCGGCCTGGTGCCGCTGGGCGCGATCGGCATGAGCGTGTTCGCGATCGATCTCTATGTCGCCGCGCATGCGCTGCCGCCGGTAACGCAGCAGCTCGGCCTGGCCGAGTTCCTGGCCCAGCATGCGCATTGGCGCGTGCTCGCCGACCTGTGCCTGCTGGCGCTGTTCGCCGGCCTCTACAGCGTGCCCATGTATGCGCTGATCCAGCTGCGCGCGCAGCCCACGCACCGTGCCCGCATCATTGCCGCCAACAACATCCTCAACGCCCTGTTCATGATCGCCAGCTCGGTGCTGGCCGGCGCGCTGCTGGGCGCGGGGCTCTCCATCCCCGAGATCTTCCTGGCGGTGGGCCTGGCCAATGCGGTGGTGGCGGCCTACATCTTCCTGGTGGTGCCCGAGTACCTGCTGCGCTTCATCGCCTTCATGCTCTCGCGCCTGGTGTACCGCTACCGCCTGCGCGGTGACGAGCACATCCCCACCAGCGGCCCGGCCCTGCTGGTCTGCAACCATGTCAGCTTCATCGATGCGGTGCTCTTGATGGCCGCCAGCCCGCGCCCGATCCGCTTCATCATGGACCACCGCATCTTCGCCACGCCGGTGCTGGGCTGGCTGTTCCGCCTGGCCAAGTGCATCCCGATCGCGCCGCAGAAGGACGACCCCGCCACCTACGGGGCCGCCTTCGCGCAGGCGCGCGCGGTGCTGGCCGATGGCGAGTTGTTGGGCATCTTCCCCGAGGGCGGCATCACCCGCGACGGCAGCTTGCAGCCCTTCAAGGGCGGCGTGATGAAGATCGTCGAAGGCCTCCCGGATGTGCCGGTCGTGCCGCTGGCGCTGCAGAACCTCTGGGGCTCCTTCTTCTCGCGCGTGGAGCGTGGCGAGGCCATGGTCAAGCCCTTCCGCCGCGGCCTGTTCAGCCGCGTCGGGCTGGTGGCGGGCGCGCCGCTGGCGGCGGCCGAGGTCAGCCCGGAGCGCTTGCGCAGCGAGGTCAGCGCGCTGCTGGCGAGCTGAGCGCCAAGCTCAGGCCCAGCCCAGGCCCAGCTCAGGCTTGTTGCGAGAACAGCTGCCGCCACGCGCGCAGGCGCCGCCGCAGCAGGCAGCGCAGCGCGCGCGCCTGGCGCCACAGCAGGCTGCTGCGCACCCAGGCCAGCAGGCCTTCCTTCCAGGCCGTCCAGCGCGCATACAGGCGCGCAAACCAGCCCAGCCGCATCAGCGCCGGCTGGCTCAGCATGAAGATCCGCGCCAGCACGGCCGTGCCCACCAGCTTGGCGATCATGATCACCGCCAGGCCCAGCAGGGCGCGGCCCTGGGCGATCAGCCACAGCGCCAGCAACTTGACGGGCACGAGCAGCAGGGTGGGCGCCAGCAGCAGGGCCAGCGCCGCATAGGGCGGCAGGCGCCGGATGCCGGCCTCCAGCTGGCGCAGCAGCGGCAGACGGCCCAGCCAGGCCATGGCGCGCTGCAAGGGCGTGTAGCCCCATTCCTCGAACAGGATGATCAGCGCCAGCAGCAGCCGCGCCAGCCAACGCAGGGGAGCCATGAGCTTCTTCAGCATGAGGCCATCATGGCCCTAAGTGGATGCCCTGCCAAAGGGCACGGCCGGCACGCCTAGAGCCCGCGCGCGCGGTCCGCCGCAAACTGCAGGCGGAAGGCCTCGAAGGTCCCCGCGTCCAGCGCCTCGCGCACCTCTTGCATCAGGTTGAGGTAGTAGTGCAGGTTGTGGATGCTGGTGAGCATGGGGCCCAGCATCTCGCCGCAGCGGTCCAGGTGGTGCAGGTAGGCGCGGCTGAAGGTCTTGCAGGTGTAGCAGCCGCAAGTCTCGTCCACCGGGCGCGCATCGGTCTTGTAGCGCGCATTGCGCAGGCGCAGATCGCCGAAGCGGGTGAACAGGTGGCCGTTGCGCGCATTGCGCGTGGGCATCACGCAATCGAACATGTCGATGCCCTGGCTCACGCCCTCCACCAGATCCTCCGGCGTGCCCACGCCCATCAGGTAGCGCGGTTTGTGCGCCGGCAACTGGTGGCCGATATGGGCCAGCACGCGCTGCATATCGTCCTTGGGCTCGCCCACGCTGAGGCCGCCGATGGCGTAGCCCGGCAGGTCCAGCGCGGCCAGGCCGGCCAGCGACTCATCGCGCAGCTTTTCGAACATGCCGCCCTGCACGATGCCGAACAGGGCGTTGGGGTTCTGCAGGCGCGCGAACTCGTCCTGGCAGCGCTTGGCCCAGCGCAAGCTCATCTCCATCGACTTGCGCGCTTCCAGCTCGGTGGTGATGTGGCCCTTGGTCTCGTAGGGCGTGCACTCGTCGAACTGCATCACGATGTCGGAGTTCAGCACCGTCTGGATCTGCATGCTGATCTCGGGCGTGAGGAAGAGCTTGTCGCCATTCACCGGCGAGGCGAACTTGACGCCCTCTTCCGAGATCTTGCGCATCTCGCCGAGCGACCAGACCTGGAAGCCGCCGCTGTCGGTGAGGATGGGCTTGTTCCAGCTCTCGAACTGATGCAGGCCGCCGAACTGCTTCATGATGTCCAGGCCCGGCCGCATCCAGAGGTGGAAGGTATTGCCCAGGATGATCTGCGCGCCCATCTCCTCCAGCGAGCGCGGCATCACCCCCTTCACCGTGCCGTAGGTACCCACGGGCATGAAGATGGGCGTCTGCACGACGCCATGGTTGAGGGTGAGCGTGCCCCGGCGTGCGCGGCCCTCGGTCTTGAGGAGTTCGAACTTCAGCATGATGGAGCGATTGTCGCAGGGGACAATCGCGCCACCATGCCCTTTAGCCTTGCCGCCCCCGTCCACAGCGAAGTCGTGATCAAGAAGAGCCGCTTCATCGGCTGCGTGGAGGCCTGCGCGGATCGGGCGGCCGCGCTGCGCCGGGTCCAGGAACTTCGTGAACAGCACGTCAGTGCTGTTCACGTCTGCTGGGCCCTGATGGCGGGCGGGCAATCGGCCGCCAACGACGACGGCGAACCCGGCGGCACCGCCGGCCGCCCCATGCTGGAGGTGCTGCGCCACCAGGATCTGGAGGGCGTGCTGGCCACCGTGGTGCGCTACTGGGGCGGCAGCAAGTTGGGCGCCGGCGGCCTGGTGCGCGCCTATACCGATGCGGTGGCCCAGGCCCTCTTGAAGGCCGAGAAGGTGCCGCTGCTGCGCCTCGCCCAGCTGCGCTGCACCGTGCCCTATGCGCTGGAGGGGCTGCTGCGCCGCGAGATCGAACTGGCCCAGGCGCAGCTGCTGGAGGTCCAGCATGGCGCCCAGGTGGAGTTCCACCTGGCCCTGGCCGAGCCGGCCGCGGCCGGCTTCGTGGCCCGGCTCAACGAGAGCGGTCAGGGTCGGGTGGGCTGGCTGCGGACAGAGCCCTAAGCTTCTCGGGATTGCGCATGATGTAGACCGCGCCCAGGCGCCCGGGCTGGGCCGCCGGCGCCAGTGCCACCGCCTGCACCGGCGTGCCGTCGGCCTGGAACACCAGATAACCCGCCAGGCCATTGATCTGCGCCAGGCGCACGCGGAACTGGCTCAGGTCCAGATGCTTGCCAAAGCCCACCAGGGCCTTGGCGATGCGCGCGCCGCCGTGCAGCGGCCGCGGCACCGCGTTCACGATGCCGCCGCCATCGGTGAGCAGCACCGCGTCGTCGGCCAGCACCTGGGCCAGCGCCTCCACGTCGCCGCGCATGAGGGCCCCGGCAAAGGCGGCCAGCAGGCGCTGGCGCTCCTCCTCCTGCACCTCCACGCGCGCATAGCCGGCCTTCACATGGCCGCGTGCGCGGCTGGCCAGCTGGCGGCAGGCGGCGGGGCTGCGCTGCAGGCGCGTGGCCAGCTCGTCGAAATCCAGCTCGAACACATCGTGCAGCAGGAAGGCCGCGCGCTCCAGCGGCGTGAGCCGCTCCAGCGCCAGCATGAAGGCCATCGAGACATCCTGGGCCCATTCGCTGCGCGCCTCCGGCCCGGGCGACCAGGCCTCGGCCTCGTCCACCAGCGGCTCGGGCAGCCAGGTGCCCACATAGAGCTCGCGCCGCTTGGCGGCGGACTGCAGCTTGTCCAGGCAGAGATGGGTGACCAGGCGCGAGAGAAAGGCACCCGCATGCAAGACCTGACCCTCATCGACCTCGGCCCAGCGCAGCCAGGCTTCTTGCACGATGTCCTCGGCCTCGGCGCGCGAGCCCAGCATGCGGTAGGCCAGCGCGCGCAGGCTGCGCGCATGCGCGCGGTCAAAGCGCAGTGCGCGTGCCGCCGGGCTCAGGTCCAGGCCCTCGTCCATCAAGCGTGCCCCGGCCCGATCAGGATGCGCGCGTGGGCACGCCCAGGCCCTGGGCCTAGGGCCCTGAAAGCGGCTTGGTGGCGGGTGGTGACGTTCATTCTGTGGCTCCCCGCTCTGCGTTCATCGACGTTCTTCATGGTGCTTGGCTGCACCCCCGACCTGATCCGGCTGCGCCCGAGGATCCGGCTTTGCCGGGCCTGCGGGCGCGCCCCCTTGAGGGGGCCGGCGAAGCCGGTAGGGGGTGGTTCAATTCAATCCAGCCTTGTCCAGGCCATAGGCCGCATCGTAGGCGCCCGGCGCGGTGCGGAAGGCGATGCTGGCGCGGTTCCAGCCATTGATGGCCATCACCCGGTAGGTGAGGTCGGCCAGCTCGGGCTCGGAGAACTGCGCGCGTGCCAGCGCATAGAGCTCGTCGGGCACGCCCTCGGGCGCCAGGCGGGTGAGTGCCTCGGTCCAGGCCAGGGCGGCGCGCTCGCGGGCGCTGAACAGGGCCGACTCGCGCCAGATCGCCAGATGGTGCAGGCGCAGCTCGCGCTCGCCGTGCAGCTTGGCCTCCTTGACATGCATGTCGAGGCAGCAGGCGCAACCGTTCAGCTGCGAGGCGCGGATGTCGATCAGATGGGACAGCACCGGGTCGAGGCTGCTGTCCTGGATGGCAAGGCTGAAGTCCAGGAACTTCTTGAACAGGGTGGGGGATTGCTGCGTGTGGTTGAGGCGTGGGCTCATGATGTCTGGCTCGCGTGGAGATCGTGATGGAAGGGTTGACGGGGGGATTGGCTCCCTCCTACCTCACAAGACGACACAGCCGGCAGGCTTGTGACATCGGGCCACGCCTCAGGGCGCCGTGCGCTCCAGCAGCATCGCGTCCCCGTAGCTGAAGAAGCGGTAGCCCTGCGCGATCGCGTGGCGGTACAGCGCCATCACCTGCTCGTAGCCGGCAAAGGCGCTCACCAGCATCATCAGCGTGCTCTTGGGCAGGTGGAAGTTGGTGAGCAGGCGATCGACCACGCGGAACTCGAAGCCCGGGGTGATGAAGATGGCGGTCTCGCGCGCACCGGCCTGCAGCGTGCCGCCCTGGGCGGCGGACTCGAGCGCGCGCAGCGTGGTCGTGCCCACGGCCACCACCTTGCCGCCGCGCGCCCGCGTGGCGGCGATCGCCGCCACCGTCTCGGCCGGCACCTCGAACCACTCGCTGTGCATCTTGTGATCGCTCAGGCGCTCCACACGCACCGGCTGGAAGGTGCCGGCGCCGACATGCAGGGTCACATGGGCCGTGCCGATGCCGCGCTCGGCCAAGGCGGCCAGCACGCCTTCGTCGAAATGCAGGGCCGCGGTGGGCGCCGCCACCGCGCCGGGCTCGCGCGCGAACACGGTCTGGTAGCGCCGCACATCGTCGGCCTCGTCGGCATGCTCGATATAGGGCGGCAGCGGCACATGGCCATGCTGCTCCAGCAGGGCAAAGGGGTCGCTGGGGAAGCGCAGGTGGAACATGCCGCCGTCCGGCCCACAGCGGCCCAGCACCTCGGCATCGAAGGCCTCGTTGAAGCGCACGACACTGCCGGGCTTGGGGCTCTTGCTGGCGCGCAGATGGGCCCAGACTTCGAGGGTGCCGGGCAGCACGCGCTCGATCAGCGCCTCGACCGAGCCACCGGTCTGCTTGGCGCCATAGAGCCGCGCCTTGATGACCTTGGTGTTGTTGAACACCAGCAGGTCGCCGGGGTTCAGCAGGCCGGGCAGTTCACGGAACACCCGGTCCACCGGGTGATCCGCACGCCCGTCGAGCAGACGCGAGGCGCTGCGCTCGGGGGCGGGATGCTGGGCAATCAGTTCGGGCGGGAGAGCGAAATCGAAATCGCTCACGCTGAAGGGGGGATGGGACATGGTGTTGAGGGCCGGACGGACCCGTGCCAAGCAGGGGCAGCGATTGTCGCATCGCAGCCTTCAACGCCGGCTAGACTGTCCGCACCATGTCTGCAGCTCTGCCATCGCCTTGAAGCGCCGCGCACTCGGCGCCCTGGGCGCCTCCCTGCTGATGGGCCCGGCGCTGAGCGCAAGGGCCGCCGAGCCCATGCTCACCGGCTTCACCGAGAACCTGCCGCCGCTGAACTACCAGGACGAAACCGGGCCGCAGGGCTTCAGCGTCGAGCTGCTGCGCATGGTGGCACTGCAGGCCAATCTGAAGCTGGAGATTCAGGTGCTGCCCTGGGTGCGCGCCATGCAATCGGCCGAGGCCACACCCAACAGCATCCTGTTCTCGCTCACCCGCACGCCCGAGCGCGAGGCGCTGTTCAAGTGGGTGGGGCCCATCAGCCCGCGCCGCATCGTGGTCTACAAGCTGGCCAGCCGCAGCGAGCTGAGCCTGTCCGAACTGCGCCAGCTGCAGGGCGCCAAGATCGGCGTGGTGCGTGAATCGGCCACCGCGCGGCAGCTGCTGGCCGAGGGCTTCAAGCCCGGCGAGGAACTCGAATTCGGGCTGGACGACGCCACCAATGTGCGCAAGCTGCTGGCTGGGCGCATGGAGTACGTGATGCTGCTGGACTGGGCAGCGGCCTGGAACCTGCGCCAGCTCAAGCTACCCTATGCGACCCTGCAGGCGGTGCTGGACTACGACAACAGCAAGTCCTACTGGTACGGCCTGCCGCCCGACACCGACCCGGCCTTGGTGCGGCGCCTGCAGGCCGCGCTGGACGCCACCAAGCGCGATGGGCGCTACGAGCTCTTGAAGCTGCGCTATTTCAGCTGAAGCCGCCTGCAGCAAGCGGGCAAAATCGCGCCCATGCCCGAGGCCCTCCCCGCTCCCGTCAAAGCCAAGTCAGCCCCCCAGAAGGCGATGGAGAAGCTGGGCCTGCTGCGCGACATCGACCTGGCCCTGCACCTGCCACTGCGCTACGAGGACGAGACGCGCCTGACCCCGATCGCCGAGGCGCGCGATGGCGACACGGTGCAGTGCGAGGGCGAGATCGTCGAATCCCATATCGAGCTGCGCTCGCGCCGCCAGCTGCTGGTGCGCATCGACGACGGCAGCGCCCAGCTGCTGCTGCGCTTTCTGCACTTCTACCCCTCGCACCAGAAGAGCCTAGCGGCCGGCGCCCGGGTGCGCGTGCGCGGCGAGATCCGCGGCGGCTTCTTCGGCCGCGAGATCGTGCACCCCAGCTTCAGGCTGGTGAACGAGGGCACGCCGCTGGCGGACTCGCTGACCCCCGTCTACCCCACCAGCGCCGCCCTGCCCCAGGCCTATCTGCGCAAGGCGGTGGGCTCGGCCCTGCAGCGCGCGCCGCTGGAAGAGATCCTGCCCGAGCAGGCGGTACCGCGCCAGCTGCCCGCGCTGCGCGAGGCGCTGATGTTCCTGCACCACCCGCCGCCCCAGGCCAGGTTGGCTATGCTGGAGGACCACAGCCACCCGGCCTGGCAGCGCCTCAAGTTCGAGGAGCTACTGGCTCAGCAGCTGAGCCAGCTGCAGGCGCAGCGCGAGCGCGCGCGCCTGCGGGCGCCGGCACTGAGCGGCCGGCGCGGCGGCCTGCACGAGCAGCTGCTGGCCGCCCTGCCCTTCACCCTCACCGGCGCACAGCAGCGCGTCTGCGAGGAGATCGCGCAAGACCTGGCACGCCCCCAGCCCATGCATCGCCTGCTGCAGGGCGATGTGGGCTCGGGCAAGACCGTGGTGGCGGCGCTGGCCGCCGCGGTGGCGATGGCGGCCGGCTGGCAATGCGCGCTGATGGCGCCCACCGAGATCCTGGCCGAGCAGCATTTCCGCAAGCTGATAGTCTGGCTCGAGCCGCTGGGCATCACGGTGGCCTGGCTGACCGGCAGCGTCAAGGGCAAGGCGCGCCAGAAGATGCTGGACGCCGCCGCCTCGGGCGCGGCCCAGCTGGTGGTGGGCACGCATGCGGTGATCGAGGACAAGGTGAGCTTCGCCAAGCTGGGCCTGGCCATCATCGACGAGCAGCATCGCTTTGGCGTGGCGCAACGCCTGGCGCTGCGCAAGAAGCTCGCCAGTCAGGCGCTCGAACCGCATCTGCTGATGATGAGCGCCACCCCCATCCCGCGCACCCTGGCGATGACTTATTTCGCCGACCTGGATGTGTCGACCATCGACGAGCTGCCGCCCGGCCGCACGCCCATCGTCACCAAGGTGTTTGCCGACAGCAAGCGCCTCGAGGTGGTGGCCAAGATCGCCGACGAGGTGGCGCGCGGCGCCCAGGTCTACTGGGTCTGCCCGCTGATCGAGGAGTCGGAGACGCTGGACCTGAAGAACGCCACCGAGACGCACGCCGAGCTGAGCGCGGCGCTGGCCGGCAAGAGTGTCGGCCTGCTGCACGGCCGCATGCCACCGGCCGAAAAGGCCGCGGTGATGGCCGAGTTCTCGAGCGGCCGCATGAGCGTGCTGGTGGCCACTACGGTGATCGAGGTGGGCGTGGACGTGCCCAACGCCAGCCTGATGGTGATCGAGCATGCCGAGCGCTTCGGGCTCAGCCAGCTGCACCAGCTGCGCGGGCGGGTGGGCCGCGGCGCGGTGGCCAGCGTCTGCGTGCTGCTCTACACCGGGCCGCTCTCGGACACCGGCAAGTCGCGCCTCAAGGCCATGGCCGAGACCAACGACGGCTTCGAGATCGCGCGCCGCGACCTCGACATCCGCGGCCCCGGCGAGTTCATGGGCGCGCGCCAGAGCGGCGCCGAACTGCTGCGCTTTGCCGACCTGCAGGAAGACTCAGCCCTGCTGCAGGCGGCGCGCCGGCTGGCCCCCGAGCTGCTGGACCACCACCCCGCGGCCGCACGCCGCCAGGTGGAGCGCTGGCTGGGCAGCAAGGCGGAGTTCCTCAAGGCGTAATTCGCACAAACCGGCATGACCAACGCTAGGCCGAGGCGGGCTTCGCTATAGTCCGCGGAACTTTTTCCCACGAAACCCAGCTCATGATGAACCCCCTGTCCTTCCAGCGCCGTGCCGCCCTGTCCTTGATGATCCTCGGCGCCAGCGCCGCGCTGCTGAGCGCCTGCGGCGGTGGCGGCAGCAGCAGCCCGGCCGATACCTCGGGTTCGGCCGCCGTCACCGTGCTCAAGACCACCGACACCCTGGTGGGCACCGGCGCCACCGCAGCGGCCGGCAAGACGCTGACGGTGCATTACACCGGCTGGCTGTATGACGAGAAGGCCGCCGGCCAGAAGGGCGCGAAGTTCGACAGCTCGGTGGACCGCGGCTCGCCCTATCTCTTTGTGCTGGGCGCCGGCTCGGTCATCGCGGGCTGGGACCAGGGCTTGGTCGGCATGAAGGTGGGCGGCAAGCGCACCCTGCTGATCCCCAGCGCCCTGGGCTATGGCACGGCGGGTCGCGGCTCCATCCCCCCCAACGCCGCCCTGGTGTTCGACGTCGAGCTGCTGGCCGTCAACTGAGCCCCAGGCTCACTTCAGGCGCTGCACCCAGTACACCAGCACCTCCTGGCGCGGCTGGATGTCGGCATCGCTGTAGAAGTAGACCGGCACCGCATTGATGGCCTCCACCGTGGCCATGCCCGAGATGACGCGGCCGAACACCGTGTAGCCGGGCTTGGCCGCGCTCTGGTAGTCCAGGCTCGGGTTGTCCTTGACGTTGATGAAGAACTGGCTGGTGGCGCTGTTGGCATCGCTGCGGCGCGCCATCGCGATCGTGCCGGGCAGATTGCCCAGGCCGTTGTTGGCCTCGCTGACGATGGGGGCGTAGGTCGGCGGCTTGAAGCGCATGCCCGGCGCATAGGCGCCGCCCTGGATCACGAAGTCGCGGTCGACATGGTGGAACAGGGTGTTGGTGTAGAAGCCGTCCGCCACATAACGCAGAAAGTTCGCGACCGTGATCGGCGCATAGCTGGTGTAGAGCTCCAGCACGATCTCGCCGCTGCTGGTGAGCATGCAGACGGTGCTGTACTGGCTCTCGGCCGACTTGGCCAGGCCGGTGGCGCTGCAGCTGTTGGTGGGCGGAATGGGGTTGGGGTTGGGCGTCGGGTAGGGTACGCCGCCATGCCCGTCGTCATGGCCGCCACCACCGCAGGCCGCCAGGCTCAGGGCGGTGGCCAGGGCCAGCAGGCCCGAATAGATAGAACGCATCGCAACTCCCTTGGTTGGGAATTGCAACGCCGGCCCGGCCGCGGGCGTTGACCGGCTGACGTCCTGTTACTTCAGCCGGTCTTCAGAATTCGAGGTTGTCGATCAGGCGCGTGTTGCCGATGCGGGCCGCCGCCAGGGCCACCAGGGGCTGGCCCTCCTGGGCCGGGCCCAGGTCGTGCTGGCGGCGCAGCGTCACGTAGTCGGGCTGCCAGCCATGGTCGCGCAGCGCCTGCATGGCATCGGCTTCCATCGCCTCGAGATCGCGCGCGCCGGTCTGCCAGCGCGCGATCAGCGCTTTCAGGGTAGCGGAGAGGTGCAAGGCCTCGGCCCGTTCGGCCTCGCTCAGGTAACCGTTGCGCGAGGACAGCGCCAGGCCCTCGGCGCTGCGCGAGGTCTCGCCCGCCAGGATGGTGATGGGCAAGGCCAGCTGCTGCACCATGCGGCGCAGCACCATCAGCTGCTGGTAGTCCTTCTTGCCGAACACCGCCACGCGCGGTTGCACGATGTTGAAGAGCTTGGCCACCACGGTGCACACGCCGACGAAGAAGCCGGGGCGGAAATGGCCTTCCAGGATGTCGGCCAGCTCGGCGGGCGGATGCACCTTGTAGCCCTGCGGCTCGGGGTAGAGCTCGCACTCGTCGGGGGCGAACACAAGCTCGCAGCCCGCGCTTTCGAGCAGCTCGCAATCGCGCGCCAGCGTCCGCGGGTAGCGGTCGAAATCCTCGTGCGGCGCGAACTGCAGGCGGTTCACGAAGATGCTGGCCACCACCAGCGCCTCGGGCCCCACCGCGGCGCGCGCCTGGCGCACCAGCGAGAGATGGCCCTCGTGCAGATTGCCCATGGTGGGCACGAAGCCGGTGCCCGTGCTGCCGGCCAGCGCGGCGCGCAGTTCGGCGATGGTGTGGATGACTTGCAGTGCCATGTCAGTAGCCGTGGAGATCGTCTTGCGGGAAGGTCTGGGCCTTCACCTCCGAGACATAGCGGCGCACCGCGTCCTGCACCGAGGAGGCGCCCTGCATGAAGTTCTTGACAAAGCGCGGGCGGCGGCCGGGCGTCACGTCCAGCATGTCGTGCAGCACCAGCACCTGGCCCGAGCAGCCCACGCCGGCGCCGATGCCGATCACCGGGATGGCCAGGCTTTGCGTCAGCTCGGCGGCCAGCGCGGCCGGGATCATCTCGATCACCAGCATCTGCGCGCCGGCATCGGCCAGCTCCTGCGCATGTTTTTTCAGCAGCGCGGCCGAGGCCTCGTCGCGCCCCTGCACCTTGTAGCCGCCCAGGGCGGTGACGGTCTGCGGCGTGAAGCCCAGGTGGGCGCAGACGGGAATGCCGCGCTCCACCAGATAGCGCACCACCGGCGCGGTCCAGCCGCCGCCTTCCAGCTTCACCATATGGGCGCCGGCCTTCACCAGCGCGGCGGCGCTCTTCCAGGCCTCGGCGGTGCTGGCCTGGTAGCTGTCGAAGGGCAGGTCGCCGATGATCCAGGCGCTCTTGCGGCCGCGTGCCACGCAGCGCGTGTGATAGACCATCTCCTCCAGCGTCACCGGCACGGTGCTGCTCTGGCCCTGCAGCACATTGCCGAGCGAATCGCCGATCAGCAGCACGTCCACGCCGGCTTCGTCCAGCAGGGTCGCGAAGGCGGCGTCGTAGCAGGTCAGCATGGCGATCTTGTCGCCGCTGGCATGCATGTCCAGCAGGCGCTGGAGGCTCATCGGTTTGCGCTCGGTGTTCATGATGGCTGCTGCTCGGAGGTCAAGGGCGAGCGCAGTGTAGCGGGCCGATGCGGGTTTGCACCAAGCCGGGGACAATGTAGGCTCGCACCCCTAGGAGGCCCCACCGCATGACGCTCACCGAGCTGCGCTACATCGTCGCCGTCGCGCGCGAACGTCACTTCGGCCGCGCCGCCGAGGCCTGCTTCGTCTCGCAACCCACGCTTTCGGTGGCGATCAAGAAGCTCGAGGAAGAGCTGGACGTGAAGATCTTCGAGCGCGGTGCCGCCGAGGTCTCGGTGACGCCGCTGGGCGAAGACATCGTGCGCCAGGCGCAATCGGTGATCGAGCAGGCCAGCGCCATCAAGGAGATCGCCAAGCGCGGCAAGGACCCGCTGGCCGGCGCGCTGCGCCTGGGCATCATCTACACCATCGGCCCCTATCTGCTGCCCGAGCTGGTCAAGCACACCATCGAGCAGTACCCGCAGATGCCGTTGATGCTGCAGGAGAACTTCACCGTCAAGCTGCTGGAGATGCTGCGCACCGGCGAGCTGGACTGCGCCATCATGGCCGAGCCCTTCCCCGACACCGGCCTGGCGATCGCGCCGCTCTATGACGAACCCTTCGTGGTGGCCGTGCCCGCCCCCCACCCCTTTGCGCAGCGCCAGAGCGTCAGCACCCAGGAGCTGAAGAACGAGACCATGCTGCTGCTGGGCACCGGCCACTGCTTCCGCGACCATGTGCTGGAGGTCTGCCCGGAGTTCGCGCGCTTCTCCTCCGATGCCGAGGGCATACGCAAGAGCTTCGAGGGCAGCTCGCTGGAAACCATCAAGCACATGGTGGCCTCGGGCATGGGGGTGACGGTGGTGCCCTCTTTAAGCGTGCCGCGCGACCCCACGCCGCATCTGCGCTTCGTGCCCTTCGAGGACCCCGTGCCCACGCGCCGCGTGGTGCTGGCCTGGCGCCGCACCTTCACGCGCTACGAGGCGATCGCGGCACTGCGCAACGCCATCTATGCCTGCAAGCTGGATGGGGTGACCAGGCTTTCGTAGCAAGAAGCGGGTGGCCGCTGGCGCCGCGTGCCTTCAGACTGTCTCCATGATGCAAGACGCCACCCCCCCCGATCTCCGCTTCGAGCGCGTGCGCCAGGCCCTCCAGCAGCTGGCCGCGGCGCCCGAGGCGCTCTCGCTGCAGGCACTGGCCGATGCCGCCGGGCTCAGCCCCTTCCACTTCCAGCGCAGCTTCGTCAGCATGGCGGGGGTCACGCCCAAGGAGTTTGCCCAGGCGCTGGCGCTGGCGCGTGCCAAGCAGAGCCTGCTGCGCGCCGAGTCGGTGCTGGAGGCGGCGCTGGCCGCCGGGCTCTCGGGGCCCTCGCGCCTGCACGACCTGTTTCTGAGCCTGGAGGGCCTGACGCCGGGCGAGTTCAAGCAGGCCGGGCGCGGCCTGGACGTGCAGTGGACGGCGCTGGACTCGGTGCTGGGCCCGGTCTGGCTGGCCAGCACCGCGCGCGGCGTGCTGCGCATGGCCTTCATGCGCGAGGCCTCCAGCGCCGCGCTGCTGGACGAGGCGCGCACGCTGCTGCCCGAGGCGCGCTGGCACGAGGCCGCGCAGCCCCTGCGCCCGCTGGCCACCGAGGTGCAGCGCCGCCTCGCCGGCCTCAAGCCCCAGCACCCGATCGGCCTGCTGCTCAGCGGCACGCCGCTGCGGCTCAAGGTCTGGGAGGCGCTGCTACGCATCCCCGAGGGCCAGGTCCTGTCCTATACCCAGCTGGCGCGGCTGGCGGGTGCGCCGCAGGCGGTGCGCGCGGTGGCCAGCTGCGTGGCCGCCAACCCGATCGCCTACCTGATCCCCTGCCACCGGGTGATACGCGCGAATGCCGATTTCGGCGAATACCGCTGGGGGCCGGAGACCAAGCGTGCGCTGCTGGGGCTGGAGCTGGCGCGGCACGCCTCCTGAGCGTTTCTTAGGTGCCACCCTCCTGCCCGAACACGGTCTTGCGCGCGGTGGGCAGCCATTCGTCGATATTGCGGCTGGTGGCGATCAGCACCGGCACCAGGATCTGCTTGGCCGGCGGCTTGCCGGCCCGGCCCGCCAGCAAAGCCTCGGCGGCGCGCTGGCCCATCAGGTAGGGCTGCTGCATGCCCACGGCCACCAGCGCCTTGCTCTTGAGCAGATCGACGAACTCCGGGATGCCGTCGAAGGAGCCCACCAGCAGCTCGGCGCTGCGCCGGGCGTCGCGCACCGCCTGCAAGGCCCCCAGCGTGGGCTGGTCCACCTCGACGAACAGGCCGCGCAGCTTGGGGAAGGCGGCCAGCATCTCTCGCACGAAGCCGTAGGTCTCCTCGGTCGAATAACTCTTCATCTGGCGCAGCACCACCTCCTTGCCAAAGCCGGCCTCGCGCATGGCATCGCGGAAGCCGTTGGTGCGGTCCTGGCCGTTCTTGCGGTCCAGCGCGATCGTGCACAGACCGTACTGTCCGCCCCGCCAGCCGCGTTCGCCCATGGTGCGCGCCATCGCCTCGCCCACCCCGTAGGCGCCCTTGTAGTTGTCGGACTTGATGTAGGACAGGTAGTCGCCACCATTGCTGCCGATGTCGGCCACCACCGCGGGCACCTTGGCGCGGCTCGCCAAGTCCAGCACCGCCACCGCCGACTTGCTGCTGGTGGGCGAGAGCACCAGGCCGGCGGCGCCGCGCGCCAGCACGCTGCTGGCATGGGCCAGCTGCAATTCGTCGCTGTTGCGGCTGTCCAGCGCCTCGAAGCTCATGCCGGCGGGCTCGACCACCGCCTGTACGCCGCGGCCCAGGGTGCGCCAGAACGGCAGATCCAGGCCCGGCGTCAGATAGGCCACCAAGGGCGCGGGTGCGAGCTGCGCCGCCACCGGCCAGCCGCCCGCAAGCAGGGGCAAGCCGGCAAACCGGCGCAGACAGCGGCGCCGCGACAAGATGCATGGGTAGGGCATGAGCTTGACCTCCGCGATGTCCTCAGGGCCGGGCCGCGATCGGCACCGCGTCCGCCACGTCGGCGCCGGGCGCATGGCGCGGCAGCGTCATGCGCAGCGTGGTGCCTTCGCCGGGCTGGCTGACAATGCGTATCTTGCCACCCAGCACGCCGGTGACGATGTTGAATGCGATGTGCAGGCCCAGGCCGGAACCGCCATGGCCCAGCTTGGTGGTGAAGAAGGGCTCGAACACATGTGTCAGATGCTCGGCCGGTATGCCGCAGCCGTCGTCGCTGACCCAGAGCTCGACGCAGCCGCTCTCCAGGCCGCGCGCGCCGATGCGTATCAGCCCGGCATCGCGGCCCTCGAAGGCATGCAGCACGGCGTTGTTGATGAGGTTGGTCAGCACCTGGCCGAGCGGCCCCGGGAAGCTGTACATCTCCAGGTCCTGCGGCAGTTCGGCCTGCAGCAGGAAGGGCGTCTTGCGCAGCGAGGGCTGCAGCGTCAGGCAGATCTCGCTCACCACCTCGTGCAGCAGGAAGCGCCGGCGCTGCGAGCTCTCGCGGTCCACCGCCACCTGCTTGAAGCTGGTGATCAGGTCGCCGGCACGGCCCAGATTTCGCAGCACGATGTCCGCGGCCGCATGCACCTCGCCCACATAGGCATGCAGGGCCTGGCGCGTGAGCGGATGTGCCAGCTTGGCCTCCATGTCCCGGGTGACGTCCTGGATGGTGCTGGCCGCCAGCAGGCCGTTGCCGATAGGCGTGTTCAGCTCATGCGCGACGCCCGCCACCAGAGCGCCCAGCGCCGCCAGCTTTTCGCTCGACACCAGCTCGCCCTGCATCTGGTGGAGCACATCGACGCTGTGCTGCAGCTCGGCATTGGCATGCCGGAGCGCATCGTCGCGCTCGATCAGGCGCGCGCGCATCTGGTCCATGGCATAGAGCAGGCTGCCGTGGTCGGCGGGCCGCAGCCGGATCACCGAGTGCAGGTCGCCGGCGGCGATGCGGCGCGCGATGTCGGCCGCGTACTCGGGTTCGCCGCCCAGCCGGTGCAGCAACGAGCGCGTGATCGCCACCGTCACCAGCACGCTCAGCAGCAGCGCCAGCCCGGCCAGCGCGACGATCAGCCGGCGCGCATCCAGATAGGCCTGCTCCACCTGGCGGCTCGCCGCCAGCATCTGCGCGCCCTGGTGCTGGTTGAACTGCTCGAGCAGCGCGAAGTAGTCGGTCTGGTAGCCATGCAGGTCGACGATGAGCAGGTTGCGCGCCTCGCCCAGCCGATGCTGGTTCAGCAGGCCGATGAAGTCCTCCTGGTTGATGCTGTAGGCCGAGTGCACGACCTGCATGCGCCGCAGCAGCTCGCGGCCCAGCGGGTCGCTGACGCGCTCCCCCAGCGTGGCGAGCGCGACCTGCATGCGCTGCTGGGCCGCCGCGATCTCGGCCTGGGCCTGCGCCAGCTGGGCGTCCTCGTTGAAGATCAGCGCATTGCGCATCGCGCGCGCGGCAATGCCCAGCTGGCTGTTGACCTCGCTGATCAGCACCGTCTTGGGATATTCCTGCTGCAGGGCCTGCCGGGTGGTCTCGCTGAGCGCCCCGAGCTTCAGCACCGCCGCGCCGCTCAGCGCCACCAGCAGCACGATGATGGCGCCATAGCTCAGCGCCAGGCGCTGGCCGATGCCCGCGCGCCCGTGGCCACGCCACGAACCAAGCCTCGTCAGACTGTGTCTCATCGGTATGCGGATGAAATGGCGGTCGGCCACCCGCCCGGCAGGAGCGGGGCCGCCTGGGACACAGTCTACGGCCGCGGCAATGCCTCAGCGCAGCTGCGCCAGCGTGGCTGCCGCCATGCCCATCAGCAGGGCCCCCACCCCGCCGGCCAGCCAGCGCTGGGTAGCAGCGCCGCCGCCGGCGCGCTGGCCGCGCAAGGCGCCCAGGCTGGCCAACAGCACCGCGCCGTAGACGACGATCTGGTTGGCCGCGATGATCAGCGTGAGCCAGAGCGCCTGCGCCAGCGGCGCGCGTTCCGGGCTGCGCAGAAAGGCCGGGAACACCGCCAGCATGAAGGCATAGGCCTTGGGGTTGAGCAGGCAGTTGGCCATGCCGCTGAAAAACACCCGACCCGGCGCCTGCGCCTTCACGGCCGCGGCCGGCGGGGCGCCGGCCGGCGCGGCCACCATCCAGGCCGAGCGCAGCATCTGCCAGCCGATCCAGCCCAGGTAGAGCGAACCCGCCACCAGCATGAGCGCAAAGGCACCGGGCAAGAGCATCAGCAGGGCCGCGAGGCCGCTGAGGTTGAGCAGCACATGCACCACCCCGCCGGCCACGATGCCGGCCAGCGCCAGCAGGCCGCCGCGCCAGCCCGACTGCAGGGCATGGCCGGCCACATAGGCCATGTCCATGCCGGGCAGCACGATGATGCCCAGGGTGAGCAGAAAAAACATCCAGAGACTGTGGCTGGCATCCATGGCCGGCTCCCTTGTGGTTGACTTCAAGGCTCGCAGTCTAGAAAGCAAATAGGACAGAATCAGCCCTGTATCGACCACCGAGCACCATGAGCAAACCCACCGGCCGTGTCCTTGCCCTGCTGGAGCTGCTGCAGTCGCGCGCGCGCCTGCCCGGCAGCGAGCTGGCCGAGCGGCTCGGCGTGGACCAGCGCACCGTGCGCCGCTACATCGCCCAGCTGGTGGAACTGGGCCTGCCGATCCAGACCGAGCGTGGCCGCGATGGCGGCTATGCGCTGGCGGCCGGCCACAAGCTGCCACCCATGATGTTCAGCGCCGAAGAGGCGCTCGCGCTCACGATGGGCTTGCGCGCGGCGCGCGAGCTGGGCCTGCACGGCATCCTGCCGGCCATCAGCAGCAGCGAGGCCAAGCTGGAGCGCGTCATGCCGACGGCGCTGCGCAAGCGCGTCGCGGGCATCGCCTCGGTGGTGGCCCTCGACCTCAAGACGCCCAAGCAGCGCGCCGCCAGCCCCGAGCTGCTGGCACTGAGCACCGCCGCGCGCGCCCAGCAGCGCGTGCGCCTGCAGTATCTGGATCTGCACCGGCAGGCCAGCACGCGCGAGCTCGACGTCTACGGCCTGGCCTACCGGGGCGGCGCCTGGTATGCGGTGGGCTATTGCCAGCTGCGCCAGGACGTGCGCTCGTTCCGGCTCGACCGCGTGCAGTCCGTCGAGGCCCTGCCGGTGAGCTTCGGCCGCCCGGCGGATTTCGACGTGCTGGGCTATCTGACCCACGCCATCGCCACGCTGCCGCGCAACCACACGGTGGAGGCCCTGCTGCACACCGATCTGGCCACGGCACGGCGCTCTCTCTATGCCGAGATGGGCGTGCTGGAGCCCTGCCGGGGCGGCGTGCGCCTGCGCGCCCAGGCCGACGATCTGGCGTCGATGGCGCGCGACTTCGCCCAGCTGCCCTTCGGCTTCAGCATCGTCAAGCCCGCGGCGCTGCGCCGCGCCATCGCCGCCCATGCCCAGGCCCTGTTGACGCACATGCAATAAGTCATGCGTAGTCGCCCGAAGTCGGGTAAATGCGCCCCCTTGAACCGAGGGGTGCGCTCCCGCCGCGGCATGAGCTAACGCCTACATTGCCACCCTCAATAAGACCAACCGTCAGGAGAGGGATCAAAGATGAAGAAGCAAGTATTGGGCGCCGTGGCTGCGGCCGCCCTGGCGCTGTGCGCCGGCCAGGCGCAGGCCCTGAACATCGTGCTGTGGGATACCAGCGGCAGCTTCGGCAAGGCGCCGCATGGCGCCGAGGCACTGTTTGCCTTCCAGAAGGCCGCCAACTACTGGAACAAGACGCTCACCAACGACGTCACCGTCAACATCCAGATCTCCTTCGACGCCCTGGCCCCCGGCGTGCTGGGCTCCACCGGCAGCGCCAGCCAGGTGGTGGCCGTGACCGACGCCTACGCGCGCCTGGCCGCCACCAAGACCAGCGCGCTGGACAATATCGCCGTGGCGAATCTGTCGACGCTCTCGGCCAGCGGCGGCCTGACGGTGCGCATGAACAACTACCACGACGTGGCCAACAAGATCGGCGTCGCCGCCGATGCCACCCGCCTGGTCACCGGCAATCTGGACAGCACCCGCTACCTGGACGTCAACCAGTCGGTCGTGAAGGCCCTGGGCCTGACCAGCCTGACCGGCCCGGCCCAGCAGTTCGACGCCAATATCAAGTTCAGCTCGAACTTCGGCTTCGACTTCAACCCCAGCAACGGCATCGACGTGGGCAAGTACGACTTCACCGCCGTCGCCATCCATGAGCTGGGCCATGCGCTGGGCTTCGTCAGCGGCACCGACACCTTCGACATCCTGGCCCATGGCAAGGGCCCGCTGGCCGCCAACTTCGAGGCCGGCAACTACGGCGACAAGAACACCGACGGCTGGGCCATCGGCAGCACGCTGGACCTGTTCCGCTATGGCAATGCGCTGAACGGCAGCAGCCTGGCGCTGCAATGGTCGGCCGCGCCCAACCGCGCGGCCTTCTTCTCGATCGACGGCAAGCATGTGTTCAACCTGCCCGACGTGGATCAGGAAGCCGGCTTCTTCTCGACCGGCCGCTACAACGGCGACGGCCAACAGGCCTCGCACTGGAAGGACAACCTCGGCGCCATCGATCCCGACACCGGCGGCGCCTGCCTGTTCGAGACGCGCGCCGTCGGCATCATGGACCCGACCTCCTCGCCCTGCCACCAGGGCGCGATCACGCAGAACGACATCGCCGCCTTCGATGCGATGGGCTGGAACACCAGCTTCGACGTGCTGGCCAATGGCAGGTACAGCATCAACAGCAGCGGCGCCTTCGCCCTCGACGGCCTGGCCGCCGCGGTGCCCGAGCCCGCCACCTGGGCACAGCTGCTGCTGGGCTTCGGCCTGATCGGCGGCTTCCTGCGCGCACGCCGCCAGGGTGGCGACGCCGCCTGAGCGCGGCAAGGCCGGCGGGGCGGCCGCGATCGGTTAGGCTTTCAAGCCCTGAACGACCCGTGGAGCCCCGCATGGCCAAGACATCCGCCACCCTTGCCGCGCTGCTGCTGTTGGGGCTTGGCGGCGCACGGGCAGCGCCCGTCGCCGAGCCCAGCCGCGCCGAGCTGACGCGCCAGGTCGAGGCGCTGGACCAGGCCTTCTTCGGCGCTTTCAACCAATGCCAGATCGAGCAGCTGGCCGGTCTGGTGGCCGAAGACCTGGAGTTCTTCCACGACAAGACCGGGCTGATGCGTTCGCGCCAGGCCTTTCTGGACAGCGTGCGCAAGAACGTGTGCAAGCGCTTCCGGCGCGAGCCGCTGCCGGGCACCATGACGGTGTTTCCGCTGGAGGGCTTTGGCGCCATCCAGATGGGCGAGCACAAGTTCTGCCCGCTGGACAGCGGCCGCTGCGAGGGCAAGGGCCGCTATGTGCATGTCTGGCACCGCCTCGACGAGGGACGCTGGGAGTTGATGCGGGTGCTCAGCTACGAGCACCTGCCGCTGTCCGAGTGACGTTGCGGCTCAGAGCACCGACAGCAGGCCGATGATGCCCAGCGTCAGCGCCGCCAGCGCGTCGCCGGCGATCAGGCCGCCGCCCACCAGCGAGGTGGAACTCATGTCCGCGGGCAGCTCGTCCTCGCCCGCCGCCGGCTTGGGCACGACCGTGTTGATGAAGCTGGAGATCACCCCGCCGCCGGCAAACCAGGCCGAGGTGCTGAGGTTGACGAAGCCGCCGAAGGACGAGGCATAGGGGCTGGGCAGCAGCACCGCATCCAGCACGAAATCCGCAGCGAAGGCGCCCTTGCTGCTGCGCGCCCAGCGCTTGTAGCCGGCGTGGCCCCAGATCAGCTTACGCAGTAGCTCGGTCACCAGGCCGATCGCCACGCCGATCCAGATCGCATCGGTCTGGTAGGGCTTGGGGTCGGTGAGGCTGCGCAGCGCGCCGACGAATTTGTAGGTCATCGCCGAGGTCCACTGCGCCGGGGCCTGCTCGGCGCTCATGGCGGTCTGGTCCAGGTTCAACACCGGGTAGGCCGACATGAAGAGCTTGGCGATCACCACCGCCAGGATCGCGCCCAGCAGCAGGCCGGCCACCTGGAAGCGGAACTGCAGCGCGCGGTTGGAACCAAGGCGCCAGCCGGTCGAGCGGTCCTGCTGCATATCGCCCGCCACGCTGGACGAGACGAACACCACCATCGCCGCAAGCAGGCCCAGCATCGGGTCCTTGAGGCCGAGGCTGGCCAGTATCAGCACCGTCACCACAAAGGCCGAGGAGATCGGGTTCTGATCGGTCAGGCCCAGCGAGATGCCGTTGACGATGGCAAACACATAGACCAGGCCCACCGCCAGCAACATATAGCCCAGTGGCTCGTGGAAGAAGTTCACGCCGCAGAACACCGTGGCCGCGGTCCACACCGCGACCCAGGCGAGCAGGCGCGGGGTACTCGCGCGCGGCCCCCGATGGTGGCCCTGCTGCTCCTCCGGCACCTCGGTCTGCACGGCATTGACGTCGCGCAGGCGGCGCGCGGCGCGCCAGAAGATCAGCGTCAGGTCGACGATGGCGGCGCCCAGGATCAGGCCCAGCGCGATCAGGAAGGCGATCTTGCGGAAGGGCTCGCCGGCCTTGAGCCAGCCGATGCTGATGAAGTAGGGCCCCAGGGCCCAGAACACCAGGCCGCCCACGATGGCCGGAATGCCCACGCGTGCGCCCACGATCAGGCCGGCGCCAAAGGTCGAGGCCGAGAGCTCGATGGCCTCCAGCAGCGGGATCTTCGCCGCCGCGAAGCCCGTGCCCAGGCCCGCGGCCATGCCGCCGAACAGGCGCGAGACCGAGCGCTTCAGCAGCACCGGGTCGGTCAGCGCGCGCAGGATATTGGCCACCGCCAGCCCGGAGGGGAAGGTCAGCTGCATGCGCTCCACCAGGATCGGCGTGTAGAGCATGCCGATGCCGGCGGCCATCATGCCGATGCAAAGCATGTAGGTGACGAGCTGCCAGTTGGGCACCGGCGGCATGCCCATCCAGGTCATGGCCTGGATCAGCGTGCTCATCGCCATCATGCCGGCCACCGAGGCGGCGGTGGTCTGGATGTAGTTGGCGCCATGCTTGCCCTCGGAGCCGTAGCCGTAGGTGACCACCGAACCGAGGATGCCCGCCAGCACCTGGCCGCCGACGAAGAAGCCGATCGAGAAGTTCATGAAGGCCGCGGTGATGCCGCCCAGCGGGCCAAGCACCAGCATGCCGATGGCGCCCAGCAGGGCGTAATAGCGCCAGCCGCCGACGCGCGGCAGCCAGGCCCAGCGGCGCGTGTCCGGCACCGAGCTCACAGAAATGGAGGACATGGAGGAAAGGCCCAACGTAAGATGGCGCGGACTGTAGCCCCCGGGCCACCATCGCACCATGAGTGAGATCACCCCCACCCCCACGCCGCATCCAACCCGGATCGCCATCCTCACCTTCGACGGCTTCAACGAGCTCGACAGCTTCGTCGCCCTGGGTCTGCTGAACCGCCTGAAGGCCCAGGGCTTCAGCGCCGAGCTGTGCGGCCCCGGCCATGCGGTGACCTCGATGAACGGCGTCACGGTGCAGTTGCAGCGCCCGCTGGAATGGGCCAACGAGGCTGAGGTGGTGCTGTTTGGCTCCGGCATCTACACCCGCGCCATCGCCGAGAACTCGACCCTGCTCGATCGCCTGCAGCTCGACCCGGTGAAGCAGCTGATCGGCGCGCAATGCTCGGGCACCCTGCTGCTGGCGCGCCTGGGCCTGCTGGGCGACATGCCCGCCTGCACCGACCTGATCACCAAGCCCTGGGTCGTCGCGGCCGGCGCCCGCGTGCTGGACGAGCCCTTCCACGCGCGCGGCCCCATCGCCACCGCGGGTGGCTGCCTGGCCTCCCAGTACCTGGCCACCTGGGTGATGCTGAGACGCGCCGGTGAGGCCGCCGCACGCGAGGCGCTGCACTATGTGGCGCCGGTGGGCGAGAAAGAGTCCTATGGGGAGCGGCTGCTGGCGCAGGTGGCGCGGTATTCCGCCTAGGCGCGTTCGATGCGGCAGGCGTAGCAGCCATGGCCGGTGAAGCGCGCCAGCACAAAGGCCACCTCGGCGCGCGACAGCAGGCTTTGCAGATGCGCCTCGGCCTCGGCCGCCGCGACCACCGTCCCCTCCAGGATGCGCTCGGCGGCCGAATAGGCGCGCAGCAGGAAGCTCGGGCTTAGGTAGGGGTGCTCGCCGGCGAACGGCAGGTGATCCAGGCCCCGCACCGGCTCGGCATCATCGGACGGGTCGGCCAACAGGAACACCGGCCCGTACTCGCGATAAGGGCCGACCTGCTCGAAGGGGCAATAGCTGGCCAGCAGCAAGGCCTCGCCGGGGCGCGCACGGCGCAAGGCATCGCGACAGGGCTCGCCGCCTTCGGCGACATGCCGCTCCACCGGCTGGTTCAGATCGTCCAGGCCCGCGGCGCGGGCGCGCTGCACGAAGCTGGCGCGGATGGGGGTGATGCGGTAGGGGATGGCTGGCATGGTTCGGGATCCAGGTTTAAAATTGGTGACCATGCTAGGCAGCGGGGCCGACAACGGCGACCCGGTTCTTGCGGTGCGTGCATGCTTCGGCGGCCTCCCGGCACGCGGCCGCCCACCCGGAGAGTCAGGCCCCGTTCAGCTCTTCTTTCCGCAGGACTGGACCAGCAGCCTGGATCGCTCCACGGCTTCGGCGGCTGCCGCGTCCACGCCCGCACTCATGCACCAGGCATGGTGCGCGCCGACCTCCGAGCTCCACCTGGGCATGGCAGTGAAACCGCAGGCATTGTCGATGTTGACGTCCTGCTGCGCTTTGGCCAGGGCCGCGTAGGCATTGCAGGAGCGCGCGTTCGGAGGTACCGCGACCTGCGCCGCCAGCGCGGCAAAGGTCTTCACGCGGCGTCGCTCCGCAGGCGGCGCGGTGCCGCCCCTGACGGTTGCCTGCCCCGGCATGCCGGCCTCGTCCGCCTTGTAGCCTTCCGCATGCGTGCTCCACGACAGCTTGGAGGCTTCGATCGCCACGGCCTTGTCGACCGCATGCGGAATGTCGAAGACCACCGACTTCCCGGCCGCCAGGGTGCCGGGCTTGACCAGCTCGTAGGAGCGTTTCATCAAGGGCTGTTTGGAGGCCGACAGGTAGGTGATGGTCACCGAGGCCTGTGCCAGCAGCACATCGCTGCCGACCCGCGTCGTGTCGATGACGATGGACACCACGCCATTGGGGGCGGGCCGAAACGACTCGACGTCCCAAGCCAGCTGCGCATGCGCAGAGCCGGCGGCGCCCAGCATGCCGGCCAGGGTGACCCAGGTGATTCGCGATGCCATATCAGCCCCTTTCTTGCGCTCAGTTTCCCGGCGCAGCGCTCGCCATCGGCTGCGGCGCAAGCACGCGCCGCTCGGTGCCAGGCACCGAGACGCCACCGCGCGGCGTCTCGCCCGTCTTCTCCGGCAGCGTCGTCCAGCGCAGCTTCAAGGTCTGAGCCCGCTCGGTCGATTGGTCCAGCGTGCCAGCCAGGCCGGCACCTTCCACCTTCAGTTCGCCGCCGGCCTGGACGGTGAAGCGGATTTCCATCTCCATGTCCTGCAGCACGAACAGCGCGCTACGGCCGTCTGCCGCCATCTGCCGCTCCGCCTGCGCCAGCTCGTTACGGACCTTCACGATGAGCCCGTTGATACCCAGGGCCCCGTCGCCCCCGATCCGGGCCGGTGGCCAACGCGCCACCAGGAGCGCGGCCGCGAGCAGGAGAGCCGTGACGGCCGCGATCAATTTGACAGAGACACTGCCCTCCCAAACGCCGCGCAAGCGCGCCCAGATGCCCTCCATTCGTTCCTCCTCGGCCACGAACTGACGTGGCCGATTCTGGGGCAGAGGACTCCAAGCGGCAAACTACGCCAGAGCCCATGGCCCGGCAACTGACCCACCCCCTGCGATAATCCGCCCCTTCCCCGCCAAAAGATCGCGCGCCGCCCTGTGGCTTGGCCGCGCCTGCCCAAGCCATCATGTCCGCCGACCAGCCGTCCCCCGTCGTTCCGCGCATCGAATCCGAAGTGCGCCGCCGCCGCACCTTCGCCATCATTTCCCACCCCGACGCTGGCAAGACCACGCTCACCGAGAAGCTGCTGCTGTTCTCGGGCGCGATCCAGATCGCTGGCTCGGTGAAGGCGCGCAAGGCCTCGCGGCATGCCACCTCGGACTGGATGGAGATCGAAAAGCAGCGCGGCATTTCGGTGGCCTCGTCGGTGATGCAGATGGAGTACCGCGACTGCGTCATCAACCTGCTCGACACCCCCGGCCACCAGGACTTCTCGGAAGACACCTACCGCGTGCTGACCGCCGTGGATGCGGCGCTGATGGTGATCGACGCGGCCAATGGCGTGGAGCCGCAGACGCGCCGCCTGCTGCAGGTCTGCCGCGCGCGCAACACCCCCATCCTCACCTTCGTCAACAAGATGGACCGCGAGGTGCAGGAGCCGCTGGCGCTGATGGACGAGATCGAGCGCGAGCTGGGCATGACGGTCGTGCCCTTCACCTGGCCGGTGGGCATGGGCAAGCAGTTCCATGGCGTGATGGACCTGCGCCAGCAGCGCATGCGCGTGTTCGCCCCCGGCGAGGACCGCGTGGCCGGCACCGAGGAGGTGCTGGACGGCCTGGACAACCCCGCCTATGCCGAGCGCTTCGGCATGCAGTACGAGAACGCCCAGGGCGAGATCGAGCTGGTGCGCGAGGCCGCGCCCGAGTTCAATCTGGAAGACTTCCTCACCGGCCAGCAGACACCGATGTTCTTCGGTTCGGCGGTCAACAACTTCGGCGTGCAGGAAATCCTCGACGCGCTGGTGGAACTGGCGCCCGCCCCCTCCGACCGCCCCGCCATGCAGCGCGTGGTCAAGCCCGAGGAGCCCAAGTTCAGCGGCGTGGTGTTCAAGATCCAGGCCAATATGGACCCGGCGCACCGCGACCGCATCGCCTTCCTGCGCGTGGCCTCGGGCCACTTCGAGCGCGGCATGCGCCTGAAGGTGGTGCGCAGCGGCAAGGAGCTGCGGCCCAACACGGTGGTGAGCTTCCTCTCGCAGCGCCGCGAGCTGCTCGACGAGGCCTTTGCCGGCGACATCATCGGCATCCCCAACCACGGCGTGCTGCAGCTGGGCGACACCATCACCGAGGGCGAGGCCCTGCAGTTCACCGGCCTGCCCTTCTTCGCGCCGGAAATGTTCCGCTCGGTGGAAGTGGCCGACCCGCTCAAGACCAAGCAGCTGCGCGCCGGCCTCACCCAGCTGGGCGAGGAAGGCGCGATCCAGGTGTTCCGCCCGATCGCCGGCAGCGTGCTGCTGCTGGGCGCGGTGGGCCAGCTGCAGTTCGAGGTGGTGGCGCACCGCCTGGAGCATGAGTACGGCGTCAAGGCGCGCATCGCGCCGAGCCGCTTCCAGGTGGCGCGCTGGGTCACCTGCGAGGATGAGGCCGAGCTCAAGCGCTTCATCGCCGCCAACGACCACCGCATGGCCTACGACGCGGTGGACGCGCCCACCGTGCTGGTGGAATACGCGCCCGAGCTGCGCGCGATCGAGAGCAACTGGCCCAAGATCAAGTTCCACGCCCTGCGCGAGCACGCCGGCCTGGTGTTCCAGCAGCGCCTGGATGGGTGACGGATGGCGGCCCGGCCGGGCCGTGGCAGAGTCGGGGCTTCCCTGCTGAAAGCCCGACGATGAGCACCCTCACCACCGCCCGCCTGCGCCTCGAGCCCGTCAACGAAACCCATCTCGAGGGCCTGTACGCCCTCAACAGCCTGCCCGAGGTGATGCGCTACATCACCGGCAAGCCCGACAGCCGCGAGGACACCGTGGCCATGATCGAGCGCATCCAGCAGCGCTGGGCCCAGTTCGGTTTCGGCTGGTGGGCCTTCATCGAAATCAGCAGCGGCGAAGTCATCGGCATGGGCTGCGTGCAGCACCTGGCGCGCGACCCGGCCAACCCGCTGGAGCTCGGCTGGCGCCTGCATCCGAAGCACTGGCACCGGGGCTATGCCTCGGAGGCCGCCAAGCGCATGGCCGCCTTTGCCTTCGACGAGCTGCAGGTGCCGCTGCTGTGCGCCGTCTGCCACCACGAGAACAAGGCCTCGGCCACCGTGATGCAGCGCCTGGGCATGGTCTACAAGGGCGAGGAACGCTGGTACGAGATGGATTGCAGCGTCTACCAGATCACGCGCGACGACTGGTCGCTGCACGCGGCCAATTAAGCGCCGCGCCTGACGATGGGCCTGGCCGCCACCTCGGGCTGCAGCATCGCGATCTCGGCGCCCAGGCGCTGCGCCAGCGCGGCGTTAAGGTGCTGGCCATGGTGCTCCAGCGTGGCCTGCGCCAGCTTGATGATGCGGCCGTTCAGGCTGCGCGCGGCCAGCGCTACCAGGGCGCGCAGGGTCAGCTCGGGCTGGCGGTTCACCAGATGGCCCATCGCCTCGCGCGCCTGCTCGTTGATGGCCGCGGCGCTTTCGCGCACCAGCTCCTGCATGGCCGGCAGGCGCGCCGCCGCCAGCTCCAGCAAGCGGGTGCGCTGGTGCGAGACGCTGAAGCGCTGCGTCGCGCGGGCCGCCCAGTCCATCGCGCCGGGCAGGGCCTGGGTGCCGGCGGCGCGCGCCATCAGCTGGATCAGGCAGGCGCCCATCTCGAAGCTGCACTCGGGCCGGGCCAGCTGGGCCGCCAGCTCGGCCAGCCCGGCCGACGCCGCCTCCGCCTGGCGCAGCTGCAGCGCCAGCACCACGTCCAGCGCCTTCATCAGCATGCGCAGGCGCGCGCTGTCGGGATGGAGGGTGAACGCCTCCTGCAGGAATTTGTGCGCGCGCTCGATATCGGCCAGCCCCTGCTTGCCGCCCACGTCCAGGCTGGCCACGGCCAACGCCACCACGCCCTGGTAGTCGAGCGCGCGCGAATGCGCGCCGATGTCCAGCGCCGCACCCAGGTGCTCGGCCGCCGCGCCGCTGTCGCCCAGGTAGAGCTGCAGCGAGCCCAGCTTCTGCAGGCGCGAGACATTGCCGGGCGAGATCTGCACCGCCTTGCCAAACACCTCGGCGGCGGCCTCGAAATCCATCTTCTCCAGCAGCGCCCGGCCATACACGTCGTAGGCATCGACATAGGCCGGGTTCTCGGCCAGCAGGGTCTCCAGCGAGCGGCAGGCCTGCTCGGGATCGGCGCCCTCCAGCGCGATCCTGGCCAGGCCCAGGCGCGCCCAGGGCACGGCCTTGTGCGCCAGCAGCGACTCCAGCATGCGCCTCGCGGCCTCCAGTTCCTTGAGCCGCAGATACAGCTCCGAGCCGATGCGGGCGGCGTAGACCTTGTAGGGCCCGCCCTCGCGGAACATGCGCTCGCAGCGCTCGGCCGCGCCGGCGTAGTCGCCTGCCTCGATGGCCTGGAACACCTCTTTGAACGCGGCCTTGCGCTCCAGCACGATGCGCAGGCGCTCCTCGAACTGGCCGCTGGTGATGGGCTTGAGCAGGTAGTCGTCCAGCGCCCCCTCCAGCGCCGCGGCCACCTGCGGGTGGCGCGCCTCGTCGGTCACCATGATGAAGGCGGTCTGCATCGGCAGGCCCTTGGACTGGCGCAGCTCGTCCAGCAGGTCCTGCCCGCTCAAGTCATGGGCCGCCTGGCGCGAGAAGTGGAACTCGCTGAGGATGATGTCGTAGGGCTGCAGCGCCGCCTTGATCATGCGGCGCGCCTCCTCGGGCCGGCGCGCCGCCTGCACCGCGGGGATGCCCAGGTCGCGCAGCATGCGGCTCAGCACCGAGCGCAGCAGCTCGCTCTCGTCGATGATGAGGGCGCTGAGCCGGCCAAGCTCCAGGCCGCCGGCCCGCGCCGCGGGCGAAAGAAAGGGGTTGGATGCCACGAGTGAAGTCCTTGCAGACGCAAGGATAGGGCCGATTCCACCCCTCAGTTCACGGCTTGATGCTGTAGTTGGCCGGCAGCCAGATGTAGCCCTTGCCATCGGGCCGCAGACGGCCGATGCCGGGGAAGGAGACATGGGTGAAGGCCAGGTACTCGCCATTGCCTGCCGCCTCGGCATAGGTCTTCTGGCGCTGCGGCATGGCGGCGCTGGAATCGCTGTCGAAGCTGATCGTCACCGTGGGGTCGGCGAACTGCACCGCGGCCACATGCATGAGGTCGCCGCCGAAGACCATCTTCTGGCCCTTGCTCTCTGCCACGTACACGGTGTGGCCCGGCGTGTGGCCGTAGGCCGGCCGGGCGCTCACGCCCGGCACCAGCTCGACGGCACCGTCAAAGGGTTTGAGCCGGCCTGCCTCGGCATAGGGCTTGGTGGCCGCCTGGGCACCCTTGAAGCCACCTTGCGCGGCGCCCGGCGCCTGGGCCATCTGCTCGGCGCTGAGCCAGTAGTCGGCCTCACGCTTGTCCATGCGCACCACGGCGTTCGGGAAGGCCGGCTTGCCGTCGAGCATCAGTCCGCTCACATGGTCGCCATGCAGATGGGTGATGTAGACCTCGTCCACCTGCTCGGGCTGGTAGCCCGCGGCCTTCAGATTGGCCAGCAGGCGTCCCGCCGACGGCCCCCAGGCGCCGGCCGTGCCGGTATCCACCAGCACCAGCTTGCCGCCGGTGTTGATCAGGAAGCCGTTGACCGAGGTCTCCAGCGGCAAGCCCAGGTAGGCATGCTGCAGGGCGCGCAAGACCTGACCCGGCTGGTTTTCCTTCAGCAGCTTGTCCACCGGCAGGTCCAGGGTGCCGTCGTTGAGCGCGGTGATCTCGAAGTCTCCCAGCATCATGCGGTAGTAGCCGGGCGCCTGGCTCTTGACCTGGGGCGCGGCCGCCTGTACACCAGCGGTGGCCAGCGCCAGGGCCAGCACGGCAAGACGAGACATGGAGGACATGGTGATCTCCTTGGGGTTGCAAGTGGCGGGCAGGATAGCAATCCTGCCGCATCCTTGTGCAGCCCCAGGTTTTCATGCATTCATTCATGTCGCCCAGGTGTCAGGCCACCCCGGGCAAACCCTTGCGCAATGCTACGTAAAGGTAGGCCCCGTCCCTGCGCTAGGCTGAGCCCACCTACATTCGTCATTCGGTCTGCACTGCCGCGGCATGTAGAACAGCGAGCGAGAAAAAAGAAAAGCGTTTCCTCATGAGCGAACTGATACTCGAGACAACAGGGCTCAGCAAGGACTTCAAGGGTTTCACGGCGGTCGACAACGTGAACCTGCAGGTCCAGCGTGGCCATATCCACGCCCTGATCGGCCCCAACGGCGCCGGCAAGACCACCTGCTTCAACCTGCTCACCAAGTTCCTCGAGCCGACGCGCGGCAAGATCCTCTTCAACGGCATCGACATCACCGGCGAGAAGCCGGCCGAGATCGCGCGCCGCGGCGTGATCCGCTCCTTCCAGATCTCGGCCGTGTTTCCGCACCTCACCGTGCTGGAGAACGTGCGCATCGGCCTGCAGCGCTTCACCGGCACCAGCTTCCACTTCTGGAAGGGCCTCACCGGCCTGAAGCAGCTGGACGCGCGCGTGCTGGCGCTCTTGGAGCTGGTGGACCTGCGCGAGATGGCGCAGCTGAAGGCGGGCGACCTGCCCTATGGCCGCAAGCGCGCGCTGGAGATCGCCACCACCATGGCGATGGAGCCCGAGCTGATGCTGCTGGACGAGCCCACCCAGGGCATGGGCCATGAGGACGTGGAGCGCGTCACCGACCTCATCAAGCGCGTGGCCGAGGGCCGCACCGTGCTGATGGTTGAACACAATATGCGCGTGATCTCGCGCATCGCCAACCGCATCACCGTGCTGGCGCGCGGCGCCGTGCTGGCCGAGGGCGATTACGACACCGTCTCCAAGCACCCCGCGGTGCTGGAGGCCTATATGGGCAGCGAAGCCGCCGAGTTGCAAGGAGCGCATTGAGCATGAGCGAGATCGCGCTGCAAATAGAGAACCTGCACGCCTGGTACGGCGAGAGCCACATCCTGCACGGCATCAGCCTGGCCGTGCCCAAGGGTCAGGTCATGACCCTCTTGGGCCGCAACGGCGCCGGCCGCACCACCACGCTGCGCGCCATCATGGGCCTGACCGGCGCGCGCAAGGGCTCGATCAAGGTGCATGGCGTGGAGAGCATCCACCTGCCCACCCACAAGATCGCCCACCTGGGCATCGGCTACTGCCCGGAAGAGCGCGGCATCTTCGCCTCGCTCAGCACCGAGGAGAACCTGCGCCTGCCGCCGCTGCTGAAGGGCGGCCGCGCCAAGCCCATGAGCGAGCAGCAGATCTACGCCATGTTCCCCAATCTGGCCGAGCGCAAGCACAGCCAGGGCACGCGGCTCTCGGGCGGCGAGCAGCAGATGCTGGCGGTGGCGCGCATCCTGCGCGTGGGCGCCGACATCCTGCTGCTCGACGAGATCTCCGAAGGCCTGGCCCCGGTGATCGTGCAGGCGCTGGCGCGCATGATCCGGGCGCTCAAGGCCGAGGGCTTCACCGTCGTGATGGTGGAGCAGAACTTCCGCTTCGCCGCGCCGCTGGCCGACCATTTCGTCGTCATCGAGCATGGCGAGGTGGTGGAGTCGTTCCCGGCGTCGGAACTGCCCGCCAAGCAAGCCAAGCTCGATGAGTTACTCAGCGTTTGATTGATCAACGATCACATAGAAGGAGACCGAAGATGAAATCCGTCAGCATCAAGTGCATCGCCCTGGCCAGCCTGCTTGCCTGCGGCGGCGCGGCCCAGGCCCAGATCTCGGGGGATGTGGTCAAGATCGGCATCATCACCGACATGTCCAGCGTCTATGCCGACATCGACGGCGCCGGCGGTGTCGAAGCCATCAAGCTGGCGATCGCCGACATGAAGGGCCAGGTGGCCGGCAAGAAGATCGAGCTGCTGTTCGCCGACCACCAGAACAAGGCCGACGTGGCCGCCTCCAAGGCGCGCGAGTGGATCGACACCCAAGGCCTGGACATGCTGCTCGGCGGCACCAACTCGGGCGCCAACCTGGCGATGGCCAAGATCGCAGCCGAGAAGAAGAAGCCCTTCGTGGTGATCGGCGCCGGTTCGGCCCGCCTCACCAACGAGGACTGCTCGCCCTACACCATCCACTATGCCTACGACACCGTGGCCCTGGCCAACGGCACGGGCGCGGCCGTCACCAAGGGCGGCGGCAAGAGCTGGTACTTCCTGACCGCCGACTACGCCTTCGGCTCCTCGCTGCAGAACGACACCCAGGCGGTGGTCACCAAGAGCGGCGGCACCGTCAAGGGCAGCGTCAGGCACCCGCTCAACGCCAGCGACTTCAGCTCCTACCTGCTGCAGGCGCAGAGCTCGGGCGCGCAGATCCTGGGCCTGGCCAATGCCGGTGGCGACACCATCAACACCATCAAGGCGGCCAACGAGTTCGGCATCACCAAGACCATGAAGCTGGCCGGCCTGCTGATGTTCATCAACGACATCCACTCGCTGGGCCTGAAGACCACCGAGGGCATGTACCTGACCGACAGCTGGTACTGGAACCAGAGCCCCGAGGCGCGCGCCTGGAGCCGTCGCTTCTTCGAGAAGATGAAGCGCATGCCTTCGTCGATCCAGGCGGCCGACTACTCGGCCGCCATGCATTACCTGAAGGCCGTCGATGCCGCCAAGAGCGACGACGCCGACAAGGTGCTGGCCAAGATGAAGGACACGCCGATCAACGACATGTACACCAAGGGCACGATCCGCAAGGAAGACGGCCGCGGCATTCACGACATGTTCCTGCTGCAGGTGAAGAGCCAGAAAGAGTCCACCGAACCCTGGGACTACTTCAAGGTCGTGACGCGCATCCCGGGCGACGATGCCTTCACCAAGCTGGCCGACAGCAAGTGCCCGGCCGTGAAGAAGTGATGATGAAAAGAAAAGCTTGAGCAGGCTGAACCGAGATGACTGATTTCTTTGGCATACCGCTGCCCGCCCTCCTGGGGCAGCTGCTGCTGGGCCTGGTGAATGGCTCGTTCTACGCGATGCTGTCGCTGGGCCTGGCGGTCATCTTCGGCATGCTCAACATCATCAACTTCGCCCACGGCGCGCTCTACATGATGGGCGCCTTCCTGGCCTGGATGGGCCTGGAATACCTGGGGCTGAACTACTGGGCCATGCTGCTGCTGGCGCCGCTGGTGGTGGGCGCGCTGGGCATCGTGATCGAGCGCGCGCTGCTGCAATGGCTCTACAAGCTGGACCATATCTATGGCCTCTTGCTGACCTTCGGCATCACCCTCGTCACCGAGGGCATCTTCCGCAGCTTCTACGGCGTCTCGGGCCAGCAGTACGCGGTGCCCGAGGCCCTGCAGGGCGCCACCAACCTGGGCTTCATGATCCTGCCCAATTACCGCGCCTGGGTGGTGGTGGCCTCCATCACCGTCTGCATCGCGGTCTGGGCCCTGATCGAGAAGACCTCGCTGGGCGCCACGCTGCGCGCCGGCACCGAGAACGCCAAGCTGGTGCAGGCCTTCGGCATCAACGTGCCGCGCATGATCACCCTCACCTACGCCGGCGGCGTGGCGCTGGCCGCCTTTGCCGGCGTGCTGGCCGCGCCCATCCTGCAGGTCTCGGCGCTGATGGGCAGCAACCTCATCATCGTGGTGTTCGCGGTGGTGGTGATCGGCGGCATGGGCTCCATCCTCGGCTCCATCCTCACCGGCCTGGGCCTGGGCGTGATCGAGGGCCTGACCAAGGTGTTCTATCCCGAGGCCTCGAACACGGTGGTGTTCGTGGTGATGGCCATCGTCTTGCTGGTCCGCCCGGCGGGTCTGTTCGGAAAAGAGAAATGAACGGAAGAAACCCCCTGCCCGGCTACGCCGCCCTGTTCATCGCCATCGCGGCGCTGCCGCTGCTGGGCGTGTACCCCATCTTCGTCATGAAGGTGCTGTGCTACGCCCTGTTCGCCTGCGCCTTCAACCTGCTGATCGGCTACACCGGCCTGCTGAGCTTCGGCCATGCCGCCTTCCTGGGCACGGCCGCCTATGTGGCCGGCCATGCGCTCAAGGTCTGGGGCCTGCCCGCGCCGCTGGGCGTGCTGCTGGGCGCGGCCTGCGCCGGCGCCATGGGCCTGCTGTTCGGCCTGCTGGCGATCAAGCGCGCCGGCATCTACTTCTCGATGATCACGCTGGCGCTGAGCCAGATGCTGTTCTTCGTGTTCCTGCAAGCCTCCTTCACCGGCGGCGAGGACGGCCTGCAATCGGTGCCGCGCGGCAGCCTGCTGGGCCTGGACCTGACGCAAGACCTGACCCTGTTCTATGTGGTGCTGGGGATCTTCATCGCCGCCTTCTGGCTGATCTACCGCACCGTGCACTCGCCCTTCGGCCAGGTGCTGACCTCGATCCGCGAGAACGAGCCGCGCGCCATCTCGCTGGGCTACGACGTCGATCGCTTCAAGCTGGTGGCCTTCGTGCTCTCGGCCACCCTGGCCGGCCTGGCCGGCGCCACCAAGACCCTGGTGCTGGGCTTTGCCACCCTCACCGACGCGATCTGGACCACCTCGGGCCTGGTGATCCTGATGACCCTGGTGGGCGGCATGGGCACCATGATCGGCCCGATGGTGGGCGCGCTGATCATCATCGCGCTGGAAAACAAGATCGGCGACCTGGGCCAGGCGCTGGCCAACCTCACCGGCATCGCCTGGTTCAACGGCCTGGGCGAATCGGTGAGCCTGGTGACCGGCCTGATCTTCATCGTCTGCGTGCTGGCCTTCCGCCGCGGCGTGGTGGGCGAGGCCTGGGCGCTGTGGGAGAAGCTGCGCGCACCGCGCGCCTCCTAGCCCCGGCCGCATGGGCGGCGGGCCACACCGGCCCGCATGCCAGAATCCCGCCCATGAGTCCTCCCCGCGGCCCGGCCCAGATCGCCGACCTGCCCAAGTTCGATGCCCTGATCGACGCCCGCTCGCCCGCCGAGTACGCGCTCGACCACATTCCCGGCGCCATCAACTGCCCCGTGCTCGACGATGCCGAGCGCATCGTCGTCGGCACGCTCTACAAGCAGCAGGGCGCCTTCGAGGCGCGGCGCGTGGGCGGCGCGATGGTGGCGGCCAATCTGGCGCGCCACCTGCAGACCGCGTTCAAGGACAAGCCGCACGACTGGAAGCCGCTGATCTATTGCTGGCGTGGCGGCATGCGCAGTGGCTCCATGGTGCAGTGGCTGCGCCTGGTGGGCTGGGACGCCCAGCAGCTGGCGGGCGGCTACAAGCGCTACCGCGCCCATGTGATCGAGTCGCTAGCCCGCCTGGCGCCGCAGCTGCCGCTGCAGGTGCTGTGCGGCGCCACCGGCAGCGCCAAGACGCGCGTGCTGCAGGCGCTGCAGCGCCAGGGCGCCCAGGTGCTGGACCTGGAGGGCCTGGCCTGCCACAAGGGCTCGATGCTGGGGGCCCTGCCCGGCCAGCCGCAGCCCTCGCAGAAAGCCTTCGAGACCACGCTGGCCGATGCCATCGAGGGCTTCGACCTCGGCCGCCCGGTGTTCGTGGAGGCCGAGAGCCGCAAGATCGGCAAGCTGAGCCTGCCCACCGCCCTGCTGGAGCGCCTGCGCGAAAGCCCCTGCATCGAGATTGCCGCCAGCGACGCCGCGCGCCAGGCCTTTCTGCTGCGCGACTACGCCTACCTGGGCGAGGACCGCGAGGCCCTGGCCGCCATCCTCGACCGCCTGCGCGCCACCCATGGCCATGAGGTGGTGAACCGCTGGCAGGTCTGGGCGCGCGCCGGCGAACTGGCGCCGCTGTTCGCCGAGCTCACCCAGCTGCACTACGACCCGCATTACGCGCGCTCGCAGGCCAGCAATTTCAAGCACTGGGGCGAACGGCGTCAACTCGCCGCCGAGGCTTTGGACGAGCCCGCCATCGAGGCCTTGGCGGCCAGCTTGCTCGGCTGACGCGCGAAGACAAGCACATTGCCCGCCATCACCAGCGCCAGCCCCAGCAGCGCCGGCGCGCTCCATTCATAGCCCTCGGCCCAGGCCGAGACGTTCAGCGCCACCACCGGGAACAGCACGGTGGCATAGGCGGCGCGCTCCGGGCCCAGGCGGCCCACCAGGGTCAGGTAGGCGGTGAAGCCGATCACCGAGCCCGGGATGGCCAGGTAGAGCAGCGCGGCGCTGTAGCGCCAGCCCGGCTCGTAGCTGAAGGGCACGCCGGCCAGCAGGCAGTAGCTCAGCAGCACCAGCGTGCCCACCAGCATGCCCCAGGCATTCGTCTGCGCCGGCGCCAGGCCACGGCCCTGCAGCGCGGCCGAGAGCAGGTTGCCGGTGGAAAAGCACAGCGTGCCGGCCAGCGCCCAGGCCAGGCCCTGCAGGCTCGCACTGCTGGCACGGCCGATCTCGGGCCAGAACAGCGCCAGCAAGCCCGCCAGGCCCAGCAGGCCACCGGCCAGCACGCGCGGCGCCAGCACACGGCCATGGATGAGGCGCGCCAGCAGGGCATTCCAGAGCGTGGCGCTGGAGAACACCACCGCCACCAGGCCGCTCGCCAGGGTCTGGCTGGCCTGCAGAAAGCACACGAAGTTGCAGCAGAACAGGCACAGGCCCTGGCCCAGCACCCACAGCGCGGCCTTGCCGCGCGGCGGCTGCAGGCGCCGCTGCCAGGCCAGCCAGGCAAACAGGATCAGCGCGGCCAGGCCGAAGCGGTAGGCGATCGAGAGCGGGATCGCCACCACGCCGAGCTGCCACTTCAGCGCGATCCAGGTGGTGCCCCAGATCAGCACCACCAGGGGGTAGAGAAAAATTGCATTCATGGCCGCCAGCATGGCAGGCAAGGCGCCGGAAACTTGCACGATCCTGCGCTTTGCAGCCTGCCGCGCCGGCACGGCGCGCCGGCCTTGGTTAGCATGGCGGCACCATGCCAGCTCGCCCGCTATTGCCCGAACGCGTCGACCAGGTGCTGAGCCGCTCGCGCGCCCGTGCCGAGCGCCGCAGCGCGCTGGGCGACGGCCTCGAGCTGGTGCAATGGGCCAATGCACATGACCGCACCGCCTATCTGCAGCCCGGCCATCACACGCTCTCGGTCTATCTGGAAGGTGGCTGGCAGACCGAGCTGCTGGGCCAGCCCGGCGCCCATGGCTCGCCCGGCTGCCACTGCCTGCTGCCGGCCGAGCATGAGTCGCAATGGCTGATCGGCAGCCCGCAGCGCTTCGTGCATCTGTACTGGAGCGGCAGCGCCTGGGCCGACCGCGTGGTGCAGCTGCTCGACGCCGAGCCGCGCGGCATGAGCTTGCAGACGCGCATCTTTGCCCAGGATGCCGCGCTGGCCGGCTGGGCCCGCGCGGTGACGGCGCTGGACTGGGCCGACCCGCTGCAGCGCCTGCGCGCGCAGGAGCTCAGCCATGCCGCGCTGGACCGCCTGCTGTTGCAGGCCGCCACCCCGGCACAGCGCGGCGCAGCGCTGCGGCCCCGGGGCGGCCTCGCCAGCGCCACGCGGCGCCAGCTGCTGGCCTATGTGGAAGCGCATCTGGCCGGCCCCAGCGAGGCGCTGAGCCTGGCCCGCCTGGCCGGGCTGGCGCATCTCTCCGAATTCCATTTCGCGCGCATGTTCCGTGTCGCCATGGGCTGCTCGGTGCAGCAATGGATCGCGCAGCGCCGCCTGCGGCGCGCGCAGGAACTGCTGCGCCATGGTCGCCTGGGGCTGGCCGAGATCGCGCTGCAATGCGGCTATGCCAGCCCCAGCCACCTGAGCCACAGCCTGAAACGCGCGCTCGGCATCACGCCCAGCCAGTACCGCAGGCAAGTTCAGGCGTAGCATCGGCGCGTCCGCGTCAGCCACCTACCGCCGCCGCCATGCCTCATACGCTCGCACCCAGCACAGGCTGGAAGGAACAGATCGCCGCCGACGAGGCCCAGCGCTTCGACGCCTATGTGGAGATCTTCCGCGCCATCCAGGCGCGCAAGTCGCGCAAATATGGCGCCGGCCGCACCCTGCACCGCAAGCAGCTAACGGCCGCCCGCGGCCTGCTGGAGGTGCTGGGCGATCTGCCCGAGTTCGCGCGCCATGGCCTGTTCGCTGCACCGGGGCGTTATGAGACCTGGCTGCGCCTGTCCAACGGCGGCCTCGACCACGCGCCCGACAAGACCCCCGACATCCGCGGCCTCGCCATCAAGGTGCTGGGCGTGCAGGGCGAGGCGGCGCTGGGCAACGGGCCGGCCAAGAGCCAGGACTTCCTGCTCATCAACCAGGAGAAGTTCGCCTTCCCCAGGAGCGACGAATTCGTGGCCTTCGTGCAGGCGGCCGCCGATGGCGGCGGCGCGCTGCTCAAGCACCTCTTCAAGCGCTACGGCCCGCTGGGCGGCGTGGCGCGGCTGGCCAGCATGCTCAAGACCGTGAGCCGGCCCTTCGGCGGCTTTGCCACCGAGCCCCTGCACAGCGTGCTGCCGATCGCCTGCGGCCCCTATGCGGTGCGCGTGCGCCTGGTGCCGGCCGCATCCAATGGCGGCGCCACGCCGGGCGCCAAGGCGAAGAAAAAGACGGCAGACTTCTGGGGCGCCGACTTCGCCGCCCGCCTGGCCAGCCAGGAGCTGGCCTGGGAGCTGCAGCTGCAGCCCTTCGTGAACGAGAGCCACACTCCGATCGAGGACGCCACGGTGAACTGGGACACGCCCTACACCACCGTGGCGCGCCTGCTGCTGCCGCAGCAGGACAGCGGCTCCGCGGCCGGCCAGGCTCTGGCACAGCAGGCCGAGGCGGGCGTGTTCGACCCCTGGCAGGCCCTTGCCGCGCACCGCCCGCTGGGCGAGGTGCAGCGCGCGCGCAAGGTGGTGTACTTCGCCAGCCAGCAGGGCCGCGGCGCGGCATAGACCAACAGTCTGCCGCCCCCCATGCGCCGCTCATCCAGCTTTGTTCTCTTGGCCGCCCTGCTGCTCGCGCTGGCCGGCACCGCCCGGGCCGCGGATGGCGACATCCTCGCGCGCACGACCATGGCCGTGCCCGCGGACGCGCCCTACGTGGCCGAGCAGATCGTCTACGAGTCGGACGGGCTGCGCATCGCCGGCTTTCTGTCCTATCCCAAGTCCGCGCCCGCCGGGCCGGCCCGGCTGCCCTGCGTGATCTGGAACCGTGGCGGCAACCGCGAATTCGGCGCCATCACGCCCGCCTTCTTCCTCGCGCGGGCCGCGCGCCTGGCGAGCTGGGGCTATGTGCTGTTCGCCTCCAACTACCGGGGCGCGCCGGGCTCGGAGGGCCGCGAGGAGTTCGGCGGCGCCGATGTCAACGATGTGCTGAACGGGCTGCGCGTGTTCGACCAGCTGCCCTTTGCCGACCCGGCGCGCATCGGCATGTGGGGGCACTCGCGCGGCGGCATGATGACCTATCTGGCGCTCACCCGCAGCGACCGCATCCGCGCCGCCATCGTCGGCGCCGGGCCGACCGACCTGGCCCGCTGGATCCGCGAGCGGCCCGAGATGGAGAGCGAGGTCGCGGCCGAGCTGGTGCCGCAATGGGCCACGCAGCGCAGCCAGGCCATCGCCGAGCGCTCGGCGCTGCGCTTCATCGAGCGCCTGCCGAAGAACGTGCCCATGCTGCTGATGCACGGCAGCGCCGACAAGCGCGTCAACCCGCGCGACTCGATGGACATGGCCCAGGCCCTGTTCGCCAGCCAGCGGCCGTTCCGGCTCTTGATCGTCGAGGGTGCCGACCACACCTTCAGCGAACGCCCCGACGACTACAACCTCGCCGCGCGCGACTGGCTGGACCGCTATGTACGCGACCGCGCCCCGCTGCCCGACCTGACGCCGCATGGGCGCTGACGACCGTCGGCGCCCATGCGCCTCCAGCTCACCCCATCGCCATAACGCCTCGGGAACGCGCATACCCTGAGGCGGCCATCGGCGTCAGCAGCGAAACTGCGCCCTGCGACCTAGTTAGCGCGTATGAAGAAATTTGTTCAGGCAATCGCTGCAATCCGGGAGCTCTGCGAGCTTATTGCTGTACTCCTATTTCTCCTCTATTGGCCCGCCGCAAACTTGTACTGGGTTGTGTGCGGCGCACTTGGCTCAATAGGAATGGCAATCGGGATCAACAGCACATTAGGAGGTGCGCTTGGCGTCATCAGCCTACTCATGGCTTTTGTTGTTCCAATATGGGCTTTAGCAGTAATCGCAATCTTCTACGTTGCTGCGGCAGTTGCCATTATTTCGTTTCGCTTGGTCCCGTTCCTACTTCTTTTGATTGCGTTTTTGGAGTGGGAGCGCTACATCCCGAACGGTCACGTCGGATTAGGCGACGTAGTCAAGATGCATAGCTGGGAATTCTCAAACTGGCTATACCCAAGCATGTACTCTGTCTTGGCCATACTGGGTGGAGTTCTGTTCTTTCTGTCTCAAAGGCGCAAGCCTGACAGCCAAGCGCGCTAACCCCTCAGTCCACCTCGCGTCCACGCTCCCACGCCCTCCCTCACAGCCGGTCAACGCCCCATGAAACTACTGCCCGCCATCTTGATCGCCCTCGTGCTAGCCCAGGCACATGCCGCGCAAGCCGAGCCATCGGCCATAGCGTCGTTGGCTGGCCAATGGGCGGTCGATATCTCGCGCCTGCCCATCCCCGCCGAAGTGCGCCCGCGAAGTGTCACGGTCACGTTTGCGGAAGCAGCAGGCGGACGCCTGGCGACCAGGGTCGAGGTGGTGGATGCTGCCGGCGCCATCAGCTACGCCGAGAGCGTTGCCGAACTCAATGGCAGCCCCGTGGCCGTCAAGGGCAACCTCGAAGCCGACACGGCTGCCGCAGCGATGCCAGCGCCTGGCGTGCTGATCATGCAGCTGGCCAGAAGCGGGGTGCCGGGGTCGACGCGCGTCTACACGGTGGCCGCCGATCGAAAGTCCATGATCGAGACCGCGGCCAACTTTGGCGACGACGGCCGGCCCTTCATGCGCACCAACTACTTCAGCCGCTTGCGCTAGCTGTCGATTTGTCTGGCACTGCTTCGTCGTCGCCTTATCGGGATCCACCCACATCAGGAGAAAAGGCCATGCGATTCATCATCACGGCACAGGCAAGTGCGGACACAAAGGCGGCCGAGCAGCCCGCGGGCTTCGACGCGGAACTCTTCAAGGCCTATATGCGCTTCAACGAGGAGATGCACAGTGCCGGCGTTCTGGTCGCCTCCGAGGGCCTCAACCCCGCGGCGCCGGGCGCCCGCATCGCGGTAGCCGATGGCAAGCGCTATGTGGTGGATGGGCCCTTCGCGGAGTCGAAGGAGCTGGTCGGCGGCTTCTACCTCATCGAGGTGGGCTCGCTGGACGAGGCGATTCAATGGGCGCTGCGCGCGCCGTCCGGTTTCGGCTCGGACGATATCCTGGAGGTTCGCCAGCTCACCGGCGCGGCAGACCTGCCGCCCGAGATCCTCAAGCTCATCGACGCGGCGGCGCCGACGTGGAGCGCCGCGGTCTGGCGTTCAAGGCCATAACGAACGAAGACAGAAAGAAAGGCATCCAGCCCATGATCACCTGCCATCTCCGCTACGTCCTCGATCCGAGCAAGATCAAGGAGTTCGAGCATTACGGCAAGCTCTGGATTCCGCTCGTGCGCAAGTTTGGCGGCATCCACCACGGCTATCTGCTGCCCTCGGAGGGCGCCAGCAATATCGCGCTGGCCTCGTTCTCTTTCCCCTCGCTCGCCGCCTACGAGGACTACCGCAACAAGTCCTTCGGCGACCCCGAATGCCAGGCCGCCTTCAGGTATGCGGAGCAAACGCATTGCTTCCTCAGCTACGAGCGCAGCTTCTTCCGGCCGGTGTTCGAGTAGCTGAAAAGAACGGCGGCCTCGCGCCGTCAGCGCCGCCCCCGCACCGTCGCCGAGGCCCGCCCGTAGCCGCGCACATGCCAGGCCGGGCGTTCGGTGGCGGCGTGGGGCATGGCGGCGTCGCCCTGGACGTCCAGCTCGCTGAGGCACTGCAGGGTGAAGTCGATGAAGGCGCGCAGGCGCGGGCTGCGCCTGGCGTTGCCCTTGAAGAGAAGGTTGACCGGCGGGCCGCCCTGCACCTCCCAGTCCAGCAGCACCGGCACCAGTCGGCCGGACAGCAGATGCTGGCGCGTCGTCAGCTCGGTGAAGCGGCCCACGCCATGGCCGCCCAGCACCAGATCGAGCGCGGCCTCGCGGGCGTTGCTGGACAGCCAACCGCGCGCCTGCACCTGCACGTTCTGGCTTTCGCGCTTGAACTCCCACAGGTCGAGCAGGATGCCCGCCGGGTTGCGCATCAGCAGGCAGGTATAGGCGGTGAGGTCGGACGGATGCTGCGGCACGCCGTGCACGGCCCAGTGTTCGGGCGCGGCCATGATCAGGCTGCGCGAGCCTCCCAGCCTGCGGTGCACGTAGTCGGGCGGCACCTCGGGCCAGCCGTGCAGCAGCATCACGTCGGCGCTGAGGGCGTCGACATCGCCGATCCGGTTGACGGCACGGAAGTCGATCTCGATGTCGGGGTAGAGCGCATGGAAGCGCGGCAGCGCCGGCAGCAGCACATGGTGCGCGAGCTGCGGGTGCGCGGCCACGGCAAGGTGGCCGCTGGGGCGCTCGCCCACACCCTTCATGCGGTGTTCGGCCTGCGCAAGCTCCTCCACTTCGGCCAGCAGCACACGGCAGCGGTCGAGGTACTCGTTGCCGCTGGGGGTCAGACGCACGCCGCGCGCGCCGCGCTCCAGCAGCACGAGGCCGAGGCTGCGCTCGAGCGCGCCGACCAGCTTCTGCACCGCCGGCACGCTGATCTCGAGGCGCTGCGCCGCGCGCGCGAAGCTGCCCTCCTCCACCGCGGCGACGAAATATTCCAGAGCCTTGAGCTTGTCCATCACGCCGCCCTTCCTCATTCGCCTTTGTCAGGCTGGCAAGCCACAACCAAAGGTTAACGCCAGCGAAAGCCAATGTCAGCTTACGCGCCGCGGCCCGCCTGCCTACAGTAAAAGCACTGCCACCAGCCGGGAGCCTCCCCATGAACAAGCGCCGTTTCGTGCTGACACTGCTATCCGCGGCCGCCCTGGGCCTGCCGACGCAGCGGCCCGCGCAGGCCGAGGCCGCGCCGTCATCGAGCCCGCCGCTGAAGATCGTGGTGGCCACGCCGGCCGGCGGCGCCTCGGACACCGCGGCGCGGCTGGTCGCGCAATCGCTGTCCAGGGCGCTCGGGCGCCAGGTGCTGGTGGAGAACAAGCCGGGTGGCAACGGCGTGCCGGCGGTGCAGGCCGTGCTGACGGCGGCACCCGACGGCCAGACGCTGTTGTGGGCCCAGGGCTCGATGGCGGGCATGCCCCTGCTGGTGAAGGCGTCGCCGGTGAAGGCGCTGGCCGAGTTCGTGCCGGTGGCGCCGGTGGTGAACGTGGTCTATGGGGTCTTCGTTAACCCCAAGGTGCCGGCCACCACGGTAGCGGAACTCAGCGCGCACCTGAGGGCCAACCCCGACCGGTTGAGCTATGGCACCGGCGTGCTGAGCGAATACCTGGTGACCCTGCACTATCTGCGCGCCGCGGGGCTGAAGGCCTTGCGCGTGCCCTACAAGGGCGGCGCGCAGCTGATGCCCGACCTGATCAGCGGCGAGCTGCAGTTCAATATCGGCCCCTTGGCGCCGGCCCTGCCGCATGTGAAGAGCGGCAGGCTGCGGCTGCTGGCCACGCTGCCCGATCGCAGCGAGGTGGTGCCGGGCGTGCCCTCGCTGGCCGAGGCCGGCATCGCCACCGACGCGCTGCCGGCCTGGAACGGCCTGGTTGCCCCGCCGGGCACGCCGCCGGAACTGGCGTCGCGCCTCGCGCAGCAGCTCAACCAGGTGCTGGCCGAGCCGGCGCTACGCAGTGCGCTGGAGGCACAGGGCTTCCGCGTGAGCGGCGGCACGCAGCAGCAGATGGCCGCCGCCATCGAGTCCGCTGCGGCGCTATGGCGGCAATTCGTGCACGACTACGAGATCCCGCAGGAGTGAGCCAGCATGCCGAGCACCGCCACCGTTAGCGCCAGGGCCAGCCGCCAGCCCGCCCCCCGGCAGCGCCTGGTCCGGCAGATCACCGCCTGCTGGCGCACCCAGGCCCTGCACACGGCGGTGCTGCTGGACCTGCCGGACCAATTGGCCGAGGGCCACAGCGACTTGGCGGCGCTGGCCCTGGCATGCCAATGCTCCGCCGATGGATTGCAGCGCCTGTTACGCGCGCTGTGCGCGCTGCAGGTCTGCCGCGAACGCCGCGACGGCCGCTTCGAGCTGACCCCGGCCGGCGCCGCCCTGCGCCGCGCGCCCCCCGACGGCGCACCCAGCCTACGTGCGATGGCACTGTGGTGGGGTGGCCCACTGTGGCCGATGTGGGGCGAACTGAGCTACAGCGTGCGCAGCGGCCACAGCGCACGCTCGCGCCAGACCGGCGTGGCGAACTACGCTTTCCTGGACGGCAGGCCCGACGCGGCGGCGCTGTTCCACGCGGCCATGCAGGCGCAGACGGCGCTGATCGCCGCAGACCTGGCGCAGCGCGACGGCTGGCGCGAGGCGCGCGCGCTGGTGGACGTGGGCGGCGGCAACGGCAGCCTGGGCGTGGCCATGGCCCTGGCGCACCCGCAGTTGCAACTCACGGTGCTGGACCGGCCCGACGCCGAAGCGAGCGCGTGCGCCTTGTTCGATGCGCAGGCGCTGGGCGGGCGAGCCCGCTTCATCGCGGGCGATTTCTTCGCTGCCGTGCCCGCGGGAGCCGACCGCTATCTGCTCAAAAGCATCCTGCACAACTGGGACGATGCAGCCTGCCGGCGCCTGCTCGCCCGTTGTGCCGAGGCCGCGCCCGCGGGCGCGCGGCTGCTGCTGGTGGAGCGCGTACGTGCCGGCCGGCTGCGCGCCAGCCATCGCGACGAGGCGCTGGCCCGCACCGATCTGAATATGCTGGCCGGGCTGGGCGGGCGCGAGCGCTCGCTGACCGAGTTTCGTGCGCTGCTGGAGCCGGCCGGCTTCGAACTCGTCGACGTGACGCCGACCCGGCACGAGTTCTCCGTCATCGAGAGCCGGCGCGCCGGCACACCGTCATAGCACGCCCCGCTCAGAGCCGGGCGTATTGCCCCGTCACGCCGTCCATCACCTGCAGGATGCGCTCGCTGGCCGTGAACACCTCGCCCTGCGCGCGCGCGTCGGCCTGGGCCGGGCGCAGGCCGCGCAGCGCGGCGCTGAAGAAGGCGTACTGCTGCTCCACCAGTTCCAGGCCCTGCCGGATGCCAGCGTTGTTGTCGGTGGCCGCCTTGAGCTGGGCATGCGCGGCCTGGAATTCCTGCTGGGCCTGGGCCAGCACCCTGACCTGCGCATCGGCATGGGCAACGCCCCAGCTGGCGGCGAGATAGCTGGCCGCCATGCGCTGGCTGAGCATGCGCTGGCGCCCCGCCAGGTTGACCAGGCGGCCGACCGTCTGCTTGCCCGAGAGCTGCTCCAGCTGTTCGGTGCCCTGATGGGCCAGGGCCAGCACCTTGTCGCCGGCGGCCAGCAGCGCGTCCGCGGCGGCCTTGCGGGGGGCCTGACCGACCAAGGTGAGCTTGTAGGCGCTCCAGCCCGCGTCCAGTTCGGCATAGACGGCGCGCGGGCCGCTGGCGCTGGCAAAGGCGCGCAGCTCGACCAGCGCGCGGTCGAACTGCGCCATCGACTCGGCCAGCACCTTTTCGGCCTGCTCGGTCCGAACCCCCTGGCCCAGGGCCAGCCAGGCGCTGGCGCAGCGCTGGCTCAGCATGCGCTGGCGGCCGGCCTTGTTGATGGCGTCGTTCAGATCCTTGACCTGGGCCAGGGCCGGCTTTGTGCCCACCAGCGCGGGCAGCAGGACGACAGTTAGGAGGGAACGGCGGGCAATGGGCATGGGATCTCCCCGGTGTTTGCGCAACAGGCCTTGCAAATCGCAAGCAAGCCAATTTCGCAATATCGGTGATCCGGGCGGCGCTGACCTTGATGTGGTTTGGGTTCGCGCAATCCGCGCCTCAGCCCGCCAGGGCCACGTAGACCTCCTGCACATCGTCGTTGGCGTCGATGGCGGCGAGAAAGGCTTCCACTTCTTCCAGCTCGGCCGCGCCCAGCGTCACCGGGTTCTTGGGCCGGTAGCCCAGCTTGGCCGAGTTAACGTTGAAGCCCTGCGCCGGCAGCGCGCGGCAGACCAGGTCGAGGTCGGCCGCATCGGTATAGAACTGCGCACCGCCGGCCGCTTCGCCGCTGTCCTCATCCGCCTCCAGCAGCTCGAAGTCCTGCGCGCCCGCCTCGATGGCGGCCAGCTCGGCATCGGCATCGGGCCGGGTGGGGCTGGCCTCGATGATGCCCACATGGTCGAAATCCCAGCTCACCGAGCCGCTCACGCCCAGCTGGCCCTTGCGGAACAGCACGCGCATCTCGGGCGCGGTGCGGTTCACGTTGTCGGTCAGGCATTCGACGATCACCGCCACGCGGTGCGGCGCAAAGCCCTCGTAGGTGACGCGCTCGAAGTTCACCGCGTCGCCCAGCAGGCCGGCGCCCTTCTTGATGGCGCGCTCCAGGGTCTCGCGCGGCATCGAGGCCTTCTTGGCCTGTTCCACCACCATACGCAGCCGCGCATTCATGTCGGGGTCGGCGCCATTGCGCGCCGCCAGCATGATTTCCTTGGACAGCTTGGTGAACATGCGGCCCTTGGCATTGGCCGCGATGTCTTTATGTTTGGCCTTCCACTGTGCGCCCATGTTTTTTGCTCAATTCCGGTTTCTTGATGGCGCAGGGTTATACACCCTGGGGCGGCCTCAAGCCTTGAGCATGGGCCAAATGCTCGCCAACAGCAGCACGGCCATGGTGGTGTTGAAGGCGCGGCGTTTGGCCGGCTCGGCCAGTTGGCGGCTCAGCCGGGCGCCGGCATAGGTCCAGACGGCGATGCATGGGAAGTTCACCAGCGCGCACACCAGCGCCAGCAGACAGGCCGCCAGCGCCCCCTCGCCGGGCGCCAGGAAACCCGCCACCGCCCCGATGGCCATCATCCAGGCCTTGGGGTTGACCCACTGGAAGCCGGCCGCGGCCCAGAAGCCCATGCGCGGCCCGGCGGCCACTGCCGCTGCATCCGCGTCCACGCCGGCACGCGGCGCCTCGGCACGCCAGAGGCGCCAGGCCAGCCAGACCAGATAGGCGATGCCCACGGCCTTCATCGCCAGGCCCACCCGGGGCCATTGCAGCAGCAGCGCACCCAGGCCCAGTCCGGTGGCGGCCAGCAGCACCATGAAGCCGATGCTGATGCCCAGCATATGCGGCGTGCTGGCCTTGAAGCCATGGTTCACGCCGGAGGCCAGCAACATCATGTTGTTGGGGCCGGGCGTGATGGAGGTGACGGTGGCAAACGCGGCCACGGCGAGCAGGGTGGGCAGATCCATCATGGTGACAAAAAGCAGGCTGGCGGGAATGTCTGCAGTCTGATGCCTCAAACAGTACAGTACCAATACAGTTGGACGCACAGCGCCCTGTGCTGTGACGGTGGCGCCGGCAACACAGCCGGCCGGCCCCGCACCGCGGTGACAATGGCGGCATGAGTTCCGCCGCGCCTGTTGCACCCACTCGCCTACAGCTCTACCTCAACCTGATCCGCTGGGATCGCCCGGCCGGCACCTGGCTGCTGCTGTGGCCCACGCTGGCGGCGCTGTGGATCGCCGCGGACGGCTGGCCCGGCTGGCATCTGCTGCTGGTGTTCTCGCTGGGCACCCTGCTGATGCGCTCGGCCGGCTGCTGCATCAACGACGTGGCCGACCGCGAGTTCGACAAGCATGTCAAGCGCACCGCGCAGCGCCCCGTCACCAGCGGGGCGGTGTCGGTGAAGGAGGCGCTGCTGCTGGGGGCAGGTCTTGCGCTGGCGGCCTTCGGCCTGGTGCTGACGACCAATGCGCCCACCATCCTGCTCTCCTTCGCGGCGCTGGCGGTGGCCTGCCTCTACCCCTATGCCAAGCGCGTGCTGAGCATGCCGCAGGCCGTCCTGGGCGTGGCCTTCAGCTTCGGCATCCCGATGGCCTTCTCGGCCTCGCTGGGCGGCACCGAGTGGAGCCTGGCGGCGATCGGCGCGGCCGTGCCCAAGAGCGCCTGGGCCCTGCTGCTGGGCAATCTGTTCTGGGTGCTGGCCTACGACACCGAGTACGCGATGGTGGATCGCGACGACGACATCAAGATCGGCATCAAGACCTCGGCCCTGACCCTGGGCCGCTGGGACGTGGCCGCGGTGATGGGCTTCTACGCCATCTACCTGCTGAGCTGGGCTTTCCTCGGCCTGCGCCTGGGCCTGGGCCGGGTGTTCCTGCTGGGCATCGCGGTCGCGGCGGCCCAGGTGCTGTGGCATTACCAGCTCATCAAGGGCCGCAGCCGCGAGGGCTGCTTCAAGGCCTTCCGCGAGAACCACTGGCTGGGGCTGGCGGTGTTTGCGGGCACGGTGGCGGACCTGGCGTTGCGCTGAGCTCGCGATGCAGCCAGGCGCGCGCCAGTGACCAGTCGCGCTTGACGGTGGCCAGCGAGAGCGCCAGCACCTCGGCGATCTCCTCGTTCTCCAGCCCGCCGAAGAAGCGCAGCTCCACCACCTTGGCGGCGCGCGGGTCGAAGGCCTCCAGCGCCAACAGGGCCTCGTGCACCGCCACCACGTCGCGGTCGGCCGGCAGCGCCAGCTGCTCCATGCCGGAGAGCGTGAGCGCCACCAGCTCGGCATCGCGCTTCTCGGCGCGCCGCGCCAGCTCGTGGTTGACGAGGATGCGCCGCATCATCATCGAGGCCACGGCGAGGAAGTGGCTGCGGTTGCGCCACTGGGTGCGCACCTGCTCGGCCATGCGGAACCAGGCCTCGTGCGAGAGCGCGGTGGCCGAGAGCGTATGGCCGGCATCCTCGCGCCGCAGATGGCCGCGCGCTAGGCGGCGCAGCTCGCCGTAAAGGGCCGCGAACAGCTGGTTGCCCAGCTCGGGGCGCGGCTCCGGCGTCAGCGCCTGCTGCTGGCTGAGCCAGAGCGTCAACTCGTTCAGGTCCGGTGTGGGGCTGCCCTGGTTCACTTTTGGCTTGCTCAGATTTTTTCAGGGGTGATGAGCTTTTTGCGTGTGCGGCGCGGCGTAAGCGTACAGGTCCGATTTTCTTTTTGTTCCCTCGCTTCAGGAGCCCGCCATGTCCAAGACGCAACGCCCTTACGCAAAGCAACATCATCATCATCAACTCGCGGCACGCATCGCCATGCTACTCGGGGCCGCGGCCCTGAGCGCCTGCGGCGGCGGCGACCCCGAAGCGCCCGCCACGCCGGCTCCGGCTCCGGCTCCGGCTCCGGCGCCCGCGCCCGCGCCCGCGCCTGCACCTGCCCCAACGCCTGCACCGGCGCCCAGCCCCGCCCCGGCCTCCGCCTGCGGCACGATGAAGGAATTGGCCATGACCGCGCTTGCGCCATTCGATGGCAGCTACGCGGTCAAGGTGTTCGACAGCAACGCGGCCGAATTGGGCGCGGGCACGCTGGCACTGAGCGGCAGCACGCTGCAGTTCAACCCCGCCGCCGGCCTCAGCGGCTCGGTGGCCGCATCCGCGACCGTCAGCGCGGTGTGCGAGAACACCGATGCCAGCGGCAAGGCCATCGGCGTGGTGGCGGTGATCGACGCGCAGCGGCATATCGATTTCTTCGCGCCCGCCTTCAGTGGTTTGACCGTCTCGGGCAGCGATCTGGGCAGCGCCAGCAACAGCGGCCGCTATCAGCAAGCCACCCTGCCAAAGAACACACCCGCGCCGACCCCGACCCCGACCCCGACGCCGACGCCGACGCCGACTGCTGTCGGCTGGAGTTCGGTCTCGGCCAGCGGCGCCGGCATGACCGGCGCGCGCCTGATCGAGCCGAACGCGCTGCCCGATCTTGGCTACCAGAACAGCAGCTCGGGCCTGACGGCCAAGATCAGCTGGAACAAGGTGTACGACCCGAGCAAGGGCGATTCGGCGCAGGACATCGTGAGCGTCCAGTACCGGCTCGATACCGGCGCCGTGGTCGGCGTGGCGCTGGCGCTGGTGCGCGACCCCACGTCGACCGCCAGCGGCGGTGCCTATGCGGCCACCTGCACCTCGTGCAGCGGCGTGACGGTGGACCTGGGCAACGGCGAGGTGCGTTTCGACAACACCGCCTTGCAGGCCACCGTTCTCAGCAATGGCAAGGACGCCTCCAGCCTGACCGGCTCGCTCAAATTGCCCAACTACCGGCCGCGCACCGGCACGCAGCGCAGCGCAGCCGAAGTGGCGGCCTGCAGCATCCCCTCCAAGAGCCTGGGCGCCCCGTTCAGCGACATCGCCTGCCTGGCCGGGCAATGGGTGGGCACCGGCATGACGGGGCAGAGTTGCAGCCTGAAGATTGATGCGGCGACCAGCAGCTTTGCCTTCGACGATGGCAGCATCCAACGCAGCTTCAGCTACGCGGAAGTCGGCGGCTACCCGACGCTGTCGACCTTCGCGTCCACACTCACCCGCTCCGCCACCTTGAAGAACGCCAACGATCCGCTGGAGAGCATCGCCATCCAGCTGAGCCCGGACGCCACGGCGAGCAGCAAGACCAAGGTGCTGATCACGGCCATGAAGTCGATCGGTGGCACCGTCAACAACGTCTACTACCGGACCTGCCGGCTGGACTTCGACACGGCCAATCCCTGAGTCGGATCCGCCCTAGGGCTTGCCTGAATGCCGGTTCCGCCGCGCTCACCGAAACTGCCAGCCATGACACAGGCACATTGGCCAGCCATCAAGCAGCTGTTCGAACAGGCCCTCGATCAACCCGTCGCGCAGCGCGAGGCCTGGCTGCACGCGCAGCAGGCCGAGCCCGAGGTGCTGGCCGAGGTGCTCTCACTGCTGGCCCACAGCACGGAAAGAGCGGGCGTGGACGGCGGCTTTCTGGCGCGTCCCGCCGAGCTGTCAGGCGCCGCCTCCGCGGCCCAGCCCGGCCTGCGCCTGGGCGCCTGGGCGCTGCGCGAGCAGTTGGGCAGCGGCGGCATGGGCGAGGTCTGGCGGGCCGGCCGGGCCGATGGCGCCTACCAGGGCGAGGCGGCCGTCAAGCTGCTCAAGCGCGGCATGGACTCGGCCGCCGTGCTGCGCCGCTTTGCGCAGGAGCAGCAGGCGCTGGCGCGGCTCGACCATCCGCATATCGCGCGCCTGCTGGACGCCGGCCTCAGCCCCGAGGGCCTGCCCTATTTCGTGATGGAGCTGGTGCATGGCCAGCCCATCGACCGCGCCTGCGCCGGCCTGGCGCTGGAGGCGCGGCTGGCGCTGTTCCTGCAGCTGGCCGATGCGGTGGCCTATGCGCACCGCCATCTGCTGGTGCACCGCGACCTCAAGCCCGGCAATGTGCTGGTGAATGCCGAGGGTCAGGTGAAGCTGCTGGACTTCGGCATCGCCAAGGCGCTCGACCCGCTGGAAAGCGATGGCGATGGCCAGACGCTCGCCGGCGAGCGCCCCTACACCCCGCATTACGCCAGCCCCGAGCAGGTGCGCGGCGAGCCCGTCAGCACCGCCACCGACCTCTACTCGCTGGGCGTGCTGCTCTATGTGATGCTGACCGGCGTGCGCCCCTATGGCCGCGAGGCCAGCACACCGCGCGAGGCCGCCCACAGCGTGCTGCAGGAAGCGCCCACCCGGCCCAGCGCGCTCTCGCCGGCCCTGGTGCCCGACCCCGACTGGCTGGCGCGCCGCCGGCGCCTGCGCGGCGACCTCGACAACATCCTGCTCAAGACCCTGCAGAAGGACGCCGCGCAGCGCTACTCCAGCGTCGAAGCCCTGGCCGAGGATGTGCGCGGCTTTCTGGCCGGGCGCCCGGTCAGCGCCCACCCGCCCTCACCCGCCTACCTGGCGCTGAAGTTCGTGCAGCGCCATCGCATCGGAACCGCGCTGGGCGGCGCGGCGCTGGCGGCGGTGCTGGGCTTTGCCGGCCTGGCCTGGCAGCAGGCGCGCGCGGCGCAGGAGCGCTTCACCCAGGTGCGCCAGCTCGCCAACCAGCTGGTGTTCAAGTACCACGATCAGATCGAGGCCCTGCCCGGCGCCACCAAGGTGCGCGAGGCCCTGCTCACCGATGCCGCCGCCTTTCTGGACCAGCTGAGCCGGTCCGCGCAGGACGACCTGGCGCTGACGCGCGAGCTCGCCGACACCTATTACCGCATCAGCCGCTTGCAGGGGGTGGACCAGTCCATCAACACCGGCCAGCATGCGCTCGCCGAGGCCAATCTCGACAAGGCCATCGCGCTGTCGCGGCGCTATGCGGCGCGGCCCGACACCAGCATCACCGAGCTCAGCAGCGTCATCAGCATGCATGCCAGCAAGGGCGAGCTCTGGCAGCATCGCGGCCGCATGGAGCAGGCCGACGCGGCCCTGCGCGAGGGCCTGCCGCTGCTGGAGCGCGCCCTGCAGCGCGACGCCAAGGACACCTGGGCGCTGGCCAGCGCGATCAGCCTGCACGGCATCCATGCGCGCATCCTCGGCAACCAGCTGGGCCACGCCAGCCTGGGCCGCTGGCGCGAGGCCTGCAGCAGCGCCGAGCGCGCGCGCAGCGCCGCCGATGCCACGCTGGCGGCCGACCCCGCCAACGTCTACCTGCCCGACACCATCGCCTTCACCCTCGGCGAGCTGGCGCAGTGCAAGCTGATGCAGGCCGACTGGGCCGCGGCCGAGGCGCTGTTCAGGCGCCAGATCGAGCTGCGCGACCAGATGGCCGCCAAGATGCCCGACGACATGGACTTCCGCTACCAGCGCGCGGTGGCGCGCGGCCAGCTGGCGCGCACACTGGCCCTGCAGGGCCGGCATGCCGAGGCCGCGACCCTGCTGGCCGCGGCGCAGCAGCAGATGCGCGCGGCCGTGGCGATGGACCATGGCAACGAGGGCGGGCAACGCCGCCTCGATGCGCTGGACACCGGCGCGCTGGCCCTGCAGGTGATGGCGGGCGATGTGGCGCAGGCGCGCGCCACCGCGGCGGCGCTGCTGCCGCGCCTGCCGCCGCCCGCGGGCCCGGCCGCCGAGGCCGCCAACGCCGATTTCGCGCGGCGCAGGCCGCGCGCCGAGGCCCTGCTGTGGGCCGCGCGCGCCTGGTTGCCGGCGGATGCGGCGCGCGCCGCCGGCCTGGCGCAGGAGGCCGCCGCGCTGATGCAGGCCCCCGCCGCGGGCGACGACAACGCCTCGCGCCGCTGGCTGCAGGCCATGGCGCTGACCGAGCAGGCCCAGGCCAGCGCGTCGCAGCGCGCCCAGGCCCTGGCCCTGGTGCAGGCGGCGCTGCAGGCCTGGGGCGTGGGCCCGGACCTTGGCGAGAGCGGCGCGCCCGCCGTGCCGCCCCTGCTGGCGCCCTGGCTGGCGCGCACCCAGGCGCTGGCGCGCGCGCTCAGGGCCAGTGACGCTTGAACACCGCGGCCACGCTGGGGTGCTGCTCGATCGCCAGCAGGGTGGCGTAGAAGGCCGGCCGCTGCGCCTGCAGATGCGGGCGCGTGCCCGACCATTTCGACACCACCGCGGCCAGCAGGTCCAGCGCGCCGGGCGCCGCCCCGCTCAGGAACATGGGCCGGGGCGGAAACTGGTCGGCAAAGATCTCCCAATGCCGGTGCAGCTGATCGCGCGTGCCCTGGCGCAGCGCCTCGATCGCCGCCGCATCGCGGCTGCGCGTCCAGCGCTCCGGATAGTCGCTGATGCTGATGGCGCTGTAGCAGTTGGCCGCGATGAAGACCAGGCCGCGCAGCACCTGGGCGCGCGCCATGGTCTCGGCCGGCAGCAGGCCGGAGCCCGGATGCAGCAAGCCCAGATGCATCAGGATCGCCGCACTCTCGGTCAGCACGCTGCCATCGGGCAACAGCAGCGTGGGGATCTGCAGCAGCGGGTTGTGGCGGCGCAGCTCGTCCTGGGCCGCATCGGCCTCGCCCCAGCTGCTGGCCTGCACCAGGCGGTGCTCGCAACCCGCCAGCAGCAGCGCCGCCTCCACCGCCGCCGAACCCGAGCCCTGGGTACCGAACAAGGTGTAGATCTCGCTCATGGCCGCTTGCTCCCTGCTATTGCTTGGGCGCGGAGTCCCAATGCTCGGTGATGCGCCCGTCCCGCACGCGGAACAGGTCGAACCAGGTGGTGGTGTACTTGAGCGTCTTGTCCTTGGGGTCGGGGCGCTCGCTCACAAAGCTCAGCATCACCAGCTCGCCCTCGGCCACCATGGCCACCAGGGGCGCGGCCACGCGCGGCCGGATCTCCGTCAGCTTGGCAAACTGGCCGAAGAACTTGACGAAGCCCTCGCGCCCGGTCGGCACATTGGGGTTGTGCTGCGCATAGCCCTCGGCCAGGTAGTTGGCGGCCAGCTCCAGATGGCCGGCTTCCAGCACCTCGCGCCAGAAGTCGTAGACCAGCTGCTTGTTGGCGGCGAGCCGGGCATCGGCGCTGGCCAGCAGGGCGGCGTGGTCGGGGTTGGCCTGCACGGGCAGCTGGGCCCGGGCCGGCAGGCTGGGAACTGCCAGCGCCAGGGCGAGGCAGAGCGGTGCGATCCGGGTGGCGATGATGTTCATGCGGCCATCTTGCCGCAAGCCTGAAGGCAAGGCGACTCGTCATGGTGCGCAGGCCGGGCCCGGCTATGGCCGCCATAGGCGCAATTGCGTTGCCGCTGCGCTAACGCACTCCTAGACTGGCCTCCACCGCCAATCGCAAGCAGGAGTCAGCCATGTCGTCAGCAGAATCGAAGTGCCCGTTCGCGGGTGAAGCCCGCCGCCACAACAGCGTCGCCGGCGCCCCGTCCAACGCCGACTGGTGGCCGCAGCAGCTCAAGCTGAGCATCCTGCACCAGCACTCGCCCCGCTCCAACCCGATGGGCGAGGATTTCGACTACGCCAAGGAATTCCAGAGCCTGGACCTCGACGCCGTGGTCAAGGACCTGCATGCCCTGATGACGACTTCGCAGGACTGGTGGCCGGCCGACTGGGGCCATTACGGCGGCCTGATGATACGCATGGCCTGGCATGCGGCGGGCACCTACCGCGTCAGTGACGGGCGCGGCGGCGCCGGCACCGGCAACCAGCGCTTCGCGCCGCTCAACAGCTGGCCCGACAACGGCAATCTCGACAAGGCACGACGCCTGCTCTGGCCGATCAAGCAGAAGTACGGCCGCAAGCTCTCCTGGGCCGACCTGATGATCCTGGCCGGCAATGTCGCGCTGGAATCGATGGGCTTCAAGACCTTCGGCTTCGGCGGCGGCCGCGCCGACATCTGGGCGCCCGAGGAAGACATCTACTGGGGCTCCGAGAACAGCTGGCTGGGCGAGCAGCGCTACAGCGGCGAGCGCCAGCTCGAGAACCCACTGGCCGCCGTGCAGATGGGCCTGATCTATGTGAACCCGGAGGGCCCCAACGGCAACCCCGACCCGCTGGCCTCGGGCCGCGACGTGCGCGAGACCTTTGCCCGCATGGCCATGGACGACGAGGAGACCGTGGCCCTGGTGGCCGGCGGCCACACCTTCGGCAAGGCCCATGGCGCGGGCGATCCCAAGCTGGTGGGCCCCGAACCCGAGGGCGCACCAATCGAGCAACAGGGCCTGGGCTGGAAGAACGGCTTCGGCTCCGGCAAGGGGGTGCACACCACCACCAGCGGCATCGAGGGCGCCTGGAAGCCCAACCCGACACGCTGGGACATGGGCTATTTCGACATGCTGTTCGGCTACGAATGGGCGCTCACCAAGAGCCCGGCCGGTGCGCATCAATGGGTGGCACAGAACGTCCGACCCGAGCACCTGATTCCGGACGCGCATGACCCGAGCAAGAAGCACCCGCCGATGATGACCACGGCCGATCTCTCGCTGCGCTTCGACCCCGCCTACGAGAAGATCTCGCGCCGCTACCATGCCGACCCGCAGGCCTTTGCCGACGCCTTTGCGCGCGCCTGGTTCAAGCTGACGCACCGCGACATGGGCCCGCGCGCACGCTACCTCGGCCCCCTGGTGCCGCGCGAGGAGCTGATCTGGCAGGACCCGATCCCGGCGCGCGACCACGAGCTGATAGCCGCGCCGGACATCGCCGCGCTGAAGACCCGCCTGCTGGGCGCGGGGCTGAGCATTGCGCAGCTGGTCGGCACCGCCTGGGCCTCGGCCTCGACCTTCCGCGGCTCCGACAAGCGCGGCGGCGCCAATGGCGCGCGCATCCGCCTCGCGCCGCAAAAGGATTGGGCCGCCAACCAGCCGGCCGAGCTGGCCAAGGTGCTGCCGGTGCTGGAAGCGATCCAGCAGGAGTTCAACGCCCAGGGCGGCAAGAAAGAAAAGGTTTCGCTGGCCGACCTGATCGTGCTGGGCGGCTGCGCGGCCGTGGAGGCCGCGGCGCTGCAGGCCGGGCAGGTGGTGGCGGTGCCCTTCACCCCCGGCCGCATGGATGCCACGCAGGCGCAGACCGATGTGGCCTCCTTTGCCGTGCTGGAGCCGCGCGCCGACGGCTTCCGCAACTATGTGCAGCCGGGGCTGGAGGGCGTGGCGGCCGAGCTGCTGCTGGACAAGGCCCAGCAGCTGAGCCTCAGCGCGCCCGAGATGACGGTGCTGATCGGCGGCCTGCGCGCCCTCGGCGCCAACGTCGGCGGCAGCCCGCATGGCCAGTTCACGCAGCGCCCCGGCACGCTCAGCAACGACTTCTTCGTGAATCTGCTCGACATGGGCACCAGCTGGCAGAAGCTGGCCGGCAGCGAAGGTCTGCTGGAGGGACGCGAGCGGGCCAGCGGCGCGCCGAAATGGACCGGCACGGTGGTGGACCTGGTGTTCGGCTCGAACTCGCAGCTGCGCGCGCTGGCCGAGGTCTATGCCAGCAGCGACGCCCGTCCGGCCTTTGTGCGCGACTTCGTGGCGGCCTGGCACAAGGTCATGGAGCTGGACCGCTTTGAGCGCCCGCCGGAGCTCGCCCATGCCTGACGGCCTGGTGCTCGATCTGCTGGCCCATCATCCCGAGGCCCTGGCCGAGCTGGCCGAGCTGTTCGAGGCCGAGTGGCCGGCCTGGTATCGCGGCGGCCGTGGCAACGCCCGGCAGGACCTGCAGGCCTATGCCCAACAGGGCGCGCTCCCGGTCGGCGTGCTCGCGCTGCGCGCGGGGGCGGTGTGCGGCGTCGCGGCGCTCAAGGCCGAGTCCATCCTCAGCCACCGGCATCTGTCGCCCTGGGCCGCGGCCGGGCTCGTGCCGGCCGCGCTGCGCGGGCAAGGCATCGGCCTGCAGCTGCTGCTTGCGCTGGAGCAGCAGGCCAGGCAGCTGGGCTTTGCGCGCATCTACTGCGGCACCAGCACCGCGGCCACCTTGCTGGAACGCGCCGGCTGGCGAGTCCTGGAACGCATCACGCATGAAGGCAAGTCCTTGGCCATCTACGAAAAGGCGCTCTAGCAGCCCGTATCATGCGGCGCATGGCCACCCCCGCGAAGCGCCCGTCTTCTCCCTCGGCAAAGCGCGCGCCAGCGCCGGCATCCAAACCCTTCCTTCGCTTCTATCACTCCGAGGCGCTGCGCAAGAAGACGCTGGCGCTGCTCGGCACGATCGAGCAGGCACCGGATGTCACCAAGCATCGCGACGCGCTTGGCAATCTCGTCGTGGAACTCACCAACTGCGGTCTGGATCAGTACTTCATGGAGCCGCTCAAGCTCGCCAAGCCGGGCTTCATGATTGAGCAGTCGGCGAACCTCGGCATGCTCGGCGCCCAGCAGCTGATGGCCTCGGTGATCCACCAGATCATCGGGCGCATGGACGGCCCGCAGTTACTGTCCGTGTGCGGCTCGATCCGGCAGTTCATGCACTAGGGCTTTGGGGTGCCTGGCGCCGCCGCCAGGCCGCCGGCGGCATGCCGTATTCGCGCCGGAACGCGCGGCTGAAGGCGGTGTCGGTCTGGTAGCCAACCTCCTCGGCAATGCGGGCCAGCGGGGCATTGCTGCGCGCCAGCAGGTTCGACGCCAGCAGCATGCGCCACTGCGCCAGGTATTGCATCGGCGCCTGGCCGACGAGCTGCTGGAAGCGCTCGGCCAGCACCGAGCGCGAGGTGCCGGCCGCGCGCGCGAGCTCCTCCAGCGTCCAGGGCCGCGCGGGCTCGGCGTGCAGCGCGCGCAGCACGGCGCCGACGATACGGTCGTTCACGCCGGCCAGCCAGCCGGTGCGACCCTCGGCCTGCTCGTTCATGTGGATGCGCAGCACCTCGATGAACAGCACCTCGGCCAGCTTGGCCAGCACACCCTGGCCGCCGGGCCGCGGCGAGCGCGCCTCGGCGAGCGCGTAGCGCAGCGAGGCTTCGAGCCAGACACCGGCATTGGAGCCGCGCACGCTAACCTTGACGATGGGCGGTAGCCCCGCCAGCAGCATGCGGGCCAGGCGCGCGTCGCAGGCCAGGTAGCCGCAGACCAGCTTGGTGGTGGCACCGCCGCCGCCATAGGCCAGCAGCCGCGGCCGGCGCGCCAGCACCTCGTGCAGGCGTGCGCCCGAGGCCGGCGGCAGGCCCGGTTGCGAGCCCATGCGGTGCGCATCGCCCTGCGTGAACAGCACCGCATCGCCGGCCGCCAGGCGCAGCGGCGGCTGCTCGCCCAGCTCGACCCAGCATTCGCCCTCGGTGATCAGGTGGAAGATCACCACCCGCTCGGCGCTGGGCTCCAGAAAGGGCGCCGCGGCATCGGCCTGCGGCGACTGGTAACACCAGGGCGCCGTGAAGCGGCCGTGCAGAAAGATCGCGCCCACCAGGCGCACCACGCGCAGCGTCTGCGAGAGCGCGTCCATCAGCTCAGCACATCGATGTGCAGCGCCACCGGCAGCGGCTGCTCGACCGCGCAGGTCACCGGCGAGCAGCCGGTGGTCGAGGCGACCAGGGCGTGCAGGCGCTCGGCCGCCACCCCGCTGGCGGCGATGCGCACATGCAGCGCCATCGTCAGCGGCCCGGCCGGCACCGTGCTGCCATCGGGTTCGGCGATGCCCAGCAGGCCGCGCGCGTCGGACTGGCTGCTCGCGCGCGCCTCCAGCGTCTGCAGCGTGATGCCCGCGGCGGCGGCGGCCATGGCGATGCGGGTCACCGCGCAGGAGGCCAGGCCGGCGCGCAGCAGCCAGCCCGGCGTCACCGCGCCGGCCTCGCCGCCGATCTCGACCGGCATGTCGGTCTGCACCGCATGGCCGGCGTCGCTGTGCACGCTGGCGCGCAAGCCGCCCTCCCAGCGCGCGCTGGCCACCGAATCGTCGCTCAGCCCCGCCTGCGGCTTGCGGCGCAGCACCGAGGCGACCCGCTCCATTGACGCAGCAATCTGTTCCATGGCCTGGCTCCTTGCGCTTGATGCGCTGCGCCGATTCTGAGGGCGCGGCGGCTTGAGCACCAGCGGGCAGACCTCGCCGCGGGCCGATGGCGGACGCTTGGACGAGAGCTGCGGACGCTCGGTCAGGACGCCCCGCGCCGCCGCGCCGACATTGGGGTTCCCTGCCGCATGGCCGGCCACCCATCACCGGAGATACGCACCATGAACGCACCTGTCGATTTCGCCGCCCTCAAGACCCGCCAGCAAGCCGCCTGGGGCACGGGCGACTACGCCGTGATCGGCACCACGCTGCAGATCGTTGGCGAGAACCTGGCCGAGGCCTGCGACCTCAGGACCGACGAGCGCGTGCTCGACGTGGCCGCCGGCAACGGCAACGCCACGCTGGCGGCGGCACGCCGCGGCTGCCGGGTCACCTCGACCGACTATGTCGGCAGCATGCTGGAGCGCGGCGCCGAGCGCGTGCGCGCCGAACGCCTCGAGGTCGCATTCCAGACCGCCGATGCCGAGGCGCTGCCCTTCGCCGATGCCAGCTTCGACGCCGCCCTCTCGACCTTCGGCGTGATGTTCGCGCCCGACCATGCCAGGGCCGCCGCCGAACTGGCGCGCGTGGTGCGCCCCGGCGGGCGCATCGGCCTGGCCAACTGGACGCCCGACAGCCTGATCGGCCGCATGTTCAAGGTGCTGGGCCGCTATGTGCCGCCGCCGGCGGGCGTGCAGCCGCCCTCGCTGTGGGGCACCGAGGCGCATCTGCGCACGCTGTTCGGCGCCAGCGCCGCGGCGCTGCAGGCCACGCCGCGCCAATTCAGCTTCCGCTACCGTTCGGCGGCGCATTTCGTCGAGACCTTCCGCCTCTGGTACGGCCCGGTGAACAAGGCCTTTGCCGCGCAGACGCCCGAGCGCGCCGAGACGCTGGCCGCCGAGTTGAGCGGCCTGCTCGACGACCTGAACCGCGCCGGCCCCGGCGCCCTGGTGGTGCCGAGCGAGTACCTCGAGATCGTCGTCACGCGCGCCTGAGCCCGCACATGGACGCCCGCCTGCAGCGCCGCATCCAGCGTTACGGCTGGGAACGCGCCGCCGATGCCTACGCGCGCCACTGGCATGGGCCGCTGGCCGGCCTGCAGGCCGAGCTGCTGGCGCTGGCCGCCCCGGCCCCCGGCGAGGCGGTGCTCGACGTGGCCTGCGGCGCCGGTGTCGTCGCGGCTGCCGCGGCGCGGGCCGTCGGCCCGGGCGGGCGCGTGCTGGGCGTCGACCTCGCCGAGGCGATGGTGCAGGCCGCGCGGCAGCAGGCGCAGCGGCTCGGCCTCGCCCAGGCGAGCTTCATGCGCATGGACGCCGAGCAGCTGGCCCTGCCCGACGACGCCGGCTTCGACCTCGTGCTGTGCGTGCTGGGCCTGATGTATGTGCCGGACCCGGCGGCCGCGCTGCGCGAACTGCGGCGCGTGCTGCGCCCCGGCGGCCGGGCGCTGCTGGCGGTGTGGGGCGAACGCGCGCGCTGCGGCTGGGCGCCGCTGTTCGGCATCGTCGACGCCGAGGTGCGCAGCGAGGTCTGCCCGCTGTTCTTCGGCCTGGGCCAGGGCGAGGCGCTGGCGCGCTGCTGCGCCGCGGCGGGCCTGCGGGTCAGCGCGCAGCGGCGGCGCAGCGACGCGCTGCACTATGCCGATGCCGACGCGGCCTGCGCCGCGGCCTTTGCGGGCGGGCCCGTGGCGCTGGCCTGGTCTCGCTTCGACGCGGCGGTGCGTGCGCGCGTGCAGGCGCAATACCTCGCGGCGCTTGCGCCATGGCGCGATGGCCAGGGCTACCGCGTGCCCGCCGAGTACCTGATCGTCGCGGCGGAGCGGCCGCAAGCCTGAGCGCGGATCGGCAAACGCCTGGCCGCCTCAGGGCCTCAGCGTGTCAGGGCGCAGCGCGCTGGCCGGTGGCGTCAACGATGAATTGCCGCACGGCCTGCACCAGCTCGGCCTCCTGGCCCACGAAGCCATGCGGCGCGCGCCCCTCGCAGGCGTCCGAGCCCGCCGCCGCGCCCGGCCCGCCGCGCAGCAGCACCTGCTGCACGCGCGCCGCCGCCACGGCCTGCTCGGCCAGGCGCGGCATCAGCGCCGGCGGCGAGCGCGGGCAGCTATCGCCCTCATGGGCGATCAGCAGCAGCGGCTGGCGGATCGCCTGCAGCGGCAGATCGAACACCGACTGCGCCACCCAGGGCTTGCGCGCGCCGGGCTGGCCGGCCATCAGCGCCGAGCTCAGCACCAGCCCGTCGGGGCCCGCCTCGGGGCTCAGCCGCGCCGCCGCATTCGCGGCCGAGATCGTGCCGCGGCTGGTGCCCACCAGCCAGACCGGCCCGCCGCCCATGCGCTGGCGCAGCGCGGCGATCAAGAGGGCCAGGTCTTGCGCATGCGCGGGCGCGCTGCGAAAGCCGGCCAGGCCGTCCTCGCCACGCTGGTCCGAGGGCGCGTCCAGCACCACGGTGGCAAAGCCGGCGGCCACGAAGAGGGGTTGGCTGCGCACCAGCGCGTTGCCCTTCAGCGCCCGCGCGCAGGCGCTGCGCTCGTCCAGGTCCACATGGCCGCTGCCGCCGGCAAGCAGCACCAGGGTGGTGAGTGGGACTTTGGCCCCGGCCGGCATGGCCAGGGCATAGCGGGTGCTGCTGCCGCCATGGGTGGCGAGGCTGTGGAGCGTGCCGCAGGGCTCGCTGGCCTGCGCACCGAGCGCGGCGCCGGCCAGCAGGCAGGCCGCTGCCCGCGCGGGCATGCTCATCACGCCCGCCTCAGATAGTCGAGCGCCGCCGTGATGGTCGCCATTTGGGCCTGGTTGCACTCGGCGGGGCTCGCCGTCGGGCTGTCCGGGTAGACCTCGGTGGTGGTCACGAAGCGCGCATCGGTCATGCCGCCGCACAGGCCCAGCGCGCGCTTGGCGTAATTGATCACGCCGGCCTGCTGCAGCGGCTCGCCGATGATGCGGCCCTGCGCATCGGGCGCGGCGATATGGGTCACGCGGCGCACCGCGGCTATCAGCGCGCGCTGGAACTCGGGCACCGGCCGCTCGGTGTCGGCCACCAGGTAGAAGCCATCGGGGATGGCGTGCCAGTCGAACGCGACGCCGTCGCGTGCCGCCTTGGCGGGGCCGAATTCGCTGTTGTCGGTGTCGGTGGTCTCGTGCAGGTCGACATGCAGATCGGCGCGGCCGCCGCAGGCCGCCACGCAGGCCATCGCCAGCGCCGACTCGGCGGCCGGGCTGTCCTGCTTGAACTGCCGATTCGGGTCCAGCGCATCGGGGTTCCAGCGGTTGACGGTCTCGTAGCCCCAGGGGCTGATGCAGGGCAGCAGCAGCAGGTTGAAAGCGGCCTCGGCGTGGCGATCGAACTCATGCGTCAACCATTGCAGCGCGCCATGCACGCCGCTGGTCTCGTAGCCATGCACGCCGCCGGTCACCAGCACCACCGGGCGATCCGCCCTCCACGCGCGGCTGCGCACCGCATAGAGCGGGTAGCTGCCCAGGCCCAGGCGCCCATAGTCGAGCCTGCCGTACTGGAACAGCTCGGCCTGCGGGGGCAGCTTGGCCATGAGCGGCGCAAGCACCTCCTCGGCATAGCTGCGCTGCGGTTTCTGGCGCGCCAGCCAGGCGGCCTTTTCGGCCGCGCCCCAGGGCGTGCCGGGGGTGCCGATCGGGTATGGCGGGGTCGTTGGCGGGGTCGTTGGCGGGGTCGTTGGCGGGGTCGATGGCGAGGTGCTCACAACGTGCTCATCCGGTCTTGGTTGGCGATGGGGCGGACGATACACCGGCCAGTCGACCGCGGCCCGCCGGCTCCCCGATCGAGCGCGAAGCCTGGCGCCGGTGGGCGTGACTTGCGAGGCCAAGGCGTCTACGCTGAGAGCGCCGCAGAGGCTGACCCGGCGGGGGCATTCTGCAGCGGCGTTGCTGCCGCGCCGACCCGTCAACTCAAGAGGAGTGAAGACATGTCATACATCGATGGTTTCGTGATCGCGGTCCCCACCGCCAACAAGCAGCAGTTCATCGAGCACGCGCGTCATTTCGACCCGCTATTCATCGAGCTTGGCGCGATCCGTGTGATCGAAGCTTGGGGCGACGACGTCCCCGACGGCAAAGTCACCGACTTCCGCCGCGCAGTCCAGGCCACGGCCGAGGAGACGGTGGCTTTTGCATGGGTCGAATGGCCGGACAAGGCCACGCGCGACGCCGCCATGAAGAAGATGACGGAAGACCCACGCATGGACCCGTCCACACCCGGCAATCCGCCCATGCCCTTCGACGGCAAGCGCATGATTTTTGGCGGCTTCGAACAGGTGGTCGAAGTGAAGGCTTGAGCGGCGGGGGATGACGCCGCCCCTGGACGCGCACCACTCCGCGGACCAGCAAACGCCGCGCACCTCCCCGTTGCAGTCCGCATAGGTCGGCGCTCGGGGCCCTGCATGGCTCACACTCGCGGCCAAGAGCGGAAGTTCGCCCATCCGATGCAGGAGACAGTTCTAGGCTGATAGGCGAAGTTTACGAATGGCCGCTTTGCGGCATCGGAGTGCTGGGTAGAACGTCTATGGGGCTGCGCACATGGGTGTAGATCATGGTTGTGGCGACATCAGAATGGTCGAGCAACTCCTGGATCGTTCGAATGCCGTAGCCAGACTGAAGAAGATGTGTTGCGGATGAGTGTCTGAGCGTGTGCGGTGACACTGGCTTGGTCACGGTGGTGGCTTTGGCTGGGCGAGGCGCCTTGCGCCTGACTTCCCCCATCGGTGCGATGGACGGGCCGCGCATGTGCATCTCCAATGCGCAAAGCTGCCCCCAATGTGGGTTGCTACCAAGCAATCCAGCATGAAGTGCGGCTCAGAATCTGGGTGCTGCTTTTGCCTGTTATTTAATACTGTTGTTTTGCACAACTAATGCCGTCCAAAGCCAAGCCGCAAGCCGCTTGCAGCCGTGACGCATCGGACATGTTATGGAGACAATGCGCCAAGTTATGCGTCACTGCTGTCTCCATATATCCAAGTTAGAAGGCTAAGTCCCGTGTCAGACAATGTTGCGCCGCCTACGGTCACTGTCGTGCAGACCGCGTTTGCATCGGATGCGACGACGCGAGTTGAATCCGTGACCTTGGATTCCAACGGGCTCTCAATCTCAGTGTCTTCACGGCTTTGGGACGCAAGGGTTGGGTTTGAACAGACCTATGGATTTCGAGTTCTGGACGAGTTGGACCTAACGGAATTCTGGTCGCGTTGCACACTAGCTGATGGCTGGCTCTTTGAGGTGACCAGCGGCGGCTGGAAAGAACTTGAACTGACACGTCCGTACTTCTATTCCGGACGCCAAGACTGGGTCCGCGAGTACCTTGTCGTCGGTCTGAATGAATGTGTTTCCGTGCTTACCAAAGAAGAGCCTTCAGTGTTGGCTACCGCGCCTTCTAACCCCTCGCTCCAGCCGACCGCCTTTGGCGGCGGCTGAGCTCAAACGTTAGGGCTCAAATGCAAGCTGGAAATCGCGTGATTGCGTCGCTAATGGGCCTTGCGCTTGGCTGGCCGGGAGCTGTACATGCTCAGTCGGTGTCAAAGCAGTTCAGCGCAGCCGGCATTCGCACTGTCGTCTTGCGTGCTGGTATGGCCACAGTGGGCAGCTCAATCGAATCTAGCAAGAGTGGGGGGACGATTAAGGTAACGGCAACACCCGGTGGCGGGACCTTTGGCTATCACTCACCCGATCCGAACTGGAAGGCAACGAAAGCAGAGGATTGGGGTCTTGAATTCGTTGGCTGGCAGTTTGGTGAAACGCTGGTGATTTCCACGAGGAATGAAATCGGTTACATGCATCACAGGTACACGCTAAACGGCATCAAGGTCACTGTTCCAGTCGGAGTGAATGTCTTGCTTTCGCCGCGCACCCTCTCTGGCGACGGCCGGCCGGACTTGAGCGCACCGTGAGCCCTAACCAGTCTACAAGGACTTCCCACCGTTTCAAGCTCCAATAGCAAGACCTGACCCTTCGGGGTCTTTTCCATTTCTAGACCTGTGTTCTAAGAAGCAGCGCAACGAGGAACAGACTGAACATCTACAAACGGG
>Ga0208635_100029_pt1 | contig 170955 bp, 159 predicted proteins | sample LakWasMe93_HOW11_2_FD_183915 | JGI IMG/M metagenome (GOLD analysis project Ga0208635, IMG submission 183915) | Freshwater sediment methanotrophic microbial communities from Lake Washington under simulated oxygen tension - Sediment Metagenome... | ecosystem: Environmental > Aquatic > Freshwater...
CTGCGACTTTGGCTTCTGTGAAAAAAGCAGCTGCACCTAAAGCCGAAGCGGCACCAGCTAAAAAAGCTGCTAAGCCTCGCGCGAAAAAAGCTGCTGAATAATTTCAGTAGGGGTGCATACTAAAAGAGCCGGGCGGATGTCCGGCTTTTTTATTGACTAACATCCGCCACGCAGCAAAAACCAGACACAAAAAAGCCCGGACATACCGGGCTTTTTTAACAGTGTTAGTTACTCACCAATATGCAATTCACTGCGCGCCACTTTAGCGGCATTGAGCACAGTTTGCGCATCATCACCAATCACGGTGAAATGCCCCATTTTGCGGGCTTTGCGCGGCTCATGCTTGCCATACAAGTGCATTTTGAGGTTGCCATGCGCAAAGGCTTTATTCCACGCAGGCTCAACCTGTTTGCCGCTATACAGCCAGCTATCACCCAGAATATTCACCATGACTGCATTGCTGTGCAAATGCGGGCTGCCCAATGCCTGGCCGGTAATCACACGCACCTGCTGTTCAAACTGGTTGGTCACACAAGCATCCAGCGTGTAATGCCCGGAATTATGCGGACGCGGCGCAATTTCATTGACCAGCAACTGGTTGCCGACCACAAAAAACTCCACGCCCAATACACCGACATAATTCAGGCTATTGGCCAGTTTTTTCGCCAATTCTTGCGCATTGGCTTTAATCACTTCCGAGCAGCGCGCCGGAGCAATGCTGATATCAAGAATACCGTTCAAATGGCTATTTTCAGCAGTGGGGAACGCAGCAATATTGCCATGCACATCGCGCGCCAGCACCACGGAGACTTCCAGGTCCAGCGGCAACATTTTTTCCAGCACGCAGGTTTCCTGCTTAAAGCCCTGGAAAGCGGCTAGGGCTTGTTCGCGGTTGGCGACACGTGCCTGACCTTTGCCATCGTAACCAAAGCGCGCTACCTTGAGCACCGCCGGATACATATCACCATCTTGCGGCAAATCGCTTTCAGCCGTCACCGGCACAAACGGACCTATCGGCAAGCCAGAGTCTTTAAAGAAGGTTTTTTCTTTGATACGGTGCTGCGCAATCGCTACGGCATCTGCGCTTGGATGAACGATGGTCGATTTTGCCAAGGTCGCCAGCGTTTCAGCGGGCACATTTTCAAATTCAGTCGAAATCGCCTGGCAGGTGTCAGCCATGGCTTTCAAAGCCGCTGCATCGTCGTATGCCGCACACAAATGCACATCAGCAATCATGCCCGCCGGGCTATTTTTGTCCGGGTCCAGCACCGTGACTTTGTAGCCCATTTCATGCGCAGCAATGACAAAGAAACGACCTAGCTGGCCGCCGCCCAGCATCCCCAACATAGCAGAAGGTTGAATCACGGATGATGTCATGGTTGTTCGCTCAACACCATTGCATGGACTTTTTCGGCTTGTTTTTTGCGGAAAGTCGCTAATTTCTCAGCCAAGCCAGCATCCTGGTTCGCCAGCACGGCCACGGCAAACAACCCGGCATTGGCAGCCCCTGCGTCACCAATGGCAAACGTAGCCACCGGAATCCCTTTAGGCATTTGTACGATAGACAGCAATGAATCTTGCCCTTGCAGATGCTTGGAAGGCACAGGCACACCCAATACCGGCAAGGTGGTTTTCGCCGCCACCATGCCTGGCAGGTGCGCAGCACCACCAGCACCGGCGATAATCACCTGAAAACCATTGCTTGCAGCTGACTCGGCAAACTGGAACATCAGGTCTGGTGTGCGATGCGCAGACACGACGCGCGCCTCGTAATCAACACCAAAATCAGCCAGCATTTGCGCGGCGTTTTTCATCACTGGCCAGTCACTGTCCGACCCCATAATAATGGCTACCAAAGGTTTACTCATCACGTTGCCTTGCACTCTCTTCGTCTTGTTGGCAATTAAACCAATACCAGATTATCTCTGTGTATCAACTCTTTTTCTTCCACATATCCCAGCACACTTTCAATCTCGTTACTGGGTTTACGCTTAATTCTGCGCACTTCATTGGCATTGTAATTGACAATGCCACGCGCCCACTCTTTTCCTTGTGCATCGACACAGGCGACCACATCGCCACGCTCAAATTGGCCCAGCACATCCACCACACCAATCGGCAGCAAACTCTTGCCATCTTTGCTCAGCACATTGACAGCACCATCATCCAGCACCAACTTTCCGCCCACGCGTAAATGATCGGCCAACCATTGTTTCTTGGCCAGCGTCTTCATTTTGCCCGCTTTTAAATGCGTACCGATAGCTTCACCCTGGCTTAAACGCATCAGCACCTGCGGCTCACGGCCAGACGCAATCACGGTGTGCGCACCACTACTGGCCGCGCGCTTGGCCGCCAGAATTTTGGTCAGCATGCCGCCCGTGCCCACCGCGCTACCAGCACCGCCAGCCATGCTTTCCAGCGCGGGATTACCCGCGGTTTCAAAATTGATAAACACCGCAGCAGGGTCTTTGCGCGGATCAGCCGAATACAGGCCTTGCTGGTCAGTGAGGATAATCAGCGCATCGGCTTCGATCAGGTTTGCTACCAGCGCACCCAAGGTATCGTTATCCCCAAAGCGGATCTCTTCGGTCACCACCGTGTCATTTTCGTTGATGATAGGAATCACGTTTAAATCGAGCAGCGTACGCAGCGTCGTCCGCGCATTCAAGTAGCGCTTACGGTCTGCCAGGTCTTCATGCGTCAGCAGCAATTGCGCAGTGTGTAAGCCGTGCTGCGAGAAGCACTGCTCATACATCTGTACCAGGCCCATCTGGCCAACGGCGGCAGCGGCTTGCAATTCATTCACTTCTACCGGGCGCTTTTTCCAACCGAGGCGCTGCATGCCTTCGGCGACTGCACCACTGGAAACCAGCACCACTTGCTTGCCCTGCTTGACCAGCGCACTGATTTGCTCTGCCCAGGCGGCAATGGCAGTTTTATCCAAGCCCTGGCCATTATTGGTGACCAGGCTGGAACCCACCTTCACAATCAGGGTTTTACTGTCTTGTATGAGAGAGACACTCATAAAACTTATTCTGCCGCGGGCTGAGGTTGCGCTTCTTCTAATTCGCGTTGTGCACGCGCTTGTTCAATATGGTCCATGATAGCGTAAGTCAGCGTCTGGCAACCGATACCACTAATCGCAGAAATCGGGAATACCGGACCCTTCCAGCCATAGGCTTTCACAAAATCAGCCACTTTCTGCGCGCTGTCTTCCAACATATCAATTTTGTTCAATACCAGCCAGCGCGGCTTATCGTAAAGTTCCTGGTCGTATTTCTTCAGTTCATTCACGATGGCTTTGGCTTCCTGCACCGGGTCTACCGCATCATCAAATGGTGCCAGGTCGACCAAATGCAGCAGCAAAGAGGTACGCTGCAAATGGCGCAAGAACTGATGGCCCAGGCCAGCACCTTCAGCGGCGCCCTCGATCAAACCAGGCACATCGGCAATCACGAAGCTACGATTGCTGTCGACACGCACCACCCCCAGGTTGGGATGCAGCGTGGTAAACGGATAATCGGCCACCTTTGGTTTAGCCGCAGAGACTGAGCGGATAAAGGTAGATTTACCGGCGTTAGGCATGCCGAGCAAGCCGACGTCCGCCAAAACTTTCAACTCCAGATACAGCTCGAACGCCTCACCTGGATCACCCTTGGTACATTGACGCGGGGAGCGGTTAGTACTGGTTTTAAAGTGGATATTACCCAGGCCACCATTGCCGCCTTTGGCCATCATCACTTTTTGGCCATCCGCACTCAAGTCCACCATCATCTGTCCGGTGGCTTTGTCACTAATAGTGGTACCGACGGGCACGCGCAGGATCATGTCATCGCCACCTTTACCGTAGCAATCGGAACCGCTGCCGTTTTCACCGCGCTCGGCTTTAAAGGTACGCGTATAGCGGTAATCCACCAGCGTATTGATATTACGATCGGCCACCACGAAAATAGAGCCGCCGCGACCACCATCACCACCGTTGGGGCCGCCCATAGGCTCATACTTTTCGCGGCGGAACGTGGCAACGCCGTTGCCACCGTCACCGGCGTAAACTTTGATAGTAGCTTCGTCAATAAACTTCATGATTCAATTTGCCTTTTAAGCGCATGGCTGCGTTATGGTGAACAAGGCTGCATGCAATCTGCGAACTATAAAGTAAAAAGCCCCGTCAAGCGACAGGGCTTTTTACATACAACTTTGATTAAACCGCTTCGATGCTCACGGTATGACGCTTCAACGCGCCTTTGATTGCAAATTTAACTTTGCCTTCTACCAATGCATACAGTGTGTGGTCTTTACCCATGCCGACGTTTTCGCCAGCGTGCATTCTAGTACCACGTTGGCGAACGATGATGCTGCCAGCGTTAACTACTGTTTCACCGAAAGCTTTAACGCCCAGGCGTTTTGCTTGTGAGTCGCGGCCGTTACGTGAACTACCGCCTGCTTTTTTGTGTGCCATGTTTGATTCCCTCTAGCAATCTGCTTAATTATTTAGCAGAAATAGTGTCGATTTGAATTTCGGTATAGCTCTGGCGATGACCTTGAGTCTTACGGTAGTGCTTACGACGACGCATTTTAAAAATCATCACTTTGTCGCCACGGCCATGTGATACCACAGTCGCACTCACTTTAGCACCGGCCACCAAAGGTGCACCAATCGTGGTTGACTCGCCGTTAGCAATCAACAATACTTTGTCGATCACAACAGTAGAACCAACGTCACCAACCAATTTTTCTACTTTTAATTTGTCACCAGCGGCTACTTTGTACTGTTTGCCACCTGTTTTAATCACTGCGTACATAATGATGCCTTAAACGTCGCCTTTTAAAGAACCCGCAATTATACGCAATTTATTGCAGAATGCAAATATATTTGCGCATGTTTTTCACGGCTGCCCAGCCCACTGGATTAACAGCCTGACTTGCCATCCAACACCTTATTTTACAGCGTTTCGCCAGGGCCGGATACTGCCATTGGTGTAATAACGATACACCGCAAACACGCATTCCAGCAATTCGGCAGAGAGCTGGGTATCCTCGCCCGTCGCCGTGCGTAGCGAAGCCACGCGGTAAATTGGCTGCATTTCAATATTATTCAATGAACTCAGCGGTTGAAAATGCACACAGGCAAGCGGATGATCCTGCTGCAACAAGTGCACGTTAAACATATCTGCGACCTTTAGCTGCAGAGCCTGTCCGTCATGCATGGTTAATGCATAGTGTTTTTTATTCTGTTGCGCCACGCTTTTCACTGCCGACGTCAGCAATTCAGAGATATGCATGCCTAGCCTTTTTCACCAAAAGATGCCAGCTTATCGCGGCCAGGCATTGCCGAACAGCGGCAGTTTAGATTAAATTAACCATATCAGATTATGTGCTTAGCGGCAGCAAGGCTAGTTGTGAAGAAATACGAAATCATCGCCGAAGAAATCGCCAGCGCGATTCAGCAAGGCCTGCTCAAGCGCGGTGACAAACTGCCCTCTATCCGCCAGATCCAAACCAGCAAGCAGGTCAATGCATCTACCGTATTCCAGGCTTACTATCTACTGGAAGCTCGCGGCCTGATTGTGACACGGCCGCGCTCCGGCTATTACGTCGCCGGGCCGCTGCGTAGCGAACGCCTGTTACCGCACACCGCCAGCGACGAAGGCACGCCCACCACATTGCAAGTCAGCGACCTGGTGTTCAACCTGCTGGAGCGCATTAAAGACCCGCAGCAGATTCCGTTTGGCTCAGCCTTTCCCAGCCCGTTGTTATTCCCGCTGTCAAAACTGGCCGACCATATGGCCAGCACCGTGCGCCGTATGCAACCGCAAGATACAGTCAGTGACATTGGTCAGGGTGATATCGCCCTCCGGCGCCAGATTGCATTGCGCTACCAACTGGATGGCAAACCCACCGATCTGAGTGACATCGTGATTACCAATGGCGCACTGGAAGCACTCAACCTCTGCCTGGCCGCCGTGACCCAGCCTGGCGATAGCGTAATTATCGAGTCGCCCAGTTTTTATGCGGCTTTACAGGCAATTGAGCGCATGGGTTTGCGCGCAATTGAGGTGCCCAGCCACCCCGAGCAAGGCATAGACCTGGCGGCACTGGAGCGCGCCATTATTCAGCACCAACCCAAAGCCTGCTGGTTGATGACCAACTTCCAAAATCCGACCGGCAGCCTGATGCCGGAGCAAAAAAAGCAGGCCTTGGTCGAGCTGATCACGCGCTATCAATTGCCCATGATAGAAGATGATGTGTACCGCGAATTATATTTTGGCAAACAGCGTCCGCTACCTGCCAACACGTGGGACAAAGAGGGCTGGGTGATGCATTGCAGCTCTTTCTCCAAAGCGCTGGCACCGGGCTACCGGGTCGGCTGGGTATCCGCCGGGCGCTTTGCCGAAAAAATCACCCGCTTAAAAATATCCACCACCCTGGCCACCTCGATTCCGGCACAACTGGCATTAGCGAGTTACCTGGCCAAAGGCGGCTATGACAAACACTTGCGCCAGCTGCGGCACCAACTCATGTTGCAGCAATTACAATTCTCGCAAGCCATCCACCAGCACCTGCCGCCACAAGTACGTTTTACCTTGCCGCAAGGCGGCTATTTCTTATGGCTACAGCTACCCGATCAACGCGATAGTTTGCAGCTGTTTCAACAAGCGATTGCCGAGAACATCAGTCTCGCCCCCGGCCATATGTTTTCGTCACAACAGCAATACGCCAGCTATATCCGGCTCAATTACGGGCATACCGTTAATCACGTGCATTTGCAGGCCATTGAACGCCTGGGACGATTGATCAAGCAGGCGTGAACATTGCACATCTGATATGGTTTTTTAACAAAAAACTGAATCTGTTTTAAACTGACTTTCTCTTTTACACTGCACTCGTCTTATTGATACCGAGTGCTTGTATGACATCTTCACGCAGCAAACCTGTGATCCCGATTGTGGCAGCCCCTGTCGCCGGGCAAACTATTTCGCTTTACCAGAAAACACCCAAGGTGTATCCACGCTCAGTAAGCGGCTATTTTAAAAATTGGCGCTGGCTGATGATCTGGCTGACACAATTAGTGTTTTACGTCATGCCCTGGCTGCAATACGGCGGCCGCCAGGCACTGTTGCTGGATATCGACACCCATCGCTTTTACCTGTTTGGCCTGGTGATTTTTCCGCAGGATTTGTTTTACCTGGCACTGCTACTGATCATCAGCGCCCTGGGCCTGTTTTTATTTACTGCAGTGGCAGGCCGTCTCTGGTGCGGGTTCTCCTGTCCGCAATCGGTGTATACCGAGATCTTTTTGTGGATGGAGCGCACGATCGAAGGTGACCGCATGGCCAGGCAAAAACTGGACAGCCAACCTTGGGGCGCGCACAAAATCGGCATTAAAGTGAGCAAGCACTCCGCCTGGCTGGCTTTTTCATTGGTCACCGGCTTTACCTTTGTCGGTTACTTCACGCCGATACGCGAATTATTCAACGACATGGTGCAATGGCAAATGGGCGGTTGGTCCAGCTTCTGGCTAGGATTTTATGGGCTGGCCACCTATGGCAACGCCGGCTTTTTGCGCGAACAAGTATGCAAGCACATGTGCCCCTATGCGCGTTTTCAAAGTGCAATGTTTGATAACCACACCTTGATTGTGGCCTATGACAGCGCACGTGGCGAACCACGTGGTGGCCGCAGTAAAAATCAGGATTACCAGGCAGACGGCCTGGGCTCATGCATAGACTGCAATATCTGCGTACAAGTCTGTCCGGTCGGCATCGATATCCGCAATGGTTTGCAATATGAATGCATCAGCTGCGGCTTGTGTATTGATGCCTGTAATGACGTCATGGATAAAATGCAGTACCCACGCGACTTGATACGTTTTTCTGCGGCTGGCCTCAGCGGGCAACACAAACTGCGGCAACATCTGCTGCGGCCACGCGTACTGATTTATAGTGGATTATTTGTACTAATGACTGCCTGGTTAGGCTATGGGCTGTTGCATAAACCCGATTTCAAGGTCGATATCATGCGTGACCGCAATATCATGTACCGCGAAACCGGCCATGGCATTGAAAACCCTTACCAGTTGCACCTCACGAATGCCACCGAGCACAATCAGCGCTACCAGGTGCGTGCCCGCGGCATAGACGGCTTGCGTGTGGAAAGTGAGCAGATACTCACAGCCGCTTCTACTGAGGAAATATTAGTGCCTTTAAGCTTGTCTGTACCTGCAAGCGATCTGCAGGGCAGCCATCGCATCCAGATTGAGGTCACGATGCTCTCGAATGATGGAAAAGCGAATGGCGAGCAAGTATCCACCAATAGCACTTTTTACCTGCCCTGATACGTACCCTACCCCTTACCCGTGTACACGGTTGGTGAACGCTTTCCTAACCAGCCAGATCCAGTACACGGGTCTTTTTCTGTGACAGCATTTTCAACAGTAATTTGTAGCTATCGAGGTCAAACTTGAGCGCTGTTTTTTGCTCGCGTAAAGCCAGCAAACTCTCGTTATCCACCGCCACGCCTACATACACCCAGTGCTCAAACACGTGAATCTGACGTAAATCATTTTCGAGGTTGTATTCTTCTATGCCTATTTTGCCACGATACGGCCAGGCTTTGAGCTTATGTGCCATCAGTGCTTGCTGCACACGCAAGGCATGCATCTCGGCAGATTCCTGGCCGCAACAGACGCCTTTACAGCGTTTAAGTTGATAAGCAAAACACGGCCCGTCACGCCCGATTTCCAGCCCCAGTGTTTTGGCACACAAGTGACTCAGGTCAGCAATCTTGCGTAAGGTCTCAACAGCTTGCCGCTTGCTCCTAAACGTACCGAACAAATGTGCCATTTGGCTAGGGTCAATCTCATCCTCATTCACCAGCCTGACTATCGGTTGTGCACCAGCCACTAACTGCCAGCTGCACAACTGGCGCTCGCGCCGCAATTGCCGGTTATAAATCGGCATGCGTTCTTTCACCAGCCGTGACTCCAGCAACAAGGCACTAAATTCGCCTGCGGCGGGTATCCATTCAAAGCGTTTCATTTCCTGTGTCATGCGCATCTCTTTGCTGGAGGCATGATCACTACTGAAGTGCGACAGCACGCGTGCGCGCACATTGACACTTTTACCTATATATAAAGGCAAGTCGTTCTCGCCATAAAACAGGTAAACACCTGGCGCCTCAGGCAACTCACCGACCAGGCTGGCATCGATATGTGGCGGCAAGGTCGGTGCGGCCATTAACTTCAGCGCAGCGGCCTGCACCACCTCAGCGCCGAGGTCACGCCTGGCATCATTCAACATGATCAATATCGCCTCGACATCGCCCATGGCGCGGTGACGTGCCAGGCCGGTGATCTGGTGACGGGCGACAATGGCATCTATACCGTGACTATAATGCTGCGGGTATAGCAGGCGCGAGAGTTTGACCGTACACAGCACTTGTTGCCGCAAAGTAATATTCAGGCGTTTGAATTCCGATTTTAAAAAGCCATGGTCAAAACGCACATTATGCGCAGCCAGCACGGAGCCTTCCAAAAAGGCTAACAACTGATCCGCCACTTCGGCAAACAGTGGGGCATCGGCCACCATGGCGTCGTTAATACCAGTCAATGATTGAATAAACGGCGGGATAGGCTGTTGCGGATTAACCAAGGTTTGCCAGCGCAAAGTTTCAACACCGTTGTCAAAGCGGACCAGCGCAATCTCGGTGATACGGTCACGTAAAGGGGTCGCCCCGGTGGTTTCGAGGTCAAGAAAAGTCACGGAAGGCAACATAACGCGGAAGGCTTTCTACTGCACATCAATTGGGCTGAAATATCCACCCATTTTAACGCACTTTAATCTATTCGCCGCCATCCTCAAACACAGCCATTCCCCGCTTCATATCAGGGTCTTTCACCTCAAAATGGCTATGAATACCCAGATTTACACTGTGAGGTCTCATATCTTATACAAAACCAGTGTTTCTCCTACAAAACAGCTATAGACACTCACCCCGATTGATGCTGTAATGATTAATGATTCCTATTAATGACAATATAATTTTTAAAGCTCATGCCTAACCTCTATTTGGAAAACCAATTGTGCTTTTCGCTCTACTCGGCAACCCATGCCTTGCTGCGCTCTTACAAGCCCGATCTGGACAAACTCAACCTGACTTATCCGCAATATCTGGTATTGGTCGCCCTCTGGCAATACAAACAATTGTCGATTAAACAAATCGCCGAAAAACTGATGCTGGAACCAGCCACTATCACGCCGGTGGTCAAACGCCTGGAAGTGAAAAAACTGACCAAACGCACCCGCCAGAAAGATGATGAGCGCGTAGTGATTGTCAGCCTGACCGAAGAAGGCCAGGCCTTGCGCAGCAAGCTGTCAGATGTACAAAAACGTGTGGCCTGTGATACCGGGCTTAACAACAGCGCGTTTGATACCCTGAATCAAACACTGAATACCCTGACCAAGAATGTAACGGCTAAAATCCCTGACTAGCCGTTGGTCATTCCAAGCTACTCTCGCCGCAGTCACAAGCAGCCTCAGCCAGACAAAAGAAATGTAGCGTATTAGCGCTTGTACATTTCTTTTGTCATTAGCATCCGCTTAAACACATTTAAAACAAATGTGTAAACAGCCAGTACAAACTGCCTGACAGCACCATCGCCATAGGCAAAGTCAGCACCCAGGCCATCAGCAGGTTGCGGATGGTAGACATTTGCAGGCCTGATTTGTTTGCGGCCATGGTCCCCGCCACGCCTGAGGACAATACATGGGTGGTCGATACCGGCAGGCCATACATATCCGCGGCGCCTATCATGGTCATGGCGACCAGCTCGGCCGATGCACCCTGGCCGTAAGTCAGATGCGTTTTACCAATTTTTTCACCCACCGTGACCACAATGCGCTTCCAGCCCACCATGGTGCCCAGGCCCAGGGCAATCGCAACCGCCACTTTCACCCACAGCGGAATAAACTTGGTTGCGCCATCAATTTCCTTTTTGAACGCAGTCACATTGGCTTTGGTATCAGCGTCAAATTTAACGCTTTCATCCTTGTCCAGAAAACGAATGGCCTCAGAAACCAGGTACATATCGTTACGCACGTTACCTACCTGCTCGGCAGGCACTTCAGCAAACGTACCATGCGATTTCACCTGCTCACCTATGCTGCCAGTCATGGTGGCCAAGGCAGGCACCACTTCAGAGGTAACGGCCTTTGTGCGCACATACTCAGTCAGCACATGGCGCGCAGCTTCGCTGCTGGCAGACGGGGTTAAACTGGTGCTGTGCGCCAGGGATTGCTGGGTGACTTGTGCCACGGCAACAAACTGCGTCATTTGATCCACCGGCATAGCGCGGTTCAAAGCGTAGGCCATAGGCACCGTCCCCACCAGAATCAACATAATGAGGCCCATGCCTTTTTGGCCATCATTGGAGCCATGCGCAAACGAGACGCCGGTACAGGTCAAAATCAACAAGCCGCGTATCCACAGTGGCGGTGGTTTATTGCCTTTAGGTTCTTGATACAGCTCTTTGCTTTTGACAAATGCTTTCAGGGCAAGCAACAATAAAGCCGCAAAAAAGAAGCCGATTAACGGTGAAAGCAACAAGGAATAACCGATTTTAGTCGCCTGCGCCCAATCGACACCACTGGTGCCATCACGACCATGCATCAAGGCGTTGGCAACCCCCACGCCGATAATAGAACCAATCAAGGTATGCGATGAAGAGGCAGGCAAGCCCAGCAACCAGGTGCCTAAATTCCACATAATGGCAGCGATTAACAAGGCAAACACCATGGCAAACCCGGCGCCCGAACCCACTTGCAAAATCAGCTCGACGGGCAACAGGGAAATAATGCCGAAAGCGACGGCACCGCTAGACACCAACACGCCCAGGAAGTTAAAGGTGCCAGACCAGATCACCGCAAAGTTAGCGGGCAATGAATGGGTATAAATGACAGTGGCCACCGCATTCGCCGTATCGTGAAAGCCATTCACAAATTCAAAGCCGAGCGCAATCACCAGCGCCACACCGAGCAAAATAAATGGCACCCAGGTAGTTGTCTGCGCGCCGGTATCCGTCACATCGTGCATCAGGCTAAAGCCGGTATACACCAGGCCAATCAGCAATAAGCCAACGAATACCGCCATGGTCAGCGCACCAGATTTCTTATCGAGATTAGGTTTAGAGGAAGACGCAGTATGTAACAGCGTCGAATGACCAGCCGCTGAAGTATCCATCAATATTCTCCGGATGTTCTATTAAGAATTCAGAGTATTGTTTTGAAATATGTCACATTGATGACAAAAAGACGTGGCAAGCACGCAATAGTCATCAAACTGTCATGCTGCAACTCTAAATTAGAACTCTGCATATCCATACCGGAACGCCTCATGACCACCGAAAAATCTGCTGAAATTGAATCTGTTGATGAACGTTTGTCGATGGATGAACGCTTCAATAATGAAATGCTGGATAGTTTTGATGAAGAGTTGGAAATGGAGCTGGACGACGAACGTATGGAGCAGATTCTGGCCGAATTTGCGGGGGAGTCTAATATCGATGGCCTGCAATCAGCGCGCAGCCAATCTACCCTGTCGGATCGACAAACCTACTTTAAAGAGCTGTTTCGGCTACAAGGTGAGCTGGTCAAATTGCAAGACTGGGTCGTGCGTAACAAACTGAAAGTGGTGGTGCTATTTGAAGGTCGCGATGCTGCCGGTAAGGGCGGCGTCATTAAACGTGTCACGCAGCGCCTGAACCCGCGCGTTTGCCGTGTGGCTGCACTGCCTGCCCCCAGTGAGCGTGAGCGCTCACAGTGGTATTTTCAGCGCTATATTTCGCACCTGCCGGCAGGCGGTGAAATCGTGTTGTTTGACCGCAGCTGGTATAACCGTGCCGGGGTCGAAAAAGTCATGGGCTTTTGTAACGACGACGAATACGAAGAGTTTTTCCGCTCAGTGCCAGAGTTTGAAAAGATGCTGGTACGTTCCGGCATTATTTTAATTAAATACTGGTTTTCGATCACCGACGACGAACAGCATTTGCGCTTTATGACGCGTATTCACGACCCGCTCAAGCAATGGAAACTGAGCCCGATGGATCTGGAATCCCGCCGCCTGTGGGAGCAATACACCAAAGCCAAGGAAGTCATGCTGGAACGTACGCATATCCCCGAAGCACCCTGGTGGGTCATAGAGGCCGTCGATAAAAAGAAGGCGCGCCTTAACTGCATCAGCCACCTGTTGAGCCAGATTAACTATGGAGAAGTGGCGCACGCACCTGTCGTACTGCCCAAGCGCGTCTACAACGCCGACTACATCCGCGAACCTGTCCCCAAAGAAATGTTCGTACCCGCCAAATATTGAAACTGAAAACAGGCAGTGATGCGATCATCATCACTGCCTGTGTAGTTTACGCTTTAGGCCAGCGCCTTAATCCGGCATATTCAATTGCCGCATAAATGCCTGAAAAGAGCCTTTGGTCGCATGCAAGGCCTGCAACTTGCTCACAGACTCATCCAAAGCATCACTCATCACTTCCAGCGCGTCTTCATCCAGCCGCAAGCTCATGGCGCCGATCTCAAGCTCTATCGTTCGATGTGTTTCACAATAATGCACACGGAAACCAGCCTGGCCGGACAACAGAATTTTCTTACACATACTTTCCTCACTCATACTCAAGCCCTAAACACGGTTGTTTTTATATTGCCAGTGGCGCTTCAGCCTGCTCATGCTCATTGACCAGCAGGGTCCACTGCACACACATGCGGCGCGACACACTGCAAATCAGGTCTGAATCCGCATACTCGGGCGCAGTCAGTGTTTCGGCCAGGCGCAAGGCCTGCTTGGCCAGATCATAGGTTGGTTTCTTGATATACAAGGTGGCAATATAGAGCAATGACGCCATCACCGATTCAGCATCGGGCAAGCTGGGGTCATAACGCATCGCGTGGATATTCATTGTATTCATGGCAATCTCTCTTTCAAACACTCATCTCTATTTCAGTTTGCATCACAATACGGGCCGCCGCCTTGCGTAGCATTTCGTTAATCACGATAAAGCTGTCGGCCTCAAATTTGAGTGTGGTCCCGCCGACTTCCAGCTCCACCGTGTCTGAGGACTGGTGATAAAGCACTTTGCAGGCGGTTTTTCCAGCCAGCATGGTTTTTCCAACCACCGTATGACGTTTCATCATGACTCTCCTTGGCTAAACTGTTTTCAAATGATAATAATTATCATTTACAGTGTCAAGGGAAATAATGCATCAATGAAAAGACTTTAAAGAAATATGTGTGACCACAGCGATTGTGAGGCGCCACACTGTTGCCTGTGTCATGAATGCAAAAACCCTGCAAAAGCAGGGTTTTTGAGATCAGCCTAATAAAGACTTAGGCGCGCGTTTTTCTACGTACAACAATCAATCCCGTCAGACCACATAACAGCATGGCATAGGAGGATGGCTCAGGCACTTGTGCCACCAATGTGGTGATTGGTGTTTGCGACATCTGCACCACACCTGCATTCAAAAAAGTCAGCCCGGTGACAAATGCGGTCGTATTCGACGGATCCAGCATGGCCGCAGCATCAATACCAGCCACCGTGAAACCTGTCAGTGGCGTCGCAAAGTTAAACACGGTGCCACCAGTCACGGTGCCTAACAGGCCACCTGGTGTCAGGTTACCTAAAGCATAAATTGCGTAACCATCTGTGTCAGCTGCCAGAAGCGGTAACAATACAGAGGTAAACTGATTACCGCCTGTGACTTCGTAGTCATAGCCAACAGCCACCAGCGGGTCAATAAACACACGTTGATTCAATTGCACATTAAACTCGAATTGATACGCGCCATCGACCACCACCGGTAAAAAAGCATTTTCGGCCGTTTGTCCTGGCAAGGCGCCGTTATTAAACGAGAATCGCCATAAACCAGGCGTCGCCGTAGAAACATTACTCAAATTGACCAGGTTCAGCACCTCGTTAGAACGAGAGCCAGGCAGGGTTTCGTAATTGATATTATCACCGGCATCATAGCCAGCTTGCGCAGGTGTGCCGCCCAAACCATTGACGCCGCCACTGGCATCGCCTGTCGTCCACTCCAGTCGGTCATAGCGAAACTCGGCACTGAAACTACCATTAGAAGTGCCTGGTGTTTTTTGCAGCACTAATTGAAAGTTATTCTGTTTATCGTTTTGCGCTGGATAGTAACCGACGTTATGCCAAGTCACCACGACGGTCTCTGCGCTGGGCGAGGCCACATACACACTATTACTGCCGAAAGCAGTCGGTGTTTGCCCAACACGCGTATCTACATCTGCCCAGTAAGGGGCGATCATGGGCTGCGTCGCCACCGGGAAAGCTTCTGGTGTAAATGTAGACAAATCGCTCAAAAAGCTGATATTGCCGTTATTGTTAATAAAAAAACGATTGAATTCCTGGCCAAAGAAATTAATACCAAACGGCAAATTTAACGCGTTGCTTGAATCATCATCATTGGCTAACATGGCCAGCTCACCAAAACCGGCATCGCCGCCAAACCCGCTCAACAACTCAATCGCGTGCAGATTCGCGGACAAACCAGCCAGCATTACGGCCAGGCTGATTTTCTTCATTCTGGATAAAACGACTCCCTTGCTATACATTGTGTAACTCCTCACTTTGATTTATTAAGATGTATTCGTGAGTTATTTTAACAATGTTTATATTTTATTAACATTAAAATATTGTGATGCGTATGCGAAAAAATACCACCGTCAGCAATGCAGCGGCTCACCGTGTGCGGTCAGAGATTGGGAAATAAACAACCGAAGTGAATTAATAAGACAGCAGGAAAGTCGTGGCGTCTTCACTGCTCATGGGTTTACTCAGCAGATAGCCTTGCATCTCGTCACAGCCTTGTGCTTGCAAGAAAGCTTTCTGCTCCGGGGTTTCCACCCCTTCGGCAATGGTTTTCATGCCCAGGCTGCGCGCCAGTTGAATAATCGCGATGACAATGGCCTTGTCTTCATCATCGGTGGTGATGTCGCGAACAAACGTCTGGTCTACCTTGAGTTTGTAGACTTTAAACTTTTTCAGGTAACTGAGTGAAGAATACCCGGTGCCAAAATCGTCAATCGACAAACGCACGCCCAAGCCACTGAGCGCATCCATCATGGCCACCGCCCCTTCCGGGTTTTCCAGTGCCACGCCTTCGGTCAGCTCCAGTTCAAGGCAGTGCGGTGATACCTGATAACGCTCGAGAATACTCTTCACCAGCGCAGGCAGTTTCGGATCCCTGAACTGGATACTGGACAAGTTAACCGATACCGAAATATCTTGGATGCCCGCCAGTTGCCAGGTGTGAATTTGCTGCGTGGCCTGCTCCAGCACCCAGCTGCCGATGGAAATAATCAGGCCGCTAGATTCCGCCAGCGGAATAAATTCGGCGGGTGAAATAAAACCTAATTGCGGATGCTTCCAGCGCAGCAAGGCCTCTACGCCGACCAGGCGACCAGAGTCGAGTGCGACCTGCGGCTGGTAATACACCGCCAGCTGTCCCAGCGCAATGGCCTGGCGCAAGGCATTCACCAGTTGCAGGTTACGCGCCGTCTGCACTTGCATATGGTTACTAAAGAAGCGGTAGCTATTACGGCTCTCTTTTTTGGTGCGGTACATGGCGACATCAGCATTGCGTTGCAGACTTTCCATATCCAACCCATCATCCGGGTAAATGGCAATGCCGACCGACGCGGTAATGGTCAGCTCGTACTGGTCGATCAAAAATGGCTGCTCAACGGCTTTTAGCAGGCGCTCTACCACCTCTTTGGCAATGGTGTGATCCGCCTCTGCCAGTAAAAACACAAACTCATCGCCACCCAGGCGGCAAATCGTATCCTGTGGCCGCACCAGGCTTTGAAAGCGATGCGTCAATGCAATCAGCAGATTATCGCCGTAGCGATGCCCCAAACTATCATTCACATCTTTAAAGTGATCAAGATCGAGGAACATCAACGCAAATTGTCCATCCTGGTCCCAGGCTTTTTCAATTTCAACAATCACACGTTCATTCAGCAGGTGACGGTTAGGCAGACCAGTTAAAGAATCATAATTGGCCAGGAACCGTATGCGTTCCTCTGCCTCTTTACGGGTAGTGATATCGCGAATAAATGCGCTGTAATAATGCTCATGGTCGCGCTTGATTTCCACAATCGTCAGTTCAATGGGAAACTCGCTGCCATCCCGGCGCAAAGCAGTAATTTCAATCAGCTTACCTAACAATCGCGAGTGACCCGATTGCTGCAAACGCTGCATACCTTGATGATGCGCCTCACGATACGCAGGCGGCACAATCACATCTTCCAGCATGCGCCCAAGCACCTCCGCCCGCGTATACCCAAACATATGCGCGGCAGCCCGGTTCCACTCTACAATTGAGCCTTGCAGGTCGATATTCACAATGGCATCCAGCGCGTTTTCCAGCACCAGTTGTGCGCGCTGCTCGCTCATCAGCAAATTGGTTTGAAACAGGCTATTCTGCGCTTGCACCTCAAAGCGGCCGAGGGCGAAATCAATGTTCGCGACCATGTCCTGCAGTAAGCGCTGGATATCTGGTTCAAATGCATGCTCATGTTCTGCATACAATGATAAACAGCCGATGACTTTGCCTTCAGCATGCAGCGGCAAAAAGGCAGCGGCTTTCCAGGCGAACTCGGTGGCCTTGTCATGCCACACCGCGCTAATAGGATTGGTTTGGAAATCATGTACCCAGTACGGGTGGTCTGACAGCATGCTTAAACCGCACGGCCCTCTGCCGCTTACGGCGGCCGGGTCTGCTGAAATCAATACTTCGTCCAGATAGTTAATGCCAGAACCAAATGCACTGGCGACCACAATCTGTTTACTGTCTCTATCCAGCTCACCAATCCAGGCCATATTGGCATGGCCCAGATTCACGATAATCCGGCAAATCTGTTCAAACAGGCTATGCTTGTCCTGGCTCTGCACAATGGCCTGGTTACATTGGCTCAAGGCCAGGTAGAGCTGATTCAGTTGTTGATGATGTTGCTTGACTGAGGCACCGTCGCTGTCCAGTTGCGCCAGTTGTGTACGCAGTTGTTGCCAGCCACTCTCGACGCTGGCAGATGCGGTCGGTGAAAACACCACCGGGGTAAACGTGTCACTGGCATAAACATCTGCCAGCACCCGGTTAAATGTTTGCAGGTCTGCGGCTTGCGTGCCCAGTGCGGTGCGTTGTTGATGCCAGATGAGTACGGTTAACACCCCCCATAAGACGACCCCCAGGGCGAGTAACAAAACAATCAGGCGATGCGTGGTTACAGGCAGGCTGGCCTGCGTGAACGTGAGGCAAATTAATAGCGCAAACAAGACCATCAGCCACAAACGTCTGATTAGCTTGCCCCGCCCTGCAGATATGAATTGTTGTGCAGACATGGATGTTTAGCCTAAGCCCCCGTCCACTACTGTAAGGGATGCGATTAAAATCAAATCCCCAAATACCTGTATAAATGCCCGGCAAATTGCCTGATACCGGCATCCAGCACAGGTTACCTTCCCCTCACCCAAGCCATTGCACCCAAGCTATTTTTCACTATAAGACGCACTGGCGGCGTCCTTGATCACATCATAATGGGCAAAAAACGCATCAACGGCGGCCGGATCGAAGCGGATACTGGATTCACTGCGAATATAGTCCAGCACTTTATCTTCCGGCCAGGCCGGCTTGTACACCCTCGGGTGCATCAAGGCATCCCACACATCGACAATCGAAAAAATTCGCGCAGCAAATGGAATTTGCTCACCTTGTAAACCGAGCGGATATCCCTGGCCATCCCAGCGCTCATGATGACCATAGGGAATATCCATACAGTTGCGCAGAAAATCAATATTTGCCAGCAAATCACGTGCAATCTGCGGATGCGTGCGCATCAGTTGCATTTCTTCCTCATCCAGCTGGCCGGGCTTGATTAACACCGCATCGGGAATGCCGATTTTACCTATATCGTGCAAAATGGCGCTGCGCTCAATCAGCTTCAGGGAGGCTTCGTCAGTCACGCCCATTTTACTGGCCAGCGCCACCGTCATGGCCGCGACGCGATAAGTGTGGTCTTTGGTTTCCTTGTGTCGTAAATCGAGCACTTGCACCCAGCCACGAATGGTCTGGTCATAACTGTGAATCAGTTTTTGCTGGTCTTGTGCAGCATCTGCGAGCGCACGCTTCACCAGAAAAAACAACAACACGGCCGTGACCAGAATAAACAGCCAGCCTTTGATATCCTGTACCGTGGTCAGGTCACGCGGGTCCGTAAACAGCTGCGCAACGACCTTGTCGGAAAAGAATATCCAGGCAGCGCCCACCAATACATACACCATCACAATCTTATACTGCGGCCGCATGATTACTCTCGCATGACAATCATCAAAGTATGAATTCTTATCGCAAAAGCTAATTTATGCAATTGAAAATCAGCACAGATTTTCAATCCTGGCAGACTTGGGCACCTCTGCGCCTCACCCCGCATTTAACCCGCGGCAGCTTAAACCGCCCAGGATATTTGCCCGCAACCCAGTAACTTTGCCTGATACATGGCCTTGTCGGCTGCAGACAGCAGTTGGTCTATGGTCTGACCGTCTTTGCACACGGTTAAGCCTATCGACGTTCCCAGACGGCAAACAACGCCCTGAATCTGGAAATCCCGTTCAAACACCATCAGGCATTTTTGACCGACCATTTCCACCGAGGACTTTCCCTGTTCAGGTAAATCAGACAGCACGATCACAAACTCATCGCCCCCCACGCGCGCCAGCGTATCGCTACCGCGGATCACCTTGCTCAAGCGCTGCGACACTTCGATCAAGGCCAGGTCGCCCGCCTCGTGCCCCCACTGGTCGTTCACGGCTTTAAAACCATCCAGGTCCAGGTACAAGATCGCCGTACCTGTTTTCTTCACCCGCCCCAGTTCTATCGCCTGCTGCAAGCGCAATGACAACAATTTTCGGTTAGGCAAGCCGGTGAGCGTATCATGGTGCGCCACATGATTAAGCTCCTGATTCTGCGCAGAAATCTTGTGATAAGCATCCTTTAAAGAACCGATTAAATCTTCGTTCTCAAAGCTGATGCGTGTGGCTTGCCGCAATGACTGGTTAAAACGGTAGGCGATGCCTATCATCAACAAGTAAAAAATCACGCTAAATACGGCCATGATAAAGCTCGACAAGTTTTCACTAAACGAGAACACCAGCACCGTCGGCAACATCGCCGGTAAACTAAAGGCAAAAAAAGCCGGGATACAGGACGCCATGGTGACCACGCCGCCCATTACCATCGCCTGAATGGCCGTGATGACGATAATCACCGTCATTGGCGGCGCGTCTTTCACCAGAAAGCCCAGCGCGCCCCATGCCAGCCCGGAGAGCGCCAGGGTCAGGCAATATCTATACGCCAAAGAATAATTAAAGCCATGCTTGGCCAGCATCTGGTGGCAACGTTTCAGGCAAAATACGCGGAAAACAATCACCGCATAAACCACGCCACACCAAAGCAGGAACAGATCACTTTTTTCAGAGCCGAGTTGCGAAAACGCAATCAACAGACCACCGAACGCACTCCCGATTAAAGGAATGCGTGCTCCCGATAACAGCCTGTGAAATAACGCCTCGTCAATCCGAGTCTGCAAACTCATTAACTGATGACCTCTTCTTTTTATTCTTACAGACAGCTTTATATACGCTGTTTTAACTCATGCTAATGCAAGCCCTTAAAAATAACCAGTTAAATCAAAGGGGTTTTCAATTCATTACAATCAAAACGTAGCGCTTGATGCGCACAATAGTTGCTCTTAAAGCTGCCTTGACCAGCGCGCACAAACAAAAACGGCCTGCATCAATGCAAGCCGTTTGTTGATAAAACTTAAGAGTTAAGCGTGATTACGCACGACGCTTACGCATGCTGCTGGCAACGCCCAACCCTACCAGCAACAATGCCCATGAAGCAGGCTCCGGCACAGGCGTAGTGACGACTGAATTCAGATACCAGGCACTGTCACCTTGCGCCTTGGTCAATCCTTGCACGTGCAGTGCATAGTCATCAATGCTCACATTAGACGCAAATGTTGCCGTCCAGGTGACAGACTCATTTGCCAACAGTCTGTCGTTAGCACCTTGACCAAGCACAAACCTGAAATCCCAATCGCCACCAGGACCACCGCCATTGCTGGCTGCCAGATTGGTCACGCCGCCGGAAATACCACTCACAGCAATTGTGTTTGCCTTCACATCTGGCGATACCTTGACGGCAATTGAGCCAATAAAGGCTTTATTGGTAAACAAGGCATTCAGGTCGTAGGCGGTTAAGGTAAAAGTGTACACATTGCCTGTGCCACTGACTGAAAGCGATGCAAAATCAGTCGCCGGCTGGTAACTGCCAGACAGCAAGGTGCCATAACTTTCAACTGCCGCTTGTGAGGACACTGACACCAGCATGGTCATCGCAAGCACTAAGGTTTTAAAAAAGCGCATTTACATATCCTTTTAAATTAGATTATCGCAATAATATTTTTGCGAATTATCTATTATTACAGCGTTCATTCTAGCAAAAACAAAACAGCCGCCAATAGCCCACACCGACCATTTTCAAGGATTAACATGTGTGACAAAACAGTAACTTAGCATCACGCTGATGCCAATAAAAAGGCTGGCATTTCTGCCAGCCGTTTACACTTGCTGCAAGCCCTGCTGACTGATCTGCTATCGATTTAAGGCTGGCTCGAATCGATGTTTACGCTTGCACCCTTGCGCGTCTGGCGCGCCAGAAACTGGTCAAGCTGTGATGCAAAGGTATGGCGATCAGAGGACTGCATTGCACTTGGGCCTTGCGTTTCTACGCCACTGGCGCGTAACGACTCCATAAAGTCGCGCATTGCCAGCCGCTCCTTGATATTTTCAGTCGAATAAAACTCACCGCGCGGATTCAGCGCATGGCCGCCTTTGTCTATGACTTGCGCGGCCAAGGGAATATCCGCCGTAATCACCAAATCCCCCGCCACCAGCGCAGCAACAATGGCATTATCTGCCACATCAAAGCCTTTATCGACCTGCATCGCACGTAAATATGGTGATGGTGGCACCCGCAGCAATTTATTGGCAACAAAGGTGGTGGTGATAAGAGAACGCGTTGCCGCCCGGAATAGGATTTCTTTAATCACGACCGGGCAAGCATCTGCATCCACCCAAATATGCATTAGCGCGCTTTCGGCGGTGTTTTATTGGCCGTATTCGCACCTGGCTTGGGCGTAAACAACGCGCCTTGCGGCTTGTTGCCGCCCTGGCGAGGTTGCGCCTGATGACCGTTGCGTTGGCCAGGATTGGCATGCCCGGACTTGTGCGGATTCGGCTTGCCTGACCCAGGCTTATTGGCGCCTGCCTGCGCTTGCGGTTGGCTTTGTCCTTGGCGGGGTTGTGACGGCTTCTGAGCCTGACCCTGTTTCTGTGGCTGTCCTTGTTTCTGAGACTGCCCCTGGCGTTGACGGCCCTGGTTCTGCCCACGTGGTGGGCGGTCAGGCTCTTCGCTGTTTTTCTCAGGCGCGACAAAACCTTCTACCGGCACCCGCGGGATATCGCGCTTAATCAGCTTTTCAATATCCTTGAGCATGCCAAATTCTTCACGGTCTACCAGTGAAATAGCCGCGCCGCTGGCACCGGCACGGCCAGTACGGCCAATCCGGTGCACATAGTCTTCAGGTACATTCGGCAATTCAAAATTCACCACTTGCGGTAATTGGTCAATATCCAGCCCGCGCGCAGCAATATCTGTCGCCACCAGCGCCGTGATGGTGCCCGCTTTAAACTGTGCCAGCGCTGCTGTACGCGCATTCTGGCTCTTGTTGCCATGAATCGCCATCGCCGGGATACCATCTTTCACCAGCTTTTCTGCCAGACGGTTGGCACCATGCTTGGTGCGCGTAAAAATCAGCACTTGTTGCCATTGATGATGCTTGATCAAATAGCTGACCATTTCGCGCTTGTGCGCCTGCGGCACCATGTGCACGCTCTGCTCAATCAGCGCATTGGATGCATTGCGGCGTGCCACTTCCACCAGGTCTGGCGTATTAAGCAAACTATCCGCAAGACGCTTGATGTCATCAGAAAAAGTGGCCGAGAACAGCAGGTTCTGCCGTTTTTTAGGCAGCATGGCCAATACTTTTTTAATGTCGTGGATAAAGCCCATGTCCAGCATACGGTCGGCTTCGTCCAGCACCAGGATTTCAATGGCAGATAAATCGAGCGCTTTTTGCTGCACCAGGTCGAGTAAACGGCCAGGCGTCGCCACCAGGATATCCAGTGGTTTGCTCAAACGGTTGATTTGCGGATTGATGCTGACGCCACCAAACACCACCATGCTTTTAAGCGGCAAATATTTGCCATAAGTAGTAACAGACTCACCAATTTGCGCCGCCAACTCACGCGTCGGTGACAAGATCAAACAACGTGGCTTGCCCTTTGCCGCCTGCACCAATGGTGCTTCAGACAAACGGTGCAGAATCGGCAAGGTAAATCCGGCGGTTTTGCCGGTACCAGTTTGCGCACCAGCCAGCAAATCGCCACCACGCAGCACATAAGGAATCGCCTGTGCCTGAATTGGTGTTGGTGAGGTATAGCCGGCATCGGCAATTGCGCGCAACACAGGCGCGCATAAATTTAAATCAGCAAACGTGATGTTTGCAGGGGTATTTTCTTGTGACAAAGTAATTCAACTTATAGAAATTGCATGGCATCACCATGCAATAAATTAATTAGGCGCTGGTCTGTTGCCTGCGGCAACACCAATCTGGACTAACGAGGTAACAACTTGAGGTATTTCAGAACCGCTGCGTTGATTGGTAGTGCGCAGGGTGTGGCTATTATACGCGTGATTCGACCATTTCTAATCTATTGAATATATTTGGATTTTCACGCCTATTTGCCACCACTCACCCGGCTGCCACTTTAGCCCGTGCCGCATGTATTTTTCTATAACTATCGATCAGGCGCTGGTGCCTGTCCAGACCTTCCAGTTGCATACTGGTTGGCGTCAGGCCATAAAAGCGCACGCTGCCATCGACTGAACCGATCACCGCATCCATGCGTGTATCACCAAACATGCGGCGGAAGTTGGTTTCGTAATCGGCAAGTGCTAGTTCGTCATCCAGCAATACTTCCAGTACCACATTCAAGGCCTGGTAAAACAATCCGCGCGCCAGTGAGTTGTCGTTATATTGCAAAAAGGCACCCACCAGGTCATGGGTTTCTTCAAACTGCTGCAAAGCGAGATGAATCAGCAACTTCAACTCCATTACTGTGAGCTGCCCCCAGTCAGTATTCTCGTCAAACTCAATGCCAATCAGGGTAGCGATATCACCGTAATCATCCAGTTCGTTGTTTTCCAGGCGCTCCAGCAAGGCCTCCAGGCGGTCATCGTCCAGGGTATGCAAGTTGAGGATATCTTCGCGGAATAGCAGCGCTTTGTTAGTGTTATCCCAGACCAGGTCTTCTACCGGATACACTTCAGAATACCCCGGCACAAGGATGCGGCAAGCGGTTGCACCCAGCTGGTCATACACGGCCACGTAAGCCTCTTTGCCCATTTCGGCCAGCATGCCAAACATGGTCGCGGCTTCTTCGGTATTAGCGTTTTCGCCCTGGCCGGAAAAATCCCACTCCACAAACTCGTAATCTGATTTGGCACTGAAAAAGCGCCACGACACCACGCCACTGGAGTCAATAAAGTGTTCAACAAAGTTATTCGGCTCAGTCACCGCTTCGCTAGCAAAGGTCGGCTGTGGCAAATCATTGAGGCCTTCAAAGCTGCGGCCTTGCAGCAATTCGGTCAGGCTGCGTTCCAGCGCCACTTCCAAGGTTGGATGCGCGCCAAACGAAGCGAACACACCACCAGTACGCGGATTCATTAAAGTCACGCACATGACCGGGTATTGCCCGCCCAAAGAAGCGTCTTTCACCAGCACCGGGAAGCCCTGCTCTTCCAGCCCCTGAATGCCAGCGACCACACCAGGGTATTTCGCCAGCACGTCCTGCGGCACATCTGGCAAGGCAATTTCACCCTCAATGATTTCGCGTTTGACTGCACGCTCAAAAATTTCTGACAAACATTGCACCTGCGCCTCCACCAGCGTATTGCCCGCGCTCATGCCATTGCTGACAAACAGGTTTTCCACCAGGTTAGTTGGGAAATACACCGTTTCGCCATCCGACTGCCGCACAAAAGGCAATGAACAGATGCCGCGCTCAGCATTGCCGGAATTGGTATCAATCAGGTGTGAACCACGCAGCTCGCTATCCGGGTTATAAATCTCCAGGCAATAGTCGTCGAGAATCTCTTTCGGCAGGGCATCTTTGCGGCCAGGCTTAAACCAGCGCTCGTTCGGGTAATGCACAAATGGAGCATTGGCAATCTCTTCACCCCAGTACGAGCCAGCATAAAAATGGTTGTTACTCAGCCGCTCAATATACTCGCCCAAAGCCGATGCCAGCGCGCTTTCCTTGGTGGCGCCTTTTCCGTTAGTGAAGCACATCGGTGAATGCGCATCGCGGATATGCAACGACCACACATTGGGAATAATATTGCGCCACGACGCAATCTCAATTTTGATGCCCAGGCTCGCCAGCAAGCCAGACATATTGGCGATGGTTTGCTCCAACGGTAAATCTTTGCCGGTGATATAAGTCTGTGACTCTGTGCCCGGATTAACGGTGAGCAAAGCCTGCGCATCAGCATCCAGGTTCGCGACCTCTTCAATGATGAACTCAGGGCCAGCCTGCACCACCTTCTTCACCGTGCAGCGGTCTATCGAACGCAAAATACCGACACGGTCTTTTTCAGAAATATCGGTCGGCAACTCAATCTGGATTTTGAAAATCTGCTTGTAGCGGTCTTCGGGGTCAACGATATTGTTGTGCGACAAGCGGATATTGTCGGTTGGAATATTGCGTGTGCTGCAATACAGCTTCACAAAATAAGCTGCACACAACGCAGAAGAAGCCAGAAAGTAATCGAACGGGCCAGGGGCCGAGCCATCACCTTTATAGCGAATAGGCTGGTCAGCAATCACCGTGAAGTCATCGAACTTGGCCTCAAGACGTAACTTATCGAGAAAGTTGACTTTGACTTCCATGGCGAAACTCCAAATGCTGCAAAAAAGATAAGGGCGCTATTATCCCTCACAACGCCTAAGCCGCCTAAGGATAAATGGCAAGCTGCTGATTAAATGCGCTTTTTAGCAGGTACAGGCTGAAACGTCCACGCCACAAACCGGCTTTGTTTCTGGCCCTGCGCCATCTCCACCGTTTTCACCGTCACCGCCTGCGCCTTCTTCAGTTCACGGTAGACCAACGGCAAATTGCTGGCTTTAGAAACCAGCGTGGTGAACCACAGGCACTGCTTGGAGAATTGCTTGCTCTCGCTAATCATGGTGCTTAAAAATGCCGCCTCACCACCCTCACACACCAACTCATTCGATTGCCCGCCAAAATTCAGTGCCTGCGGAGGCCGCTTGCCCAACCCGCGCCATTTGCGCTGCGACCCCACCTGTGCTTCTGCGGCTGACGCATGAAAAGGCGGGTTACATAAAGTGAGCGTAAATTGCTCGCCCGGCAAAATCACTCCCTTGAAGATTGATGCAGGGTTAGGCTGCTGACGTAAAGTAATCTGTTGCTGCAAACCATTAGCCTCAATGATCTGCTGCGCATTACGCAAGGCTTTGGCATCAATATCCACGCCTAGGCATTCCCAATCATAAGCATGCGCCGCAATCAGCGGATAAACCAGATTGGCACCCGTGCCGATATCCAACAGGCGGACTTGTTCGGGGTTTAGATCTGGATAGCTTTCTGCCAACAAATCCGCCAGATAATGCACATAATCCGCCCGCCCCGGGATAGGCGGACATAAGTAATGCTTTGGAATATCCCACTCAGCGACGCCGTAATACTGTTTGAGCAAAGCCTGATTCAGCGCCTTCACCGCTTGCGGGTTGGCAAAATCGATCGACGCATCGCCGTAGGCATTGGGCCGCACAAAGCTGGCCAGAGGCGGATGTGCTTGCACCAGCACAACAAAATCATAGCCCGCGCGATGCAGGTTACGCGGATGCAAGGTAGAGGCGGTGTGGTCAGGCTTCATGAAGTCAGAGCAGAAAGAATGTGGGATAGCGTAGCAGACCAGGCATTATTTCACACCAGGTGATAAAACGGATGCCTAGTTGTTATACTTGTTTGAACTGTTAGCCAACAATATTCTGGACTCAATATCGATTGGGCAGCTAATGCCGAAAGCGACTAACCATGAAAACAACATCATCCTTAATGCTTATCCTGTTTATTGTTTTAAGCATCACTATGACTGCCTGCACCAATAAAGCCTGGTACGAAGGCGTGAAAGAAGGCGCAAAAAACAACTGCCGCAGCCAGCCCCCAGGCGAAGTTGAATCATGCTTAGAGCGGCTGAATACCAAAACATATGAAGAATATGAAAAAGAGCGCTCTGGCCAGAAACAATCATAAATCGCTGTAGATTAGATACACAGTTACTTCAACAGACTATCAGCCAAGTACATATGCATTTATTAAAACGCTTACTCATCATATGGATTAGCATTTTTTCAGTATCTGCCTTTGCAGACATGGCAATCGAACCAACGCAACACGCCATTGACGCATGGTATGAAGAGAAAATGGCCGAAGAGACCGTGAACTCTACTGCAGACATGCGCAATATTACCAATCAAGCGCGCATGAAGTGGGATGCAGAGATGAACATTGTGTATAAACGCTTGATGAAAAAATTGAGCCCCTCTCAACAAGCTGCGCTGCGCAAAGCCCAACAACAATGGCTTAAATACAGAGATGCTGAAGGCAAAGTGATCAGTGAGATTGTTTCATCACAACAAGGCACGATTCATCAGTTGTCCGGCACCAACCTAGGCATGCAGTTAGTGCGGGCACGGGCCTTGAATTTAATCGCATATGAACAAGCGCTTGAAAAGTAACTCAGCGCATTTACTTTTTCTGCTACAGATCACACAACACTGAGCTTTAAATTTTAAATCGCCAGACACCAGAGATATGATGATGGAAGCATCAACAAAAAAGCCGACCATAAAGTCGGCTTCTTAACTGGGTGATTCAAATTACTGGCGATTACGGCGTACCGAAATTCCTGCCAAGAATAAACCAGCCAACAACATACCGTAAGTTTCAGGCTCAGGTACAGGTGCAGCCACAGCAGGAGCTACAGATAAATTATCCAGCGTTGGATAAGGTAGCCCGGTAATAGAAACCGTGTTGAAAGCTGCAGTGGAGATTGCACCAAAAAACGAATAGGTCGTACTACCAAGCAGCGTGAAAGTGTCACCATTGCCCAGCTTTACCGTGAAGGTTTCCGCATCACCATAAAACTGCCCAAAATTAAACCCGACAGCGTTAGTGTAAGAGGCCAAAGTAATGGTCAAAGTGTTGGTTGGGATGCCCGATTGCCACTCAAGGTAATTTGATTTGTGATAAGCCGCATCGTAATCTAAGTTTTTATTGACACCGTACAACTGACCATCATTATCAAGCTTGTAAGTGATCCCTCCTAGCGTCGTACCACTGCCATAAAAGACATTATTAGCACCACCGCCAGTAAAGTCATACTCGTTGTAAGTTTCAGTCGTAATAACCCCAGCAACATCATCAGACCAACTTGAGAAGTCTGCGTACTCAGTTGTGGCGGCAAAGGCAGAGTTTGCTGCAAAAGATAGCAAGCCCGCAATAAATACTGATTTCATGCTCATAGTAGCCTTGTAAACATTAAAGAATTTTTTAGTTTTCGCAGATTATCACCACGACCTTATCTCATCAATAGTAATTATGGGCTATTTCCAGACATACATGACGACTCTTGCGACCGACTCCATGCTCGCTTTCACAACAAGCCAACATAACAGCCAACGATCACAACCGGGATTCTCGACGTATTAACCAGTCCCTGATTCTGGCTGTCAAAAGGAATGGTGATTTTAGCAATTGGCTCAAAGCCCCACTTGAACAAGCCCGGGGAGCATTTTCAGTTAGCAAGGAGTCTATAGTGTTGATTGACTGGCTATGAATGACCTCTCAACATATTCACATTCAGTGCTGCCAGCTTTTGTAAACAAACTCCAAGCTATAACCATCTAAGTCCCTCACCTGTGCTGCATAGTAGCGAGGATCGTAATGCAATTGTGGGCCTGGCGGATGAATGTTGGTAGCACCGGCTTCAATTGCTTTGTTGTAAGCTAGATCCACCATTGCTTCTGAATTTGCTACCAAACCTACATGCACAGCACCAGGATACGCTTGACCTTCTCTCAGCCAAAAGAACATGCGTCCCTTAGCACCAAAGCCTTTCAAATCTGGATGTCCAGCAGGACCGTCTTTACCATCGTAGTCGTGGCGCAGGCCAATGTCCAAGACTGGTAAAAGTTTTTCATAAAATGCGATTGATCTTGCAGTGTCGCTAACGGTCAAAAAAATATGATCAAGCATTGGATATCCTCATTAAGTTGGGGCTATTTTCAAATTACTTAGGTTAACTGAATCTACTATCAAAACAAAAAAGGCCCAAGGCGTTAACCTTGAGTCTCTTTATCAATGGTGGCCTCTCTGTGAGTCGAACACAGCACCAACGGATTATGAGTCCAGAGCTCTAATCAAACATTTCGACATTGAGAAAAGAAAGACGGCTCACACTTCTGCAAGCCGTCCTTTATATTTTGGTAGGGTGTGCAAGAGTCCACTTCTTGCAACCGATTTACAAAGTTCTCTGTTTCCTTTTTTGGGTCAAGACGATTAAACCAAACCCAGCTAACATCAAGACAAAAGATTCAGGCTCAGGCACCGTTGTTAAAAAACTGCCAGAGAGTTTTACTGCCGTAGCGCCGAATGCATAGTAAGGATTGTCGAAAGTATAGCCCCCTTGCGAAGGTGAAACCACTACGACAGTATCTCCGTATCCAGCATAGAGAGGCAGTCCCAAATGATCGCCAAAGTAATAGACAATATAATCACCCGCACCCAAGTCAAAAGGTGTAAAAGCGGCATGAATATTATAATTTTGACCTGTGCCTGGCCCCAAGAAACGCTCCGTTTGAGTGTACTCACTGGTATTAAAGGTCTGTGAATAAACTAAGCTATAGGATGAAGCATCATAAAAAGCAACCGTAATATCAGATGGAATATCGACAGGCTCAGAGATAGGATCCGTAGAAAACAGCCCTTTGTAAAAATCAATTGTCTTTATAGTCGCGGCTGAAGTGAGTGAAAATGTTTCTCCAATATACTGTGAAGGATCATCCCATTGGGTTGGATCTAAACAACTAGCGCTAGAACACACTGCACCAAAAGCTTGAGTCGAACCATAAGGTGCCGATTGATAGACCACACTGTCAGCATGCCCTACTTGCGCTGACAACAACATGCCAAAAACCAATATCCACTTCATGACCTTCTCCTCAAATAATTATTTAAATAGACTAGCTGAGAACTATTAATGCAGTTTTAACAATATTACATTGATGATTGGGTGCAACTGATTCTCAATTGTATTCCACATCAATTAAATTTATTGAATTTATTTTATCAGCAGTGAAAACTTGAACACGATCCAACTGAGAAACTAAAGAAGACCCGGCACTGATCGTTTGGCTATGGCACAAGATGTGTGACTATGCGCTGGCTGTTCGGCTGCAGGTAGCAAGATGCAGGAGTACTATATTTGTGGATGGCATTGAGAAAAGAAAAACGGCTCACATTTCTGCAAGCCGTCTTTTATATTTGGGTAGGGTGTGCGGGGATCGAACCCACGACAAACGGATTATGAATTAAACTTTCTGCGTCTTTGAGCAAAGCCGATTACTCCAAACCCGGCTATCAACATTGCAAAACTCTCCGGTTCAGCAACTACAGCAACAGAATTAATAGCTGGATTTGCAGCTCCAGCTCCCATATGCAATGAACCCCAGAAGTAAGCACCTTCACTGCCAGCAGATAAAGCAATCGAATGACTTAGGTCAAAAGAGAACTCTTCTGATACCTTTAACCAATCATCATATGATGTGTCCAAAGCATATGAGAAGCTATGATCTTGATTAAATTCAGGAGCTAGTGGATTTCCAGTGGAGTAGCCATTGAGACCAAGTCCAAAATTGATTTGTGCAAAATCTCCAATTTCGTCAATGTTTGACTTTACTTGACCAAATAAATCAAAATTCAGAGCAATAATAGTGTTAGGTGCTAAATCAATGCGGAAATAATAATGCATACTTGATCCAGCTCCGCCACCAAATTCGTTATCTGCATTTGCGGCATACGCAACTGTAGACCAGCCATCGCTTAAGTCAGTAAATGCATGCGCATATCCGCCGCCATCACTAGTTCCTGTTGGATTGGTTGCATACCGACCATTCCACGGGGACTGATCATATGTAATAAGTTCAGAATGGTTATATGCAGGATTTGTTAAATAGCTCAAATCCCCAGTAACCTCTGCCATATATTCACCAGAATGAACATTTTTGAATGAGCTGGAGCTGGCAAAAGATTGAAATTCACTACCCATCAAAATAAAACTATCCACACCACCCTTTAATACATCAAAGCTAAAACCAGAAAAAGTTATTGATGCAAAATTCTCAGCATGTGCTGCATTCAATAATGAAACAGCTAAACTAACTCCAAGCAAAACCTTCTTCATTTTTATTTTTCCTTTATTGATTATTTTGCTGTCAATATATCACGTTAATGTGACCTTAAGTTTGCATCATGACTGAGGGTAAATTAAAGACTGACGATGAGATGCTGAAAAGAAAAACGGCTCACATTTGTGCAAGCCATCTTTATATTTTGGTAGGGTGTGCGGGGATGGGTTTGGTGGCTACATGGTGGTTTGAGAGGCTAAACTCACTTCCCTTTTGATCGAGCTGGAATTGTCTTCTTGAGCCCATCAGCAAGGATTGTCAGATGGTAGATCGCTTGAAGTGTATTTTCGACAATATCCATCACGCCATTCATATCATCAACCGACGGCATGTAGCCACGATGTGACGCAGCATTTCCAGCGTCTAGTGCCGTATTTAGTACTTCTTTATTCTTTTCTCCGATAAATCCTTGCTTTTGCAATTTATCTAACTTTATAGGAAATAATCCTTGATCACCAATGACTTGAACCAAAACCATGTCAAGAACGGCTCGTGTACCCATTAATGCAAGAGAGCGGCTATTCCCATCAAGGGCTTGGTAAACCTGGAGTAGTAACGATCGAATGTTTGGAGGTAGTTTATAGAACCAATGTGGCTTTCTACGCTTTGCGGGAGGTGGATAAATGGATGTTATGTATTCATCTGTTTGATCAAACCAGTTTGTATGACTCATGCTAACTGACTCGCAACCGGCGCACTCGACTAGCTCATAGGTGTCAATCCACGACAGCGGGCCGTAATCCTCGTGATATTCATCTGTCTTAATTTCGCGTTTCGCGACAATTAAATGCTTGGTTTCTCTGTTGCACCGATTGCAGTGGCTACGAATAACTTCTTGCCTTTTTGACACATGCCTCTCCCGACAGATTACTAATGTTTCAAAGTATAAGTTGTATCACAGTCCAGTGGGCAAATAGAGCTACTCACCCCACAATCGAATTTGACTATCTACTCTAGTAGCTACTGCCTGGACAAATCCCAACTCCCACGCCAAGCCAACATAACGGCCAACGTCGCCACCGGGATTACATCCCTAATTACGTGGCTATGACTCAAGACGTGCAACTATGGGCAGGGTTTAGGGCTGCGAGTGGGTGAGTTTTGAGGGTCGGTTCTGGGATGGTCAACCTGAAAACCGCAAAAATAGTGGAATACTGAAAAACTGAAACTCTGTTCAGTATAGAGAAAAGAAAAACGGCTCACATTTCTGCGAGCCGTCTTTTGTATTTTGGTAGGGTGTGCGGGGATCGAACCCACGACAAACGGATTAAAAGTCCGCTGCTCTACCAGCTGAGCTAACACCCCATCTATTTCTTGTCTACCGCTTGTTTTGCGTCAAATTTGAAAGAACGCGATTATGGGGGATGAATTAAATTTGGTCAATGCTGTTTTTGCTTTTTTTGTATAAAAAGTTTATTTTTTTATTCATCCTCATTTTTCGCTTTACATTCCGGGGAATTTACCGCCCATCATGCTGCCCATGCCTCGCATCATTTTTGCCATGCCGCCTTTGCTGAACATCTTCATCATCTTTTGAGTTTCTTCAAACTGGTTGAGCAGACGGTTCACTTCTTGCACTTGCACGCCGCTACCAGCCGCGATGCGTTTCTTACGCGTGGCTTTAATCAACTCGGGTTTGCGGCGCTCTTCTGGCGTCATGCTATTAATAATGCCTTCGAGGCGACGCAGCGATTTATCGACGTCGTCGGTATTGATCTTTTGCGCCATGCCGGAAATTTGCGAGGGCATTTTGTCCATAAGCGAAGCCATGCCGCCCATTTTTTGCATTTGCATCATTTGCGCTTTAAAGTCTTCGAGGTCGAACTTGGCACCAGACTTAATCTTATCGGCGACTTTCTGCGCTTCGGCCATGTCGACCTTTTTATGCGCTTCTTCAATCAGGCTTAATACATCGCCCATGCCGAGAATACGGCCTGCCATGCGGTCGGGATGGAAAGGTTCCAGGCCATCAACTTTTTCGCTGACACCGATAAACTTGATTGGCTTGCCGGTGACGTGGCGCACAGAGAGCGCGGCACCGCCACGCGCATCACCGTCGAGCTTGGTGACGATGACGCCGGTGAGTGGCAAAGTCTCGCCGAAGGCTTTGGCGGTGTTGACGGCATCCTGGCCTTGCATGGCGTCAACCACGAACAGGGTTTCAGTAGGCTTGAGGTAAGCATGCAGGTCTTTGATTTCGGCCATCATGGCTTCATCAATCGCCAAACGGCCCGCCGTATCAAAGATCACTACATCGTAGTAACTCTTTCTGGCTTGATCCATAACCTGCGCAGCAATATCGAGTGGTTTTTGCTGCGGGTTGCTGTCAAAGCAGTCAATCTCCAGCTGTTTGGCCAAGGCTTGCAACTGCGTGATCGCCGCCGGACGATAGACGTCGGCACTGGCCAGCAATACTTTTTTCTTTTGTTCTTTCAGCAGTTTGGCCAGTTTGCCGGAGGTGGTGGTTTTACCAGCGCCTTGCAAACCTGCCATTAAAATCACTACCGGTGGCACCGCTGCCAGGTTAAGGCCTTCGTTGGCTTGTCCCATGAGCGCGGTCAGCTCCTGGTTAACCACTTCAATCACCGCCTGGCCCGGGGTCAGGCTTTGCAAGACATCGCGGCCATTAGCACGCTCTTTGACGCGGGTAATGAAGTCTTTCACTACCGGCAACGCCACATCAGCTTCAAGCAAGGCCATGCGTACTTCGCGCATGGCATCGGCAATATTTTCTTCGGTCAAACGTGCTTGGCCGCGCAAGTTTTTAATCACGCCCTGCAAGCGGCCGGTCAGGTTTTCCAGCATGGAATGCCTTTCTTTCACAACAAGTGAATATTCGATGACCTGAATTTTACCTCATGCCAGCCCAACCCTAAAATAAACTAATGCTAAACATCGCGCGCACCACTGTTACCGCGCTGGTCGAATGCAGCGAGTTTTGCCATAATGCCAGGCATGACTCAACACCTGCTTCCTTACCTGATTGTCGCGTTTGTCTATATGGCGGTGGCGCTGGATTACTGGCGTATTGCCACACAGGGCAAACCAGTCGATGAAAAAGCCTTTCCGTTTCAGCTACACAGCGCGATGGTGGCGCTGGGCCTGGCCATGCATGGCGGGCTGCTGTACCGCGACATTTTTGCCATTGGCTCGCTGAACCTTGGCGTTTACTACGCGCTCTCTGCCATTCTATGGCTGACCGTGCTGATTTACTGGCTGGCAGATTTAAAGCACTCTCTGCGTAGCCTGCAAGCCTTTGTGTTGCCCCCTGCCGCCCTGTTTGTGCTGATGCCTGGCTTTGCGGTGAAAGACTACTATGTAGACACGCATGGCTTCACCTTGTTTAACCTGCACATCCTCATCGCCATCGTGGCGTATAGCCTGTTTACCTTTGCGGCGTTGCATGCCTGCCTGATGCGCATGGCTGAGCGTGCCCTGCACCAAAAAAACAGCTGGCTGGCCTTGCCTGACTTTCCGCCACTGATGGTGCTGGATGCCCTGCTATTTAAAGTATTGCATGTTGGCTTTGTGTTGCTGACCATCACACTGATTAGCGGCATGCTGTTTAGCGAAGAGATTTTTGGCAAACCCTTACAGCTTAATCACAAAACTATTTTCTCTATTGCCTCGTGGCTGATTTACGCCTGGCTATTGTTTGGCCGCTTTAAATACGGCTGGCGCGGCAAAGTCGCCACACGCTGGACGCTGCTGGGTTTTGCTTTATTACTGCTGGCCTATATCGGTAGCCGCTTTGTGCTGCACGTAGTGCTGGGTCGCTAAACGGCTGCACCACCAGAACTACCCTGCTTTCCCCTTGCTGTCCGGCACAATCACATACAACACATTGCGCTATGTTTATGTGATTGATAGGTGCAGCCTTTTATTCTGCTGGCACCTGTTGTTTGGATGCTCAGCATGAAACCCTCTTTATTATCGATTACGCCTTTATTCTGCCTGGCGCTGACTGCTCAGGCAGACGACGTACAAACGTCTGCCAGCCATAGCCCGGTACAGCTAAGTGCTTACCTTGAAAGCTACCTGATCCACGACTTTAACGACCCGGCCAATAACAGGCGGCCGGGATTCGTCTACAGCCACAACGTCACCGACAGCCCCAGCATCAACCTGGCCATGCTGAAAGCCGCACTGACGACTGAACGCATACGCGGCAATCTGGCACTGGGTAGCGGCACCTATATGCGCGCCAACTATGCCGCCGAGCCACATGGCTTGCGCAATATTTATGAAGCTAACCTGGGCCTTAAACTTTCCAGCGAACACGATCTATGGCTGGATATCGGCGTGATGCCATCGCATATTGGTTTTGAGAGTGCAATCGGCATAGACAACTGGACGCTGACGCGCAGCCTGATGGCAGATAACTCGCCCTATTTTGAAACGGGCGCTAAGCTGAGCTACACCACCGAGGATGGCAAATGGCTGGTCAGTGGCCTGCTGCTCACGGGTTGGCAGCGCATACACCGCCCTGATGGTAACACGACGCCAGCCATCGGCCACCAGCTCACCTATAAGCCCAGCGATAAACTCACCATTAACAGCAGCTCATTTATCGGCAACGACAAATCAGACGCACAGCGCCAGATGCGCTATTTTCATGACTTTTATGTGCAGTGGCAGCTGAATGAGCAATGGGGATTGATCACAGCATTGGATATCGGCGCCGAACAGGCTGCGCCTGGCAGTGATCGCTACAATGTGTGGTTTAGCCCGAATATGGTGCTGCGCTATAGCTACTCAGACCGCCTGCAATTTGCAGCGCGGCTGGAGCACTACAGGGACAAACATGGCGTGATCATCAGCACAGGCACCAGCAACGGTTTTCAGACCACCGGCTATTCAGTCAATATGGATTACCGACTTAATACACGCATGGTGTGGCGTAATGAACTACGCCAGTTGAATAGCCGCGACGCCATCTTTGATAAAAATGGCTCGCGGCTGGTGGACAATAACTTGATGGCAGTGACCGCATTAACCATCAGCTTTTAGATATATTAACGCAGGCTGATCAATGGCCAACCGTGCTCGCTGGCATACGCAGTTAGTGTCGGGTCAGCATCCACGGCGACTGGATTAGTCACCAGTTTCATCAATGGCAAGTCGTTATGTGAATCGCTATAAAAATAACTGGTTTCAAAATCTGCCAGGGTTTGGCCGCGCACCGCCAGCCAGTCATTAAGACGCGTCACCTTGCCTTGCTGGAAGCTGGGCGTGCCACTGACGCCACCAGTAAATTGGCCGTCGACCATTTCCGGGTCGGTGCCAATCAGGTTCTCAATGCCATAGGCAGTGGCAATCGGCTTGGTGACAAAGCTATTGGTGGCCGTAATCACCATGCACAAATCGCCATTGGCTTTATGCTGATTGACCAGGTCTTGCGCTTTCTGCGTCATCATTGGGCGAATTACGGTGTCCATGTACTTTGTGTGTAATTCGTCCAGAAACGCCTTGGGATGTTGCGACAACGGTTGCAACTGAAACTTGAGGAAAGCATAAATATCCAGGTTACCGTTTTTATAGTCTTCATAAAACTGCTCGTTGCGCGCCTTGTGTTGCTCGGCATCCAGCAGGCCTTCGCTGATCAGGAATACGCTCCAGTTATAGTCACTATCCCCCGCCAGCAGGGTGTTGTCCAAATCAAATAACGCCAGGTTTTGCTTCATACAATCAGTTTCTTTAGATAATTAAACAATGATGATTAAACGATTTGTTCGTCGGGCACCGCTTCTTTGGTCGCAGTTAACACCAGAAACACGCCGACCAGAATCACGGCCAGCGCAATATACTCCATCAGATGAATCTGCTCATCAGCAAACCAGACACCGACCACAAAGGCCACAATCGGATTGACAAAGGTATTGCTGCTGGCAACCATGGGCCGCACGTGGTGTAGCAACCAGTGATAGGCAGAAAACGCCACCATGGAGCCAAGCACGATCAGGAAAGCAATCGCTGCCCATGACCGCGGCGTGACTTGTGCTGGCCATTGCTCGCCAAATACCAGGCTAAATAGCAAGGCAATCAAGCCGCCGCACAGCATCTGGCTGGCCGCGCCCATCAAACCTTGCGGCATGGCCATATGTTTGCTCCATACCGAGCCCAGCGACCACGAAGCGGCAGCAAACATCAACAGGCCAGCACTGAGCCAATCCCCTTGCAGGCTACCACGCGTATTCAGCAATAAAATACCGCCCAGACCAATGCCAATCCCCAACCACTCGCGGCGGCTGATTTTGTGCCCCCACGCGCTAGAGAAAATCGCCATCCAGATTGGTGCAGTGGCAATGGCCAAGGCGGCAACACTGGACGAGACATGCAGTTGCACATGTGACACCGTACCATTACCCAGCACCGGTAATAGCAGCCCCACCCAGGCCGCGCCACGCCATTGTATGCGTGTGGGCGCCGCATGGCCAAAACCACGCAAGATGATATAAAGCAAAGACCCGGCAATCGTAAAGCGTATGCCCACCATCGCAAACGGTGGAAAGCTCTCAATCGCATATTTGATTGCGAGATAAGTAGAGCCCCAGATAAAGTAGGTACAGGTCAGCGCAATGATCACCAGTAACCAATGATTTCTCTGCGTCATTGCGACTTGCCCAACCTTTCATCCACGAATATTAAATACAAAAAGAAAACGCTTGCCACCCATCAGCAGCAAGCGTTAACTCAGAGCCTGCTTACACCTGCGGGTTCAATTTTTCTGCTTTGGCATACAGCTTGTTCAAGCCGTTCAAATAGGCTTTGGCTGAAGCGACCACAATATCGGTATCCGCGCCCTGGCCATTAACGATGCGGCCACCTTTGGACAAGCGCACCGTCACCTCGCCCTGTGCATCCGTGCCGCTGGTGATGTTATTCACCGAATACAGCAACAGCTCAGAGTCACTTTGTGCCACATTTTCAATCGCTTTAAAGGTCGCATCTACCGGGCCACCGCCATCGGCTTCTGTGCGCTGCTCTACCCCATCGATACTCAACGTCAGGATCGCATGTGGAATCTCGCCAGTTTGCGACGCCACTTGCAGGTAAGACAATTTGAACATCTCGCGCGTATCCTGCACCACCTCGTCACTCACCAGCGCATGCAAGTCTTCATCGAAGATTTCAGACTTCTTATCGGCCAACTCTTTAAAACGCGCAAAAGCAGCGTTCAAGGCATCTTCACTTTCCAGTTCAATGCCCAGCTCTTTCAAACGGGTACGGAAAGCATTGCGGCCAGACAATTTGCCCAGCGTGAGTTTATTGGCGCCCCAACCCACGTCTTCGGCACGCATGATTTCATACGTTTCACGGTGTTTGAGCACGCCATCCTGGTGAATGCCGGACTCATGCGCAAACGCATTGGCACCGACAATGGCCTTATTCGGCTGTACCGGGTAGCCGGTAATGGTAGACACCAGCTTGGAAGACGGCACGATTTGCGTGGTATCAATACGCGTACTCAGGTTGAAAATATCGCTGCGGGTTTTAATCGCCATGACAATTTCTTCCAGGCTGGCGTTACCTGCGCGCTCACCCAGGCCATTGATGGTGCACTCGACCTGACGTGCGCCATTCATCACCGCTGATAGCGAGTTGGCCACTGCCATACCCAAGTCATTATGGCAGTGTGTAGACCACACGACTTTGTCGGCACCCTTGACGCGCTTGAGCAAAATGGCAAAACGCTCGCCCCACACTTCGGGGATGCTGTAGCCCACGGTATCCGGCACATTGATGGTTTTGGCACCGGCCTCAATCACTGCTTCAAACACACGCACCAGAAAATCGATCTCGGAACGCACGGCATCTTCGGCAGAAAACTCTACGTCTTCAGTATATTCGCGCGCCCATTTCACCGCTTGCACCGCGCGCTCGACCACCTGGTCTTCGCTCATGCGCAGCTTGTTTTCCATATGAATTTTGCTGGTGGCAATAAAGGTATGGATACGGCCCTTAGCCGCATGCTTGATAGCCTCACCGGCACGGCGCACGTCATTTTCACTGGCACGCGCCAATGAACACACCGTAGAGTTTTTGATGACTTTGGCGATTTCTGAAATCGCATCAAAATCGCCTGGACTGGCTGCCGCAAAACCGGCTTCGATCACATCTACGCCCAGCTTTTCCAACTGGCGCGCAATGCGGATTTTTTCTTCTTTGGTCATCGCCGCGCCCGGGCTTTGCTCGCCATCACGCAACGTGGTATCAAAAATAATAATGTGTTCCATGAGTTTTCCTAAACCTAACAAGCGAATTTTACTCGCTTGTCCTACAAATGACCATCATACTGCGAGGCACAACCGCCTGGCGACTCGTCCATAAAAAAACGCGCCAGAAACAGCGCGTTTTTATCAACCTAACAATCACTTAAGCAGCGTTCTTTGCTTCCAACCGTTCACGCGCCCACATGTAATATCCAGACAACGCGTACACAAACACCACGCTGAATAACACTTCTGGCGGACTGTATGAAATCAGCACAAAGGCCAGCACCACCGCCAAAATAGCGACAAACGGTACGGAGTGTCTGAGGTTAATATCTTTACCGCTATAAAACTTGAGGTCAGACACCATGGAACCAGCAGCAAATACGGTCAGGAACCAGGCGATCCACTTCACTTGCAAGGCGCCAAAGAAAATTTCACGGCCATCGATATTGTATTCATAAGACACCCAGACAAATCCGGCAATGAGCGCTGCCGCAGCTGGACTAGGCAAACCCTGAAAGTAGCGCTTGTCCTGAAACGGGTCGTCCAGCTTGGTATTAAAGCGTGCCAGACGCAAGGCAGCACAGGCACAGTAGATAAATGCGGCAATCCAGCCCAGTTTGTTCATGGGCTGCAAGGCCCACACATACATAATCAGCGCAGGCGCCACGCCAAACGACACCATATCGGCCAGGCTGTCATACTCAGCCCCAAACGCACTCTGCGTGTTCGTCATGCGCGCAACACGACCATCCAGGCCATCCATCACCATGGCAATAAAAATCGCAATCGCTGACTGCTCAAAATGCAGGTTCATCGCCTGCACAATGGCGTAAAAACCACCAAACAGCGAGGCAGACGTAAACAAGTTAGGCAGCAGGTAAATGCCACGCTGGCGCAGACTGGTGTGCTGCTCGCGACGTGACAGGCGGTTTTGTGGGTCAACCATAAAGGACTTTTTCAGAATTGCGGAATAGCAGCATTGTTGCGGGCAATCACAAAAAATGCAAGCGCATCCGGCGATTGCAGGCGCCCGCGCAGCGTCAGAAGCTGGTCACACAGCTGTGGTAAAATAGGCGTTTATTTCAGCCAGTTATCGCCCTTTCATGCAGTTTTCCTTACACAATACCGACGGTCTTGCCAGACGCGGCACCGTTAGCCTGCCACATGGCGAGGTACAAACCCCGGCGTTTATGCCAGTCGGCACATACGGCACGGTTAAAGCCATGTCGCCGCAAGAGCTCAACGAGATTCAGGCACACATTGTGCTCGGTAACACTTTTCACCTATGGCTACGTCCGGGCCTGGAAGTCATTGCCGCGCATGAAGGACTGCACAAGTTCATGGGCTGGGATAAGCCACTCCTGACGGACTCTGGTGGTTTTCAGGTGTGGAGCCTGGGTGACTTGCGTAAAATCAGCGAAGCAGGCGTTAAATTCAAATCCCCTATTAATGGTGATAGCTGTTTCCTCACCCCTGAAGAATCCATGCGCATCCAGCGCGTGCTCAACAGTGACATCGTCATGATTTTTGACGAATGTACGCCCTACCCTGCCAACCACGATCAGGCACGCAAATCGATGGAACTCAGCCAGCGCTGGGCGCAACGCAGCCATGATGCTTTTAATGTCTACCAAACGCAAACCATAGCGCACACTCTCACCATGCTCGGTGGCCCTGAAGAAGTGGCGCAATTACGTTCAGACAATACACCTACCAATGGCAATGCATTGTTTGGCATTATCCAGGGCGGCATGTACGAAGACCTGCGCGATATTTCGCGGCAAGGCCTGGAAGCCATCGGTTTTGACGGCTACGCCATCGGCGGCCTGTCGGTTGGTGAACCTAAAGAAGATATGCTGCGTATCCTGGCGCACACCGCGCCGCAAATGCCCAAAGACAAACCACGCTATTTAATGGGCGTTGGTACACCGGAAGACCTCGTCGACGCCGTGAGCTACGGCATTGATATGTTTGACTGTGTGATGCCTACGCGCAACGCGCGCAATGGCTGGCTGTTCACGCAATATGGTGATGTCAAAATCAAGAATGCCAGTTATAAAACAGATACGCGTCCGCTGGATGCCGACTGTGAATGCTATACCTGCCAGAACTTCAGCCGTGCTTACCTGCACCATTTATACCGCATAGGTGAGATTCTGGGCGCGCGATTAAATACCATTCATAATCTGCATTATTACCAAGTGTTAATGCAAGGCATGCGGGCAGCAATTGAAGAGAATCGTTTTGAGGCTTTCAAGGCTGAGTTTGCTCGGAAGCGAGCGGAGAAGCGTTAAGCTCTTCGCGGTCCATGCCTGTGAATCCAGCCTTGATCAAATATTGAGTCAACAGCTGTTTGTGACTTTAGCGTTAGTGGATTAATTTAGTGTTTTCTTTCGCCTCTCGGCGAGTCACTTTCTGATGCTTGCCCCTCAGAAAGTAACCAAAGAGGAGGGCACCCTGCCATCACGGCCTGCGGCTTCCTTGCGTTGCTCAACAAAATAAGCCGGTCACGAAACTCAACCTGGCAGCTCACAAACCCCGTGAGCTGCTGCGGGATTCGGACAGTCGCTCCCTCTACTCTTATTTTGTCTCCGCTACTCAGCGTGATGAATGGGATTTATCTCGCCAAACTCACATTGGCGAAGTTTGGACGGTTCAAAAACCAAATTCGTTTATTAAAACTACCAACCATTGCGCTCACCTGGTGTTCGGGGTCCCCATCTGCCGCGCCGAGCAACGCAGGGTTGGCGGGAGATTTCGGCAAGCAACTGTTTGAGCTCCAAAGGAGCGAGTTTTTGATTGCCGCCCGGCAAACCGAGTAGCGCAGGAAACAAGCGGAAGTTGGGGTGCATTTCTTTTGGTTACTTGTTCTTTGTGCAAGCAAAGAAAAGTAACTCGCCGAAAAGGCGAAAAGCAACCGTCAAACCAAAGAACAACCTTTTATTGCAATCACTCCACCTCAGCATCAACACACGATAAAAAAGCCAGCACGCAAACAGGTGCTGGCTTTTAAACGTTGACTGACATCACTAACCAAATTGCAAATCAGGCTTTTTTGCGCAGACGCAACCAAAGCGGCACCAGACCAACCGCAAACAAGGCCATTGGTTCAGGTTCAGGCACCATGGTCGCCGTACGGAAAATCACTTCACCTAAACCAGGCTGTGGACCACCATCAGTGGTCAGGATTTCCATGTGTACGTAACGGGTAGAAACGTCACCGAAAGTAAATGCCTGACCCGGATCTGCCGCAGTGTAATTCGAACCTACCGCAGTAAAGCCACCCAGCAAACCGCTGTTGCCATTGCTAAAATCATTGTCATTATCGGCATATAAATTAAATTGCAATACCGAGCCAGTATTGGCGGTCGCCCATAACCCGATGGCATCGATATTGTACACAGCCCCCAGGTCATAACTAAAGCTGCCAAAAGGGCCTACACTGAAACCTGAGTTCAATGCGGACAGGCCATCGTGCGTCGTACCGGCGACAAAGCTGTCAAAGTCTGTCACACCTGCAATATAGCCTGCAGACAAGCCAGACTGGTTGATCTGATTCACCAGTGCATACGAGCCACCAAAATCAGATGTTGACGCGCCCACTGTCGCTGGCTGCACAATCACCCCTGCTTGCGCCAACTGGCAAGACATCGCCAAAGAAACTGCTGCCAAACACTTTATATAATGTTGCATACGCTCCTCCAATTTAAAAAAAATAGTCGTGAACTGCTTTTATCGCCAATGACAATGGCGACCAATCATTAAAATACTTTTACAATTCACAGTCAAGCGTTATTGCGCAGTCATACAGATCGCTGATGACAGATTAACAAGGCTCTATGATAGAATCATGCGTTATTTTCAGTATGACTTAGGAATAGATATGTTTATCAGCAACGCCTACGCAGCTGGCGCCCCAGCCACCGACATCATGAGCTTTTTGCCTATGGTGGTGATTTTTGTCTTGTTTTACTTTATGTTGATCCGTCCGCAGATCAAACAGGCAAAACAGCATAAATCCATGCTGGAAACCCTGAAGGCTGGTGATGAAGTGGCAACCACCGGTGGTATCGTTGGCAAAGTGACTAAAGTGAGCGAAAACTTTGTCAGCATTGAAATCGCTGCCAATACAGTGGTCAATGTGCAAAAACACACGGTGCAGACCCTGTTGCCAGCGGGCACATTGAAGTCCATTTAACCCACACAAGACACGCCTGTCTTTCATTCTGAACTAGAGTTTGTTATGAACCGTTATCCGATATGGAAATTCGTGCTGATCGGCACAGTGTTTATCATTGGCCTGCTGTACACGATCCCCAACTTTTTTGGTGAATCGCCAGCGGTGCAAATCAGCCCGGCCAAAACCTCACTCAAAGTAGATCAGAGCCTGCTACAGAGAGTGGAAGACACGTTGAAACTGGCCAACATCCCATTTGACGGTTTGTTTATGGATACCAGCGGCGTGAAAGTGCGTTTTGCCAACACGGATACGCAATTGCTGGCTAAAGACAAACTGGTTGGCAACCTGGGTAAAGACTACACCGTGGCGCTCAACCTGGTACCACAAACACCAAACTGGCTGCAAAGCATAGGCGCCAAGCCGATGTATTTGGGCCTGGACTTGCGTGGTGGTGTGCACTTTCTGCTGCAAGTGGACATGAAAGCGGCGCTGGATAAAGCTGCAGAAAGTACGGTTGGCGACTTCCGTATGTCTTTGCGCAAAGAAAAAATCAATTACTACGGCATTGAGCGTCAAGGCCAGGTGGTGGTGATTAAATTTGAATCAGAAGCGGAAGCAACCAAAGCACGTAATCTGTTAGCCAAAGACTTTTCTGACCTGACCTACAAAATTGCAGGCAGCGATAAAGACTTTAGCGTCACGGCCAGCATGAGCGCGGTAGCACAAAAACGCATCCAGGAATTTGCGCTCAAGCAAAACTTGCAAACCCTGCATAACCGGATTAACGAATTGGGCGTGGCTGAGCCTATCGTGCAACAACAAGGCGTGGACCGTATTGTGGTGCAATTGCCAGGTGTTCAGGACACGGCCAAAGCCAAAGAGATTCTGGGTCGCACGGCAACGCTGGAAATCCGCATGGTGGATGAAGAAAAATCCGACATGGCAACGCTACAAAAGGCGCAAGCTGGCCAGGTGCCCTTTGGTGACGAATTGTTTTCTGACCGCGAAGGCCGCCCGGTACTGGTGAAAAAGAGCGTGGTGCTGACTGGTGACCGCATTACCGATGCAGGCCCTGGCGTGAACGGCCAGAATGGCTCTTCCGTGGTCAACGTGACCCTGGATGGCCGTGGTGCAGGCATCTTTAAAAACGTGACCCGTGAAAACGTTGGCAAACGCATGGCGATTCTGCTGATTGAAAAAGGCAGTACAGAAGTGGTCACCGCACCGGTGATTAACGAAGAAATTGGCGGCGGTCGCGTACAGATTTCCGGCATGGCGAATGCCCAGGAAGCCACCGACATTTCACTGCTGCTGCGTGCGGGTGCACTGGCGGCACCGATGGAAATCATCGAAGAACGTACCGTTGGCCCAAGCATGGGTGAAGAAAACATCAAACGCGGCGTGCATTCTACGCTGTGGGGCTTTGCTGCGATTGCAGTGATGATGATTGTTTACTACATGGTCTTTGGTGGTGTTTCTGTCATGGCACTGGGCGTCAACCTGTTGTTGCTGGTGGCAATTCTCTCCATGCTGCAAGCGACACTGACCTTGCCAGGCCTGGCAGCGATTGCGCTGGCACTGGGCATGGCCATTGATGCCAACGTGCTGATTAACGAGCGTATCCGTGAAGAGCTGCGCAACGGCAACACGCCACAAGCCAGTATCCACGCGGGTTACGACCGCGCATTCGATACCATTCTGGACTCCAACGTCACCACACTGATTGCCGGTTTGGCCTTATTTATGTTTGGTACCGGCCCAATCAAGGGCTTTGCCGTGGTACACGTGTTAGGCATTATGACTTCCATGTTTAGCGCCGTGCTGGTCTCCCGTGCACTGGTCAATTTGTTGTACGGCTACCGCCGCAAGATCGAGCATCTGCCGATTGGTTAATCGCCATCGCATCGCCGCTGACAACGCATAAAAGAGAATAGATTATGGAATTATTCAGAATTAAAAAAGATATCCCGTTCATGAGTTACGGGCGTCTGACCACCTCGATTTCGCTGATTACCTTTATATTGGCGATCTTTTTCCTGCTGCATCGCGGCCTGAATTATGGCGTCGACTTTACTGGCGGCACGGTCATGGAGGTGCACTACCCGGCTGCGGCCAATATTGAGCAAATCCGCCAGGTAATGGATGGTGTTGGCCTGAAAGATGTCACCGTACAAAACTTTGGCTCTAGCCAGGATGTACTGATCCGCCTGCCGGTGAAAAAAGAGCTGTCGATTGCGCAATTGTCCGAGAAAATCTCCAGCGCATTAAAAGCGGCAGATGCAGGGGCAGAAATTCGTCGCGTTGAATCAGTAGGCTCACAAGTTGGTGAAGAGCTGTATGAAAACGGCGCACTGGCCTTGCTGCTGGTGTGTGCGGGCATCATGGGCTATCTGGCACTGCGCTTTGAATGGCGCTTTGCGGTGGCCGCGATTATCGCCAATATGCACGACGTCATTATCATTCTCGGTTTCTTTGCCTTCTTCCAATGGGAGTTCAACCTCACGGTACTGGCGGCGATTCTCGCGGTATTGGGTTACTCCGTGAACGAATCCGTGGTGGTGTTTGACCGCGTGCGTGAAAACTTCAAAAAGATGCGTAAAGCGAGCGCGGTGCAGGTCATCGACAATGCGATTACGCGCACCATGTCGCGCACCATCATCACCCATATGATGACGCAGACCATGGTCTGTTCCATGCTGTTCTTCGGTGGCGAAACCTTGCATAACTTCTCACTGGCACTGACCATCGGCATTTTGTTTGGTATTTACTCGTCAGTACTGGTCGCCTGCCCGATTGCTATGTGGCTGGGCGTGAGCCGCGCCAACCTGATTGGCGACACCGAGAAAAAACCGAAAGAAGATGAGGCAGCTGTTGCGCCTTAAGTGATTGCCTTTTAAGCGACATCGATAAACTGTCACGATGCTTGATTTTTAGCCACTGGTGGGTACACTAGTGGCTTCTTGTTTTTAACTCCACTCTTTTGGACAACATCCCATTAAGCTGGCAGATTGGTCTGCTCTTGCTGTTGCTGTCACTGACAGCCTTTTTCTCCATCGCCGAAACCAGCCTGATGTCGCTCAACCGTTACCGGATGCGGCACCTCGCCAAAGAAGGTCATCGCGGTGCCAAACTGGCCAGCCGCCTCATTGCACAAACCGATAAAACACTGGGCGCCATTCTATTAGGCAATACCTTTTGTATCGTTGGCTCCTCTACTTTAGAAGTCGTGATTTCAGAGCGCCTGTTTGGCGAAGGCGATTACGTCCTGATGTTTGGCTCGTTGGCCATCACCTTTGCCATCCTCGTCTTCAGTGAAATATCGCCTAAAGTCATCGCCGCCGCCCATGCCGAAAAACTTGGTTTTGCCAGCAGCTATTTACTCTACCCCATTCTCTGGCTGTTCACGCCGGTGGTCTGGTTTGTCAACTTATTCGTCAAAGCCTTCCTTAAATTGCTGGGTGTACGCGTCAATTTTGACGAGCAGGCGCAATCAGTCACCACCGAGGAATTACGCAGCATTGTCAGCGATGCCGGGCAATATATTCCTTCGCAAAGCCGCACCATTCTGCTGAACCTGCTAGACCTCGAAGACATTATTGTTGACGATGCGATGACCGCACATACCATGGTTGAATTTATTGACCTCGACCATACGATAGATCAGATCATGGAACAACTGGCGCGCAGCCATCACTCGCGCCTGCCGGTGAGGCAAGGTGACCACGAAGATATCGTCGGTATTTTGCATGTGCGCAAGGTGCTGCCTCTGCTGCGTGATTTTCACATCGGCAAAGCACCAACCAAAGCACTGCTACAGGCAGCCATGAGCCTGCCTTACTATATTCCGTCCGGCACCCCGCTTTACACGCAATTGCAACAGTTTCAGAAGCGACATGAACGCATTGCGCTGGTCGTCGATGAATACGGTGAATTCAAGGGTTTGCTGACACTGGAAGATATTCTGGAAGAAGTGGTGGGGGAATTCACCACCCAGTCACCCGAGCATGCCAGTCATTTCCATCAACATGAAGACGGCAGCTGGCTGGTCGATGGCGGCAGCCTGCTGCGAGATCTCAACCGTAAATTGAAACTCTCCCTGCCTACAGATGGTCCACGCACATTGAATGGTTTAATTCTTGAGCACTTTGAAGGCATTCCGGAACCCGACACCAGCTTTAAAATCGGTGAACATAAGCTGGAAATCCTCGACGTACAGGACCGTATCGTCAAGCGCGTCAAAATTTATCTTTAAAAAGCTGGACTTCTCCTGCATCAGCCCTTGAATTTTTCAATACAAGGCGCAAAATAGGTTCTAAGACAGGTATACAAAACTATGGTACGACCCAAGCGTGAAGGTGATCTGGCTCTTGAATCCCAGGTTGCCAAACCCAAGCCTCCAGAGTTATATAAGGTGTTGTTGCTCAACGACGACTACACCCCCATGGAGTTTGTCGTCGCCGTCATTGAACGTTTTTTTAACAAGTCTCGTGAACAAGCGACACAAATCATGCTCCAAGTACATACAGAGGGCATGGGCGTATGTGGCGTTTACCCACAGGATATTGCAGAAACCAAAATGCATCAGGTCTTGGAATCTGCCCGCGAAGCACAACACCCTTTGCAATGTGTGATTGAAGCCGCTTGAAACGTGACCGCTGGATGCTAACGGTACGGGACGGAAAAGGTTCCAATCGTATGGCTCACGGTGATGTCCAGTCGTAGCATCCTGAGAATATCGGGCAAATACACTGACATACTTGCGGTTCAAGTCAGGTTGTACAGTGGTAGCATGGTAATGAGGTGATTCTGGCGAGCTTGACTCATATAAAAGTGAGCAAAAAGCAGCGACGGCACATTGAATTTTTTGGAAAAAAGCACGATAACAATAAACAGACAGGTTTTACCGGTATTGCATGAAGTTACGTCTGTGAATGAGGCGTTTTTTGTAGTGTAGTGTATTAAGGAAAGTCATCATGATTGCTCAAGAACTTGAAGTTAGCCTGCACATGGCGTTTATGGACGCGCGACAAAAGCGTCACGAATTAATTACGGTTGAGCATCTGTTACTGGCTATGTTGGACAACCCAACCGCCGCAGAAGTCCTGCGCGCTTGCGGTGCCAAATTTGACACACTGCGCAGTGAACTGAGTCAATATATCGAAGAACATACACCGACCGTGGCCGGGACTGAAGAGGTTGACACGCAACCGACCCTGGGCTTTCAACGGGTGATTCAGCGTGCCATGCTGCACGTACAGTCTTCCGGCAAAAAAGAAGTCACCGGCGCCAATGTGCTGGTCGCTATTTATGGTGAAAAAGATTCCCATGCCGTATTTTTCCTGCATCAGCAAGGCGTGACCCGCTTGGATGTAGTCAACTTCATTTCTCATGGTGTGGCTAAAATCCAGGAAAATGAACCCAAGGCATCCAGCACTGAGCAGGAAACTGAAGGCGAAAGCGTCAGCACCGGCGCATTGGAAAGCTTTACCCTCAACCTGAACGCACAAGTGATTGCTGGCAAAATCGACCCATTGATTGGTCGCAGCCAGGAACTGGAACGTGTGATCCAGACCTTGTGCCGTCGTCGTAAAAACAATCCTTTGCTGGTAGGAGAAGCTGGTGTGGGTAAAACCGCCATTGCGGAAGGCCTGGCGTCGCGTATCGTCAGCAATGACATTCCGGAAGTGCTGGAAAACGCCACGGTCTATTCACTGGATATGGGCGCCCTGCTGGCTGGCACCAAATACCGTGGTGACTTTGAGCAGCGCCTGAAAGCGGTGATGAAACAGCTGGCCGAGAAGCCTGATGCAATTCTGTTTATTGACGAAATCCATACCCTGATTGGCGCAGGTTCGGCCAGTGGCGGCACGCTAGATGCCAGCAACCTGCTGAAACCGGCGTTATCCAATGGCTCACTCAAATGCATAGGCGCGACGACTTATCAGGAATATCGTGGCATCTTTGAAAAAGACCATGCCTTGTCACGCCGCTTCCAGAAGATCGACGTACAAGAACCTAGCGTGGCCGAAACCATTGAGATTCTCAAAGGCCTGAAAACCAAATTTGAAGAGCACCATAGCGTGAAATACAGCGCCAGTGCTTTAACAGTAGCAGCTGAGCTGTCAGCCAAGTACATCAACGACCGCCATTTGCCAGATAAGGCAATTGACGTGATTGATGAAGCCGGTGCTGCGCAGCGTATTCTGCCAAAGAGCAAACAGAAGAAAATTATTGGCAATAAAGAGATTGAAGAAATCATTGCCAAAATTGCGCGTATTCCGCCCAAAAACATTTCCAGCGATGACCGCAATGCGCTGAAAACACTGGAGCGCGACCTGAAAGCAGTCGTATTCGGCCAGGACAAAGCGATTGAAGTGCTGTCTTCTGCCGTCAAAATGGCGCGTAGCGGCCTGGGTAACAGTAGCAAACCGATTGGTAGCTTCCTGTTTGCGGGCCCGACCGGGGTGGGTAAAACCGAGGTGGCCAAGCAATTGGCTTATGTGCTCGGCATTGAATTGCTGCGTTTTGACATGTCGGAATATATGGAGCGTCACGCAGTATCGCGCCTGATTGGTGCGCCTCCGGGCTATGTTGGTTTTGACCAGGGCGGCCTGCTGACCGAAGCCGTGACAAAGCAACCTTATTGCGTGCTGTTACTGGACGAAATTGAGAAAGCGCATCCGGATATTTTCAATATCCTGCTGCAAGTGATGGATCATGGCACCTTGACTGATAATAATGGCCGCAAAGCAGATTTCCGCAATGTGACGATTATCATGACCACCAATGCGGGTGCGGAAAACCTGTCTAAATCGAGCATAGGCTTTACCAACAGCAAAGACAGTACCGATGAAGCGGCTGACCTCAAGCGTTTCTTCAGCCCTGAATTCCGTAACCGTCTGGATGCGACGGTATCATTCAGCGCACTGAATCAGGATGTCATTCTGCGTGTGGTCGACAAGTTCCTCATGCAGCTGGAAGATCAATTGCATGAGAAAAAAGTGGATGTCACCTTTAGTGACGAGCTCAAGGCCTACCTGGGTAAAAAAGGCTTCGATCCGTTGATGGGTGCACGCCCAATGGCCAGACTGATCCAGGATACGATACGCAAGGCACTGGCGGATGAGCTACTGTTTGGTCGCCTGAACGACGGTGGCCTTGTCCATATCGACATTGATGACAACGATCAGATTAAACTGATTTTTAAAGAAGAAACCATTTCGGCCTAATCTGGCTGGAACTTTGACACCACGGTGACATCTACTATAATGTCACCGTGGCTTTCCTGCACCAGTTTGGTGCAAAAAATCCCCAACGCACTACCAGATCTGCCTATTCAGGTCACGGATGACATAAAATCAATACGTTAGGTGTTCCCATATTGATGGTATAGTTATTGCTGTAAATGTATTGCCTGACAGATATGATGTTGTAATGCAAAAGCTATTTTATTTTCTACATGTGTTGTGTTTGCTGTTTGCTTTGCAGACAACGGCTGCCGAACCGGCGGTCACGACTTCGCTATTAGAAACCGGCATCTCGGCGGCAAGCCTCTCCAATGCCATTGATGACAGTTTATCCGCCGACTTTGGCCAAGGCAGTTGTTGCGTCGACATGCTGGAAATCGCTGAAGTAGATGTCGACAAAATCCTGCTACCAGGGTTTAGCTACCCGCTGCATAAAACCACCTACCTCGCCCCTGAGCATCATCTATCCTCCTATCACCTGCAACTCGGCTTCTGGCTTGACCGGCCGCCTCAACTCGCTTAACAACTTTCCCAACCTTTTAGCTTTATTGGCTGAAAGCGTCATTTTAATTATTAGTTAAGGTGGCTGTGACATTATGATATGAACAGTCACCTGAAAAAGGATCGTTATGTTAAGTTCGACCCGCTGGCGGAAAGCATGCAGGCTATTGTGGCTATATTGCTGCATTACCCCCGTTGCATTTGCAGAAACCACTTTTGACCTGAAAACCCTGCTGGATAAAGCCGTGGCCGAAAACCCGATGATGGCTGTCAGCAAAGCACAAATTGAAGCCGCTGCGGCAGGCATCACCGTTGCAAGATCTTTCTATAACCCGGACCTAGAAGTGATGGCAGGACCAGCCAGATACCGTGGCGTGCCAACGCCAGGTGCCAGCGAAAGAAACTATGGTGTCACCATTTCGCAACCGCTGGACTTTCCCGGTACACGTAGCTCGCGCCGTGAACTGGCTGAACAGCAACTGACTTACGCTGAAAAAGGCATCCAGACCACGAGCTTTGATCTGCGCAACCTGATCAAACAGGCCTATCTGACCGTGCTCCTGCGCCAGCAGATTCTGCATATGCTGGGTGCGAACCTCAGCATCTTGCAGGAAATCCAGACCAAGATCAAACGCAAGGTAGATGTAGGTGAGGCAGCAAGATATGAACTGATCAAGGCGGATACTGAGGTGCTGGCAGCAGAACGTGATTATGCCAGTGCACAAACCCGTATTGATGAAGCCAAAGCGATTTTGCGCGGCATGATAGGCAATATGCCAGACACGTTCGAAGTCAAATCTGAACTACCCACGATTTCAACCCTGCCCAGCATCATCGACTTACGCAAGTCTGCCGAAAACAACCCTTACCTGCAACAGCTGATCACGGCAAAAGACAGTGCGGAAGCCAAACTCAAACTGGAGCAATCCTTACGCTTTCCCGGCCTCACCTTGAAATCTGACTTTACCCAAGATCCTGACCTCAACACATTCAGGGTCGGTGTCGTGGTACCGTTACCGGTCTGGAACCGCCGTGACGGCCAGATTGCACAAGCCGCCGCAGGGATTGAGGAGGCAGATGCCAATATCAAGTTGCAACACCAATTGCTGCGCAAAGAAATTGATAGTGCCTACCAACGTAGCGTGATCGCCAGCAACCAGCTCAAAGTATTTGAAAATGGCTTACTGCAACAATCAGAAGCGACCCTCAGTCGCGCAGAAGCCGCTTATAAATTCGGAGAACGCGGCATCCTGGAATACCTGGATGCGCAACGTGTCAATCGTGATGTCAAACGTGACTATCTGATTGCCAAATTCGATTATTTTTTCAGTGTATTGCAAATCGAACGCTTCATCGGTTCGGATTTGGTTCAACCTTAAGGGGATGGTCATGTCTCGTGTTTTATTTTCAACTTTGCTAGCTGCCGCGCTGGCTGTCATGTCTACCGCGTGCACAGAAAAAGCTGCCCCGGCCCCAGAAACCAAAGAGGTCGTGGACCCAAACCTGGTCATGCTGACCAAAGAGCTGGCTGCTAACGTCAGCATCGGCCCGGTCGCCGAACTCGATTTTGTCGATACCTTGCGTATTCCTGGTCGCATCCAGGTCGATGAACAATATGAATCCAGAGCTGGCGCATCCATCACCGGCCGTATCAGCACGCTGGATGTCAATCTGGGCGATGAAGTGAAAGCGGGCCAGCGACTGGCCGTGATTAAGAGTACAGAGCTGGCGCAATATCAATTAAGCTACATCAAAGCCAGCCAGCAGATGCAATTGCAAACCAAAGCGGTCGACCGCGCCAAACAATTGCTGGAAGCGGATGTGATCAGCCTGGCGGAATTGCAGCGCCGTGAAGGTGAACTCAACGCCGCCAATGCCGAATTGAATGCCGCCCGTGACCAGTTACTGGTACTCGGCATGCCGCCTGCCAGCATTTCCCAGCTGGGTTTGCATAACAGTGGCATGTCGACCAGCCAGGTGAACTCTAAAATCACCGGCACGGTGATTGCACGTAAAGCCAGGCTGGGCCAGGTGGTGGCACCGGCAGAAGAACTGTTTGTGATTGCTGACTTGTCGCATGTATGGGCAGTGGCAGAAATCCCGGAGCAGCAAATTGCACACATTAGAGAAGGCCAGTCGCTGGATATTGAAGTACCGGCACTGGATGATGCTGAACTGACGGGTACGCTGGCATTTGTAGGCGATATCGTGAATCCGGCCACGCGTACCGTGATGGCGCGCGCCAATATCAGCAACGAAAAAATGCTGTTAAAGCCGGATATGCTGATTACCATTTTGCTGGAAGCCAAACCGGAGAAAGTCATTGCGATTCCGTCCACCGCTGTGGTGCGTGAAAACAATGCCGACCATGTGTTTGTGCAAACCCTAAAATCCACCCAGTATAAATTGCTGCCAGTCACCCTGGGCCGGACTTATCAAGGCAACAGAGAAGTACTGCAAGGCTTGCAACCAGGCGATCAAATCGTGCTCGATGGCGCGTTTCATGTCAACAATGAACGCAAGCGCAAAGAAATGGAGTAAGGCATGATTGAATCCCTAATTCGAGGCGCGCTTAAGCAGCGCCTGATTGTGCTGGTCCTGGCTGTCGGATTCATCCTTGCTGGCCTGTTTGCAGTTAAAAAACTGTCTGTCGATGCTTTCCCGGATGTGACTAACGTTCAGGTCATGATTGCCACACAGGCCACCGGCAAGTCGCCGGAAGAAGTCGAACGCTTCATCACCGTACCGCTGGAAATCGCCATGACGGGCTTGCCCGGCCTGACCGAAATGCGCTCGGTGAATAAAAATGCCTTGTCCCTGATCACGCTGGTATTTACCGACAGCACCGACGTCTACTTTGCCCGGCAACTGGTGATGGAACGGCTGATGGAAGTGATGGAGCGCATGCCACAAGGCGTAACACCTATCCTCGGACCTGTGTCTACTGGCCTGGGCGAGGTCTATCAATTCACGCTGGATAAACCGGATGACGGTAAAAAGGCATTGACGCAAGCTGACCTGACAGAGCGTAGAGCGATTCAGGACTGGGTGGTACGCCCATTGCTACGCGGCATCCCAGGCGTGGCTGAAATCAACTCGCAAGGCGGCTACGTCAAGCAGTACCAGGTGCTGGTCAACCCGGACCGCATGACGCATTTTTCGATCAAACTCAAAGATGTGTATGAAGCACTGGCGCGTAATAACGCCAACAGCGGCGGCGGCATTTTGCCGCATTATGCCGAACAGTACCTGATTCGTGGTGTCGGCCTAGTGCAAAACCTGGACGATATCCGTAACATGGTGCTAAAAGAAGAAAATGGCACGCCGGTCTATATCCGCGACGTTGCAGAAGTCACTATCGGCCATGAGGTACGTGTGGGTGTGGTGCTCAAAAACGGCGATACGGAATCTGTCGGTGGCATTGTCATTATGATGCGTGGCGGCAACGCCAAAGAAGTAGTGAGCCGCATCAAAGCCCGTGTGGAAGAAATCAACAGCAAAGGCATGTTGCCACATGGCCTGCAGATTGTGCCCTACTATGATCGCAGCGAGTTGGTTGATGCGGCCTTGCACACCGTCACCAAAGTGCTAATTGAAGGCATTATCCTGGTGATTGTGATTCTGTTCCTGTTCCTGGGAGATGTACGCTCCAGCCTGATTGTGGTCGGCACTTTGATCCTGACACCTTTGATCACCTTTATGGTGATGAACCATTACGGTATTTCTGCCAACCTCATGTCATTGGGTGGCCTCGCCATTGCTATTGGCCTGATGGTCGATGGCTCTGTCGTGGTGGTGGAGAACACCTTCCACCATTTAGGACATCGCAAAGATGAAAGCCGCATCCGTGTCGCCCTGGAAGCGGCGACGGAAGTAGCCACACCGGTATTGTTTGGCGTGGGCATCATCATCCTGGTGTTCTTACCCCTGATGACATTGGAAGGCATGGAAGGCAAAATGTTTGCGCCTTTGGCCTACACTATTGCCATTGCGCTGTTTGTGTCGCTGGTATTGTCCCTGACCCTGACACCAGCCCTGTGCTCCTATATGCTCAAAGGCGGCAGTGGCGACGATACCAAGCTGATACAAGCCATTAAACGACCATATTTATCAGCACTGAACTGGGTGCTCGATAATGAGAAGAAAACCATCCTGGCCTCGGCCCTGGTCTTTGTTGGCACGATTGCGCTGTTTCCATTTTTGGGTACCTCATTTATCCCGGAAATGAAAGAAGGCTCTATCGTCCCCGGCATTAACCGCGTGCCTAATATCTCTCTGGAAGAATCCATGAAAATGGAGAGCAAGGCGATGAAGCTGATCATGGAGCAAGTGCCTGGTATCAAATCGGCCATCTCCGGCCTGGGTCGCGGTGAAAGCCCGGCCGATGCGCAGGCACAAAACGAATCTACGCCGATTATTAGCCTTAAGCCGCGTGACCAGTGGCCCGAGGGATGGACTCAGGACGATATCGCTGAAAAAATGCGTCAAGTACTGGAGAAGTATATTCCGGGTGTACAAATCATCATGGCACAACCGATCTCTGACCGTGTCGATGAGCTGCTGACTGGTGTGCGTGCGGATGTAGCGGTGAAAATTTTTGGTGAAGACCTGGATGCACTCAAGCAAAAAGCAGATGAGATTGCCAAAATTGCCGGCTCGGTGACAGGCGCCACTGAAATCAAGGTAGAGAAAGTCTCAGGGCAGCAATACCTGAATATCACGATTGACCGCCAGGCCATTGCCCGTCATGGTATCAATGCATCTGATGTCCATGATGTGATTGAAACCGCCATAGGCGGTAAAATTGCGACTGAGATTTTTGAAGGCCAGCGCCGTTTCTCAGCGGCGGTACGTTATCCGGAATCCTTCCGCAATAATGAAGAAGCTATCCGCAACATTATGCTGACTTCGCCCAATGGCTCACGTGTCGCGCTGGAAGATCTGGCCGATATCGAGATCAAGGATGGCCCGGCGCAAATCAGTCGTGAATTGGCTAAACGCCGTATCGTGATTGGCGTCAATGTCAAAGACCGCGACCTCGGTGGCTTTGTGGCTGAGTTGCAACAGGTGCTGGGGCAAAAACTGCAGTTGCCGGATGGCTATTATCTGGAGTACGGTGGCCAGTTCCAGAACATGGAACGCGCCATGGGCCATTTGATGATCATTATCCCGGTGACCATTGCGGCCATTTTCTTCCTGCTGTTCCTGTTGTTCCAGTCTTTGCGGTTTGCCACCATGATTATTCTGGTGCTACCCTTTGCCTCAATTGGTGGCGTGATTGCCTTGTTTGTCACAGGTGAGTACTTGTCAGTTCCGGCATCGGTAGGCTTTATTGCCTTGTGGGGGATCGCAGTGCTCAACGCGGTGGTACTGGTATCGTATATCCGCACCCTGCGTGAAGAAGGCCTGAGTCAACTCGAAGCTATCCGCAAAGGCTGCGCCCAGCGCTTCAGGCCGGTGATGATGACCGCCACGGTGGCCATGCTGGGGCTGGTGCCATTCCTGTTTGCGACAGGCCCAGGCGCCGAGGTACAGCGACCGTTGGCGATTGTAGTGATTGGTGGCTTGATTACCTCTACCCTGCTCACGCTGATTGTGGTGCCTACCCTCTATCGTAAGTTTGAAGAAAGTAAAATAGAGGCATAATGCTGCCCCAGTGAGTCTATGCTCTAAAGGATATTTTTATGAAAGAAATCAAAGCAGTCATACAACCGGCGAGATTGGCAAAGATACGCTCTGCACTGCGGAATATCAAAGGCTTTCCCGGCATGTCAGTCAACAAGATGGAAGGTTGTGGCCCACACTTGCAAAAACCGAGTGTGGGGGTGCGAGAAGAGCTGACCGATTACAGCCCCAAAGTCTATATATATATGGTGGTGCCAGATGAACTAGTGGAAGGCGTTTTGCAAACCATCGTTGAAGTCGCCCATACCGGCAATGTCGGCGATGGCATCGTCTGGGTGACGCCGGTTGAACGCATGATCCGCTTGTCAGAACAGATCATGGTGCTGGATTAGCAACATTAGCAACATAGATCAACTATAAATCACGCCAGCCCAGCCCATCGTGCTGATGGGCAATCTGTACCCAGTCACTGGCGCAGTTTAGTACTGCACTCAACGCCTGCTTCGCCAAAGCAGGCGTATTATTTTTCTCGCTCAGGTGTGCAGCCACCAGATGTTTGAGCTTACTGTTATCCAGCTGACCAAGTAATTGCGCACTGGATTGATTATCCAGATGCCCCAGCCAGCCGCCCACGCGTTTTTTCAGTGAGTGCGCATAAGGGCCGGTTCGCAGCATGTCCAGGTCATGATTGCATTCAAGCAACAAACCATCACAGCCTTGCAGCATCATCACAATGTGCGGTGTAACGCTGCCGACATCCGTCAACACGCCAAATTTGCGGGCCCCATCACCAAACACAAATTGCGCTGGTTCGCGCGCATCATGTGGCACCGGATAAGGCGACACTTCAATCTCCTGCAAAGCAAACACCGTATGCGCATCAATGATATTGATCGTGAGCGCTTGTGTCGGCAGGTAGCGCTGGCACATGCTGTAGGTGCCATGCGTCAACCAGACAGGAATCTGATAACGTGCGGCCAATTTGAACGCCCCACGCGCGTGGTCGTCATGCTCGTGCGTGACCAGGATACCCGAGAGTTGTTCGGGTTGCAGATCCAGGCGCGCCAAGCGCTGCACAGTTTCTTTCACGCTAAAGCCACAGTCAAGCAAAAGCCGGGTTTCCCCGGCTTCTATCACAGTGGCATTACCTGCACTGCCACTGCCTAAAGATGCAAATCGCACACCTGGCCTCTGTTATTTCAGTTGCTCATACAACAGGGAAATAATACGGTTAGCCGTGGTCGACGTATTGCGCTTGTTATCCACCGTCAACACATACACATCGGTGGTGTCATCTGCATTTTCCAGCACCTGAATACGATACTGCTTGCTCGACTTGTCACCGTCTGAAGTGCCTTTCCAGAACTTGGTTTTATCGCCAGGCTTGACTTCAACCGGTGCTGCCGATTTTTCGTCTTCATCACTGCCCCAGAACTTCAAACGCTCCAGCAAGCCTTTTTTCTGCTTGATAGGATCTTCTGCATCGGTATCGGCATAACGCACATAGAAAATACCTTCGGAGCGGTTTTTATCTTCTGTGACAAAACCAATACGATCCAGCGCCAACCCCACACGACGCCAGGCGCGATCGAATGGCTCATTGAGTTTCAAAGTCACGCTCTGGTCAGGCTCTTTAATCACGTCAGCGCGCTTGTCTGAAGCGACTTGCGTCATGACCTGATCGGCTTTCTGCTCATCCAGGCCCAGTTTTACCATCATGCGGCGCAATAATTCAGCATCCAAGTCAGCATCAAACTCCTGCCCGGCATTGTTTTTATTGTCTGCCGCATTGGCGCGATAACCAGTATCAATCCTACCCAATTGGGTATTAACGTAATTCTTACCATCATCCGGCGCACCGGCTACGGTACGATGCGTCATATAAATCTCAGTGGTCCCGTCTTTTTCACCGCGCTCCAGCCGGGTACGGAATTTACGTCTGTCCGCAAAGCCGGAGAGTTTATCCAGCCAGGCATCAAACTTCTCGCCATAGCCACGATTATCTTCTTTCGGCTTGATAGCATCGGATTTCAACCACTCGGTTTCAATCACACCGAGTTCCGGATTTTCTACTTTGACCGCAAAGCCTTGATCCAACCAGAAATCACGCACAACCGGCCAGATTTTTTCAGCCGGAGCATTCACCACCAACCAGCGTTGTTGACCAGCCTTAACCATGCGCACGTTTTTCATATCGGCCAGCACCGGTTGCGGGCCGTTTTGCTCTTGTGCATCCTGGTTTTGGCTATAAGCAGAATAGCTGGTGCTGCCAGGCACATTATAAGTGCTGCTGGTGCGCACAGTAGTCAGGTCAGGGGGAACTTCCAGTGGTTTGGAGCGGCCTGCACCTTTGTAATCAGAGCTGTTATCGATAAACGGGATAGAGTCGCACGCAGCCAGTACTGTCACCAGGCTGACCAGCACGGCCCGTTGTAACCAAACATGATTCATGTATTTCACTTATTTCACCCTAAATTTAGTCTTCGCTCAATCAAGCGGCAATATCAGCCTGCTTCATGGCACTGCGTAATACTTCATGATATTGGCTGGATAAATTCACCAGCGGCAAACGAATGCCGGTGGCAATCAAACCCATTTGCTGCAATACCCATTTCACCGGAATCGGGTTCGCCTCTACAAACAATTTCTGATGCAGGGCAAACAATTTGGCATTCGCCGCCTTGGCCGCAGCGATGTCACCATTCAAGGCATGTTCACACATTTCGTGCATCAATTGCGGTGCCACATTGGCAGTCACCGAAATCACGCCTTTACCGCCCAGCAACATCAGCGCCAGCGATGTCGCATCATCACCGCTATACACGGCAAAGTCGGCGGGCACGCGCAACAGCAAATCCGTACCGCGCTCAATGCCACCCGTCGCATCTTTAATGCCGACAATATTAGGCACTTGCGCCAAACGCACCACCGTATCATTGCTTAAATCACAGCCGGTACGGCCCGGCACATTGTATAAAATTTGTGGGATAGCAACCGCCTCGGCGATCGCTTTAAAGTGCTGGTACAAACCCTCTTGTGAAGGCTTGTTATAGTAAGGCGCAACCAGCAGGCAAGCATCCGCACCCAGGCTTTTTGCTTTCGCTGTCAGCTCAATCGCTTCAGCAGTCGAGTTGGCCCCTGTGCCTGCAATCACGTGCACACGCCTGGCCACATACTCAACCGTGGTTTTAATCAGCAAGCAATGTTCGTCAACATTGACAGTAGGGGATTCGCCGGTAGTACCGACGATGACAATGCCATCTGTACCGGCGTCGATATGAAAATCGATCAGCTTTTTGAGCGCGTCCAGATCCAAACGACCATCTTCAAACATCGGGGTCACGATTGCGACCAAACTGCCCGTAAACATACCTAGCGCCATTCAATAATAAAGCGAATATTTTAACTGATTATGCGCCTGAACGCCAAAGAACCCGCTTAGCCACCAGACAAGGCCTGCCAAGCCATCGTCAAACATGGTTTCAGTTATAATGTCAGCCTTTGCAACAGGGATTAAATAGCGTTCTTGCCAAGGTAACATGCAGACAACGAGCCGACTCAAGCAGCACACATTGATTGCGCAGATTGACGCTCTGCTGCCGCAAACACAATGCCGCCAGTGTGGTTATGACGGCTGCAAACCGTATGCGGCAGCAATTGCCAATGGCGAGGCCAATATCAACCAGTGTCCGCCAGGCGGTGAGTCAGGTGTTGAGGCATTGGCCGACTTACTGCAGCGCCCTTACCTGCCGTTAAATCCCGCCCATGGCATGACCAAAGCCAAAGCAGTGGCGGTGATTGATGAAGAGACTTGCATAGGCTGCACACTGTGTATCGCCGCCTGCCCGGTCGATGCCATCCTTGGTGCCGCCAAATTCATGCATACCGTGATCAGCCAGGAATGTACCGGCTGTGAATTATGCCTGCCACCCTGCCCGGTCGATTGCATCAGTATACAAACTGTGGCTGGCCGTGCATTGGCGATGAATACAGAGGAGTCCGACCTGGCAAGACGCCGTCACGAACAGCGACTCAAGCGACAGGCATTTGAAACACACAACAAAGCCCAAACCTATCATCAACGCCCCGCTGCATACGCTGGCACCGCGCAAACTAATACGGCAGACATCAGCGCAGCGGCCCATTCAGCAGACACCCTCAAACAAGCCGCTATTGCTGCCGCGATGGCGCGTGTAAAAGCACAAAAAGCGGGTTAACCCTTGCTGTCATCAACGAAATATTTGTTATGAATGCCCAAAAAAGACTGGCGATTTTCGAGAGACTGGCGCAAGCCATCCCCAACCCGACCACAGAGCTGGAACACGGCTCGACCTTTGAATTACTGATTGCGGTCATTTTGTCGGCGCAAGCGACTGACAAAGGCGTGAACATCGCCACGCGCAAACTATTCAAAGTCGCCAACACACCACAAGCCATTCTGGATCTCGGCCTGGAAGGGTTGGAAAGCTATATTAAAACCATAGGCCTTTATCATGCCAAAGCCAATAATGTGCTCAAATGCTGCCAGCAACTGCTCACTTTGCATGGCGGAGCAGTGCCCGATACCCGCGCAGCGCTAGAAGCGCTGGCTGGGGTGGGCCGAAAAACCGCCAATGTCATCCTCAACACGGCATTTGGCCAACCCACCATTGCTGTCGACACACATTTGTTCCGCGTCGGCAACCGTACCAAACTGGCACCTGGCAAAAACGTGCTCGAGGTGGAGCAGCGCTTTTTGAGCACGACGCCAAAACAGTTTTTACAAGACGCCCATCACCTGCTGATTTTGCACGGGCGCTATACTTGCACGGCACGCAACCCTAAATGCGGTGAATGCTGCATTGCTGATTTATGTGAATTCCAAGACAAGCAAATACACCCGGTGAAACCACCGGTAGAGAGTTAATCATGGCCTTATTTAATCCCAGCCGCGATGAAGTGCGCCAGTTTTTCTTTGATGCCTGGGCCAAATTCAAACAACAAAACATATTGACCGACCTCGAAAAAATGGCGGTGGGTATTATGCATCTGCATCCCGAATACCACGCGATTCTGGACCATCCCGAGCAATATCTGGAACAAGCCTATTACCCGGAAATGGGTGAAACCAACCCGTTCTTGCATATGAGTCTGCACCTGTCCATCCAGGAGCAAATCAGCATCAACCAGCCCATCGGCATCACACAAGCCTACGGCAAACTGTGTACAAAGTTCCAGCAAGAACATGAAGCGCAGCATGCCCTGCTCGAATGCCTGGCCGAAACCATCTGGCTGGCACAACGCAACCAGACCGGGCTGGATGCTGCGCATTATTTAAGCCTGATCGAGCAACGCGCCAGCATTGCTCCGTCTACCTGAATTATGCTTCAATAGCCGTCATGAAATCTAATCCGCACGACTGGCTTAACGAACATGGCAATTATTTGTATCGCTTTGCGCTAACGCGACTACGCGATCCGCATCAGGCAGAAGACGTTGTGCAGGAGACCTTGCTGGCTGCGATCAAAAATCCCAACTATGCAGCGCAAGCCAGCCCACGCACCTGGCTCACGGGCATCCTGAAACACAAAATCATTGACTGTATGCGCAAGCAGGTACGCGAAATCCCGGCCTCGGAACTCCTGACCGAAGAAGATGCCAATATGGATGAGTTTTTTGACGAAACCGGCCATTGGGCAGAAAAACCGCAAGCCTGGGATGTGCCACATGACGCCTTGCAGCAAAAACAGTTTTTGCAGGTATTACAGCAATGTATGGCGCGTTTACCGCAAAAGCTGGCCGCCATTTTCACCATGCGTGATGTGGATGAAATGGAAAACGAAGAAATTTGTAAGGCATTGAATATCACCGCGACCAATGCATGGGTAATGTTATACCGTGCCCGTATGGGACTGCGGAAATGTCTTGAAATGCACTGGTAACACGTAATGTGAAACGGACAAAGAGATGCTGAATTGCAAACAAACCAGCGTGCTGGTATCGCAATCACTTGACCGCCCGCTCACCTGGCGTGAGCGCTGGGCAGTCAGGTTGCACCTGGCTATCTGTATCTATTGCCGACGTTTTACGCAACAGCTTAAATGGATTCGCAACGCCATGCAGGTTTGGCAGCAGCAAGTAACGAATGACAGCGAAATTGCGTTGTCACAGGCAGCACGGGAACGCATTACGCAACAATTGGACAAATTTTACTGATGTCCACTTTTAAACCCTGTTTGAAAAAGGAAGCAACATGACGACACATAAAATGGCTGTGATTACTGGTGCAGTAGCGTTATCCATTGCAGCAGCCGCTGCCCATGCAGGCAGCAATCCGTTTGAATTGAAAATACTGGGTCAAGGCTATCAGGTAGCAGATGCAACTGACAGCAAAGCCAAAGAAGGTAAATGTAGCAGCGGAAAATGTGGGGCAAACAAGCAGAAAGCGAAAGAAGGCAGCTGTTCAGCCGAAAAAATGAAGGAGGGCTCTTGCCATCATGACAAGGCCAAAGAAGGTTCTTGCTCAGCAGACAAAATGAAACAAGGCAGTTGCTCAGCAGACAAAATGAAACAAGGCAGTTGCTCAGCTGAAAAAATGAAAGAAGGCGCCTGCCACGCCAGCAAATAATCGTCGGCAACCATATTCATGGCACAGCTATCGGACATTCGCGGTGCGGGCCTGGGGCTAAAGCGTGAGCTGCTACCCCAGCTGATGCAGCAATATGGTCAGCCATTGCTTGCACAGTTGCAGTTTCTGGAAATCGCTCCCGAAAACTGGATTCAGGCCGGTGGTAAATATGCTGCCGAACTGGACTGGTTGGCCCAGCATTACCCGATAGCCTGTCATGGCTTATGTTTATCGTTGGGCGGGCCTGATCCACTCAATGTCAACTTTCTCAAGCAGGTCAAACAGTTTCTGGCTGATTTTGAGATCCCCCTCTATACCGAACATTTAAGCTATTGCAGCGATATTGCCAATGGCTATATTTACGATTTACTGCCCATCCCGTTCACCGCAGAGGCGGTTAAATATGTGGCGCAACGTATCCGTCAAACCCAAGACATTCTGGAGCGCCGCATTGCAGTAGAGAATGCCTCATTTTATGTGGCAGCCCCCATCTCCGAGATGGATGAAATCAGCTTTATCAATGCCGTACTGTCCGAAGCAGACTGCGATTTGCATCTGGATATTAATAATGTCTATGTAAATAGTGTCAATTTTGGCTTTGACGCCTATGGCTTCCTGGAGCAGATTCCGGCCGAGCGTATTGTATATGGCCATATGGCAGGGCATTTGCAAGTCGAACCAGACTTACTGGTGGATACGCATGGAGAAGCGATTATCGACCCGGTGTGGCAGCTTTTAACCTATGCCTATAACAAGCTGGCTGTGTTTCCAACCTTGCTGGAGCGTGACAGTCATATTCCCCCGCTGCCTGCCCTGATGCAGGAAGTCGACCGCATCGCAATCCTGCAACAGCAAGCACAGCCCGCCCGTACACAGAACGTGCATAAGGTAGCCTGATGCCTGCATTTCAAGCATACCAAGCGGCATTTACTGCCCACCTGCGGCACCCGGCCCGGCATGCCAAACCGGCAGGGGTCAGCGATAAGCGCATGCGTGTCTACCGTGAAATCGTGTTCAACAACTTTGAGGCCAGCGTCAGCGCCTGTTTTCCGGTGCTACGTGACATTCTGGGACAGCACCGCTTTAGCAAACTGGTGCGGCAGTGTTTCTTTTCACAGCAATTTAACAGCCCGCTGTTCAAGGATATTCCCGGCAGTTTTGTCGCTTTTCTGCACGCAGAAATACCAGCGGACTTGCCCGCCTACACCGCGCAACTGGCGCACTACGAATGGATAGAGCTGCTACTTGGTCAGCAAGTGGATGCCGCGCCGGCTGATTCAGCTGTCGAACACCTTACGCAAGGGCATGCACTGTTGCATCGCGTTGTGCAGCTGTGTGGCGTGCACCAATTGTTGCATTACGATTATGCGGTACACCTGCTCTCAAAAAAACAGAATACGGTTGAGACAATACCTACGTTTTTACTGGTGTATCGTACGCCCGAGTTTAAAGTCTGTTTTATCCAGCTCAATGCGATCACCTACCAACTATTGCAACAGTTGCAAACACAAACGGCCACCCCACATCACCATCTGCTGCAATTAGCGCAAACAATCCCGCATTTTTCCTCCGAGGCTGTCATCGAATTCGGCTTAGAAACGTTACTCTCTCTTCATCAGCAACAAGCTATCACAACCGATAGCCTGCGATCGAAATAGTCACAAAAATAAGACAGACCGGTCTGCCAAACCGGGCTAGCGTTTGTGGCTAAAAACGACTTTTTTGTCTAAAACCACCGATAGAAACGGGAATTTTTATCGCGATAAACATAGCGAAGCCATGTTATCTGGTGGAAACTGGTAAAATGAACATAAATATTTACATTAAATTAATCATGCAAAACTCACTCGCAAAAGAAGCTTTAAAACAATTTCGAATTATTTTCGGTACCGTCAGACAACATTTTAGAGAAATTGAAGCTTCGTGCGGCATCTCAGGTTCACAGCTTTGGCTCTTGCATGAAATCGCTACTCATCCAGAATTAGGGGTCTCGCGCCTGGCAGAAAACCTTGCCATTCATCAATCCACCTGTAGCTTACTGGTAGAGAAACTGGTCAAAAGACAATTGGTAGAAAAACAGCGTCTGAGCCAGGATCAACGCAAAGTCGGGCTGATTGTGACCGAAGCGGGCCACGCTGTGCTGTCCAAAGCGCCTAAACCGGTCGATGGTATTTTGCCGCAAGTACTGGCCACCCTGGACACCGATTCTTTACAAAGCCTGAACGCCTCACTCAAAATGGTAATCGGTAAACTGGACGCACAATCGAATACCTTGGGTGATCAGCCACTCGCAGATCTATAGCAACACTCCGAATATAAAAAAGCCGGCGATTGCCGGCTTTTTACTTTGTTACTTGAGGCTAGTCACTATTCACCAAATACCGCAGCTTCACGCGCATTAGCCAGTTTGATCACTTCCGCTTTACCCGCGCGATCAAGATCCCACCACTGGCGGATTTCGTCTATGGTTCTAAAACAGCCCTGGCAAAAACCGTTACTGTCATCAATGCTGCATACCCCGACACACGGGGATGGAATTTCCTGATCTGACATATTGAATCCCTTTCGCTGCCTAGTTCAATGCAATGTTAGTTCAATACAATGGTTAGCTTAATGCGCCATGGCAGTTTTTAAAACGCTTGCCTGATCCGCACGGACAAGGATCATTACGGCCAACACGCACGCCTTCTGGCAAGCCCTGTGCTGGCTGTGCTGCATCCCCGCTATTGGTTAATGCGGAGTCATAATCTGTGTGCTGATATTGCAAGTTACCCACATCCGCTGCACGCATGGCCTCTTCGGCACGGCGCTCTTCCTCTTCCAGCTCTTCGCGAGAACGCACCTGCACCTGCATGGTAATCTTGGTCACTTCGCTCTTGACGGTATTCAGCAAAGACTCAAACAACTCAAACGCTTCACGCTTGTATTCCTGCTTGGGGTTCTTCTGTGCATAGGAGCGCAAATGGATACCCTGGCGCAGATGATCCAAGGCAGCCAGGTGCTCGCGCCAATGGTTATCCAGGCTTTGCAACATCACTGCACGTTCAAAATTGCGCATATTGTCATTGCCAGCCAGGGCTTCTTTTGAGCCATAGCTTTCGTTAGCCGCATCCAGAATGCGCTCACGCAAGGTTTCTTCATGCAAGTCAGGGTTGTTTTCCAACCACTCACCGACCGGCAAGCTGATGCTCAACTCGTCCTGTAATGCTTGCTCCAGCGCAGGCACTTCCCACTGCTCTTCCACGCTGCCTGGTGGCACATGGGTATTAAACAGGCTGTTAATCACATCCTCACGCATGGCACGTATGGTTTGGCCCACATCAACCGACTCCAGCAATTCATTACGTTGCTCGTAAATCACCTTGCGCTGGTCGTTAGACACATCATCGTATTCCAGCAACTGCTTACGGATATCAAAGTTACGGCCTTCGACCTTGCGCTGGGCGTTTTCAATCGCACGCGTCACCATGGCATGCTCAATCGCCTCGCCTTCCGGCATATTGAGGCGGGTCATAATCGCCGCCACACGTTCACCAGAGAAAATGCGCAGCAATTGGTCTTCTAAAGACAGGTAGAAACGGCTGGAGCCTGGGTCACCCTGACGTCCAGAACGACCGCGCAACTGGTTGTCGACGCGGCGTGACTCATGGCGCTCAGTACCAATAATATGCAAGCCGCCTGCAGCCAGCACGGCATCGTGGCGCTGTTGCCACTCGGCTTTCAGCTGGGCGATTTTGCTTTCTTTGTCAGCATCGCTCAAATTGGCATCATTGCGAATCGCATGAATCTCACCTTCTGAGTTACCGCCCAAGACAATGTCGGTACCACGACCGGCCATATTGGTCGCAATCGTGATCATGCCTGGACGGCCTGCTTCGGCAACGATGGTCGCTTCACGCTCATGCTGCTTAGCGTTTAGCACCTGATGTTCCAGCTTGGCTTGCGTGAGCAATTGCGAAATCAGTTCAGAGTTTTCAATCGAAGTCGTACCGACCAACACTGGCTGGCCTTTGGCCTGGCATTGTTTGATATCTTCAATCACCGCTTTATATTTTTCCATGCCGGTGCGATAGACTTTGTCCATCGCATCCAAACGCTGCACCGGTCTGTGCGTAGGAATCACCACGGTTTCCAGTGCGTAGATCTGGTTAAACTCATACGCTTCGGTATCCGCCGTACCGGTCATGCCGCTCAGTTTCTGGTACATGCGGAAGTAGTTCTGGAACGTGATGGACGCCAGTGTCTGGTTTTCTTTCTGGATCGCCACGCCTTCTTTGGCTTCCACTGCCTGATGCAAACCATCGGACCAGCGACGGCCAGGCATCATACGGCCAGAAAACTCATCCACAATCACAATTTCATTATTGCGCACCACGTAGTGCTGGTCACGGTGGTAAAGATTTTGCGCACGCAGGGACGCATACAAATGATGCACCAGGGTAATATTGGCCGGCTCATACAAGCTGGAACCTGCCGTTAGCAAACCTGTTTGCTCCAGCAATTGTTCCGCGTGCTCATGGCCCGCTTCACTCATGGTCACACTTTGTGCTTTTTCATCGACCCAGAAATCGCCTTCGCCGTCTTCCACTTGCTGGCGAACCAGTTGTTTGGCGACTTCGTTGATGGCGCCGTATAAATCAACGCTGTGCTCAGCCTGGCCAGAAATAATCAGTGGCGTACGTGCTTCATCGATCAGAATAGAGTCGACTTCATCCACCAGCGCATAGTGCAAAGGACGCTGTACGCGTTCCTCTTTACTAAACACCATGTTGTCACGCAGGTAGTCAAAGCCGAATTCGTTATTGGTGCCGTAGGTGATATCAGAAGCATAAGCTTGCTGTTTGGCATCGTGTGGCATTTGTGACAGGTTGATGCCGACGCTTAAGCCCAAAAAGTTGTAAAGCTGCCCCATCCACTCCGCGTCACGTTTAGCCAGGTAATCGTTGACCGTCACCACATGCACGCCTTTGCCAGTCAAGGCATTCAGATATGTTGGTAGCGTCGCTACCAGGGTTTTACCTTCACCAGTACGCATTTCGGCAATCTTGCCCGCATTCAGCACCATACCGCCGATCAGCTGTACGTCAAAGTGGCGCATGCCCAACGCACGCTTGCTGCCTTCGCGCACCACGGCAAATGCCTCTGGCAACAATTTTTCCAGAGACTCGCCATTGCTATACCGCTGTTTAAACTCTTCGGTTTTTGCACGTAGCTGCTCGTCGCTCAAGGCTTGAGTCTCTGGCTCTAACGCATTGATTTGTTTGACGGTTTGCTGATACTGCTTGACCAGTCGATCGTTACGACTGCCAAAAACTTTTTTAAACAACGAGGCTAACATGAGTCACACCGATTTCCGCATGTGCGGCGTTAAATTGAAATAGACCGAGATTGTATAAGATATAGAGGGGAATTGTCTCAATTATTGCACGTCGGCAAACATTCCCTTACGCATTGACTACTCCAGCGGCTTGCTTCAGGAATGGCTTCTGAGATATTCACGCGGATCCAGCGGATTGCCATTGAGACGAATTTCGTAATGCAAATGCGGACCGGTTGAACGCCCCGTACTGCCAATCAAGGCAATTTTCTGCCCCTTCATCACACGCTCACCGGATTTCACCAGCAATCTGGAATTGTGCGCGTAACGGGTTTCCAGGCCTGATCCATGATCAATTTTAAGCAGGTTGCCGTAATCGGGCGTTTGCACGGCCGTGGTCACAATGCCATCCGCCGCTGCATACACCGGCATGCCAACCGAAGCAGGAAAATCCAGCCCTTCATGAAAGGCGCGATGCCCATTTAAAGGATCAATCCGCCAGCCGTAGCTGGATGAACTGTAAGCCGCAGCAACCGGGCTACTGTTAGGCAACATTTCGCGCAGCACACTCTTCTGCAGCAATTTCGCTTCAATCTTGCCTTGATACTCATCTCTGAAATCAAGGTCCGCAGACATTTGCTCAATCGTGGCTTTCAAGTCCTCTTCACTTAACGGCGAGTCTTTGACCAGTGGGCCGCCCTGCCCCAATGATTCGCTGACTGGAGCTTCAGTCGCGGGCACTTCATTCACCGGCGTTCTTTCATTAATTGGCTCTGCGGTCGATTTAACCCCCGCCAATTTTGACAAACGCTGGTTCTGCGCATCCAGGCGCAAAATGCGCGCCTGCAACTCGCCAATTTGCTTGGCATAGGCATCAAGGTGATTCTGGGTAGACAACATGGCGCCACGCAAATGCGGTGGCAACATGGCTTTCACGCCCTGCGACTTGATCACTTGCTGCGGCGTAATAAACAATAAGATTAATACGACAGGCACCAGGATCAGCGCCAGGAGCAAGCCAAGACTTTCAAACACACCCAGTGTTTTTGGCTTGGCCATTTTTTCTGAAACAATAATGATATTAATCATGCTAAGAACTCTCGCTATTCACCGGCTAGCAATGATGACCCAACGGGTGACTCAACGCTTTCTGGCCTGGTGGTGTACAATATTCACGCATTCTGTGGACAATCCGCCATGTTCAAAATCAATCAGATTTTCAAGCATCATCACGATCTCAAGCCGCTGTTACAAGAAGCGGATGATAGGCAGCAATTACAGCAATGCTGGTCAGCAGTTGCCCCGGAATTTTCCAGGTTTTCGCATGTACTGGCGCTACATGATGGTGCACTGACGATTGCCGTACAATCAGGCGCAGCGGCCAGCAGAATCAAGTTAATGGAAACCCAACTCCTGCAAAAAATCCGGGATTTTTGTCAAAATTCCAGGAAAATCAAAGGCTTAAACCTTAACGCAATTAAGGTCAAAGTGCAAGTAAAATCTCGCCCGCAAAGCAAGCATAAACGCATCAAAGCCCCTTCAAATCAGGCTTTAAACACACTCGAAGCCTATGCTAACGAGGCCAATAATCCGGCGCTGGAAGCTGCTTTACGCCACTTTATTGACCAGCAACGTGACGACTGAGTGACGCTTTTTCCGTCCTCAAAATAGCCCTGAAAACGCGCTTGTAGACGCACTTTAATAGTGCAATAATGGCTCAACCTGTTACATTTTATTTACAAATTAAGTAGCAGGGTTTTAAGCAGTCATTACGTTTAACGCAGTTTCATCAGGAACAGGAGAAGTCATGTCAGTCGCATTAATGTTAGCGCTCGGTGCTGCAGTGTTGGCGGTGCTCTATGGCGTAGTAATGAGTCAATGGATTTCAGGGTTACCCGCAGGCAATGCCCGCATGCAGGAAATTGCCGGGGCTATTCAACAAGGCGCAGCCGCCTATTTGTCCCGACAATATAAAGCCATCGCACTGGTCGGCATCATACTGGCTATCTTGATCGGCTTATTTTTAAGCCTGCAAACCGCTATCGGTTTTTTAGTCGGTGCGATCTTATCAGGCGCTTGCGGCTTTATTGGCATGAATGTGTCGGTCAAAGCCAATGTGCGCACAGCCCAGGCAGCCACCCATGGCATAGGTGCAGCCCTGGATGTGGCCTTTAAAGGCGGTGCGATTACTGGCATGCTGGTGGTCGGCTTGGGCCTGCTGGGCGTCGCTGGCTTTTACAGTTACCTGGGTGCAGAACAGGCGACCGACCTCAACCCACTCATCGGCCTGGCTTTTGGCTCTTCGTTAATCTCCATCTTTGCACGACTGGGTGGCGGCATTTTCACCAAAGGCGCAGATGTCGGCGCTGACCTGGTGGGCAAGGTTGAAGCCGGTATCCCGGAAGATGACCCGCGCAATCCGGCCGTGATTGCCGATAACGTCGGTGACAATGTCGGCGACTGTGCCGGTATGGCCGCCGACCTGTTTGAAACCTATGCCGTGACGCTGATCGCCACCATGGTGCTCGGCGGGCTGATGGCCGCAGAAGCAGGGGCTAATGGTGTGATTTACCCCTTGCTGCTAGGTGCGGTCTCCATCGTTGCCTCCATTATTGGCTGCTTCTTTGTCAAAGCCTCACCCGGCATGAAAAACGTCATGCCTGCGCTGTACAAAGGCCTGGCCGTCGCTGGCTTGCTGTCACTTATCGCGTTTTACTTTGTCACGCAATATGTGTTTCCGCAAGGCTACACCCATGGCGAAGTGACCGTCTCCAGCCAGGCATTATTTGGCGCGTGCGCAGTAGGTTTAGTCTTAACCGCTGCCCTGGTATGGATCACCGAATACTATACCGGCACCGATTACGCGCCAGTGAAACACGTGGCACAAGCCTCAACCACGGGCCACGCCACCAATATCATCGCAGGCATAGGCGTGTCCATGAAGTCGACTGCCCTACCGGTCATCTCGGTCTGTATCGCTATCTATATGGCATTTCACCTGGCCGGTCTCTATGGCGTAGCCATTGCTGCCATGGCTATGTTGAGCATGGCAGGCATTGTGGTCGCGCTGGATGCATACGGTCCGATTACCGATAACGCTGGCGGCATCGCCGAGATGGCTGAGTTACCGAGTAGCGTGCGTGATGTCACCGACCCACTGGATGCTGTGGGCAACACCACCAAAGCAGTGACCAAAGGCTATGCCATTGGCTCAGCTGGGCTGGCTTCATTGGTGCTGTTTGCCGATTACACACACAAACTGGAAAGCGCAGGCATTACCGCCAGTTTTGATTTAAGCGACCCGAAAGTGATTATCGGCCTGTTTCTTGGCGGCCTGATTCCCTTCCTGTTTGCCGCCATGGCGATGGAAGCCGTTGGTCGTGCCGCAGGTAGCGTGGTTGAAGAAGTGCGCCGCCAGTTCCGCGAAATCAAAGGCATTATGGAGGGTACGGCCAAACCGGAATATGGCAAAGCAGTGGATATGCTGACCAGTGCGGCGATCAAAGAAATGATGCTGCCTTCATTGCTCCCCGTCGCTGCCCCCATACTGGTAGGATTATTTCTGGGCCCGGTCGCGCTAGGTGGCTTGCTTATGGGCACGATTGTCACCGGCCTGTTTGTCGCAATTTCGATGTGTACTGGTGGTGGCGCCTGGGACAACGCCAAGAAGTATATTGAGGACGGCCATCACGGTGGCAAAGGCTCTGACGCCCATAAGGCTGCCGTCACAGGTGACACCGTCGGCGACCCTTACAAGGACACGGCTGGCCCGGCAGTCAACCCATTAATCAAAATTATCAATATCGTGGCACTGTTGATTGTCCCACTGCTTCATTAACAGAAGCTGCGCTTCAGCAAATAAAAAAGTCGGCCTAGGCCGACTTTTTTAATGCATCGTTCACATTAAAACGCTGGCTTCACTTCTGCTTCGTTGTAACGTACCACGCCATCATTAATTTCCTGATGTGCATCTTCAATGCCGACCCAACCCTCGATCTTCACCCATTTACCTTTGTCCAGGTCTTTATAGTGCTCAAAGAAGTGGGCAATCATGTCCAAACGCCAAGGCGAAACATCGCTCAATGTTTTCTGGTAAGCATACAGGCCGCATACTTTTTCAATCGGCACGGCTAGCACTTTGGCATCACCACCGGCTTCGTCGGTCATTTTCAACATGCCTAAAGCACGGCAACGTACAACAACGCCTGGCAATAATGGCACTGGCGTAATCACCAGCACATCCACCGGGTCTCCATCATCGCCCAGCGTGTGTGGAATATAGCCGTAGTTACATGGATATTGCATGGATGTACCCATGAAACGATCCACAAACAGCGCACCACTTTCCTTATCTACTTCGTATTTAACCGGGTCGCCGTTAGCCGGAATTTCGATAATGACGTTAAAGTCGTGGGGCAAATCCTTGCCGCTTGGCACCAAATTCAAAGACATCTTCTCAAACCCATTTCAACAAAAAAGCGCCATTATAGGCGAATAATATGAACATTTGCTGTCAAACAGCACTATTTTTGATCCGGCACAAGCGGCACAGAATCGCGACATGCCTGCCGCACCGCGACTGGCGTCAACTTGAGTGCCAAGTAAAGCAATAATGGAATAATCACTAACTCATCCAACTGGCCGATCACCGGAATAAAGTCCGGAATCAGGTCAAACGGTAACACCAGATAAGCCAACGCCAGCCATAACAAGCCTTTGGCCAACGTGGGCGTCTGCGGATGCGCATGCAGTGCGCGGTAAAAAGCAACCTCCTGCTTGAACCGGCTGGCCAGTGTCGCCAATTGTGCGCGAAAGCCCATAGTTGCAGTGAGTAATGGTTGCCGTGATTAATCGACCAGCAAGGTACGCCCGGTCAATTTGGCAAACGCTTCCATATATTTATCAGAAGTACGTTGCGCCACATCAGCTGGCAATTCAGGGCCCGGCGCGACTTTGTCCCAGCCGCAGCCCTCCAGCCAGTCACGCACATACTGCTTGTCATAACTGGGCGGATTGCTACCAATCTGGTATTGGTCCGCTGGCCAGAAACGGGAAGAATCCGGCGTTAAGGCTTCATCCATCACATGCAACACGCCATGCGCGTCGACGCCGAATTCAAATTTGGTGTCAGCAATGATAATACCCTTGGTGCGCGCATATTCCGCCGCACGTGTGTACAAGGCAATGGCGGCTTTTTCCACCTGTGCCGTCAGGTCTTTGCCTATCAGCGCTTCCACCTGGGCGACACTGATGTTTTCATCGTGCTCGCCAACTGCAGCTTTGCTTGAAGGCGTGAATAACGGTTTAGGTAATTGTTGCGCCAATTGCAGACCGTCTGGTAAAGGAATGTCGCAGACAGTGCCCTTGGCTTTGTACTCTTTCCAGCCACTACCGACCAGGTAGCCACGCACAATCGCCTCCAGCGGCAAGGCTTTGAGTTTCTTCACCACCACGGCACGACCTTTGACCTGCTCGACTTCATCCGGCGCGACCACAGACTCAGGCGCAATGCCCGTCAAATGGTTAGGCACTACATCCTGCAATTGCTCAAACCAGAAATTAGCCATTTGCGTCAGCATGGCCCCTTTGTGCGCAATGCCGGTGGGCAAAATCACATCAAAAGCGCTTAAACGATCGGTACTCACCAGCAACATGGTGTGGGCGTCGATATCGTAAATATCACGCACCTTGCCCTGGTGCAGTTTTTTCAGGCTTTTGATGGAGGTTTCGAGCAAAGGCGCACGCATAATGTCTATCACACAAGTAAAAATAGCATTATAAATGCGCGACGCCGTTGCAGGCGAGTAAATTGTCTATCAACTCCAAACTGCCCAATTCCACACTCAGGATCAAGCGGCCTCAGCCACCTCTTCTTCCGCCGCTGGCAAATCTGTCATCGACAATTTTGCATAGCTCACGTAGCGGGTTAAACGTAACAAGTTGCAGGTATAGCCATATTCATTGTCATACCAGCCGATCAATTTGACGAAGGTCGGATCCAGCATGATGCCTGCCCCCGCATCGAACACACTGGCGGCCGGGAAACCGCGAAAATCGCTGGAAACCACGGGCTCTTCGGTATAGCCAAGCACGCCCTTCAAATCACGCTCAGAGGCATATTTCATGACGGCGCAAATGTCTTCGTAAGTGGTTTTTTGCTGCAATTCCACGGTTAAATCGACCACAGACACATCGGCCGATGGAATCCGCATGGACATGCCAGTGAGTTTTTTATTGAGCGCCGGAATTACTTTACCCACGGCTTTGGCCGCCCCGGTACTCGAAGGAATAATGTTTTCAAATACGCCGCGTCCGCCGCGCCAGTCTTTGTTGGAGGTACCATCCACCGTTTTCTGGGTAGCCGTCGCCGCATGGATGGTCGTCATCAAGCCACGCTTGACACCGAAATGGTCATGCAACACCTTGACGATCGGCGCCAGCCCATTAGTCGTACAAGACGCCGCCGAGACGATATCTTCACCATGATAATGATAGTGATTGACGCCGTAGACATACATGGGCGTATCGTCTTTGCCGGGTGCAGATTGCACCACAATGCGCGCGCCACCCGCAATATGCGCCGCGCAGGTTTCTTGAGTCAGGAAAACGCCAGTGCATTCGATCACCACATCGACCGCTTCCGCCCCCCAGTCGATATCTGCCGGTTTGGTATGCGCGGTGAGGCGTATTTTCTTGCCATTAATGACCAGAAAGTCGCCCTCTAAATGTGCATCCTGTGCCAGCCTGCCGTGCACGGAGTCATATTTGAGCATATACAACATATGGTCGGGCTCTTCGATACCGTTAATGGCCACGACCTCCATATCCTTGAACTCTGCCTGATTTAATGCGGCGCGCAATACCATACGACCAATGCGGCCAAAGCCGTTAATCCCCACCCGAATGCCCATTTTTGACTCCTTCGTCTCTGGATAGGAAAAAAACAAGCAATTTTGATGCTAATTTTCACCAATTAGCATTAGACAGGCGCGAAAGCCTTGAATAGAATAGAGTTGAATCTTTTGAATGTTGCAAGCAACTGGCCATCGGATATTTTGTGAACATCGCAGAACAATTACTGAGTGGTATCCTGGACACATTACCGCTGCAAATTGCAGTGATTGATGAGACCAGCAGCATTATTTACGTGAATCAGGCCTGGCGAAAATTCGGGCTACTTTACGGCCTGGACCTGGAAACAGACTGGTTTGGTATCGCTTACCTCGACCTCTGCCGGGCCAATGAAGACACCAATCAGCCACTGTTAGTGGACGGTATCGAGCGCGTACTCAGCGGCTCAATCGAGCACTTCACGACTGACTATTTGTGTCACACGCCGACCCAGGAACCTACCTGGTTGACACTCAATTTGCAACCCATGCAAACCACGCTGGCTGACGGCAAGTTATTTTTACTATCACTGACCAACATCACCCACCACAAACAGACTGAGGACCGCATCTCGGCGCTCACTCTGACCGACCCGCTCACCGGGCTGGCCAATCGCCGTCGCCTGGAACAATTCATGCGTGACGAATGGTCACGTGCCATCCGCCATCAGTCCAGCCTCAGCGTGATGATGGTCGATGCCGACCACTTCAAACAACTCAATGACAGTATGGGACATGGCGCGGGGGATGATTGCCTGCGCCAATTGGCGGGCATATTGAAACGTTACAGTAACCGCCCGGGGGATTTGGCCGCACGTTACGGCGGTGAAGAGTTTGTCTTGGTGCTGGGGCAAACCACACAGCAGGAAGCCGCCAAAATTGCCGAGCGCATCCGGCAGAAAGTCATGGCGCTGGATATCCGCTTCGCCGGTCATCGCCTGATGACCGTGAGCATCGGTGTTGCCTCACTGGGCCTTCAGCAATCGCAATCACACAAAGAGCAACATGCGCGCAACCAGTGGCTTAATTTCAGCGAGGACGGCAATTTGCTGATTGAGCAGGCCGATAAGGCTTTATATGTGGCAAAAAAACAGGGCCGCAATCGCGTTGAAGTCTACGATAAACACCATAGACTGACGGTCCCGCTCTCCGTTTAACCAACAACGTAGCGCGCAGACCGTCACCAGGCTTGAAGATTAAGCTGCGCGTTCTTCGAGGATAGCCACTGCTGGCAATGTTTTGCCTTCCAGAAACTCCAGAAAGGCACCACCAGCCGTAGAAATATAAGACACTTTGTCATAAATATCATACTTCTGGATCGCAGCAATGGTGTCGCCGCCGCCAGCCAAGGTGAAAGCTTTAGTTTCTGCAATCGCCTTGGCAATCGTTTTGGTGCCCTCACCAAACTGGTCAAACTCAAACACACCCACCGGGCCGTTCCAAACCACGGTACCCGCTTTCATGATGATGTCGACCAACTCGGCCGCAGATTGCGCGCCAATATCAAAAATCATTTCGTCGGCAGCCACGTCGGTTGCTGGCTTTTTCACGGCAGGCTCATTGGCATCAAATTGCTTGCCCACCACCACATCTTTGGCAATCGGCACACAGGCGCCGCGCGCTTCCATTTTGCCCATCAGGCATTTCGCGGTTTCAATGAGGTCATTCTCGCATAACGATTTGCCCACTTCCTGACCAGAGGCTTTAAGGAAGGTATTGGCAATACCGCCACCAACCACCAACTGGTCTACCTTATCAGACAAGCTTTCGAGCACGGTCAACTTGGTCGACACTTTGGAGCCGCCAACAATTGCCACCAGTGGACGTGCAGGCGCCAGCAAGGCTTTGCTCAACGCATCCAGCTCTTGTGTCAGTAAAATACCGGCACAAGCCACTGGCGCAAACTTGGCGATACCATGCGTAGAAGCTTCGGCACGGTGCGCAGTGCCAAAGGCATCCATCACAAACACATCGCACAATGCGGCGTATTTCTTGGCCAGTTCATCATTGTTTTTCTTTTCACCCACATTGAAGCGACAGTTTTCCAGCAAAATCAGCTGGCCATCTTGTGTGGTCAGGCTGTCTTCAGGCGCGTTTGGCGCCAGCCAGTTTTTGACCAGGCGCACCGGCTGCCCCAACAACTTACTCATCACATCGGCTACCGGCTGCAACGAGTTCTCTTCACTGTACACGCCCTCTTCCGGGCGACCCAAATGCGAAGTCACCATCACTTTAGCGCCTGCCTTCAAGGCAAACTCAATGGTGGGCATGCTGGCTACAATCCTGGCATCACTGGTCACCACGCCGTCTTTCACCGGCACATTGAGGTCGGCACGGATAAACACACGCTTGCCACGCAAGTCGAGGTCGGTCATTTTGATGAATTTCATGAAGGTCTCCCTTGAGCGGTCGCCGCCGCTTGAATATAAACTGGTAAGGATAAAAATCTCAGTGACAAAAGCAAACGGGGCATAAAGCCCCGTGCATGATTAAGCAATGTGTTGAACCAGGCGCAGCAGGTTACAGGTGTAACCGTATTCGTTGTCGTACCAGCCAACGACTTTGACAAAAGTCGGGTCCAGCATAATACCGGCATCGGCATCAAACACGCTGGCGGCTGCACTGCTGCGGAAGTCACTGGAAACCACTTTTTCGTTGGTAAATTCCAGCACGCCTTTTAACTCACCGTCGGCCGCTTTTTGCATGGCAGCGCAAATCGCTTCATAGGTTGTTTCGTTATTCAGTTCTACGGTTAAGTCCACCACAGACACATCGGCTGAAGGGACGCGCATGGCCATACCGGTCAGCTTTTTGTTGAGTGAAGGAATCACTTTACCTACAGCCTTGGCAGCACCCGTGCTGGAAGGAATAATGTTTTCAAACACGCTGCGGCCACCGCGCCAGTCTTTTTTGGAGGTGCCATCTACCGTCAGTTGTGAGGCTGTCGCGGCATGAATAGTGGTCATCAAGCCACGTTTGATACCAAAAGTGTCATGCAATACTTTTGCCAACGGCGCCAGGCCATTGGTGGTACAAGACGCGGCAGAAATAATCGCCTGGCCTGCATATTCGTTATGGTTTACGCCAAACACAAACATAGGCGTGTCATCTTTACCTGGTGCGGATTGCACCACTTTTTTCGCACCGCCACTAATGTGCGGATGGCAGTTGTCCTGTGTCAGGAACGCGCCGGTAGATTCGATGATGATATCTGCACCACCAATACGCCAGTCAATCTTGCTAGGGTCACGTTCTGCGGTCAAATGAATGCGTTTACCATTTACCACCAGTGCACCATTATCAGTTTCTACCTTGGCATTAAAACGGCCATGGACCGAGTCATACTTGAGCAAATACATCATGTATTCAACATCATATGAACTATTAATCGCTACCACTTCGATGTTGCTGAACTCTTGCTGCTCAATTGCCGCGCGTAACGCCATACGGCCAATTCGTCCAAACCCGTTAATGCCTACCTTGACTGACATATGCTCCCCAACATTGCTTAGAACTAAAACTCAGTATTTTAACCTAAACCACCTATACTGGACAGATTGTAAGTATTTGATTTGATACACGACAAAGCATAAAAGCCATTGCAAGCAGGCTACACTCGCTTGCTCACCCTCAGATATTCTGGAAAGAAGGAAAAATGCACGACATCATCACGCTCGCTGGCGGCTGTTTTTGGGGCATGCAAGACCTGTTCCGACGCCTGCCCGGCGTCATTTCCACACGCGTTGGCTATACTGGCGGCGAAATTGCCCATGCCACCTACCGCAATCATGGCAACCATGCAGAGGCCATAGAGGTGGAGTTTGATGCATCACTGATCAGCCTGCGGCAGTTACTGGTATTCTTTTTCCAGATTCACGACCCGACCACCTTGAACCGCCAGGGCAATGATTTGGGGCCGTCTTACCGCTCGGCCATTTATTATGCCAATGCGGCACAAAAAGCCGAGGCAGAACAACTGATCGCCGACATGAATGCCACGCAGATCTGGCCCGGGAAGGTCGTCACAGAAGTCACACCTGCCAGCGATTTTTGGCTGGCCGAGCCTGAACACCAGGATTATTTAGTCAAATATCCCACCGGCTATACCTGCCATGGTTTGCGGCCGGAGTGGATTTTGCCACAAGACCGCACAGCGGCCGTGTGGCTATAGATTATTCAGGGGTGACGGTGGGTGGCAACTTGTTTGCCGCGGCAGGCTTGCGAGGCTTGCCGCCGGGACGTCGGCCAGAATGGTGCAAAAAGGTCGCCAGTTCGTTAAGCGCTAATTGATAAACCTCGCGCTTGAACTCAATCACATCTTCAAGTGGCACCCAGTATTCACTCCAGCGCCAGGCATCAAACTCGGGGTGCTCAGTCGCACGCAAAGAAACATCGGAGTCGCGGCCGGTCAGGCGTAATAAAAACCAGATTTGTTTTTGACCTTTATAACTGCCGCGCCACTCGCGTTTTATCCAGCTGGTCGGTACGTCATAGCGCAGCCAGTCACGGGTACGGCCCAGAATTTTGACGTGCTCAGGCTTGAGGCCTACCTCTTCCATCAGCTCACGATACATCGCTTGTTCCGGCGTTTCACCATATTTGATGCCGCCTTGCGGAAACTGCCACGCATGCTCTCTGATACGCTTGCCCCAAAACACCTGGTTATGTGCATTGCAAAGCACAATCCCAACGTTCGGACGGTATCCATCACGATCTAACATAAAAAACTGCCTTCAATATTTCCTGCAATTTTTTCACACTTTGCCCTTTAATGAAAGGACAACCATCATGCGCCTGCCATAAAACCATGCCTCCTTTACGCAAAAAAAAAGCTCACAGGCTGTGAGCTTTTTTACTTCAATCCTGAAATACTCAGGATTTCATACGGCGCGCAGCCAGACCACCCACAACCAACAGGCCAGCAAACATCATGGCAGACTTATCTGCTTCTGGTACTGGAATCACAGTCATGTTGACGAAAGTGTAATCAGACTGGTTATCACAGTTTTTACAATGAGAGTTCGGATATCCTTTTGCAGCCGTGAAAACAATGCTGTCTACAGAGCGGAAACCAAACGGATTATTCAACTGCCAGGCACCTGTACCGCCATCAACAGCACCACTACCAATGGACACGACTGAGCCTTCGCCAGTCCAGGCCGCTGTGTGCACGCCAGTGGCTGTCAAATAATAAACGCCTGTGCCACCGTCAGCAAAGCTGACCAGCATTTTTGCCACTTCTTTTACATCGTTATACTCAGGACCATCAAACAGCAATGCCAGGTTGATGGAAGACACAATCACTTCTTTAGAAAATGTACCGGTCAATGTTTCACCGATATCGATTTCACCAGCGGTTCTACCGCCAGCAATACCAACACCAGTAATACCAGCTTGCGATTTCTTCTGGAACGCGCTGCTACCCGCAAAAGTCGCAGTGGTACCATCCGCAAATGTCGTCAGGTAGCTAGATTGCCCGTTCACAAAATTGGAACCTACCACGGTGCCCGTAGTCAAGGCAGAGGCAGATTGCGCGGTTGCCAGTAGCGACACCGACAGCAGCAACTTAAGGCCAGCATAAAATATTTTTTTCATTGTGACTTCCTTATAGATTAAACAATTTAGGATTAAAAAATTCTTTGCCATTTTAAGTCAGCGGACTGAATGTATAAAATAGTCCGTTAGGGTCAAAGGCGAATATTTTGTTTCTTTTCATACATTTACAAATAAAACGCCAAATTCCCACAGTGCATTTATGGTCATATAATTAATACATCTGTCAACCCGATACACTCACAACCGTTTTATCTTTATGCACTTGCCAATGACACACACCTCTCACGCACCCAAACAACATCGCCTGTACCAACGGTGCAGTAGCCTGCTCTTGCTATTCGTGTGGAGCGCACTCAGTCACGCAGGTAATTTAGCCTACATTACCAACCAGGGCAGTGACACGGTATCGGTAGTCGACACGCAAAAAAAACAGGTCATACAGACGATAGACGTTGGTAAAGCGCCAGTGGGCGTGGCGATTGCGGCAAAGCAGCAGCGCGTTTACATCAGCAATGCCAATAGCCAAAGCGTCTCCGTCATCAACAGCCATACCCAGCAAAAGATGCAAGACATCCCGGTGCCAGTACAAGCCGTTGGCATCACACTCAGCCGAGATGAACGCACCTTATATGTGGCCGACTGGGGTGGCGAGCAGGTGATTGCCGTAGACACGGCACACCCCGAAAAACAAAAGGCCTTCAAGGCGGGCAAAACACCGTCAGGCATGCTGGTCAGCGCAGACAACAAAAAATTGTTTATTGCCAACCGCGATAGCAACGACATTACCGTTGTCGACACCAATACGCTGAAAACGCTGGCGCAAATCCAGGTCGGCTTGCACCCGTTCGCTTTAACGCTCAGTCCTGATGGCCGCACGCTATTTGTGGTTAATGTGGTCAGCAACACACTCACCTTGCTGAATGTGGATACCTATCAATCAAGCACAGTGAAAACCGGGCAACACCCTTATGGTGTGGCCATTAGCCCGGACAGTCGCTGGGCCTATGTCAGCAACAATCATGCAGAAAGCGTTTCGGTGATTGATTTAAACACAGGGAAAACCGTGAAAACGGTTACCGTCGGCGAGTTCCCTGAAGGGATTGAGTATGACAAAGCGACCAATCAAATCGTCGTCGCCAATTGGGGATCAGACACCGTTTCAATGATTGACGCTCAGACAAATACCGTCACCCACACCATTGCCAGCCCCAAACTATGCCGGTCATTTGGGCAATTTATACTCCAGGCCAAATAAAATTTGTTTTTTTCACAGGATGACCCATGAATTAGTCGCAAAGAAGCTTTTTTTTAGGTAAAGTCACGGGTTGTTTTTGAAACTCCAAGACTGCCTACTTTTATCAAGTACCGCTTACTTTTAGTTTTGAAAGTCTGTAAATATCAGGAGAAATGTAATGAAAAAAATTCTAGGCATTATTGCTGTTTCTTTATTGCCGCTGATCCCTCTGACTGCTGGCGCACACGGTGCGGCTGCGTTACGTTTTGAAAAAACCGTCACCATCAAGGCAGCACCGGCAAAAGTCTGGGCATTGCTCAAAGACTTTGGCAATGTACAAGCTTGGCACGCAGGCGTTGAATCAACCACTGTAGAGCAGAAAAAAGATGAAAACGGTGATGACGCCACTTATCGTACCGTTAAACTGAAAAACGGCGGCGTGATGTACGAAAAACTGCGCTCTGCCGACGACGCTGGCATGCGCTTGAAGTATGAATACGTGATTGAAAAAAGCACCTTGCAAGTGTCTAACTTTTACCCAAGCATCACTGTGACCGGCAGCGGCAACGAAGCAGTGGTAACGGTTAAAGGCAGCTACACACGTGCTGACTCTTCAAACATCCCAAAACCTGAACAAAATGACGACGCTGCAACCAAAGCAGTCAACGATTATTTTGATGCTGGTCTGGAAAGCCTGAAAAAGGTCGCCGAATCGGGAAAGTAATTAGCCAGGGTTCTGGTAAGCGCACGCAAGGCAACAGTAAACCCTGGTGGAAGTTCTGGTAAGTCTTACGTTGTAAACAACAGTTTTTGCAAATGCAGTGTTTGGTCAAAAGCTAAACACTGACACCAAATAAAGGGATTGTGTACCACACAATCCCTTTTTTGCATCTGAAGCACCCGCTCTGCCCCCTGACCAAAAACATCACTTGCATTGCCAAAGATTGGCGATCGCTGTCACTTTACGTCATCTTTTATTTTGCCCGCCTAGCCAAAAGATCTTGAATTCAATTCGAAGAAATAAAGCATAAAAACCCTTTAATTCATATTTTTCAACAAGTTAACAACGAAAATAAGGAGCTGGCACAGCTGTTGCTTTAGGGTTTAGCGAACACTGTTGGAAAAGCAGTGAATGAAACAGAAGATGTTCACTTTAAACTTGACTCAAAAGGAAAACATGATGAAAAAACACGTACAACAAGGTTTTACCCTGATTGAATTGATGATCGTTGTTGCCATTATTGGTATTTTGGCTTCTGTAGCGATTCCGGCTTATCAAGATTACACGCGCGAAGCTGCTGACTCAGCATGTTTGGCTGAAGCCAGTGCATATGCAAAAAGCTCGCTGGCCGCTCTCACTGTCGGTCGCCAAGTAAACGATCACAGACCATCAGCTTGCCAGGTGATTGCAACGCCTACAATTGCAACCCAACAATTCAACCCTGTTCCAACCAATAACGCTGGTACAGGCAGAGTAATCACATGTGATATGACTCAAGGTGCAACATGCACCAGAGCCGCTGCTGCTGCGCCTTAATCCCTTAATGGAAATAAGTAAAAGCCCCTCAATGGGGCTTTTACTTATTGTTGCAGAACAAATCCACTCCCGACCTGCAAACCCATCTCATCATCTTGATAGCGTTGAGAGAATACAAAGAAAAATATTCTCAAAAATTTAAAAAATCTGACTAGCTATCATCATTTAGACCTCAGCAATGAATTATGATTAGGCCAACTGCAACTGCAAGCGTAAGTCATGCTAAACAACATCACTCTAAATGCTAATGGCCATGAACAATCATGCATTATCTGGCTCCACGGCCTAGGCGCCGACGGCCACGACTTTGAGACTGTCATTCAGATGCTCAACTTACCGCATATCAAATTTATCCTGCCACACGCCCCTTATCGTCCGGTGACATTGAACAACGGTTACGAGATGCGCGCCTGGTATGACATTTTTGGGTTGCAGTCAGAAAGCACTCAAGATGAAGTTGGCATCAACAATATGCAGGCGACAATTAATGCCATGATTGAAGCAGAGATTGCACGTGGCATCCCTTCGCAACGTATTTTACTGGCGGGGTTTTCACAGGGTGGTGCAATGGCTTTGCACACGGCAACGCGCTTTGATCGACCTTTGGCGGGCGTATTAGCGCTGTCTACTTATTTGCCCTTAAAAAATCAGCTTAAAGAAAAACAGCACCTAGCCAACAAGCCATTGCCGATCTGGATGGCACATGGACGACAAGACAGTGTCATTACACTGGCGACTGCACAATCTTCGCGGCAAACGCTAGAGGCTGCGGGTTATGCGGTGGAATGGCGCGAATACGACATGCCGCACAGTGTATGTGAAGAAGAAATCAACGATATTCGCCAATTTCTGCTGCGCGTTTTACCTGCCTGATCTATCCTTCGTACACATGAGAATAATCCCGCAAGCTTGGGGAGTTTTGTTAAAATAGCTGGCGTTTTCACAGGCTAATTTTCATGAGTGCTTCCAAAAAGTCACCGTCTACGGTGAATGATCAACAAACTTTTGCTGAGCGACTGGCAGCGCTGGAGTCCATCGTTAAAAGCATGGAGTCCGGTGAGCTTCCGCTGGAGGCGGCATTAACCGCTTACACGGAAGGCATGCAACTGCTACAGGTTTGCCAGGAATCACTGCAGCAAGCCGAGCAAACCGTGATAATCCTGAACCAGCAGCAACAGCTGACTCCTTTTGAGGCCAATTAACGCGCCTGCTTTCTTTTGTCTTTAGTCATGACTCAGCCTCCATTTGTTTTTGATCATTGGGCCAGCGCACATCAGCAACGCGTTGAAGAGGTATTGTCACGTACGCTGCCAAGTGAGGGCACGTTGCCTAGCCGCCTGCATGAGGCCATGCGTTATGCGGTGCTAGGCGGGGGCAAGCGTGTGCGCGCCTTGTTAAGTTATGCTGCGGCAGAACTGGCTGGGGCAACACCAAACGCGGCAGATGCCGCCGCCGCCGCAGTGGAACTGATCCACGCCTTTTCACTGGTGCATGATGATATGCCGTGCATGGACGATGATGACCTGCGCCGTGGCAAGCCTAGCTGCCACAAACAATATGACGATGCGACCGCTTTACTGGTGGGCGATGCGTTACAAAGCCAGGCCTTTGAATGCCTGGCCAGCACCAGTGCACCGCAAGCTTTAAAACAAGTGCAGGTATTGGCAACAGCGACCGGTTCACGCGGCATGTGTGGCGGCCAGAGCATAGACTTGCAAAGCACAGGCAAATTGCTGTCACGTGAGGCATTGCAAACTATGCACCAGTACAAAACGGGCGCCCTGATTGAAGCGGCGGCGTTATTGGGCGCTTATGCGGCGGATCACACGAAGCAGCAACTCGTCACGACCTTAGAGCAATATAGCCAGCATATGGGGCTGGCATTCCAGGTGGTCGATGATATTCTCGACGCCACCGCAGATACACAAACCCTGGGCAAAACCGCTGGCAAAGATGCCTTGCAGGAGAAATCGACCTACGTCAGCTTGCTGGGTTTGGAAGAAGCGAAAGCACTGGTCAACAGCTTGCATGCGCAAACATTGCAGTTACTGGCGAGCTTCGGCCCGCAGGCAGACCCGCTACGCGGCATTGCCAAATTTATTTGTGAGCGCCCATTTTAATCATGACTTCGCTGCTGTCCCGCATTGACTCCCCTACCGACCTCCGCACGCTGGAGCGCTCGCAGCTCAAAGTGCTGGCCGCAGAATTACGCGCATTCCTGATTCAAAGCGTGTCACAAACGGGCGGCCATCTGGCCTCTAACCTGGGTGTGGTTGAACTCACCATCGCATTACATTACATCTACAACACGCCTGATGATCGCCTGGTGTGGGATGTTGGCCACCAAACTTACCCGCACAAAATTTTAACTGGCCGCCGCGAAGCCATGGCTAATTTGCGCAAAGCCGGCGGCATTGCCGGGTTTCCCAAACGTGATGAGAGTGAGTACGACACGTTTGGCACCGGCCATTCCAGCACCTCAATTTCAGCCGCGTTAGGCATGGCTGTTGCTGCCAAAGCACAAGGATCGAATCGCCGCAGCGTCGCGATCATTGGCGATGGCGCCATGACGGCGGGCATGGCATTTGAAGCGTTGAATAATGCTGGCGATATGGATACCAACATTTTGGTGATCCTCAATGATAACGACATGAGCATCTCCAACAACGTCGGTGCGCTTAACAACTACCTTGCCCGTTTGATGTCCGGCAAACTGTATGACAGCGTACGCCGCAGCGGCAAAAAAGTGCTGGATATCATGCCGCCGGTGAAGGAGTTCGCGCGCCGTGCCGAAGAACATGCCAAAGGCATGGTGACGCCAGGCACGCTATTTGAAGAATTCGGTTTCAACTATATTGGCCCGATTGACGGCCACGATATCGACACCCTGATTGATACACTGGGCAATATCCGCCAGCTGCAAGGCCCGCAGTTTTTGCATGTCGTCACACAAAAAGGCAAAGGCTACAGCCCGGCCGAAGCGAATCCGAACAAATACCACGGCGTGAGCAAATTTGATCCACAGAACGGGCATAGCCTGAGTCATAGCGAGCGACCAAGTTATACGCAAATATTCGGCGACTGGCTGGTTGATATGGCCGCAGCAGACGATAAACTGGTCGGCATCACGCCTGCCATGTGTGATGGTTCCGGCCTCAACCGCTTTGCTGAAGCCTATCCGCAACGTTATTTTGATGTGGGCATTGCCGAGCAGCATGCCCTGACATTTGCTGCGGGCATGGCCTGTGACGGCCTGAAGCCAGTGGTGGCGATTTACTCGACCTTTTTGCAACGCGCGTATGACCAATTGATTCATGATATCGCTTTGCAAGATCTTGACGTATTACTGGCAATTGACCGTGCTGGCCTGGTCGGCGCCGATGGCCCGACACATGCCGGCAGCTTTGATTTAAGCTTTTTACGCTGTATCCCCAATATCGTCATCATGGCGCCTAGCGATGAAAACGAGTGCCGCCAAATGCTGACCACCGGCTACCAGTATCCGGGCACTGCAGCCGTGCGTTACCCACGCGGCAGTGGCATCGGCGCCAGTATTTCGCCAGCCTTAGAATCACTGCCTATCGGCAAAGCACACTTGGTGCGCCACGGTAAAAAAGTCGCCATTCTGGCTTTTGGCAGCATGCTGCAACCAGCGCTACAAGCAGCAGAAGCCTTCGATGCCAGCGTAGTCAATATGCGTTTTATCAAACCGCTAGATGAAGCCATGGTGCTGGAAATGGCGCGCACGCACGATTACCTGCTCACTGTGGAAGAAAATGCCGTGATGGGTGGTGCTGGCGCGGCTGTGATGGAATGTTTGCAAGCACATGGCCTGGCCAAACCGATACGCTGCCTCGGCTTGCCAGACCAATTCATCGAGCATGGCAGCCACGAAACTATGCTGGCCGAATGTGGTCTAGACAACAACGGTATCAAGTCTGCTATTGAGAAATTAATTTCCGAGTAGTAAACTCAACTATTAATTAACTGGCGGGAATGCCCGCGATGGAACCCTGATGAATCAACCCGTGATCCCCACAACGATCGAAGATGTACAGAATACGCCAGACGTGCGTAGACTGGATATCAACAAAGTCGGTATCAAATCTATTCGCCACCCGGTGATTGTCAAAGACAAATCTGGTGGTGAGCAACATACTGTGGCCCTGTTTGATATGTATGTGCATTTGCCACATAACTTCAAAGGCACGCATATGTCTCGCTTTGTCGAGATTTTGAACATGAATGAGCACGCCATTTCGATCGACTCATTCGAAACCATTTTGCGTCAAATGGTAGAACGGCTGGAAGCTGAATCCGGTTATGTGGAAATGCGTTTCCCTTACTTCATCAACAAAGCCGCGCCGGTTTCCGGCGTCAAAAGCTTGCTGGATTATGATGTGACCTTTATTGGTGAGATCAAACAAGGTAATTTTGAAATCACCGTCAAAGTCATGGTGCCAGTCACCAGCCTGTGTCCATGCAGTAAAAAAATCTCCGACTATGGTGCACACAATCAGCGCTCGCATGTCACAGTGACGGCCCTCTTGAATGACTTTATGTGGCTGGAAGACCTGGTGACACTGATTGAAGATCAGGCCTCTTGCCAGCTGTATGGTTTGCTCAAACGCCCGGATGAAAAGTTTGTGACCGAGCGTGCTTATGACAATCCAAAATTCGTCGAAGATATGGTGCGCGACGTCGCTGCACAGCTCAATGATGAGAAACGCATTGTGAAATATGTGGTTGAATCAGAGAACTTTGAGTCTATCCACAACCACAGCGCGTACGCTCTGATTGAGCGCGATAAACGCGTCAATTAATCGTCGCAGTAGAAATAAAAACAGCCCGCATGCGGGCTGTTTTACTTTGATCGGCTGTCATTGCATCAATGGCTAAACATGCCTTTACGGGCATAGGGTTGCGATAGATGCAAGCCAAGTGCCACAATAATGGCACCGAGTAGCGGAAATAAAGCCGCCAGGGTAAACGTCACTTGCCCGCCCAGGTATTGCAAGGCAAACCCACCCAGCAAACCACCCAGCGCCCCGCCGATGCCATATGCCACACTGTTATAAATGGCTTGCCCTTTGGCCTGGTGGCGGCCATTAAAATATTGCGTCACGACTTCCACAGATGCTGCATGGAAGCTGCCAAAAGTGAAGGCATGCATGGTTTGCGCCAGCAACAATAACCATAAGTGATCCGGCACCAGGCCCATCATGGTGAAACGTACGACGCCAATCAGCAGGCTCGCCAGCAAAATGGTTTTGAGTTTAAAGTGTGTCATGATCCAAGGCATCTTGATAAAAATGCCAATTTCGCAAATCACGCCCAGTCCCCATAACCAGCCTATCATGCCTTTGCTGTAGCCATGCTCAGCCAGGTAGATAGAGTAAAAATTGTACATCAGACCATGCGCTGTCACCATCATGGCGCAACCCACTAACAACGAAATCACGGCAGGCTGCTTCAATATTTGCCACACGGAGAAATCGTCATGTGCATGCGGCGGCACATGCGCTTCAGGCAACTTCCACGTCAGTCCAAACAAGGTACATTGCACCAGTAAAATAAACCAGAGCAGGCTGCCAATACCAAACCAGTCAGTCAGATATCCCAACAGTACCGAGGCAAAAATAAAGCCCCACGAGCCCCACAAGCGGATTTTGCTGTAATGGCCGTTAGTGCTGGCCAAATGCGCCAGTACCAGTGACTCTGACAATGGCAAGGTCGAGCTGGTAAACAAACTGAGGGCGATCATCACTACAAACATGGTGGTGAAATCATGCGCCCAGAAAATGGCGATAAATCCGAGCAAGCCAAGAAAAGCAGTGGTGCGTATCCAGCGTACACGCTGTCGTGTGTGATCCGCCAGCCAGCCCCACAAATTAGGCGCCACAATACGGCTGAGCTGGAACAAGGACATCAGAATGCCAATATCGGCCGGGGAAAAGGATTCTGCGGTCAGGTACAAGCCCCAGTAAGGGACAAACGCACCGACAAAGAAGTAATAGATAAAATAGAAACGCGAGAGATTAAAGTGTAAGGCGTGACTCATAACATACTCGCGCGTTAGTAAATATCGCCCAAGACTGTGCCTGGGCGTTGAAAGACATTACAGCGTCGGCACCTTGGAATGCACGTCTGCATTCTGGCCACGGTTGCGCAAGGCATGATCCATCAACACCAGCGCCAGCATGGCTTCCACGATCGGCGTCGCACGGATGCCTACACATGGGTCGTGGCGACCAGTAGTTTGCATCATCACCGCCTCCCCTGCCTGGTTGATAGAATGCCTTTGTTGCGGAATGCTGGACGTTGGCTTGAACGCGACATTGACGACAATGTCCTGGCCACTGGAGATGCCCCCCAAAATGCCGCCGGCATGATTGGTAGCAAAGCCTTGCGGTGTCAGTTCATCGCTGTGCACGCTACCACGCTGGGCAATTGAAGCAAAACCAGCACCAATTTCTACACCTTTGACGGCGTTAATGCCCATCATGGCATGCGCAATATCGGCATCCAGGCGGTCAAATACAGGCTCGCCCAAGCCGACCGGTACTTTCTCGGCCACCACGGTAATCTGCGCACCCACTGAGTCGCGCTCACTGCGGATCTGGTCCATATAGGCTTCCAGTTGCGGCAAGATGTCGACATTGGGTGAAAAGAAGGCATTACCTTCTTGCGCCAGTGCATCCCAGCTCACAAACGGAATCTTGATTTCGCCAATCTGGCTTAAATAGCCACGAATCTCAATCCCGTATTGTTGCTTGAGCCATTTTTTGGCAATCGCACCAGCCGCTACCCGCACGGCAGTTTCACGTGCACTGGAGCGGCCACCACCACGGTAATCGCGGATGCCATATTTTTGCGTATAGGTATAATCCGCATGGCCGGGACGGAAGGTATCCATGATTTTGCTGTAATCCTGAGAACGCTGGTCAGTATTGCGGATCAACAAGCCAATTGGTGTGCCAGTCGTTTTACCTTCAAACACCCCTGACAAAATCTCCACTTCATCCGCCTCAGCGCGCTGTGTGACATGACGTGAGGTGCCAGGTTTGCGGCGGTCGAGATCGATTTGCAAATCGGCCGCACTTAGCTCCAGCCCAGGTGGGCAACCATCGACAATGCCGCCAATGCCAGGGCCATGTGACTCGCCAAACGAGGTCAAGGTAAACAAGGTGCCGATGGTATTGCCAGACATGCGATTTTCCCACTGAATAATTTTCTTTATTTTAGCATAGACTGGCCAGCCACCTGTTCGCGGGTTGATTTCCAGCCGGTGAACGCTTATGCTGGAACGGCAATTTTACCTGGGATGACAATGGCAAAACGTAAACATACGCACCGCAAGCACAGACTGCTGGGCGCTGATAACCCGGCACTCATCGAGAACCCTGCAGGTCCGCCCCTACCTGCTGCCTGTATCCATAAAATTTGCTACAACGCGCAAGATATCCTGTCAGCCCAACTCACTATGCAGGAGATCGTCAATTGGCAGCCACCCGCCGGGCATGTCGCCTGGATCAATGTGCATGGCGTACTTGATATTCCCTTGTTACAAGCGGTCGCCCGTCGTTTCAAATTGCACCCGCTGGTACTGGATGATATTTTAAATACCGAGCAGCGGCCTAAACTCGACACCTACCCGGACTACCTGTTTCTGGAAACACGCTTGTTTTACTACGATACAGAAAGCATGAGCGTCAGCTCTGAGCAAATCAGCATGGCTTTGGGACGTGAGTGGCTGCTCACTTTCCAGGAAAGGCCTTCCGGCAGCTTTGAGCCTGTACGCGAACGCTTGCGCCAGGGCCAGGCTTTATTACGCCAGAGTGGCCCTGACTATTTATGCTACGCCCTGCTGGATAGCCTGATGGAACGTTATTTTCAGGTGCTGGAAGCCATTAATGAAGATGCCGAACAACTTGAAAACCAATTACTGGATCGCCCCAGCCCGGAAGACTTGCAGAATATCCACCGCCTTAAACATGTCACGATACAGTTGCGGCGCGCGGTGTGGCCGTTGCGTGAAGTACTGAATAGCCTGATTCGTAATGAACACGGATTTTTTAGTCCGCAAACGGTGCCTTATTTGCGTGACCTGTATGACCATACCGTGCATTTCACAGAATCACTGGAAGCGATTCGCGACACCTTAAGTGGCCTGATGGATATATACATGACCAGCCTCAGCCAGCGCGTGAATCTGGAGGTGCGTGCGCTGACCGTTGTCGCCATGCTGTTTATGCCTGCCACCCTGATTGCGGGGATTTTTGGCATGAACTTTAACGAAATGCCTTGGTTAAAAGACCCCGATGGCTTTTGGTGGGCAATATTGATGATGTTACTGATTGCGGTAGCGATGTTGCTGGTGTTCTGGCGACGGCAATGGCTGAGTAGCCGCCGCGATTCTTAGTCGCTTAAGCGGCCAGCAGCTCAGGGCGTGGCAATTGTTTGATCACATCCTGCAACTCGTAATACAACGCCATGTAATCTTGCGCGGCAGCACTGTCGGCATCATACTCGAACACGTGTTGCCCCATGCGCGCACTCTCGGCCAATGCGGCATGCTCATATATCTTGCTGATCAGCACCTCGCTGCCAAACAAGCGGCGCATTTCCTGCTCTACCTCAGTGGCCATCGCCTTGTGTTTATCGGCACGCGTGAGTAAATAGCGGCGCTGTATTTTGCGTTTTAATACCGGTTGTAAGGCATTCAGCGCCTTATCCATTTTGACGGCAGAATTGATAGACAGATAATCGGTGGATACCGGCACCAGCACCAGGTCACTGGCAAACACCGCGCTCAGTGAAATCACCCCGACACATGGGCAGCAATCCATGAACACTTCCAGCGCGGGTTGCGCCGCTTCAAGCACCTGCAACCCTTGCCCCAGCCTGCTTAATGTGGCCGGGCCGCGGCCAAACTGTGAATCGACCTTCATTAACTCAGAGCTCGCCGGAATCAATTGCAGGCCATTACGTAAAGGCTGGCACAAAGTATCCAGCGGTGTCGCATCCTGATAAAACCTGAACAAGTGCTGCTGCAGATCGAGGCCGGTGTGCTTGTACATCTCGGTGAGCCTGGCTTGCGGGTCCATATCCAGCAAGGCGACCTGACGCTTTTTACGATAACTGGCAGCGGCCAGATTAAGTGCAGTGGTGGTCGCACCCACTCCGGCTTTCTGATTAAAAATAGCAATTTTCAACATGATCAAGTTTGCTCGGCACGGTGTTAAACATCAAAATGTTGCAAGCGATGCATGTCATCATAAACGATGTTGACAGCAGAGACCACCCCGCTCACGGCGAGTTTGTGCATGGATAATCAGCAGGTAGAAAAAAAGAAACCCGCTAATGCGGGTTAAAAGGGGGTTTGGATCAGGAGGAAATCAATGCTAGTCGTTGAAGATCAACTAAACCAGCCATCAAACAAAACATTTTGTGTTTCGTTTAAAGATGAGTCCAGTATAGGGAGGAGTTATTGCAGTAATTTGACCAAGCTGTAACTGAATTGTAAAAGGCAAAATTCAATTGTTATTAAATTGTAACTTTAATAAAAACAACAACTTGCAGACACCGTTTAACGCAAAACGGTAAAAAAAGAAGTGGCCAATAGTTTAGCAGGGTTTTACCCGCCAGACTATCGGCCACCCTGTGACAAATTGATTAACTGAAAAAGTCGCGCGCTTTATCTACCCAGCTTTTATTCTTGGGGCTGTGTTTGCCCGCATCAGCCTGGGTGCTGCTTTCAAATTCACGCAACAGGTCTTTCTGTTTTTCTGTCAGACGCACCGGGGTTTCAACCACTACATGTACCATCAGGTCACCATGCTCACTGGAGCGCAATGGCTTGATACCTTTGCCGCGTAAACGGAACACGCTACCGGTTTGTGTTTCAACCGGGATTTTCATCTTGGCTGCGCCATCCAGCGTCGGCACTTCAATTTCACCACCCAACGCTGCGGTGCTAAAACTGATCGGCATTTCGCAATGCAGGTTTGCGCCTTCGCGCTGGAAAATCGGATGTTCCTTGAGATGCACGACAACGTACAAGTCACCGGTTGGTCCACCATTGACACCCGCCTCGCCTTCGCCACTGAGGCGGATACGATCGCCTTCGTCGACACCGGCCGGGATTTTAACGTTCAAGGTTTTGTTTTGTTTCACACGGCCGCCACCATGGCAGGTCGGGCAAGGCTCTTTCACCATCTTGCCGGTACCATGACATTTAGGACAGGTTTGCTGCACAGAGAAGAAACCCTGCTGCATGCGCACCTGGCCATGACCATTACACGTGGTACACGTGACAGGCGAGGTGCCTGGACGCGCACCCGAGCCATGACAGGTTTCGCAGCTGGTTTGCACCGGGATGCGAATCTTGGTTTCGGTGCCTTTGGCGGCATCTTCGAGTGAAATTTCTAGGTTGTAACGCAAGTCAGCGCCACGATATACGTTAGAACGCTGATTACGCGCACCGCCGAAAATATCACCAAAAATATCGCCGAATGCGTCACTGAAATTGCCGGAGTTAAAGCCGCCAAAACCACCACCCATACTAGGGTCAACCCCGGCGTGGCCATACTGGTCATAGGCGGCACGCTTCTGGTCGTCGCTCAGAATCTCATAAGCTTCTTTGGCTTCTTTAAAGCTTTCTTCGGCTTTCGGGTTATCCGGGTTACGGTCAGGGTGAAACTTCATGGCCAGCTTCTTAAAGGCTTTTTTAATTTCCTCTTCGCTGGCGTCACGGTTTACACCTAACACTTCGTAATAATCTTTTTTTGCGGCTGCCATAGTTTTTCCGTTTAATGCGCTTGCGCCATAAAGACAAACACACCCGCGATCAGCGTAGTGTGTTTGCCGGCATCATTGAAAAAAGGGCGAGCACCTAAATACTCGCCTCTTTCAAGCTTAGTCTTTCTTCACTTCTTCAAACTCGGCATCCACCACATCGCCTTCAACCGTTTTTTCGCCTTCCGCTTGCTGGGCGCTCTCGGTGTTAGCCTGCGCCTGTTGTTCAGCGTAGACTTTTTCACCAAGTTTTTGCGAAGCTTCCATCAAGGCATTGGTTTTGGCTTCGATCACTTCTTTGTCATCGCCATCCTTGGCCACCGCTTCCAGCTCTTTAATGGCGTCTTCGATCTTGGCTTTTTCATCGGCTTCAATCTTGTCGCCATGTTCAGCCAGCGATTTTTTCACGCTATGCAATACGCTGTCAGCCTGGTTACGGGCATCGACCAGTTCACGCAGTTTCTTGTCTTCATCGGCATATTTAGCCGCATCTTCTTCCATGCGCTGAATTTCTTCTTCGGACAATCCAGAGTTGGCCTTGATAGTGATCTTGTTCTCTTTGCCAGTCGCTTTATCTTTGGCAGACACATGCAGAATACCGTTGGCATCGATGTCAAACGTCACTTCAATTTGCGGCATGCCGCGTGGTGACGGTGGAATGTCACTCAGGTTAAACTGACCGAGGCTCTTATTGCCGGACGCCATTTCGCGCTCACCTTGCAGCACATGAATGGTCACGGCGTTCTGGTTGTCTTCAGCAGTTGAAAACACTTGTGACGCCTTGGTAGGAATCGTGGTGTTTTTCTTGATCAGCTTGGTCATCACGCTGCCCAGCGTTTCAATCCCCAGTGACAATGGAGACACGTCCAGCAACAACACGTCTTTAACGTCACCTTTCAATACGCCACCCTGAATCGCAGCACCGACGGCCACGGCTTCGTCCGGGTTCACATCTTTACGTGGTTCCTTGCCAAAAATCTCTTTCACTTTTTCTTGCACTTTTGGCATACGGCTTTGACCACCGACCAAAATGACATCAGAAATGTCAGAAGGAGACACGCCAGCATCTTTCAATGCGGTTTTACATGGCGCAATGGTGCGCTCAATCAACTCTTCAACCAGGGACTCCAGTTTGGCACGGGTGATTTTCACCACCAAGTGCTTAGGACCGCTGGCATCTGCCGTAATGTAAGGCAGGTTGACTTCGGTTTGCTGCGCGCCAGACAATTCGATCTTGGCTTTTTCAGCCGCTTCTTTCAAACGCTGCTTGGCCAGCAAATCGTTGCGCAGATCCAGACCGTTCTCTTTTTTGAATTCGTCGGCCAAAAAGTCGATGATGCGGTTATCGAAGTCTTCACCACCCAAGAAGGTGTCACCGTTGGTAGACAACACTTCAAACTGGTGTTCGCCATCGATTTCAGTAATTTCGATAATCGAAATATCAAATGTACCGCCACCCAGGTCGTAGACAGCAATCTTGCGGTCGCCTTCCTGTTTGTCCATACCGAATGCCAAAGCCGCTGCGGTTGGTTCGTTGATGATACGTTTCACATCCAGGCCAGCAATACGGCCTGCATCCTTGGTCGCCTGACGCTGACTGTCGTTAAAGTAAGCCGGTACGGTAATCACGGCTTCAGTCACTTCTTCGCCCAGGTAATCTTCAGCCGTTTTCTTCATTTTGCGCAAGACTTCAGCGGAGATTTGCGGTGGCGCCTGTTTGTTGCCACGCACTTCTACCCACGCGTCACCGTTGTCAGCTTTGGCAATGGTGTAAGGCATCAGGTCGATGTCTTTTTGCACTTCTTTTTCGTCAAAACGACGGCCAATCAAACGCTTGACCGCAAACAGCGTATTTTTAGGGTTGGTCACTGCCTGGCGTTTTGCCGGGGCGCCGACCAAGATCTCGCCATCTTCCTGATAAGCAATAATAGAAGGCGTCGTACGTGCACCTTCCGCATTCTCAATCACGCGTGGCTTGCCACCTTCCATCACGGCGACGCAGGAGTTGGTTGTCCCCAAGTCGATACCGATAATTTTTGCCATATTATATGTTCCTTAAATTCGTTAATCTTTGATCTGCTGATGCAGTGAACATTGGGATGCTGTGAAAGATTTCAAGCCCCTGTTCTTTAAATGGTTTTTAATTTTACTTGGCCTGAATCACCGTGACCAAGGCCGGACGCAATACACGCTCATTCAGGCTGTAGCCTTTTTGCAGTACGCTCAACACGGTATTCGGTTCACCTTCGGCAGGCACCATGCTGATGGCCTGATGCTTGTTCGGGTCAAACTTTTCGCCCAGCGGGTTAATTTCAGCAATATTGAATTTCTCGAACACGCTGAGCAGTTGTTTGGCTGTCAGCTCGACGCCGTTTTTATAACTGGCCACTTCTTCGCTTTCAACCGCCAAGGCTGCATCCAGGCTATCTTTCACTGCCAGCAGTTCACCACTGAATTTTTCCAGCGCAAACTTGCGTGCCTTATCAATATCATCCGCCGCACGGCGACGAATATTTTCACCTTCGGCTTTGACATACAGCACTTGCGCTTTGGCTTCTTCCAACGCGGCTTCCAGGGCCACAATGCGTGCTTCGTGTGCATCAGCCGCGCTGGCTTGCACCTCTTCATGCACGGCGGATTCGTTTACGGGCACCTCGGAAGGTGTATTTGATTCTTGCATGGGGCTCCCCTTCTTATTCAACACTATTCACTGTGAGAGATGTCAATAGAAACATTTTTCTCTCAATATCTTTCCAAGGTTGGGGATGCCCCTACTGATTTCAAGGGTAAAGCGTGAATTTGTGTGTGATTTTTTAAATGTGGCCAGAAACCGAACGCACCATGGCCGAGACTTCAGCAATCACCGTTGCCACAGCAGGCAGTTGCCCTTTGCCTCCCAAATTGACGGCAGCTGCCACGCGCCCGCCCGCCACGCCGGTAAACGCAGGCTCGGTATCGGTATAAATAGCAACGATGGGGATATCCAGCGCCGCAGCCAGGTGTGATAACCCGGTATCCACCCCCACAGCGAAGCGCACTTGCGGCATCTGGCTGGCGAGTTGTTGCAGGCTGAGCTTAGGCAGCACCAGCGCTTGCGGTACTTGGGCTTGCGAGACCAGCGCCGCAATTCTTTCTGCACGCGCTTTTTCGCTATCACTGGCCCAAGGCAACCACATATGCAAACCTTGCCTGGCATAGTGCTGCCCCAAGGCTACCCAGTGTTCTTCAGGCCATAATTTACTATCGCGGCTAGTCGCATGCAGCGCCAGAAAAGCCTTGACTGGTACGTGCTGACCCAAGCCTGCCAGCCCATAAGCAGGCTTATTTTGCGGCACGGCATAGCCGAGCGCCAGCGCTGCCAGCGTGCGCATACGCACAACGGCATGCTGGCGATAACTAATGGCATACCGATGCTGATAAAACCGGCTGGCCAACGGCTCGCGAATGGAGTGCTTATCGTAACCATGGCGCGGCCCACGGGCCCAAGTCGCCATCACGGCGCTTTTCACCAACCCCTGTAAATCCAGCACCAGATCATAAGGTTGGGCAGCGACGGCCTGTTTCACGGCTGCAATTTCACGCCAGGTCTGGCGGCTCCACCACTGTTTGCGCCAGCGACGCACGGCGACGGTAAACACTTGCTGCACGCGTGGATGCAGGCGGGGAATATCGGCAAAGCTGGCTTCTACCAGCCAGTCAATATGCGCATCAGGAAAGTGTTGCAGGATATCCTCAACAACAGGCAGGGCATGGATCACGTCGCCCATAGAGGTGGTTTTGACAATCAGGATGCGTTTCATGGCCGCTATTTTCGCATACAATGCCATCGCATGAAGTTTGCGTTTCTTATATTCAAATACTTTCCTTACGGCGGTGTGCAGCGCGATATGTTGCGCATTGCCAGAGACTGCGTCGCCCTCGGCCATGAAGTCACCATCTTCACCGGCGAATGGCGTGGCGATTTGCCGTCAGATATCACCGTTCACCTGTTACAAGCCAAAGGCTGGCTGAACCACCATAGACACCAGTCGTTAATCAGGCAAATGCAACACGCCGTGCAACAACAAGGTTTTGACCGTGTAGTGGGCTTTAACCGCATGCCTGGCCTGGATGTCTATTTTGCTGCCGACCCCTGTTATGCCGAGCGCATGTACCACGAACCCTGGTACAAAAAACTGTCTGGCCGCTATCGGTTTTTTTCAGCCATGGAAAATGCCGTGTTTGGCAAACAGGCTTCTACCCATATTTTGTTACTTAACCAGCATGACCAGGCTATGTTCCAGCGCTGGTATGGCACCGATAATGCGCGTTTTCACCTGATCCCACCCAATATTCCACTGCAGCGTTTCAGCAGCCTGGCGGCCCAGGATCACCGCACCTATGTACGCAACACGTTTAACCTGCCTGACGATGCGATTGTGTTGCTGACAGTCGGGTCGGCATTTATGCGCAAAGGAGTAGACCGCGCGATTGATGCCTTGAGTAGCCTGCCAGATGCGCTGAAACAACGTTGCTGGTTATTGGCTGTCGGTGAATTTGAGTCCAGCAGCAATATGCAAGCTTACGCTGCGCAACGCGGTGTGGCCGAACGCTGCATAGAAGCAGGCGGCAGGCCGGATATCCCAGCCCTGATGCTGGGTTGTGACTTGCTGATCCATGCTGCGCGCTCTGAATTGGCCGGGATTGTACTGATTGAAGCCATGACCGCGGGCCTGCCATTACTGGTCAGCGGGTTATGCGGTTATGCGGGGTATGTGGCAGAAGCCCAAGCAGGTAAAGTACTGGCGGAGCCTTTTAGCCAGACGGAATTGAATCACACATTACTGGATATGCTGCGCCAGTTAGCCACAGAGCCCCTGTTAGTCACAGCGCACTGGTCAGACAACGCCAAAGCATTTGTGCAACACATGGCGGCGGCTCAAATCGCCCATCCGGAAGCCAATATCATTGCGTCGCCATCCACAGTCGGCAAACACATTATGGCGTAGCCGGTTTACCCGGCATAAACGGCACATTGCGTAACTTGTCTGCGGCCGCTTTGCTGGCTTCACTGCGTTGCAAGGCATAGGCTTTAGCCTGCTCTAACAACGCCGCAGACGGCAAATTAGGATCTTCCGGTAACGCTGATAGCTTTTCAAAGCTTTCTTCATAAGGCGTGGCGACCTGTGCGTCAATCTGCGCCGCCATGTCATCAAAGCTGACACTGCCCTCACGGCCTTCCAGTATGATCTGCCGCCATTTCTGCTGCGCTTTCTGATCCACCTGATTGAGCTTTTGCACCTGCTTTTGTATCGCGACTTCTTGTTGCCAGCGATATTTGGGCGTAGGCAAATGGGTCACCAAGACAAACAGCGCTACCACCCATGATACGGCCGCCAACCATTGCGTCAGTGTTAATTGTTTACTGGGAACGATGGTGACCGGTAGCAAAAGCGTTGCCATCACCATGCCAGTGACAAAGCCACCAATATGCGCCGAATTATCAATGCCTGGAATGATGTAGCCCATGGCAATGGTCAGGGCAGAAAACAGTAACGCACCCCAGAACAACCAACGGAATTCCTGTGCCTGCATTTGCTTTCTGCCAAACCAGACATACGCCAGCAGCGCGCCATAAATCCCGAAAATAGCCCCGGAAGCGCCGCCAGACACCGCATCGTTGCCTTGTATGACCAAAGACAACAGGTTGCCGCCGACGCCACTGATAAGATAAATCAGCAGGAAACGCAGGGCGCCAAACATGCGCTCGACCAGTTTGCCGCCATCCCACAAGGCCAGCATATTCATGCCCAGATGCAAGGCGCCAAAGTGCAAAAACATGGCACTGGCCAACCGCCACCACTGTCCATCCGCCGTGGCCGGGGCAAAGTTGGCCCCCCAGGTCAGTTGTACGGTATTCGGAGAATGCCAGAAGCCAGCGCCGCCAAACAGCATAACGACGAACACCAGCACATTCAGAATAATCAGCAATCGCGTCATCGGCGGAACTGGTGCGCGTAACTCAATACGGGTGAGCAGTGACTGATCCATTTAGTGAAGTGACTCCTGAAAAGGGACTTCTAACAAAGGTGGTTGTTGCAATCCCTCTATCAGGCTTTGCAAGTTCTGCTGAGGTAGTGACATCTGCGGATCTATGCTGTTCGCTACCCAGCCACAAAAATCGATATTTCGCTGCTTGAGCACCTGCGCTGTCAGTAAGGCATGGTTAATACAACCCAGCCGCATGCCCACTACCAGCAATGCTGGCAGATTCAATGCCTGAATCAAATCGGCAATGGTTTGGCTGGCGTTAAGTGGCACCAGCAAACCGCCCGCGCCTTCAACAATCACCACATCTGCCATAGTGGCCAGTTGTGTGTAGGCCGTTTGAATGACGTTAAAATCGATCTCAACCCCCGCCTGGGCGGCGGCGATATGTGGGGCAATCGGTGGCTCGAAACAATAGGAATTAATCAACTCAGGCGGCGCGCTGACATTGGAAGCCGCCGTTAATTGCAATACATCGTCATTTTGCCAGCGGCCATCCACCCACTCACAGCCAGAAGCCACTGGTTTCATGCCGATCACGGTCAGGCCTTGCGCTACCAGTTGCTGCATCAAGCGCACGGTGACCGTCGTTTTGCCTACACTGGTATCGGTGCCGGTGACAAAAAAATGGCGTGGCAAGGTGCGCATGCTTAATCCGGATGCGCCGCTTTGCGCGGCATAAACTGTACCGTGCTGGTGCCCGGCGCGGTATAAGGCTGGCTGCCAGTCCAGGCATGGACAAATACCACTTCATAAGTGGCAGGCAATTTACCGTCGCGGCGGAACGCTTCATAGCCTTGCCGCAATTGCTGTAAAAATCCTTTTCCGCTCAAACCTTTGGCACGCCCTGCCGTGGCATTATGGGCACCGATGGCCTTGAGGTCACGCATCAAGGATTCCACCGTATCGTAGGTCAAGGTGTAATGCATCACATCCAGCACCGGGGCGCTGAAACCGGCGCGTGTGAGCGCGTCGCCGATATCATGCATATCAATAAACCGGCTGACGTGAGTATGGTCAGCGCCTGAGGCGGCACGTAACTCTTTAAGCGTATCCGGCCCCAGCGTGGCGAACATCAGCAGACCGTTCGGGCGCAATACTCTGCGCCACTCTTGCAACGCTGCATCCAGATCATTACACCATTGCACCGCCAGGTTGGACCACACCATATCCACACTGGCGTTAGCCAAGGGCAGCGATTCAATATCGGCACAGACGAAACGTGGCTTGGCCCGCCAGAATTGATACCAGGGAAATAATGTGCGGCTACGAGCCAGCATGCCTTCGGCAATATCCAGCGCAATGCCCTGTGCTTTTTTAAATTGCCCGAGCAAGGCATGCAAGCCATGGCCGGTACCACATCCTGCATCCAGGATGACTTCAGGCTCGAGTTTGACCACGTCCAGGCGGCTCAGCATTTCTTCACGCACCTGGCGCTGCAAAATGGCAGCCGCATCATACTGTTTGGCGGCACGGTGAAACGACTGCCGCATGCGCGACTTGTCGATCTGGTAAACGTCCTGCATTTAGCTACTCATTGGTGGTGATGTCAGGTCGTCAGCCATAAATGCTTCTACAGACTCGCAGAAAGCATCCGCATGTGACAGGAACGGTGCATGCGCAGCGCCGGCAATCACGCGCAACTGGGCGCGCTGCATATGCATGGCCAGCCAGTGTGCCGCTGAGAGAGGCGCCAAAGTATCACGGTCACCATGGATCAGTAAGGTCGGCTGGAACAAACGGCCAACCTCTTCACGCAAATCAGTTTGCAGCAAAATATCCAGCGCCTGGTTCAGGTTGTCTTGCGTCGGCGTGGGTTTGGCCGCAAAGGCTGTGCGTAATTGGCGCACAGTGCTACGCGCGTCTTTAGCATGCATGCATTGCAAGGTCAGGAAGTTCAGCAAGGTGGCATTAAAATCCTGCTCGAAGCGCTCATTAAACTGTTCAAAATGTTTGGCCGCAATGCCGTTTGGCCAATCAGGCTTGCTGACAAAACAAGGGTTGGTCCCTACCAGAATGAGTTTTTCAACACGGTCCGGCTGGTTAAGTGCAATCTGCTGGGCCACCAGGCCGCCCAGTGACCAGCCCAGGATGGTAGACACGCCCGGAATCTCTTCGGCTACCGCTTCAGCCAGGCTGTGCAAATGGTAAGGATAAACAGGGCGGCTTTGGCCCATGCCGGGCAGGTCAACCAGGAACAAACGGTAGTTGGCAGAAAGGCGCTTGACCACGCGCTCCCAGACCGCACTATTCATGCCCCAGCCATGTAACAAAACCAATGGCTTGCCCTGGCCCATGATTTCGATAAAACAACTCATGCCTGCGTCCCGGCCGGTATCTCACGCTCTGCGGCATGCAATGCAGCAATCAGTGCCCGCACATTCGCCTCACTATGCGCAGCCGACAGTGAAATGCGTAAACGCGAGGTATGCGCAGGCACGGTTGGCGGACGAATGGCAGGCACCAGAATACCGCGCGCCTGTAAATATTGACTCAGTGCCAGCGCCTCGTGGGTATCACCCACCACCAGTGGCTGAATCGCCGTCTCCGACGGCAGCAGGTGCCAGCGTGAGAGTGACAGCTCACTTTTGAGCAAGGCAATCATGTCAAACAATTGCTTTCTGCGCGCATCCCCGTGCTCAATTTCCTTGACCGAAGCCAGCAATGCGGCTGACAGCGGCGGCGGTGCCGGGGTGGTATAGATATAGCTATTCGCATACTGGATCAGGTAATCGATGACAATTTTTTCACCGGCGACAAACGCACCAGCGACGCCAGCGGCCTTGCCCAGCGTGCCCATCATGATTAATCGTGGTGACTGCAATCCCAAATGCTTGAGCGAACCGCGGCCTTGCGGGCCCAGCACACCAAAACCATGCGCATCATCTACGTAGAGATAAGCATCGTAGCGTTCACAGAGTGCCAGGTAAGCAGCCAGTGGCGCAATATCGCCATCCATGCTGAACACCGCATCGGCCGTCACCAGTTTGTGGCGTGCTGTGCTGGCTTGCAGTAGTTTTTCCAGCGCAGCCACATCGTTGTGCGGAAAGCGGTGATGTGTGGCACGCGATAAAAACGCGCCATCATTCAGGCAGGCATGATTAAGCTTATCGGAAAACACAGCATCGTCACGGCCCATCAGCGCACTGATGACGCCAATATTGGCCATATAGCCAGTCGAGAACAGCAATGCCGCCGGTTGACCGACAAACGCCGCCAGCGCCTGCTCCAACTGGTCATGGTAACGGTGATGGCCGGTAATCAGGTTGGAAGCCCCGCTGCCCACACCCGCCTCTGCCGCGGCTTCTTGCAACGCAGTCACCAGCGCAGTATCGTTCGCCAGGCCCAGGTAATCATTGCTGCAAAACGACAGAAATGGCTGGCCATTGGCGGTAATATGCTCGGCCTGCGGCGAATCCAACAAACGGCGCTGACGCATCAGGCCCAGTGTTTGCCGCTTGTCGAGGTCGGCGCGTAAAGACTCCAGCAAATCGCTCATTAGATCTTCTTCAGGCCAAGTTTGCTGAATAAAGCGTTATCCGACTCCACTTCCGGGTTACCTGTCGTGAGTAATTTTTCACCGTAGAAAATACTGTTGGCACCGGCGTGGAAACACAAAGCCTGTACCGCTTCGCCCATGCTTTGACGGCCTGCTGACAAGCGCACAAAACTGGTTGGCATGGTGATACGCGCAATCGCGATGGTACGTACAAACTCCAGCGGATCCAATGGATCTGTACCATGTAATGGCGTGCCTTCTACCTGTGTCAGCAAGTTAATTGGTACGCTCTCTGGCGGTTGCTCCATATTGGCCAATTGTGCGACCAGGCCTGCACGTTGTGCGCGGCTTTCGCCCATGCCGATGATGCCGCCACTACAGACATTGATATTCATGCTGCGCACTCGATCCAGCGTATCCAGGCGGTCCTGGTAAGTACGTGTAGTGATCACATCGCCGTAAAACTCTGGCGCAGTATCCAGGTTGTGGTTGTAGTAGTCCAGCCCGGCCTCTTTCAACTGCTCGGCCTGGCCGTCTTTAAGCATGCCCAGGGTGGCGCAGGTTTGCAGGCCCATGGCTTTCACTTCAGAAATCATTTTTAACACCGGATCCAGGTCACGCTGTTTGGGGCCACGCCAGGCGGCACCCATGCAGAAACGGCTGGCACCGCTGTCTTTAGCAGCTTTGGCGGCCGCCAGCACGTCATCCAGTTTCATCAGTGGCTCATTTTCAACCTCGGTATGGTAACGCGCGGCTTGCGGGCAATAGCCGCAATCCTCAGAGCAACCACCAGTTTTAATCGATAGTAAAGTGCTCACTTGCACCGCATTCGGGTCAAAGTGTTCTCTGTGTACCGTCTGGGCTCTGTGCAGCAAGTCATTGAATGGCAGTTCAAACAGTGCCATGATGTCTTCTACGCGCCAGCGCTCAACCGTCGGGTGGCATGCAGCCGAAGGTTTCAAGCCATCCAGGTTAATGATAGAGGTTTGTATTTCGCTGCCACAAGCGGCAGCAGAGCTTTGTTGTTCCATAAATACCACGCAATAAAATTGTATGAATAATCCGGGCGAATTATATGTTGTTTAAAATATGACGTGAAAAAATTTTACAATAGATTAAAATTTAATCACATCCAACTTTACCAGCAAATACAGCAATGGCTGGGTTCAAGCTTGCCCTGTGTACTGTGTGATGCACCAGTCACCGCAGATAACGCTCGCAAGTCAGCACTCTGCAGTCACTGCTTTGACTTGCTGCCCTGGTATACCTCGCCACGCTGCCCGCAATGCGCACTCCCCACCTCATCAGGCGCACTGTGCGGCATCTGTCTGCAACATGCGCCAGCCTTTGATCATACGCTTACGCCATTCCGGTACGCCTATCCGTTGAATCGCCTGCTGCATCAATTCAAATACCATCAACAATTGTCTTTGGGCAATGTGCTGGCAAACAGCCTGCTCACACAAGTGTCGATTTTCGCAGAGACCGCACGACCACAGGTGGTGATGGCCATGCCCATGCACATCAACCGCGTTAAACAGCGCGGATTTAATCATGCGCTGGAGTTAGCCAAACAGGTGCATCATCATTGTGGCATCGTTTTAGATCTTGAAGGCTGTGTACGTGTGATTGATACGCCGACACAGGCAGGCATGGATATGAAAACCAGAACACGTAATTTGCGCGGCGCATTTGCCACGCACCGCTCTTGGCAAGGCCAGCATGTGATGATTGTGGATGATGTGATGACCACGGGCGCCAGCATGCACGCGGTGGCCAAAGTATTAAAGCAGGCCGGGGCAACGCAGGTGACGGCGCTGGTGCTGGCCCGCACCTTGAAAAATGAAGCGTGACGGATGTTACTCGCTACGCACGACTGCAACGCCACCCAACTGGCGGATACGTTGCCCGACAAACTCTGACAGACGATCACTTAACGGCAAGTTATAAGCTTGTTGCAACTGCTGCAAGGCCTGTGCAGGCTGGCCCGCCGCTTGCAAAGAAATAGCATAAGCCACAATCCACTGTGCATGCCCGGGCCGCAACACGTTGGCGCGATCAAAGTGCGGTAAAGCGGCGGCATGTTGCCCGGTCTGCTGATAGGCCATGGCCAGCATCCATTGCGACTCTGCATCCTGTATCAACAGGTTGGCAACCGGCTTCAGCGTTTGCAATACGGCTTCAGGCTGGGCGTGCGACAGCTGCCATTTGGCCAGTGACTTGGATAAGCCAATTTGCCCGGGAAACTGCTTGATTCCGGCTTGCAGTACAGCCACCGCTTCCGGCTCCTGCTTGGACTCGAACAAATAAGTTGCCAGCAACTGTCGCGCATCCTCTGACTGCGGATAAGTCGTTAACGCCTGGCGCAAGATAATCAGTGCTTCATTCAAACGCCCTTTTTGCTCTTGGTCTACAGCGCGTTGAATCAGCAAGTTCACTTCTTGCTCGGGACGTATCTGCTTGTTTACCACGCCGCGAGGGCCTGACTCTTCCTCACTGTTTTTAGCGAGTTTGACGGCATTGCCTTGCTCAATGGCAGTCACTACAGGGTTGGCTGCCGTACCTTCAGCGGGGTTAATCGTAAACTCCCCCTCCACTTGCGGCGGTATGGTTTTAGCGCTGACCGGTTTAGTCACCGCCGGCTTAAGGGATGGCTGTGCAATATCTTTCACTGGCGCTTGCCACGCACTAAATAATGCTTTGGTAAACTGCGGATGCGACCAGGCTGGACTGTCGGCAGTGGCAGCCGCGGCCGCCGTGCTGATCTCTGTCTCGGCGGCTGGCACCACAGGGATTGCTACTGTTGACGGCACTGGCTGTTCGGCCACTGGCTTCGGATCAAGGCGTGCCACCAGCATTGGCCAATTGACCAGCAATGCGCCGACCAACGCCAAGAGCAACAGCCCCCATACCAGTTTACCGATCCAGGCCGTGGCAACAGATCCTGAATGGGATAACACTGGCTTGACCTGCCCAGCCCAGGCATTGCCAGCGCTGGCATCAAGCGTTGCCCCGCCTTGGCGGGCCTCAACATTTTGCAATACCTGATTAATTAAGCTCAAGTGCTTCCCCAATAGTTAACTAACGACCCAGACCTGCCATGGCCGTATGCAATGTCACCCACCATTTAAACCCATGCCCTAACCAGCGATGCTGCGCCTTGACGCTTGCCTGGGTATCCATAATGGCAGCCCTGACATCTTCTGCAGAGACGCCTTGCTGACCACGCCCAAATGCCGACAGCAAAGATTTATGCGCCAGAATATTCAGCAGCCTGGGAATGCCATTGGCATAGCGGTAGAGCAAACGCAGGCTGGCAGGCGTAAACACCATGCCCCCCTGATACCCAGCAATATGCATACGATGATTCAGGTAAAACCCCAATTCGGACCACTGCAGGCCTTTGAGGTGATACTCAAAGCCAATACGCTGACGTAACTGGCGAATCGAGGGATGATTAATGCGCTCTTCCAACTCGGGCTGGCCAAAAATCACCACTTGTATCAATTTGCGCTTCTCGGTTTCGAGGTTGCTCAGCAGGCGCAAAGCTTCCAGTGTTTCCAGCGGCATGGCTTGTACTTCGTCCAGGCACACCACCACGTGGCGGCCTTCATCAGCAAACGTGAGTAGCTTGCGGTTAAGCGCATCAATCATGTCGTGATGGGTAAAATCAGGCTTGAACGCCACGCCAAACTCAGTCGCCAGCGTCATCAGCAAGGCATGTGGATCAAGGTAAGGATTGGGGATAAATGCCACCTTGCAACTGGGCGCCAACGCCTTGAGCAGGCGGCGGCACAACAAGGTTTTACCGGTACCCACTTCACCGGTAATTTTGACAAAGCCTTCGCCGGACTGAATCGCAATCAATAGCGTATTCAGCGCCTCTTGCAGGCTACGCGTTGCATAATAAAAACTGGTATCCGGGGTGATGGTAAACGGATATTCCTTCAACCCAAAATGCTGCAGGTACATGCCCGCTCCTAAAAACTGGTATCACTCTTCAGTTTATCAACTCGGTCCTGACTATCAAGCATATCTTGCGCCCAGTTTTCGCCGCTGCGTACCACGGTCGACTTCAGCAAAATCACCAGTTCAGTTTTGGTGCTGGCTAACTCTTTCTGGCGGAACAAATTACCCAGGAACTTCACGTCCCCTAATCCAGGCACTTTGGTGCGTGTATTGTCGACAGTTTCCGACATCAGGCCGCCAATCGCAATCACACTGCCATCTTTGGTACGCACAATGCTATCCGTTTCGTTAATGTTGGAGGAAGCCGTTGGAATGGTATAAGTGCCGCCATTGGCGCTAGATAATGTCACCGTACGGTTGACTTGCGTCACATCACTGACAAATGGGTGTACGTGCAAAATGATATTATCGTCCTTATCAATTTGCGGCGTGACATCAAGCGAAATGCCTGAGAAATAAGGTTGCAACTGGATATCCGGCGTCACAATCGCACCGCCAGTGGTGGTGGTCACGTTGGTCTTCACATTGGTCACATAGAATGCATCGTTACCCACCTTGAGCACAGCCTTCTGGTTGTTAATCGTCGCAATACGGGGGCTGGAAAGCACTTCCACATTGCCCTGCGTTTCCAAAAACGTCAGTAATGCAGAAAATCCTTTGCCTTGAACTGCAAGTGCAAATACTGAACCACCAAGCGAAACAGGTGAACTGTTAGCCAAACCAGCAGGTACTAAGCTTGGTGAGGCTGTAACAGTACCATTAGTAATAGCACCATCCTGAGCTACAGTACTGTTTCCATTAATATTACCAAACGTGACATCTCGACCACGCGTGAATCTTGCTGCTGCCCAGTTAATCCCTTGTTGCGAGTTTCTGTTTAATTGCACTTTGATGATTTTGGCTTCCAGAATCACCTGACGGTCTACAGTCACCTGCATCAGGCTCAAAAACTTCTCAACCTGGCGGATTTCTTTAGGCATAGCTTTCACCATGATCAGACCAGACTGCGTATTAATCACGACTTTACGACCGTTTTCTTCGCCAATCAGGCTACTCAGAGAGCTGGCAATTTCTTCCCAGAAGTCATTATTGGTGCGCATACTCACATCGGAAGCATACACTTGCAGGTTTGAGGCGCCTGAGCTACCACTGCCGGTTGCGGCACCAGTACCAGTACCGGTGCCTGAGTTATTCATTGCCGCAGCTTGGCCGGCCACCCCTGCCGCGCCACCGGCGCCTGAACCACTGGCGGTGCCTGAGGTCACGCGGGTAGCAGAAGTGCCTCTACGCGCGCCTGTAATGTAGTTCACTTGAAACACGCGGGTTTGAATCGTTTGTGGCTCGACAAAAATCTGCTTGCCGTTCATTTTGTATTCATAGCCATACAAATCACGCAAGGCATTGAGGGCTTCAAATAAAGTCACGTCGCGCAAGTTGATTGAAATCTCGCCTTTAAGCTCCGGGCTCAGTGCAATGCTGTAAGGGCTACCAGACACAATGCCCATCAATACCTGAGCGGCAGGCGCTTTGTTCACCACCAAGTCAAACCTGGGCTCAACACGTTTGGCTAATGCTTTGGGTGGCTCAATCTTTAGTGGCTCAAACAACTCATCTGTCACCTCTTTCGGCGGTGGCGTCACCTGCGCTTGAGCCTTGGCCGCCGCTGTCGCTAATTCGTTCTGAATTTTAGGGTTAATCGATGAATTGGGCGGTGCAAACGGATTGCTGGTACATCCAGCCAATCCGGCGCCTATCATCATCAAACCCAAAGTATTCACAAATGTTTTCATAGCAGTCTCTCTATTGATGTTCCCTTGCTTGCCCCATCAGGCGGGACCTGCAAGTGTTTGTCACTTTATTTCGCAGTCTTCTGGCCTGGTTTTTTAATCTTTTGGGCCTGTTTGTCTTTTTTCACACTGGCTTGGGGTGTTGTATGCTCCATAAAGCTAGCCAAGCCCATCCCTAGTACTTTTTTCTCGCCTACCTTGCTGATAAACACCGCTTGCCGGTTTTTCACCGAAGTCAGTTTAAAACCTTCATAACTAGCGCCTACCGGTACCATTTGGCCGTTCACAACAGCAAAGCCTGACTTACCGTTTTCTTGTATCGCGGTTAGTTCCCAAGGCCGCTCTGTTTGCGCCTGGGCATTGGGAAAATACGCCATCACCGACACAGGTGGCTTGGTTGGATCAACCAAGCCACCCACCACGTCATCAGCCACAGCCACCTGCGTCATGACTATCATCAACATTGTTGTTATCAACCAGCGCATGCTAAATCCCCAACCATGCATTTTCACCACTCAAGGTATACACCTGAACCGTTAATTCACTTTCCGGATATTCGGCCTTCAACTCTGCGTTTTCCCAAGCTAGGGTCTGGCCAATCGCTTTTAACGACTGGGCATAAGCCATCAACGCAAAATACTTGCCTTTCAGGCGCATCTTCACCGCATGCTGATACACATGCGGCACATTGTTCCATACCTCTTCAGCGTTGGCAGGGGCACCGCCTGACGCAGTGTCGGCTTGGGTCTGTAATTGTTTTTTCTGTTTCTCGATAAAGTCGACCACAGGCAGTGTCTGCATTTCAACCACTTGCACATCGGTGTGTTTTTGCAGCAATCTTTTCAGCAAAGCCACCATTTCTTGTGGCGGCACCATATAAGAAGACACCTTGACCAAATCAGCTGACTGATTGGCAATTTTCTGCTTAGTCTCGTCAATCTCATGCTGAAAAGCATTGCTCGCTGGCTGTGGTGCAGCCTGGTTGGCAATGGTCGTCATTTGCTCGGTCAGCGTGGCGGTATCGTTCTGGATTTTAACGATCTCTTGCTGTGTGCTCGCCAATTGCGCGCGCTGAGGTTCCAGCAAAAAAGTATCCATCAAGCCAACCACGGCAAACAAACCGGCACCAAAAATCATCCAGCGCTCGCGCTGGGAAAGCGCTAGCCATTTATGACTGACTGTTTGTAATTGTTCAAATCGCATGCATCATTCTTTCTAAGGCTGCTTGGCTGGTGATTGCGTTGTTTGGCGAACAAACTCATCCCAACTAACCGTATTTTCACGCCTGGCCTTGTTTTGCAGATCCTGACCCTTTACCTCAAAAGCATACACTTGCAAGACGACTTCTGCCGCGACAGGCGCCACCGGAGCAGGAGGCGTTGCCGATGCTGAACTCGTATTAGTTGCGCCCTCGGCAGCGCTTTTGCCAGCAGCAGCTTCTGCGACTGGTGCAGGCGGTGGCGTTACTGTCTGCGGGGTCGGGGCCGACGTTGCGGCCGCTTGCGTCCGGTGTAGCTCTACTTGCTTGAACTGAATGCCGGAAAACTGCGTACCTTCAAAAATACGCTGCGCAGATAACAAGTCCAGATATAAAGGAATGTCTTCAGAATGCAACGCCTGTCCGCTTAATGTCACATGTTGCGCAGCAGGCTCAATGCGAAAACCCGTCAACCACAGCCCTGGCTGCTGCTGTGCTGTTAGCGCTCGCATGTAATCAACCAGATGATTCGCCTTGTCAGAGATAGATTGCTGGAAAATCTCCAGAATCTGCGACTGCATCTCAAAGCGGCCTTTGAGGGTTTTTAACTCGGCTTCAAGTTTGCTGTTATCAATTGGCGTCACGCGCTGCGCAAACTGATCCATCTTCTTCTGCATGGTTTCATATTGCGTCACGGCCTGATTGCGCTGCGTTTGCAAGGCAGCATTTTCTGCTTCAAGGCCAGTAAACAGGTAAAACATCACGCCAGCTGCCAGCACATAAATGACGACGACAAAAGGTAAATTGAACCAGTCTTTGGATTTAACCAGCCCACCTTCAAACAGGTTAATCTGCTGACTCATGCCGCCGTCTCCTGACGCAAGGCAGCGCCTAAAGCGGGTAACAGCATGGCTTGTTTTTCCAGGCTGGAGAAGTCCTGGTCGGCAGGTAGCTCGACAATATCTTCCAGGTTAAAGACATTCACCGGCACATAGAGGCTGGAACTCAAGCCGCTGACTAGGTAGTCGCGATTCGCCACTGGCGCGACCACCAGGCGATTCAGGCTCAGGTAAGGGAACTGACGGTCGAAACTGTCCAGCGAACGCTGTAACTCAAGCACCAGTTTGTCAAAATTACTTTTAAACAGCTCGCCGCGGTCATTCAGAAAATCATGATCGAGCTCAATCAGGCGCGCATGATATAACTCGCCTTTGGCCGTAAACGTCAGCAAACATCCGCGTGGCAAAATGCTGAGCGTCACCAGCGCACGGTCTTCGTGTTCGAGCAGATGGGCAATATTGCGCTGCACCAGTGCGTGCACATCGACTGACTTCACGTTAAAGCCCGCCTCTGATAGTTGATTACCCACCGCAGAAACGATGGCTTTTTTAGCACAAATTGCCAACATCAATGGCTGGCGATTTGCGTAAGAAGGGTCTACCGGCACATCAATGCCATCGACGACCGCTTGCTCGACCGAATAGTCCAGCAAACCTTTCAATTTCCAGCGCAACGCAGGCTTCACTTCGTTGTCCGGCATATTCGGTTTATCAATCTGCACAATATTGTATTGGTCAACATTGAGCACCAGGTTGCACGGCAAGGTCTTGAGGTCATTTTTGGTCACAAAGTGACGCAATGTGGACGTCGCATGCAGTGGTACCTGCTCAACAGCGGCAAATGACACCACCGGCTTGGCCCCTTCGGATGGCGGCGTCAAGGCGACAGTGCTGACATGCATATCGGTGTAGCTGATACCCACTTGCTGCTTGTTCTTTTGTCGTTTAAACCATTCCATAGAGGTAAGTCTGACTTTCTAAATATTTTTTTATTTAAAATCAAAGTATAACAACCACAACTTCAAGCTTTATCGGAGATTAGTATACACAAAAAATCCCCCAGGTGAAGCCATCACCCACTGCGCCAAATAACTGATATTTCATACGTTGCCTGAATACCACTTTGTTAACGCTTGATAGTGCATTTTAACAATAGCAACTTTAGTGCCTGAGCCTATGGTTTAAAGCCATGATAAAAAGAACAAAACCACCCGATTAGGTGGTTTTGTGATCGCTAGAAGTTTTCTCGCATGTAGATAATGGGCGCCTTGTAGATGCCGAAGGTGGCGCGACCAACGGGGTCTGTATTCCCGAACCACGAAATTGAACCGCTGGTTGCAGCAGATTGCGACGCACTTGTACACGCCATTTCACCTGCGCTGGCCGTACTAAGATTGACCTCCAAATCCACGCTACCAGTATTCGGGGTGTTGCCCGTCAGTCCTGGCGCACTCAAACGTAGGTTTAACAGACCTTTATTCATCGCAGATCCTAGACTCAGCTGGGTTTCACAGGCATTTAAATTACCCTTATAGTTTTTCATGGCAATGCTTGAAATCGGAATCGCGGTACAACTATCATCAATGTTTCTGACATAGCCAGCGCCATTCCAGTATTGCGCCTCGACTGGAACAGTCAGCGGCAGCAATTCTGAACCATGCGCTGGCGTAACTGCCAGACGCCCGAACCTGAATCCTGGATATGTAGATTTAGTGACAGAAGGACTGAATACATCAGCCCGGGTTGAATTTACTGTCACTCCGCCATCATCCCCTCTTGGTTGCGCAGAAATCTTGATTGTTTCCGGTGCCGCAGCACTCGACGGACGCGTGATCTTATGCGCAGCTCTAACATTTGCGACGCCAAGGCCCCAACTACCGGAGGGGCTTTGGCTGCTCGCCACTAACGTCGCGCCATTCGTCATCGACAGATTAGTAGTAGCAGATTTCAACTCGAAAAAATAATTAGCCCAGTTGGAAAGATCAAATGGAGCATAAGTCCCCGTGTAATATTGGGTGGTGACATCAGCTGCATTTTTTGCTTCCAGAACAAACGGTGTGATCAACCCAGGATCTTGTTCGTAGTAAGTAAATGTGCCACAACCATCTGTGTAGGTACTGCCTGCTGTCACTTTAAAGTGATCGGGGATAAAACGGCCGATATAGTCACTTACAGTGGTATTGCCAAACTTGCACCCAAATCGCTTGGGGGTACCAACACCAGCATTTTCAAAAGAATTATCACAATCACCATTGGCAATATCGACTGCCGCATAGGTATCATCGTAAACACCTTCGACTTTGAATCTGAAATGCCCTACCTCAGAATATGTAAAGGTTGTCCCAGTACTGATACCCAATATAGCAGCAGCAAAGCTACCACCCACCTGCCCAACAGAAGTCACACTAGCATGATTATCTAATTTGCCGCTGTCCACTTTGGGGGTTCCGGTATAAGTTAACTCATTGGTGGATACCGTCACACTAAAGTTATCAACTCCAGCTCTACGAACAGGAGCTGATGTGTTACTAGGCGACGACTGCAGTGGGCTAACGCTAGTCACAGCCAGTAACGATGGACGTATCGCAAAGTTATCAGAGGAACATCCCGTTTTAACCAAGCCAGTGTCCGTGACTTTGCATCGTAAGTTAGGATGGGGCCTCGACACCTCTGCGGGCGTAAATGTAACCTTTTTGCGCCCACCATCTGACGCGGCAAAAGAAACAGTTTTGCTAGCCACGACAGTTGCCCCGCATGTTCCTGAACTGGCATCCACCAATTGCACAGTTAATCCTGTTGTAGAGTTATAACCACTTGATTGCGCACCAGAAGTGAGTAAGGCTACTACATCCAAATCAAAATTAGCACCCATCGCCTTGGTATAAAGTGGGTTGCGTAATGCACTATTGGTCGTACGATTGTTATAGGTTAGCGTGTTTTCCATACACTCAAACGTATTCACGCAAGGCACATTTGTCACAACAAAGCTGCAACTTTGTGAGTTAGTTGCCGTGTTCCAGCATTTCACGCCATTTAAAGGTGCCTTGGTCAAGTTATTGACACCTAAAGTGTAAGTGGTTGCCGTACTGCTCTGATAGGTAAAGGTATCTATAGTATTCGCAGAACCCAATTTAACCGGCCGCTCCGGAGTCTTGGTCAAACTTGAGGAGCTCGCGGGCAGCAAATCTCCGTACAAGTCCCCCGAACTGACTAATTGATTGTCTGGACAAGGTACTGTTGAGGATAAACAAGCCAGCACTTTCACCTCAAAAGGGCAAAGTGAACTGGTGCCAGCATGACGAATTTCTAAATGATCATAATCCGGAACGGTAGTGGACCCCACGACAAAATCGTAGCTAAATGTATACACCCCTGCCGCGGTAAAGTCATATTCAATGGCGGCGCCAGTATCTGTTAAGGTTGTATTTACTGTACTGGATAACTGATTAGTTTTACCGATGGCACAAGCATCCGTATTTGAATTAGACCAGAAAGTCTGCCAGTTACCCACGCAATAGCGGCTAAAGCTACCATTGCGCTCTCTAAAACTTTCAACCACATTCAGATTAGCAGGCAAAGTCGTGCTCGATGGGCAAGAAACCCCCGTTGACGTACTCCCTGAAGAACAGCTCCCAGCCCAGGGATACGTGCCGGCTACCTGTTTGCCGTTTGTATCCACATATCGCACACCGCAGCCGCAATCTGACCCGCCTAGGTAAGTATCAACAACATGGTAATACCTGACCGGGTTACTTGAGCTGACTGGATATGTTAAAGGAATTGTAATCGTGACATTGGCCGTCACAAAATCGAAAGGATAGGTATAACTCCAAGCAATTGAAACCTGAGGCCCTGTAGTCAGGCTGTTATAGGGAACAGTAAATTTAGAAGTGGTCGTTTGTGCAACGCCTTGTGACGCAGCCGTAGGAACCACTGTCGAAACTGACACCCCGGTATAACTACCAGCGGCACTGTAGGCAAAGTGATCAGGCCCATAAATAGTACCATTGCTTCGAAGATAGATACCATTATCAAGTCTATTATGAGGCGGCGTTCTTATTGTATCAAAGAGTTGACCGGAACTATCTAATCGTTGCACCTGAATTTGTGTACTGTCATCAATATACACTTTCAACCCATTGCTGGTATTTGAACCACCGGAAGAGTTAAGGATAGAAGTTGCAGCCGACAGCATGCCTGAGCAAGTCATACCTGCCAGTAATAATAGCAATACAAAGCATTTTCTATGCAGTCCGAACAAAACGCATTTCCTTGTTAGTTACATTCTTCTGCTACAGTCCCTGGGGGAGCAGCCGGATCCAGATACAAGCAGCGGCTTAATGTCACCTTGATTTGTCGCTCTATATAATCTTGCGTACCAGCCGCGCCTACTGATGCGGTTGAGGTAATGGTATAAATGCCGATATCCTGTGTGTTTCCCTTATCCTTTGGTACATTCCGACCACAGGTGACGACCACACTGAAACTATTAATTGCCAGCGTCGTCGAGGATGCTGGACAAGCCTGCATCGTGATAGAGCCCGGCGCTAATACCTGAAAGGCCGCCCACTCCACCCCTGCCCTGGCCGCTAAATAAGCATTTGCACCTTGTACATCCTGGATCATGCCCATCTGCGCCAGCAACGACAAGCGCATGGCGTAGCCTACCAGTGCAGCCAATGTCACCAGTAAAAATATTGCCACAGGCAACATAAAACCCTTTGCGCGATAAGCAATACTTTTCATGGCGAATTCACCACATTAATCAGGTTGATCAATCTCACCACGCCGCCATTTCTCTCAAGCTTAAGTTGAGCAGTAACTACGCTAGAATGTTGCATCACACCCTCGGTATAGGTAAAACTGCACTCAGTCACGTCCTCAGTCACAACGTTAGGCACCAGGCCACTAAAACTGGCAGGATGCCCTGAGGCGATAGGATAGTTGGTATACATCAACAGGCGACGATTCGCTATATCGCACACATAAAACACCGCACTGTTCACCACATAAAAGCGGCTGCCGGGTGAGGGAAATGGAAAAGCTGGCCCAGTAAACGTCACCGTGCTTAAATTAGTGCCAGCAGTCAATGGCCGGATATTATTGCTTTCGTAAACATTCGCCCCAGAAATACCCAGGTTATAAATAACCAACTGGTCACCCGCATCTACGTTAACGGTTGAGCCCAGCACCGGCAAAGCAAGGTTACCTGCATTAAACGCATCCTGCTGATAGCGGCCACCATCTTTAATCGGTATAAATTGCACGAAATCCCCGCCCGCAGAAACCCACACACTGTTAGGCAGGGCATTGCGGATATCACGTGACATGCGGCGTAAGGAAATATCGGCGCGATCAGCCAGCTCGTAATAGGCTTCTGAGTTCACGTATGCCAAGACAGAATTTTTAATAAAACTGACCGAAATACCGCCCAAAATGGCCATGACGACAATGACGATCACGAGCTCGACCAAGGTGAAGCCAGACATCTTATGGCCAGGCTGCTTAAATGTGCGGCGCATAGCGAACCTTAAAACCAGTGAGGCGGATCGTTGTATTGGCGGGGCCATTTACCGTCACTACAATCTTTAAAACAGCATCGGCAGCAAGCCCTGCGAAAGCACCTGTGCCTCCAGCCTGCGTGATGGCGACAGCGGCCGAGTAAGCGCTCAAGCCGTCCAAAGCTGCATTACTACCAATACGGCAAATACCGGCACAACCTCCGCCAGGCATGGTAAAACCACCATAATCAGCGACATTATCAAAGGGATTAGTTGCACTGTAGCGGCTCTCGGTCGCCGGGCTAGGGCCATTTAAGTTGGCTTGAGAATTTGCCGAGCAGTCCGCTGCGCTGTTTGCGGTGGAGGCACTGGGGTCATCCGGATCGCAAAAGGTAAAAGGCATTTGCTGGATCTCTTGCATGAGTGATTCAGCAATCGCAATCGTCTGTTTGCGCGCGAGCGGGTCAGCGGAGTGCCCACTCATAAAAGCGAGTGCACCAATCACACCAGCAATGGCAGTTGTCACAATGACAATAAACACGACCATCTCAACCAGCGAAAAACCATAATGGTTTCTGATGCTGGGCGGCATGTGTTTATTATTGTTGTGGTTACCTTGTTTGATCATATGCATCACCTGGTAGTGACCAGATGGTTTATTTAGCGGATGTAGCCCGTATTTTTCTCGATACTAATGGTCACCGTCTGGTTATTATTTTTTCTATTAATGACACTATAACTTGCAGCCTCATCTGGCACGGCACGCCCAAGCCCATCAAACCCCAAACCAGCATTTGATGAACTAATGTTCACATTTTTAGCGCTTGTGAATACATAGGCACCCGCAGTTTCAGGATTGACCACAGGTTGAGTACATGCCGCATCAAAACACAGCTTGACTACATCTGGGGTGGCGTCGGTATGCATCACAAACACCTGTTTGCGCTGAGCGATCGCCGTTTTTTGCGCATAGCGAAGCGTAGATGAAAGTAAACCCGCGTCACCGCGGGTTTCAAAAATGTCACCACTTGCAAACTTTGGGGCAGCCATGGCGGCCATGACCGAAAGTACAGCGACTACAACGACAAGTTCAACAAGTGTAAAACCTTTCATTCTAATCAGCTTACATGCGGTGCAACCCAATTATGAATTACATCCGGCTGTTTGCGAAATACCTGCATTGCCAGTGGCTTCATCATAGCTTACAGTCACTGTGCATGAGCCAGAACCTTTAGAGAAAGAACCACTGCCTGCAGATGTCTCAGTAAAATCACCAGTGTCTTGCAATGCTGACTTAATACCTGTGAGTCTTGGCCAACCTGTCGTGCTACTAACCGTTACACTGGCACCATCCATGTTAACGTTGGTTCCTGAGCTACCGCCAGCAATCCACGAAGCACGAGCCATATTGGCTGCTGATCTAATAGAGGCTTGCAAACCTGCACCGGTAGCAACAAGCGCCTTACTTTGAACATTTACAAACCTTGGCAATGCCGTTGCCGCCAAAATACCCAATACCGCAATCACTACAACCAATTCAACCAGTGTAAAGCCAGCCTGTTTTTTCATCTTTAAACTCCTAATCAAAATTCCCTGTAATTAATGCACAGGTTAAAACTGTGTTAATCAACCAAAAGCAAAACCTGTGCCAGACAATTTTGGTCCATATTTATACCTGCTAAATACTGAACCATCATCTACATTATTGGCAATAGTCGCTACTTAGCCCCTCCTAATTTAGATGGCATGCATTGGCTGCAGCCACCTCATTAAATCATTAGCTGCCTTTCAGCATCACTGAACTCATATCCCATATTGGCAGGAACACGCCCAGCGCCAATATCAACACCAATATTCCCAAAAAGATAATCAGAATAGGTTCAATTTGAGCCCCGAGTGTTTTAACGTCATATTCGACGTCAGCTTGATACATGTCAGCAATTTCTTGCATTAAATCATCCAGCGAACCAGACTCTTCACCCACCGCAATCATCTGTAAAACCAATGGATTAAACACACCGGTTTGGGTGGCAGTTCTAAGAATGGTTTCCCCCCGCTCAATGCCTGCAGACATACTTAGAATCTTGGCAGCGAGATAGTCATTTTCAACGGTTTGTGAAACCAGGCGTAAAGCCGAAAGAATCGGCAAACCACTACGGGTCGATAAAGCAAAGCTACGTGCGAATCTAGCCATAGTACCTTTAAAGATAATTTTCCCAGCAATAGGAATACGCATTTTGTAGCGATCCCATTGAGAACGTCCAGCACTTGTACTCGTGTAAGATTTGAACATCCAGACCGCCCCCACAATCATGCCAATCAGTACGAACCAGTAATTACGCATAAAGCTTGAAAACGCAATCAGTACTTGAGTGATGAATGGCAAATCAGTATGCATGCTGGCAAATACTTTTTCAAACTGCGGGATCACCATGACATTAATGACAACTATGGCAATCGCCATCGCACTAAGCACAAAGATGGGGTATTGCAATGCAGATTTAATTTGACCACGCATAAAGCGTTCAAACTCGATGTGCTGCGCCAGCCGCAGAAAGATATTATCCAGGTTACCCGTACCTTCGCCGACACGGATCATGCTGATATAAAAACCATCAAACACTTTGGGATGCTCAGTCATGGCGACTGACAATTCGCGGCCAGAGTCCAAACTCACTCTTAGCTGGCCAACCACTTGCGCCAGCTTGGCATTACCAACCGAGCTTTGAATACCCGCTAAGGCGCGCATAATTGGGATACCAGCCTTGAGTAAGGTATACATCTGCTTACTGAACAGCATGACATCCAGGCTGGTGACTTTTTCTTCAAACAAATTAAAGGCAACTGCACCAGCCGCTTTTTGTTTGATTTCAATCGGGGTGATTTTGGAGAGTATGAGCGCTGCACCCAACGCATCAAGGTCGGCCGCTTCTTGTACGCCGCTGACCATCATGCCATCGTCGGTACGTCCTTTATATTCAAATATCGGCATAGGCGGCGCTCTTTAAAAAGGCTTACTCTTCAAATTGGTTATCGACACGCATGATTTCATCGAGCGTGGTCTTGCCATCTATCGCCAGCTGCAATGACTGATCGCGCAGGGTTTTGCCTTTTAGCCGCTCACGCGCTTTTTTGATGAAGACATTGGTATCTGGCATGTTGGCTGCCATCGCCAATTCATCGGTCATTTCCAAAAATTCGTATAAACCAACGCGCCCTAAATAACCGGTGCGGTTACAGTGCTGGCAGCCTTTACCCTGACGGAAATTCGTCACCACATCCGGTTGCTGTATGACCTGATTTAACCAGACCGACTCTGACTCAGTTGGTGTATGCTCGACGGCACAATGTGGGCAAATAAGTCGCACCAGCCGCTGCGCCAACACGCCTAACAGCGACATGGCGACCATAAAACGCGGTACGCCCATATCGATCAAACGTACTGGGGCGGTGGAAGCATCATTGGTATGCAATGTTGACAGCACCAAGTGACCAGTCATAGAGGCACGCAAACCGGTTTGCGCAGTTTCCTCGTCACGCATCTCACCCACCAATACGATGTCCGGGTCCTGACGCAAAATAGCGCGCAATAACTTGGGAAAGTCCAGCTCAATCTTTTCGTTGACCTGAGTTTGAATAATGCCCGGCAAACGATACTCCACCGGGTCTTCTACAGTAATCACCTTGGTCTCGGGTGTATTCAACTCACTTAGCGCAGAATACAAGGTAGTGGTTTTACCACTACCGGTCGGACCGGTGACTAGCACCATGCCACTTGGACGGCCAATCATTTTACGGAAACGTGCCAGCAAGTCCGGCGGCATGCCTAGTTTTTCGAGATGGAAATGCCCGGTATTCTGGATCAGCAAACGCATCACCACGGTCTCGCCATACTGGGTAGGCATGGTAGAAATACGCATATCCACCGCGCGACCTTTTACGGTAAAGCCAAAGCGGCCATCTTGCGGCAAGCGTTTCTCTGAGATATCCAGGCCAGCCATGATTTTGAGGCGCATCACCAGTGCAGTAGCGATCTTATTATCCGACTGCGTCTGAAAGTGCATCACACCATCAATACGAAAACGGATCAGCAGTTTATTTTCTTGCGGCTCAATATGTACGTCAGACGCGCGTACCTGTACGGCATCTTCAAAAATGGTCTGCAACAGCTTAACAACAGGCGCGTCATCTATGCCCAAGTCAACGCCCATCAGGCTGGCAAGATCAACATTGCTGGCGGCGAGGTCTTCTTGCAACTCCAGCGCCAGTGAAGAAATCTGCTCGGTCTGGCGATAAGAGCGGTCAATGGTCTGCATAAGCAGACTTTCCTGCACGACGACAATATCAATGTCGCGTTTGAGCAGCCTGACCAACTCGTCATACGCATACACATCCGATGGGTCAACCATCGCAATCAGGAAGCTATTAGGACGTTCTTCGAGCAAGATGGCGCGGAAACGGCGCGACTGAACTTCAGGGAGTTTTTGAACCTGCTTCACGTCCAGTTCGTACTGGCCCAGATCCAAAAATGGGATATTCAACTGAGAAGCGACGGCCTCGGCAATTTGCCGCTCATTGGCGTAGCCTTTTTCAGCAATCACGCGACCCAGGCGACGACCCGACTTGCGCTGTTCTTCCAGCGCCTGATCGAGCTGAGCTTGGGTCATGAAATTCTGTCTGACCAGAATTTCACCTAATCTAATTTTCTCGGGACGAGCCATGGCGTTGTAATTATTTATCTATATAGACTTTTCTTCGTCTATCATATCACCAACATTCTACCCTTACGTTTGTAAACAAGCTGCAAAAAATGTTTCATATCGTCCTTTTCGAACCCGAAATTCCGCCCAATACGGGAAATATCATACGCTTATGTGCCAATGCCGGCGCAAAACTGCATCTGGTCAAACCACTGGGCTTTGAACTATCTGACAAACACCTTAAACGCGCAGGACTGGATTACCACGAATACGCCGAACTCACCGTCTACGAGAACTGGGCAGAATGCCAGCAACGCCTGCAAGGCAAACGCATGTTTGCACTCACCACCAAAGGCAGTACGCGACACACAGATTTACAGTTTAAAGATGAAGATGTGTTTGTGTTTGGACCAGAATCGCGCGGCTTGCCAGAAGACATTCGCGCACAATTTGCGCCAGAACATCGCGTCAGGCTACCGATGCTGCCGCACAGCCGCAGCCTCAACCTGTCAAACTCAGCCGCCATTTTGCTGTATGAAGCCTGGCGTCAAATCGGGTTCCCCGGAGGCGTGTGAAAGTAATAGGCAAAAAAAGCCCCGATTAAGGGGTAAATCGGGGCAACAGGCCTCATCGTAAAGGCTTCCGCTCAGGGAGGAAAGAAGCGGAAAGATGATTCATCATCATCGTGCTGATATGAGTCTTCTGCGTTTTGAAAAGTTCCGATAACTTATCACCATAAATCTAATTTAGTGCGGATGGGCATGGCAACCTGACTTCGAATGATCTAAAAAAGCAATTCTTTAGTCTGTCAGCACTTACTCATACATACTGCCTTTTTCGCCTCTAGGCGAGTCACTTTCTGGTGCTTGTCCCCCAGAAAGTAACCAAAGAGGAAGACACCCAGCCATCACGGCCTTCGGCTCCCTTGCGTTGCTCGGCAAAGTGGGCGTCCATCGAAACTCGCCCTAGCGGCTTGCACAACCCGCAAGCCACCGCGGAACTCGAACAGCCGATGGCCGACTACTCCCACTTTGTCTCCGCTACTCAGCGTGATGGAATGGGATTTATCTCACTAAACTCACATTGTAGAAATCTGAACGGTTCAAAAAAACAGATTGGTTTGTTAAAAGCACTAATGGTGGCGCTCATTAGGTGTTCGGGGTCCCCATCTGCCGCGCCGAGCAACGCAGGCTTGGCGGGAGTCTTCGGCCATCGGCTGTCCGAGTTCCGCAACAAGCTACGTTCTGTGTGGCTTGTCAGGGCGAGTTTCGATGGACGCCCGACAAGCCGAGTAGCGCAAGGAAGAAGCGGAAGTTGGGGTGTCTTGTTCTTTGCCTTCTTTCTTATGGACAAGCATAAGAAAGAAGGTCGCCGAGAGGCGAAACAGATCGCTCATTAAATAAGCAAGCAACTTACTACTAATATACCCTTCGCTTTTTCAAGCAAAGAAAAGTAACTCGCCGAAAAGGCGGAAAGAAACTCCTAAACCTAAAGAACAATCTTTTCCTACAATCCCACACCCAGCCAACGCCTTACCGACACAGCATCTGACCAAACAATCCATCAAATTCCCCTGCACATCATGCGATAATAATCGCATGCAATCTGAAACCAATCTCCTCCAGGGTCTCAACGATAAACAACTGCAAGCGGTCACCCTGCCGCATCTTTCTGCGCTCATTCTGGCAGGTGCTGGCAGCGGTAAAACACGGGTGCTGACGACGCGTATCGCCTGGCTGATCCAAACTGGCCAAACCTCGCCCATGGGCCTGATGGCCGTGACCTTTACCAACAAGGCGGCCAAAGAAATGCTGACGCGTTTGACCAGCATGTTGCCGATCAACACGCGCGGCATGTGGGCAGGCACTTTTCACGGTTTATGTAACCGCATGTTGCGTGCGCACTACCGCGAAGCCAGATTGCCAAGCACCTTCCAGATTCTGGATACCGCGGATCAGCTGTCTGCCATCAAGCGCGTGATGAAAGCCATGAATGTGGATGATGAGAAATATCCACCCAAGCAAGTGATGGGCTATATCAATAGCTGCAAAGAAGAAGGCTTGCGCGCGGAGACGGTGGATGCCTATGACGGCCATAGCCAGAAGTTGCGCGAGATTTATGCTGCCTATGACCAACAGTGTAACCGCGAGGGTGTGGCTGACTTTGCCGAACTGCTTTTACGTTGCTACGAACTGCTGGAGCGCGAACCGCATATCCGCGCCCATTACCAGCAGCGTTTTCAATACATCCTGGTCGATGAGTTCCAGGATACCAACCGCCTGCAATATTTATGGCTGAAATTGCTGGGCGGCGCACACAACAGCATTTTTGCTGTGGGCGATGACGACCAGAGTATTTATGCCTTCCGCGGTGCCCGCGTTGGCAATATGAGCGATTTCCAGCGCGACTTTAATGTGCAGAATATCGTCAAGCTGGAAGAAAACTACCGCTCGCATAGCAACATTCTCGATGCGGCGAATGCCATCATCACCAATAACCGTAACCGCCTCGGCAAAAACTTGTGGACGTCTGCGGGCAAGGGCGAGCCGATTCGTATTTATGAAGCCTATAACGATACCGACGAGGCGCAGTTTATTGTCGATGAAGTGAACATGCTGCAAAAAGAAGGCGTGCCGCTAGGCGATATGGCCCTGCTCTACCGCAGCAATGCGCAGTCACGTATTCTTGAGCACACGTTATTTTCAGCCAATATTCCCTATCGCGTCTATGGCGGCCTGCGCTTTTTTGAGCGCGCTGAGATCAAGCATGCACTGGCTTATTTGCGCCTGATTGCCAATGCGAACGACGACACGGCGCTGTTGCGTATTGTGAATTTTCCGCCACGCGGCATTGGTGCGCGTGGGCTGGAACAGCTGCAAGCAGCTGCTATCCAAAACGAGTGCAGTTTATGGCAAGCCGCCACCAATAAAGTTGGCGAGGGTAAACTGGGCAGCAAGGGGCTGGATGGTTTTGTTGCGCTGATTCGCCAGATGGTCGATCAGGGTTACGGTATCACCTTGGGTGAAATGGCAGAAATGGTGATCAACCTGAGTGGCCTGATGGCGCACTACCAGAATGACAAGGAAGGCGAAGACCGCATCGAAAACTTGCAGGAACTGGTCACTGCCGCCGTGGCATTTAGCAATCAGGCCCTGGGTAATCACCATAATATGGATGAAGATGCCGACCAGCTGACGCAGTTTCTAAACCATGCCAGCCTGGAAGCCGGCGATCATCAGGCTGATGTCGGGCATGAAGCCTTGCAGCTGATGACGGTACACGCCGCCAAAGGCCTGGAGTTTCACAGCGTGTTTATCGGCGGCGTAGAAGAAGGCTTGTTCCCGCATGAGCAGGCCGCTTATGAAAATGGAGGCCTGGAAGAAGAGCGCCGCCTGATGTATGTGGCCGTCACCCGCGCGCGCCAACGCCTTTATCTCACGTATGCCCAAAGCCGTATGCTGCATGGGCAAGTACGTTACGGTATTGCCTCACGCTTTATCGATGAAATCCCTGTCGACCTGACCAAGCGCTTGAATAGCAAACCAGTCGCCAAACCTTATGCCGCAGGTGGGCAATACAATGCGCAGCCAGTGCAAGCAAGCAGCGCACAATCCAGCTACCCGTTTAAGATTGGCCAGAGCGTGCGTCATGGCAAATTTGGTGAGGGCGTGGTGGTGAGCTATGAAGGCAACGCTAATGACCTGGCGATTAAGGTAAATTTTGGCAGTGCTGGTCTGAAAACGCTGATGCTGGAATACGCTAAGCTAGAAAAGGTTTAAGACTGTATACCTCATGCATCAACCCCTATTGAATCGCATTACATCACCACACACCAGTCTTTTCCTGATTGGAGGAATGTTTTGCTTGCCATTTATCATTCCCTATCATTACAGCCCTATTCCAAGTTTTTATAATGAGTGGGTTGCTGCGGTGTGTGGCTTATTAGGGTTGTTGGCGCTTTTTAGACCAAGTTTTTGGCAGACTCTGCAACTTCCCAGATCAAGCCTGATATTCTTTTGTCTGATATTAATCACCAATCTGCAATCACTTATCCATCCACAAGACACGGTATCAAACCTACCCCTCATCCAATCTTATTTGGCTTGGGCATTTTTACTGTCAATCCTAGGGCATTACCTGAGGACCAACCTAGGGTGGGAGAAATTAGCGCTACCGCTCGCTTGGGCGCTAGTTATCGCTGGAACCTTAAATGTTATTTTTGTTTTCCTGCAAGCGCTGCAACAAAGCGGTATATACAGTGCTATTCCAACACTTCAAAGTTATGGAATGCTGGCACAAAACAATAACTTTGCTGACTTGATTGCACTAGCCATGATATCGCTATTATTTCTTAGCGAGAAAAAACACTTTCGCTCGTATCTTTTGTGGATAGGGCTTTTTCTGGGGTTGTTATTACTATCCCTCTCCGGCTCAAGAAGCTCCGCACTTTATTTGATATCAATTAGCTTGTCTAGCTGGCTACTACATAAACAACAACAGGAGCCCGCTATCGCACATTCGGGCAGGCTGCTTAAATTCAGTTTAATGCTATTACCGGCATTTGTTCTTATCCAACTGCTATTGACAAAATACCTCCCCCAGACTCTTGTACATACCCCGATGATGCGAGCACTAGAGATCATGAATGAGCACCCCCATTCATTACGATGGCAATTTTGGCAAACCAGTCTCCACCTATTCCAACAAGCCCCCTTATTAGGGATAGGGGTAGGGCAAATGCGATGGGAGTCGTATTTACTCGTCATTAACCCCACCGCTAATCCCGCCCATATTTTCTTTGAGCACGCCCATAATTTATTTTTTAACTTACTGGCTGAAATGGGCATATTTGCCTTCATCATCGTATTAGGTGGTTTATTACTTTGGACAAAAGGCTTCTTTCAAAAACACGCATTCAAGCTTGAACAGTGGTGGATAATAGCCATACTAAGCATACTCGGCATTCATAGCATGCTTGAATATCCATTATGGTATAGCTTCTTTCTAGGGACATTTGCATTTCTGATTGGTGCTGGAGATACCAAAACCATTGCACTCAAGGCCTTGTCTCAGCGTGTAAAGAGATGGTTGTCATTGATCCTATTCATTGTAGTAGCTTATGGATTACAACAATTGATTTTCATGCAAGTAGGCTATAGCAAACTGGAAAATCAAATAGCAATCGCTAGCCAAAAGACTATCACAGACATACAAAAGCAAAGATTGGTTGACGATATGCTATGGGTCAATCAACACACATTATTAGCCCCTACTGCAGAGCTGGTCATTGCCACATTCTTATTCCCCAACGTCAATCAGGCGGCAGATCAACTGAAGCTGGTTGAAAGTGCTGTCAAGTTCATGCCTTTACGCAGGGCCTGCCTCAATTTAATTATTCTGCTTGAAATCAACCAGCAACACGCGGAAGCGCTGCAACACTTGAGAAGAATGCAGCAGATATCTGGCGTTAAGCTGCAACACTATATTCAGCAATTACCATCCGAACATGCACAACTGCTCAGAGCATTGTTAGCCGAAATAGAACAAGGACGTACCAAGCCATAACAAGTCTATGATAAACAGGCACGATTAACTCAGTCGAGGCTGTCATAAATATTTCATCGGCCATTTGCACAACTTAATCAAGAAGCAGTTAAAACCGTCGATACTGCTTGCATGATATACGCCCCTCCCCAGCTCGAAGTTGAAGCTATCCTGGCGCAGAGAAATCTGTTACCGCTGTTTCAGCCTATCGTTGATATTAAACACGCCCGTGTATTTGCGCATGAAGCACTGATCCGGGGCCCGGTGGAATCCAGGTTGCATTCGCCGATTGCGCTGTTTAATGCCGCCAGTTTATGTGGCCTGAATATCGAGATGGAATACGCGGCGCGTGAGGTTATCTTTAATGAGTACAGCCGCACAGATAGGTCTCATCCCTTGTTTGTGAATTTCAGCCCAGACTGCCTGCTATTAAACGATGGGCATTTGTCTTTTGGCCTGACACAGCTTGAGAAATGCGGTCTCAAACCTGGTGATATCGTGATTGAAATCACCGAGAGCTCTACCATCCGCGATTATGCCGAGCTCCGGGATGCGATCCTGCGCTTTAAAGCATTGGGGTTTAAAATCGCACTGGACGACCTGGGTGAAGGGACGTCCAGTTTGCGGTTGTGGTCTGAGCTGTCACCGGAATACGTCAAGATCGACAAGCACTTTATAGCCAATATACACAACGACCCGATGAAGCTGGAGTTTGTGCGCGGCATCCAGAAAATAGCGGTTGAATCGAATACGCTGACCATTGCCGAAGGCATTGAAACCAAAGAAGAACTGGCGGTGATCAAAGACTTGAAAATAGACTTTGCCCAAGGCTACCTGTTTGGACGGCCGTTCCCCAAGTTTCAATATGCCCTCACTGAAGAGGTGCATAACCTGCTGAATAAAAACATTGTCCGCCTGTTTGCTGACCAGCAAAGCCATGCGTCAAAACAGGCCACCGTGGTCGGCTTAACCAGTTACCAGACTGCCGCCATGCCAGACATGACCAATGAAGAGGTATACAACTGGTTTAACAGTGACACCACGCTCAACTCGATTCCGGTGATTAATCAGCACGGAATACCGTTAGGGTTGATCAGCCGCTACGACACCATAGACCGCTTTGCACGCCGCTACCAAAAAGAACTACATGGCAAAAAGTCTTGTACGACCTTTATGGATACCCAGTGCCTGATGGTGCAAAAAAACATGACCATTCTGGCATTGAGCGAACTGATTCTGGCGGCAGATCCCAAATATCTGCTCAATGGATTCATGATTGTCGATGGCGAGCGCTATGTTGGCATGGGTAGCGGGCATGCCTTGCTACGCGAAGTGACCAATATGCAAATTCACGCCGCGCGCTACGCCAACCCGCTCACGTTACTGCCAGGCAATGTGCCCATCAATGCCCATATTGATAAATTGCTGGAGCGGCGTATCCCGTTTGTGGCCTGTTATTGTGATTTAGACCACTTCAAACCATTTAACGATGCTTATGGCTATCGCCGTGGCGATGAGGTCATTCAGTTTGTCGGCCGCTTATTGAGTAGCATGGTCAACAATGAACATGACTTTGTCGGCCATATTGGCGGCGATGACTTTGTGCTGATTTTTCAAAGCGAAGAGTGGGAAGCCGTTTGTCATGACATCCTGGAGACCATTGCCAAAGTGATGCCGGACTTTTATGACTTGAAAGACGTACAACTTGGCGGCATTCGCATAGAAGACCGTTTGGGTAACGAGCATTTTTACCCGTTTGGTAGTTTGTCCATCGGTGCTGTGCGGGCTTGCTCGGATTCATTTGCCAGCCATCACGAAGTGGCTGGCGCCATGAGCAATGCTAAAAAACAGGCCAAAAAGACCATAGGCAACAGCCTGTTTACTGAGCGGCGCAAGCTATCCGCAAGCGCTTAACCTATATGGTCAGGCTTCGACTTGTGGCGCAGCCCTGAACACATCCTTGTAGCTGATATACTGGAAAGCAAACATCAGGGCATTAATCACCAGCAAGGCTGCAAACACCAGCAGTGGCATCAATAGTTGCGCCAGCATCGGAATTAACGCACCCAGAATGCCGATCACCAGCCCCAACCCCAGCATCACCACCAGCATGCCAACGGTCATCACCAGCCAGGAAACGCTCATCGGCACCGTGTATTGCAACATCCCGGCAATGCTGGATTTAATCGCTTTGAGCAAGGGGTAACCATTCAGGGCAATCAGCATCGGTGAAAACCAGGTGGCAATAAACAGCGGCAGTAACAGCAGCAATACCTTGACGATAAAAGACAGCGTGTTTTCCAAAAACAGCGTCATTTGCGACTCTGTCATGCCCGCTTTGGTCGGCGCGTGCGAAATCAGTGAAGCGAGGTCGCTACTGAGTAAATAGGTCGCCAGCACAGCGTACACCAGGCAGCTGGCACCCAACAGCACTAACGGTTTGAAGTGCAACTGCAATTGCTGCCAGACGGCTGGCGGTGACATGCTGCCCTGCAAATCTACCTGTCGATACAACAGCACGATCAAGGCCATGCACACTGGCCAGATCACCACCGAGACCAAGCCCAAAAACCCGAGCAAAGGCAATGAGGGCAACACCATGAAAATCACGATATAGGCCAGTGAACACAACATCCAGACATGCGGCTGTGTGCGGAACAAGGCCAGGCTTTCTTTCACCCAGCGTACACCGCGCTGGCTCCCGGTTTCTGTCATACGTCTCCCTTTTTTATCTTTTCCAGGCAACACAGAAGTAAGTGGCTGCGCGGACAAATTGCTGCATTACACTTTATCCCGCTCACTCACTTATCCCGCATTTCCTCAAGTCAACACTTTACGATTCAGCAGTACCCGCTCAAAATGCGCCGGGTCTTTGGCATGTGTGAGTTCGCCCGCGACCGGGTAATAAAAATCATACAGGCGCGATAACCAGAAACGCAAGGCGGCCCGGCGCAACAAGGCTGGCCAGTGGATTTTTTCGGCCACGGTGAATGGACGCTCGGACTGGTAAGCATTCATAAATGCCGCCAGTTTTTCATCCACAAAATTTCCGGCGGCATCGACACACCACTCGTTCGCAGCAATCGCCACATCGTAGGCAAGCACATCGTGGCAGGCATAGTAAAAATCAATAAAGCCACCCAGCACATCGCCATCAAACAACACATTGTCCCGGAACAAGTCACCATGGATCACGCCATGTGGCAAACGCGACAAATCCAGACCATGCTGGAACTCTAATTCTTCTTGCAGCAGATGTTGCTGTACCGGTGCCAATTTAGGCATCACCTGCTGCGCGGTCATCACGCGCCAGCCCTGCCCGCGTTGATTATGTGACTGCTCATGAAAATCCAGCCCGGCCACATGCATGCGCGCCAAGGTTCTCGCCACGGCCTCAATCTGTTTGACATTGGGCTGGCTGACATCGCTGCCTTTCAGGCAACTCACCATCAAGGCCGGTTTACTGTGAATACGGTGCAAGGCCGTATTATTCTGGTCCGTAATGGGCTTGGGGCAAGGAATGCCATGCCGGGACAAATGCGTCATCAAATGGACGAAATAAGGCAGTTCGTCAAAGTCATTCTTCTCAAACACGGTCAGCACAAAACGCGACTGACTGGTTTCAACGAAATAATTGGTATTGGTGATACCGGCAGCGATGCCACGCAAGGTGTGCAGCTCGCCAACATTAAAAGGCGCCAGCCACTGGCGCACTTCATCCAAACTCAGAGTGGTAAAAACAGACATGTTTATTTGCTAACCTGCCAGCAATGGCAGGCGATCAGAATTAGAATCGGAACAGAATCCATTTGGGAACGGACAGTGGACGGGTCGGGCCATCATGCACCCAGTCACCATTACGGTCTTCGCGATGCAGGTAATAAGATTTGCCACTTGGCGGCGTCACTTTCACCATATACACCTCGCCGTTCAAGCTGTACTCCTCGACGTCATTCTCGCCATCTTTGCGTTTATTGACGCTAGGCTGGTCAATCGGTTGCCCTTCAATCACCTTGGGTGGTGGTGGCACTTCTTCAAGCAGCTCGGCATCTTTGGGGGCTGCAGCCCACACCGGCATCGCAATCGCAGCGATGCAGATACCTGCCAGCAATAAACGGGAAAAATCACGCATGGAAGACTCCTTAGTCATTAACGACTATTCTAGCAAAAACCCACGCGCTGGCGGTCACTGCATACATAATAAACTTTGCATCATACTGCCCGGCTAACAACACCAGGGCAAACAATTACAGATAAAGCTGCATCTTGCGTTCGGCAGGGGTCAGCTCAAAGCCCGTGGTTTCATAATGCTTGAAAATCGCATCGACAATCTGTTGCGGCTCATCAATGATCTGAATCAGGTCCATATCCTCGGGCGACGCCATGCCTTCCGCCACCAGCGTATTGCGCAACCAGTCAACCAAACCGGCCCAGAACTGGCTGCCAACCAGGATAATCGGAATCTTGCGGCTCTTACCGGTTTGCACCAGCGTAATCGCTTCCATCACTTCATCCAGCGTACCAAAACCGCCCGGCATCACCACAAACGCGCTGGCATATTTGACAAACATGACCTTGCGCATAAAAAAGTATTTAAAGCTGATGCCGATGTCCTGATACGGATTGCCATGTTGTTCAAACGGCAACCTGATATTGAGGCCGACACTGGCACCACGGCCCGGGAACGCGCCTTTGTTGGCAGCTTCCATCACGCCAGGGCCGCCACCGGAAATCACACTAAAACCGGAGTCTGACAGCAAACGCGCAATTTCTTCAGTGAGCAGGTAGTAAGGATGATCAGGCTTGGTACGCGCACTGCCAAAAATAGACACGGCAGGCATAATGGCTTTGAGGCTTTCTGTCGCGCCGACAAACTCGGCCATAATCTCAAATGCCCGCCAGGATTCATGGCTGACATCATCGCCATCCAACAATTCCGGCTCCACCATGCTTGGTAGTTTTTGACTGCTCATACATCTATCCTTCAAATCACAAACCAAATTAGTGTACATGAAGTCGCTTTGAAATGCGTAAAATACGCCATTGATTTGATTCACGAGAACGCACAATGAAAACCTTGCTTCTGGTAGACGGTTCCAGTTACCTTTATCGCGCCTTTCACGCCATGCCGGATTTGCGCAATTCTGCCAATGAGCCGGTCGGTGCGATTCAGGGCGTGCTCAACATGCTGCGCCGCCTGCATAAAGACTATCCATCAGATTACAGCGCCTGTGTGTTCGATGCCAAAGGCAAAACCTTCCGCGACGACTTGTACCCGGAATACAAAGCCAATCGTGCCAGCATGCCGGATGACCTGCGGGCGCAAATCGAACCACTGTATGAAACCATACGCGCCATGGGCTGGCCGCTGATTATTGAAGAAGGCGTGGAAGCCGATGACGTCATAGGTGCGCTGGCCAAGCAGGCCGAAAAAGAAGGCATCAAAACCATCATCTCCACTGGTGATAAAGACATCACACAACTTGTGAATGAGCATATCACGGTGGTCAATACCATGCGTGATGCCTTCCGCAAAACTGATGATGTGCTGGATATCGCAGGTGTGGAAAACAAATTTGGCATCCCGCCTGACAGAATTATCGACTACCTGGTGCTGGTCGGCGACACCGCAGACAACGTGCCCGGCGTGGAAAAGGTCGGCCCGAAAACCGCCGTCAAATGGCTGACCGAATACGGCACGCTGGATAACATTATTGCCAATGCCGACAATATCAAAGGCGTGGTCGGCGAGAACCTACGCAAGGCCCTGCCCTGGCTACCGACGGCGCGCGAGCTAATTACCATCCGTTGCGATATCGGCTTATGTGAGAGTTTTGACGAACTGATTGCGCAAACGCCGGATAAAGAAAAACTGCTGGCGTTGTTTGACCACTTTGAGTTTCGTAGTTGGAAGCGTGAACTGGACAAGCTGCCGGACGGTGCGACTGCGCCCACGAGTGAAAATCCGACTGCCTCCACAGTAGATTCACTGAGTACAGCCCCCGCCACGACGTATACCCCTGACACACGTCGTCAGTACCAGACGATTCTAAATGATGCCGACCTGGATAGCTGGCTAGCTAAACTACAACAAGCCGAGCTAGTGTGTTTTGACACCGAAACCACCTCGCTGGATGCCATGCAGGCAAAAATTGTCGGCGTATCTTTTAGTGTGACTCCCGGCGAAGCCGCTTATGTGCCACTCACGCATGACTATTTTGATGCGCCAGAGCAGCTTTCTTTGCAGGCCACTTTGAACAAGTTGCAGCCAATTCTGGAAAATCCGGCCATTAGAAAAGTCGGTCAGAACCTCAAATATGACATGCATGTGCTGGCCAATCATGGCATCCAGCTGCAAGGCGTGGCGCATGACACCCTGCTGGAATCTTATGTATTCGAGAGCCACAAAGGCCATGGCATGGATGAGCTCAGTGAGCGTCATCTGGATATTACGCCCATCAGCTACGAAAGCGTGGCGGGCAAAGGGGCCAAACAAGTCGGCTTTAGCCAGGTCACCGTCGAGCAGGCATCAGAATATGCCGCCGAGGATGCGGACATTACACTGCAACTGCACCAGGCTTTATACCCACAAGTGACCACCTCTGACAAACTCAATTTCATTTATGAAAAGATTGAATTACCCAGCATGCTGGTGCTGCAACGCATGGAGCGCAACGGCGTACTGATAGACAGCCATATGCTCAATCGACAGAGCAATGAAATCGGCCTGCGTTTGATGGAGGTTGAAAAACAGGCATTCGAACTGGCCGGACAACCGTTTAACCTCGGTAGCCCCAAGCAATTGCAAGAGATTTTGTTCGGCAAACTGGGGATCAAGCCGTTGAAAAAAACGCCATCAGGGGCGCCATCGACTGACGAAGACGTGTTGCAGGAACTGGCGCTGGACTACCCTTTGCCAAAAGTGATTCTGGAACACAGGAGCCTGGCCAAACTGAAGTCGACTTACACCGACAAACTGCCGAAAATGATTAATGCGCAAACCGGCCGCGTGCATACCAATTACAACCAGGCCGTGGCCATCACCGGCCGCCTGGCGAGCTCTGACCCCAACCTGCAGAATATCCCGGTGCGCACGGCTGAAGGCCGACGTATCCGCGAAGCTTTTGTGGCACCACCTGGCTCGCACATTGTCTCTGCTGACTATTCGCAAATTGAATTACGCATCATGGCGCATCTGTCACAAGATGCTGGCATGCTGAGCGCGTTTGCCAACAATGAAGACATTCACCGCGCCACTGCCGCAGAGATTTTTGGCGTTGAGCGCGCGGCAGTCGACAGCGAACAACGCCGCTATGCCAAGGTGATCAACTTCGGCTTGATTTACGGCATGAGCGCCTTTGGCCTGGCACAAAACCTCAATATCGAACGTAGCGCCGCTGCCAACTACATCGAGCGCTATTTCGCCCGCTATCCCGGCGTGCGGCAGTATATGAGCGATACGCGCGAGTTGGCCAAACAGCAAGGCTATGTGGAAACCATTTTTGGCCGTCGCCTGTGGGTGCCGGAGATCAACAGCGCTAACGTACAACGACGCAATGGCGCCGAGCGCGCCGCGATCAATGCCCCGATGCAAGGCACCGCCGCCGACTTGATCAAACTGGCCATGATCGCGGTCGACCAATGGCTAACAGCAGAAAAGCTGCAAACCAAACTCATCATGCAGGTACACGATGAACTGGTACTGGAAGTGCCGGAGGCCGAACTTGAACTGGTGAAATCCACCTTGCCCAAACTGATGCAGCATGTCGCCACACTGGATGTGCCCTTACTGGCAGAGGTTGGCAGTGGCAGCAATTGGGAGGGGGCACATTAAATGCTAAACTGTGGTCATCAAATTAGACTCAAGGAGATTCAAGATGAAAATTGAATCCATAAGGCTGAAAAACTTCAAAACCTTTCGTGACATACACTTAAGAGACATACCATCCTTTTTAGTTATTGTTGGCGCGAACGGGGCAGGAAAATCTACATTGTTTGATGTATTCGGTTTCTTGCATGACTGTTTACGGTCAAATGTAAGACAAGCACTTGATAAACGTGGCAGATTTAGAGAAGTAATTAGTCGCGATACTCACACCAACAGTATTGAAATTGAAATTCAATACAGAATGGAAATTGCTGGTGTTGAGCGTTTAGTGACCTATTTGTTAGAGATCTCCGAGAGGTCTGGCTTACCATACGTCAGTAGAGAGATATTACGTTACAAGAGAGGGGCTTATGGCAGCCCATTTCATTTTCTAGATTTTTCAAATGGCGAAGGTTACGCTATCACGAATGAGGAAGACTTTCATAAAGCAGATGAAACACTAGAACGAGAAAACCAAAAGGTGTCGCCAGACACCTTAGCAATAAAAGGTTTAGGACAATTTGAACGTTTCAAAGCTGCAAATGCATTTCGCCAACTGATCGAATCATGGCATGTCTCTGATTTTCACATTAGTGCAGCAAGAGGTAGAAAAGAAGCGTCTGGAGATTCTGAGCATTTGGCTGAAACAGGTGATAATCTTCCGCGCGTTGCGCAATACCTGCATGAGCAACACCCTGATGTCTTCAAGAAAATTTTGAACACTATGATTAAGCGCGTACCTGGGGTAAGTGCGGTGGAGCCAGTACTCATGGATGACGGCTATCTAACGCTAAAATTTCAGGACGGATCATTTAAAACACCCTTTCTTGATCGATATGTATCAGATGGCACAATCAAAATGTTTGCATACTTGGTGATGCTTCATGACCCCAACCCTCACCCGTTGCTGTGTGTTGAAGAGCCTGAGAATCAGCTGTACCCAAAACTAATGTCAGAATTAGCCGAGGAGTTCAGGTTGTATGCAAGAAAAGGAGGGCAAGTTTTTGTATCAACACATTCACCAGACTTTCTGAATGCTCTTGAATTGGATGAGGTATGCTGGTTAGTAAAGCAAGATGGCAACACGACGATTAAAAGGGCTCGTGATGATGCTCAAATATCAGCATACATGGCTGATGGCGACAAAATGGGCTATCTCTGGAAACAAGGTTTTTTTACTGGAGCAGATCCTGAATGAGAGAGTTGATTTTCCTACTCGAAGAAGAGTCTGCAAAGGCCTTTCTGGAAAGTCTACTACCCAGATTTCTCGACCCTTCAATCAAAACAAGATTAATTGCCTTTGAAGGCAAGCAAGATTTGGAAAAACAACTCACAAAGAAAATTCAAAACTATGTGAATCCAACTGCTTACTTTATCGTCGTGAGAGATCAAGATAGCCATCCAAACTGTACAGCCTTAAAGAACACTCTCTTATTAAAATGCAATGCATCAGGAAAATTACACAACTGCTTGGTACGTATTGCATGCAAAGAGCTTGAGTCTTTTTACTTGGCAGATTTAGCATCACTTGCTAAAGCAATGAGTATCACAGGACTAGAAAAACATCAAAACAAGTCCTTATATCGTACCACTGATAGTTGCATGAACCCTAGCAAGGAACTGTCGAAATTGACTAATGGTAAATATCAGAAAGTAAGCCACTCGCGAGAGATAGGCCGAGTCTTAGACTTGAATAACACGCGCTCGCAAAGTTTTTCAAATTTGTTATCTGGTATAAAGAAGCTGGAAAAAGCACTTTTACAGGTAGCTTGCCACTAACTCTGAAAACCTTGAAGCGCCAATTTAGGCTGAAAGCAATTCAAACATATAACACTTACCAAAGGGAGGGTCCACGATGAAATCGTCGCTTATGATCGGTATTATTTTGATAGCACTTGGTACGGCCGGATTAGTGTTCAAAGGCTTTAGTTACGAGAGCAAAGAAACCGTGGCTAAAATCGGCTCCCTAGAAGCCAGTGCGGAAATCACTAAAGATGTCGAGATTCCGCAAGCACTCAGCATCATCGTCCTCGTGGCCGGTGTGGCAATGGTGCTGGTTGGCCTGAAAAAGTAACGCTGGCCAATCACCCACGTTTGCCAGTCTTTTCTGACAGACTTTTACTGCGCCCGCTGACAGATCACACCAGAAGTTCTGGTTAGCATACGATTTCATCACAACAACAAGGGAGATTCACATGCTTTGGACGATTGTAGTTGGCATTATTGCAGGTTGGTTGGCCGGTTTGATTATGAAGGGCGATGGTTTTGGCCTGATCTGGGATTTGATTTTGGGCATCGCCGGTGCAGTCGTTGGCGGCTGGCTGTTTGGCTTGCTTGGCCTCAGTGCCAGCGGCGGCATGGTGGGTAGTATTATCGTGGCCACTATCGGCGCGGTGTTCCTGATTTTTATTTCACGCTTACTCAGGTCCGCCTAGACGCATCACGCAGTACCAGACTAAATACTAAATGCTGGAAAAGACTACTTTTCCAGCATTGCCTTTTTTAGCCAGATACATGGCGGCATCTGCCTTTTCAAGCAAGGCCTCAATCTCTTCTTTTTTCCGTGGCCATGCAAATGCCACGCCTATGCTGCAACCCACCGTGATTTCCTGCCCGGACTGAAAGCGGATCGGCTGTTGAATGGATTCGATCAGTTTCTCTGCAATCCTGGTGGCCAGGACGCGCGGATGGTCAGTAAATGTGAGCAGAATCACAAACTCGTCACCCCCAAACCGGCACACCATATCGTCTTCACGTAATACTTTTGGGATACGTTGCGACACCGTAATCAAGACTTCATCCCCTGCCGCATGCCCCAGCGTATCATTGACTGACTTAAAGCCGTCTAAATCCAGAAACAGCAAGATCATGCCACGGCTGACGTTGTGTGCATGGGCGCCACTGGCAATACCGCGCATCAGGCTTAGCAGGCCACGCCGGTTAAACAATCCGGTCAACGGATCTTCTGTCAGCAGTTTTTCCAGCGCATTTTGCTGCGTGTGAAACGCCGTCATATCCATCAGAAAACTGATGCAAAAATTCGACTCATATTCCATGACCCGCGTCAGCGCAATCCTCAGCGGGATTTCATGGCCATCAGCATGAAATCCATGACGTTCCGCCACAACCTTTTCAGAAGTATCTTGCTGCCTGCGTTTTCTGGCATAGGCATTCAATTGTTTCCAGTCGGGAATCATTTTTGAGATATGTTTACCGATAATTAACTGTGCCTGGTAGCCAAACATGCCTTCAAACGCGCGATTGACCATTTTGATAAACCCTTTGGCATCGGTAATCACAATGGCATCAATCGCATTTTGAAAGATGACCCGCATTTGGTGTTCCTTGAACTGCAAATCTCGGGCAAGCTGGCGCTGCCTGGCAAGCATATTTTGCGCTATAGCGGCGCCGATCAAAATCATCGTGCCCAATGTCACCAATGTCGACAAATACCAGCGATCCACCGTCGGCACGGGCCGGACAAACTCGGCGATCCCCACGAATGATGCAGCCGCCATCCCGATGTAATGCATAATCGTAATGGCCGCCCCCATCACCAGCCCGCTGACGACATGACGCCAGGCACGCAGCCGTTGCAATCGTTCACATTGCTGGCCAAACCATAATGCAAGCACCGCAAGCAACACGGCAGCCACCACAGAAATCAGGACCCACCATGGTTTGAATGTCATGGTCGCGGCGGTACGTATGGCTAACATGCCGCTGTAGTGCATGATGCCAATCCCCAATCCAATAATCATGCCGCTTAACCATAAATGCTTGACGCCTTTTTCAGCGCGTAAGATCCAGCGCATGGCAGCCCAGGAAGCAACAAAAGCAGGCCAGATAGAGAGCAAAGTGATGAGCGGATCGTATTTAACGGTGACGCAAAGCTCGAATGCCAGCATACCGAGGAAGTGCATGCTCCAGACCGCCGCACCTAATACCGTGGCACCGCTCAATAGCGCAATTTTCTGATCTCTTTTTAACTGGAATTGGGGGGCCAGGTCAGCCAGGTACATGGCTAATATAGAGGCTATTGCAGCAATGAAATAAGACAACACCACCATCCATCCCTCGTAACGGGACAGAATGAGAGAACCTGCTGGACTCACAACCTCAAACAAAAAGTTCGTCAATTGCTGGTATCCAATCACGCATGGTGACTTTATCAGGGTGTGGAGCGCGGATCGATTACCGTATCTGAGCGCTCACGGCTGGCGCTGATTGAATTTAGTGTGCATGCATCACAGTGACATAAATTTAAAAGCGCTCACTGGTATTATGATGACCTTGAAAAACACTTTCAAAACACATTTACGCAAATTAACCATGAATCAGTTCGGCATTTATATCATTGGCGATGAAATCCTGTCTGGAAAACGTCAGGATGCGCATCTTGGCAAAGTGATTTCGCTGTTGTCAGCCCGCGGTTTGCAATTGAGTTGGGCGCATTTTATTGGCGATATCCCCGACCAGATCACCAGTCACCTCAAAGCCAGTATGGCTCGCGGTGATGTCGTATTCAGCTTTGGCGGCATTGGTGCCACGCCGGATGACCATACGCGACAATGTGCGGCCGCGGCCGCAGGCGTGACGATTGAGCGCCATGCAGGCGCCGTTGCCAATATCGAGGCGCAGTATGGCGCAGGCGCTTACCCTAAGCGGGTACTGATGGCCGACTTTCCACAAGGCTGCGATTTGATTCCCAATCCAATTAATCGCGTGGCCGGATTCAGCCTGAATCAGCATTACTTTGTGCCGGGCTTTCCTGAAATGGCCCACCCCATGGTGGAATGGGTACTCGAGACGTATTACAGCGATCTGTTTCATACGGCAGACTACCTGGAACAAGCCATCGTGGTCACCGAGGCGGGGGAAAGTGACCTGATTGATTTAATGCACCAGATGTTAAGCCAGTATCCCATGCTAAAGCTGTTCAGCCTGCCGCGCACCAATCAGCGCCGCACTACTGAGGTCGGCATGAAAGGGCAAAGTGCATTAGTCAAACAGGCCATGCAAGACCTGAAAGCTGGCGTGTCGGCGCTTGGCTATCCCTGGGTAGAGGTATAAATCGCGATGAATTGCCGCCCACAATGCGGTGCATGTTGTATTGCACCATCCATTACCAGTGCGATCCCCGGTATGCCTGATGGTAAACCGGCGGGGGTGGCCTGCATTCAACTGGACGACTTATTCAGGTGCAAACTGTTTGGTCAACCCGAGCGCCCGGATTTTTGTGGCGGCTTGCAACCCAGCCTGGAAATGTGCGGCGATGCCGAACAGCCGCGTGAATATGCCATACGCTGGCTGAGTGCACTAGAATTGGCGACCCAGCCAGAGACGCCTGGCCATTAGGGTTTACGGTAGGCCCAGCGCATCATGCCCAGCCCGACCAGGACCATGGGTACGCATAACCACTGCCCCATACTCAGGCCCAGGGACAACAAGCCTAGAAAGCTGTCCGGCTCACGGGTGAATTCGACAATAAACCGGAAGCTGCCGTAACAGAGCAGGAACAAGGCAGAGATTGCGCCGATGGGGCGTTTTTTACCCGCGAACGTCCATAACACCAGGAACAACACAATGCCCTCCAGCGCAAATTCATACAACTGCGACGGATGGCGGGCCACCTGGTCCACGGCAGGAAACACCATGCCCCAATCGGCGTTGGTCGGACGCCCCCATAACTCGGCATTGATAAAATTACCCAGGCGTCCGGCGCCAAGGCCAATCGGCACTAAAGGCGCCACAAAATCCATCAGTTGCAACCAAATCACGCCACGCTTGCGCGCAAACAGCGCCATTGCCACCATTACGCCAATAAAGCCGCCGTGAAACGACATACCGCCCTGCCACAAGGCAAAAATCTCCAGCGGATGTTGCAGAAAATAAGCCGGTTGATAAAACAGCACATAGCCTAAACGACCACCAAACACCACACCCAGCGCAATATAAAACAGCATATCGTCCGGGTCACGCTCCTGCCAGGGGGAGGCCGGATCCAGCTTGCGCAAACGCTTGACCTGGTATTGCCCCAGCCACAAGCCGCCAAAAAAGCCGACCAGATACATCAGGCCATACCAATGAATACCGAAACTGCCAATTTGCAATGCGATGGGGTTAAAGCCCGGATGGGTAAACATGCCGTATCACCGTGAAAAAAACTGCATTATACCTGCTCGCCACGCCTACGCAGTGACGTCTTGCAGCGCTGCAGGCGATGTCATTCGCCACACCGCTAACAGGCTGATAAGCGCCATCAGCGACATATAGGCGCCCACCCAGGGTAAGCCTCCCTGCTGCACCAGGGATTGCGCAATCGCTGGCGCAAAAGACGCGCCTAAAATACCGCCCAACTGGTAACTCAAGCCGGCACCACTATAGCGCACGGCGACCGGGAACTGCTCGGGCAAAAATGCGCCCATGGGGGCAAACGTCACCCCCATCAAAAACAACGCTGAGAATAAAAACAGCAATATCCATAACCAGTCGCCGCTCCCCAACAGTGGCGCCAGTGCAAAGCCCAGCAACAGTGCCAGTACTTGCCCGCACATCAGCACCGGGCGCCTGCCAACACGGTCTGCCCACCAGGCCGCAAGCGGTGTCGCGAGTGCCATGCCGATGACGGCCACGCATAACAAACCCAAAAACACTGGCCGCGCGATATGCAGGGTCTGTGTACCATAGCTCAGGCAAAACACCGTTGCCGTGTAAAACAGGTGATAACACACGCCCATGGCCAGCGCCCCCAATACAATGGCGCGCCCATGTTGCAGCAACAAGGCTTTCAACGGCCAGCGGTGTAAATGCTGTGCGGACTGCGCCTGTGCAAATACCGGCGTTTCAGCCAGTTTAAACCTGACATATAAGCCCACCATGACCAGCGCCGCACTGATGATAAACGGCACGCGCCAACCCCATTGTTCAAACTGGGCCTCGCTCAGGCCAAGACTCAGGGCTAGAAATGTCAGCGTGGCCAGCAGAAAACCGATCGACGGCCCCAGCTGCGGAAACATGCCATACCAGCCACGCTTGTTTGCAGGCGCGTACTCGGTGGCCAGCAAGGCCGCCCCCGCCCATTCGCCACCCAGGCCGATACCTTGTGCGAACCTGAGCAAGCAAAGCACGACTGGCGCCCAGACGCCCCAGCTGGCATAGCCTGGTAGCAGACCAATCAAAAAAGTGGCGCTACCCATTACCAGCAATGAAGCGGCCAGTGTCGACTTACGGCCAATACGGTCGCCAAAGTGGCCAAACAATAATGCCCCTACCGGCCGCGCAATAAAAGCCAGGCCAAAGGTGAGCAGCGCATTCAGGGATTGTATGGCCGGATCACTGGCAGGAAAGAACACTTGCCCGATCACCAGCGCAGCGGCCATGGCATAAATATAAAAATCATAAAACTCGATGGCGGTGCCGATAAAACTGGCAAAGGCGATATGCTTTAATGAAGGTGTCGTCATGCCGGCATCTTAAGGCTGTCGCCAGGTTTTGCCTAGCCAATAAAAAACCGGGGTAACGATCTCTCGTTACCCCGGCTAGCTCACACATACTCAAAGAATGACTGTTTAAGACATTATTTCTTAGCCTCAGCCTCGGCAGTGACACTTTCCGGTTTCCAGCCACCACCCAGTGCCTTGAACAGGTCCACCGACGCGGTCAGCGTATTCTGGCGGCTCTGCACTACAGCCTGCGTAGCCTCATTATGGTTACGCTGTGCATCCAACACCTCGAGGTAGCTGGTATAGCCTGCCTCATAGCGGTTTTTCGCCACGCGCAGAATATTGCCAGTGGTTTTTTCCTTGGACTCGGCCAAGGCTTCTTGCTCACGGTATTGTTGCGCATTCACCAGTGCATCACTGACTTCGGTAAACGCGGTTTGCAAGGTGTTCTGATAAGTTGCCAGCACTTGTTTTTGCTGCGCTGTCGCCTGATCCAGACGTGCATTCAAGCGGCCGCCGTTGAAAATCGGCATGCTGATATCCAAACCAAGTGACCAGACGCGTGCAGGCGATTTCAGCAAGTTATTCAGCGCGATACTTTCACCACCATAAGTGGTGGATAGCGAGATACTTGGGTAAAACGCGGCGCGTGCCACGGCAATGTTGGCATTGGCTGACACCATGTCCTGCTCTGCCTGGCGCACGTCCGGACGTGCTTCCATCAGAGCTGAAGGCAGACCGGTTGGCGCGACTGGTGGGGTTGGCATCGCCATCAGGTCACCCGCCGCGATTTTCAGGCCAAGATCATTGGTCAGCAAACCAATCTGATGCTCACTCAAAGCGCGCAAACGCTTCAATTCCAGCGTCTGCGTTTGCAGCGTGGTGACGACCAGCTCCGCCTGATGTGCGTCCAGAATGGTAGACACGCCACCTTCCACCCGACGTTTGGCCAGGTCCAGGCTGTCCTGTGCGGTTTTCAGGTTTTGCGTATTGACCAGCAATTGCGCATCCAAACTGCGTATCATCAGGTAATGATTGGCCACCAGGCTGGACAATGACCAAGTCACCGCCTCTTTGGCATAACGCGTCGCCAGCAGTTGCGCACGCGCAGCTTCATTGGCACGGCGCAGTTTGCCCCACAGGTCCAGTTCATAACTGCCGTTCAAACCGACTTTGTAGGTTTTACGCGGGTTATTGCCAAACACCGGGAACACACCGGACTCGGTAACACGGTTACGTAAACCGGAACCGGTTGCGGTGACGGTAGGCAACAAGTTACCGCCGATTTCGCGCATTTGCGCGTCAGCCTCTTCAATGCGTGCTACAGCCAGTTGCACGTTATTGTTTTTGGCCAGCGCAGTGTCTACTAGCTGGTTTAACTGGCTGTCATTAAACAGTGTCCACCATTGCTGCAACGCCAGTTGCTGCTCGGTACTGAGTGCGTCAGCACCCGCAGCGCCATATTGGTCTGGCAACTGCGGTGCAGGACGCGAATACAAATCACCCAGCATCTGGCAACCGGTCATGGACAAGGTCAACAACCCCAGCAGCAATGATCGCTGTAACGGTTTTAATGCAATTTTCATTGTCGGTTTCATACCGATTCCTCTTCTACAATGTGCCCATGGTGACGAACCTTTTTCTCATTGGTCAACCAGGTAAAGAACAACGGGATAAAGATGGTGGCAATAAACGTTGCCAGCAACATACCGCCAAACACACCAGTACCCATAGACTGACGGGCTGCCGCACCTGCACCGGTCGCGAATACCAGCGGGATAATCCCCAGCATAAACGCCATCGACGTCATCACGATCGGTCTGAAACGCAGACGGGCTGCTTCCAGTGCCGCTTCAGCCAACGGCATGCCTTCTTCCATTTTCTGTGACGCAAACTCCACAATCAGGATGGCGTTTTTCGCCGCCAGGCCGATCAGGGTAATCAAGCCAATCTGGAAGTAGATATCGTTGTTCATGCCACGTGTCAGCACGGCAATCAACGCACCTGTCATCGCAAATGGAATCGCCATAATCACCGCCAATGGCAATGCCCAGGTCTCAAACTGCGCGGCCAGGATCAGGAACACCATAATGGTCGCGAAGGCAAAGGCTACCAGCGCAGCGGAACCAGTACGATTCTCCTGGTAGGCTTGGCCAGTCCAGGCAATCTGGTAGCCATCTGGCAGATTTTCCTTGGCAATTTTTTCCACTAGCTTGATCGCATCACCCGAGCTCACACCAGGCGCACCGCTACCAAACACTTTGGCAGACAGCAGGCCGTTATAACGCTCAAGTTGCTCGGCACCGACAATATTGCTGACCTTCGCCAATGCCGACATAGGCACCATATTGCCATCTGGATTTTCGGCCGTTGGCTGGCTACGTACATACACTTTGCCCAAGTCTTCCGGCTTCATGCGGTACTCAGCCTCCGCTTGCAACTGCACGCGATAGGTACGGCCACTACGGTTAAAGTCATTGACGTAGAGCGAACCCATGGTGCTTTGCAAGGTGGCGTAAATATCCGCAATTTTCACGTTTTGTGACAGCGCTTTGGCTTCATCGACCTCAATAAACAACTGAGGCACGGTCGGCCGGAAGAAGCTGTTAATACCGGTCAATTGCGGGCTCGCACGCATCGCATCCATAAAGTTATTCATGACCTGCGCCAACTTGATCGGATCGGTATCGCCATGGCTTTGTACATACACTTCAAAACCACCGGCAGAACCCAAGCCACGAATCGCTGGCGGGTTCACGGCAAAGCTCAAGCCATCTGGCTGGCTCATGCCGATGCCAATCAACTTACCCACCATTTGGTCAGCATTGGTGGTGCGTTGATCCCAGTCTGTCATACGCACAAACATGGTCGCAGCATTGGTTTTGTTCGCGCCTGTCAGCAATTCAAAGCCGTTCACCGCAAACTCATGCGCCGTTGCCGGATCTTTAGCGATAGTCGCGCGGATGTTTTCCGTGGTTTGTGACGTACGCTTCAAGGTTGCACCATCTGGCATCACGACGATACTGATCACATAGCCCTGATCCTCTGGTGGTACAAACCCACCCGGTACTGCACGGAACAGGAAAATCATGACCACCACCATGGCCCCAAACACCACGGCACCAATAATCTTGTGATGCAGGGTCAGGTTAACGGTACCGGTGTACAGGTTGGTCAAGCGGCTAAAGCCACGGTTAAATTTCCTGAAGAAGGCATTTTCATGGTGGCCATTTTTCAAAATCATGGCGCACAGGGCTGGCGTCAGCGTCAACGCTACCACGCCTGAAATCACCACAGAAATGGCCACCGTGACCGCAAACTGGCGATACAACTCACCGGCGATACCACCCTGGAAAGCCACCGGCACAAACACCGCACACAGCACCAGCACAATCGCCACCACCGCCGCTTGTACCTGGGCGATAGATTTGATCGCCGCATGTAAAGGATTGAGGTTTTCTTCCTTCATCAAGCGTTCGGTGTTTTCCAGCACCACAATCGCATCATCCACCACGATACCAATCGCCAGAATCATGGCAAACAGCGTCAGCAGGTTGATTGAGAATCCAAACAGATAGAGGCCGGCAAACGTACCCACAATCGAAATTGGCACGGCAATCATCGGGATCAGCGTCGCGCGCCAGCTTTGCAGGAACAGGAACACTACCAGCACCACCAGGATCAGCGCTTCACCAAAGGTATGGAACACTTCCTTGATGGTGGCTTTCACAAAGTCACTGGTGTCGTAAGGAATGTTGTAATCCATGCCTTCCGGGAACTTCAGCTTCAGCTCGTCTACTTTGGCCTTGATGGCTTCGGCAGTTTCCAGCGCATTGGCGCCGCTTTGCAAGAAGATAGGTAACGCTACACCAGGCTGCCCATTCAGTGCAGAAGCCACGTTATAGGTTTGTGCGCCCAACTCAATACGCGCCACATCCTTCAGGCGCAGGACGCCGTTCGGGCCTTGTGCACGGATAATAATATTACCAAACTCTTCAGGCTCAATTAAGCGCCCTTTGGCAGTTACCGTAAACGCCAACTGCTGATTCGGCGTGGCAGGCTCGGCACCAATTTTACCGGCAGCATACTGCGCGTTTTGTGCACCAATCGCGGCAGAAATATCACTGGTAGACACACCCAGCTGCGCCATACGGTCAGGACGCAACCAGACACGCATGGAGTAATCCTGGCCACCAAAAATAGTGACATCGCCCACGCCTTTGATGCGCTTGAACTCATCCAGCACATTCAGCGTGGCGTAGTTACTCAAGAACAAACGGTCATGTTCTTTTTTCTTGGAGATCAGCATCACCACCAACAGAATATCGTTGGAGCGTTTTTGCACCACGACACCGGTCCGGCGTACATCTTCCGGCAAACGCGGCAAAGCAATGTTAACGCGGTTGCTGACGTTAAAAGTCGCCTGGTCAACATTGGTGCCAATATCAAACGTAGCGGTAATGGTTAAAGTACCGCTGCTGTCAGAACTGGAGTTAAAGTACAGCAGGTTTTCCACTCCGCTTAACTGCTCTTCAATCGGTGCTGCCACGGTTTTAGACAGTGTTTCAGCACTGGCACCAGGATAGCTGGCCGTAATCAGCACAGTTGGCGGCGCAATTTGCGGATATTGCGCAATCGGCAATTTAAATGCCGCTGCCAACCCTGCCAACACGATGATGATAGACAGCACGCTGGCAAAAATCGGCCGTGTGATAAAAAATCGGGTCATATCGTTTTCCCTGAGACGGGCCTGAATATTGAACTCAGGCCCCAGATAACATGATTAAATCAAAAACAAACTAAGCATTTAGCAAATAAGGCTATGACCAAATTAGCTTTTAGCTGGCGCGGCAGGTGCAGCATCTGCCGCATGCGGCGCCACAGGTGCACCCGGACGGACTTTGATCAGGTTATCAACAATCACCTGGTCACCGGCTTTCAAGCCATCAAGTACGATCCAGCGATCATTGAACCAGCCACCCGCCACGATAGGACGCACAGCCGCGACGGTTTTGCCTTCCTTGTCTTTTTCGGCCACAAAGATAAATTTACCTTGTTGTCCAGTCAGCACCGCTGTTTGCGGAATCAGGAAGACACCATCGCGTTTGCCCGTGATCAAACGCACGCGGACAAACTGCCCTGGCAACAATGCACGGTCAGGGTTCTGGAACTCGGCCCGCAGTTGTTGCGTGCCTAATGCCGGATCGATCTGGCTGGCAGAAAAGTTAATTTTGCCTGATTGTGGATACTCGCTGTTGTCAGCCAGAATCAGTCTCACATCTTGCACACGGCCTGGGCTCAAATGACCGCCCAATGCCAGCAAGTCAGACTCAGACAAACTGAAACGTACCCAAATTGGCGATACTTGCACGATAGTACTGAGCAAACTGGTATTCGCATTCACCAGCGCACCTTCGGATAATACAAAACGACCCGCTATACCACTTTCAGGCGCTTTAACATGGGTGTATGACAGGTTTAACTCCGCTTCACGCAGTTGCGCCTGATATTGCAACAAGGTCGCAGAAGCGACAGTGTTATCAGAAGCCGCGTTATCATATTCACGCTGGCTGATGGACTTAGTTTCCAGCAAACCTTTTAAACGCAGCGCTTCACGTGCAGTTTGTTCGATACGGGCTTTTTGCTGTGCAATCAGCGCCCTGGCTTGTTCAACTTGCAGCTGGAAAGGCACCGGGTCAATCAGGAACATATCCTGACCGGCTTTGACCGACTCCCCTTCTTGATACAAACGTTTCAAGACAATACCGCCCACACGTGGACGGACTTCAATTTGTTTGGCACCCTCGGTTTGCGCCACGACTTCGGTTTGCACCGGCACCGTTTCTGCCGTGACTGTTTGTGCCGTCACGGGCATGGCTGGCATACCGCCCGCCGCAGGGGTTTGTTCGTTGGATGATTTTCCGCAAGCACTCAGTACAACGCCCAAAGCAAGCACAAGCAGCGTACGACGAGGCTGGATAGTCTGTGAAATCAACATGTTATCCTCTAAAAATTTTTAAAATAGACTTGATTACATACAATCTTGGATGTATATTATATACAAACACGAATGTATGTAAATGGGTTTTGCAAAAAATTTGCCGTACAAGCTGCCAAAAACGAGTTAGCGGTCACAACTGGTAAAATACACAACCTACAAGAAACTTTAATGAATATGAAAGAGCGATAGAAACTTATGGTACGTAAAACCAAAGAGGATGCCGCAATCACCCGCCAGCGCATTATTGATGCTGCGCGAGAAATGTTCCTGCAAAAGGGCGTCAGTCGCACCAGCCTGGAACAAATTGCCACACACGCCAGCGTGACACGGGGCGCCGTCTACTGGCACTTTCAAAATAAAGCTGAACTGTTTCACGCGATGCGCGAAGAGGTCTACCTCCCCCTGATCGACCGCATGGACGACACCCTGCTCGGCAATAGCGAGGAAGCCAATAGCGACCCGCTGGGCCGTATCGGCAAATATATGGCAAGCACCATTCTCATTCTGGACGATGACCCAACCACACGCGCAACCTATGAAGTCATGATGACCAAATGCGAATATGTCGATGAGTTTGCCGATGTATTGAAATCAATTTTAAGTAACTGTAGCGGACTGGTGCACAAAATGGAACAGGCTTATGCCAAAGCCCAGGAAATTGGCCAGGTCGGCATTCAGCTGACCGCCGCCGAGCTGGCCATGGACTCGCACCTGTTCTTCTCCGGCCTGCTGCATATGTGGGTGAAAGACACCGAAGGCACTTTATTTCGTGACCACGCCTTGCAACTCATAGACACACATATCAAGCTGCGTAAAAAATAAGCAAAAATTCCTGTTTACGGATTCCCTGATCCGCGATTTGCAGTTAAAATAGTCGGTCTTTTCACTGATTTATCAATCACATGCAAATCGGCCCACACATACTGAAAAACAATCTGGTTGTCGCACCCATGGCGGGCGTGACCGACAGGCCTTTCCGTATGCTGTGCAAAAAAATGGGCGCCGGATTGGCCGTGTCGGAGATGGTCACATCCAACTCCTTATTGTATGGCAGTGAAAAAACCAAACGCCGCGCCAACCACGAAGGCGAAGTCAGCCCGATTTCAGTACAGATTGCAGGGGCCGAACCAGCCATGATGGCCGAAGCCGCCAGACACAACGTCGACAATGGCGCACAAATCATCGACATCAATATGGGCTGTCCGGCCAAAAAAATCTGTAACGTGATGGCAGGTTCTGCCCTGCTGCGTGATGAGCCATTGGTCTCACAAATTCTCAGGGCGGTGGTCAATGCCGTTGATGTACCGGTGACCCTCAAAATCCGCACCGGCTGGGACAGACAAAACAAAAACGCGATCCAGATTGCCAGAATGGCCGAGGATCTTGGCGTGCAGGCACTAACTATTCATGGCCGCACCCGTAACGATCTTTATCATGGCGACGCAGAATACGATACGATTGCTGCCGTCAAACAGGCGATCAACATTCCATTGATTGCTAACGGTGACATCACCACGCCAGAAAAAGCCAAATTTGTGCTCGACTACACCAAAGCCGATGCGGTGATGATTGGCCGCGCCGCACAAGGCCGTCCATGGATTTTCCGTGAAACAGAGCATTTCCTGAACACCGGCGAACATATGCTGGCACCCACTGTAGATGAAATTCACCAGGTGATGCTGGAGCATTTGCATGACCTGTATGACTTCTACGGCGACCTCACCGGCATGCGCGTCGCCCGCAAGCATATTTCCTGGTATACCAAAGGCTTGTCAGGCTCGGCTGCTTTCCGCCACAACATGAATACGCTGCAAACCATAGAATTACAATTACAAGCTATTAACGACTTTTTTGCCGAACTCAAAGCGAAGAATGACCGACTGGTCTATGTCGACAACGAGGAGAACGGTGATGAGGAGTTGGCAGCATAATGCAAAACGACAGTAAATTGAGTCTCGCTGTGCGCGAGTCACTGGACGACTATTTCACGCATCTCGATGGGCAACCGCCGCATGCCATCTACGACATGGTGCTGGGTTGTGTCGAAAAACCCATGCTGGAATACGTATTAAACAAGGTCGGTGGCAACCAGAGTAAAGCTGCAGACATGATGGGCATTAACCGCAATACCCTGAGAAAAAAAATGGCCGCCTACGGTCTGGAATAAACTACACCGGGCCTGATGACATTTCATCATCAGGCCTTTTCATTTTCTTTATCACGCAATTCCACTCAAATTCATTATGACGATTAAACGCGCGCTTATCAGTGTTTCCGATAAAACCGGTGTGCTTGAACTGGCACAATCCCTGCACCAGCTTGGTGTAGAAATTCTTTCTACTGGCGGCACCGCCAAACTGTTCCGTGACAACAATATCCCCGTGAAGGAAGTCAGTGACTTTACCGGCTTCCCGGAAATGCTGGATGGCCGCGTCAAAACCTTGCACCCGAAAGTACACGGCGGTTTACTGGGTCGTCGCGATTTGCCTGAACATGTAGCGGCCATGCAACAATATGGCATTGAGAATATCGACCTGCTGGCAGTGAACCTGTATCCGTTTGAAGCGACCGTTGCCAAAGCCAACTGCACATTAGAAGATGCGATTGAAAACATCGATATCGGCGGCCCGGCCATGGTGCGCTCCGCGGCTAAAAACTGGAATGACGTGGCGGTGTTGACCGATGCGGCGCAATACGCTGAAGTCGTCAATGAGCTGAAAGCCAATAACGGTACCGTCTCCAAAGCAACACGCTTTCAATTGTCTGTGGCTGCGTTTAACCGCATTGCACAATATGACGCAGCGATCAGCAACTATCTGTCCGCCATCGACTTTACTGAAACAGAATCCGCTGGCAAGCCAGTGTTGAGCCAGTTCCCTGGCCAGATGAACAGCAATTTTGTCAAAGTGCAGGATCTGCGTTACGGTGAAAACAGCCACCAGCAAGCCGCGTTCTACCGCGACTTGTACCCGGCACCGGGTAGCCTGGCTACTGCGCAACAATTACAAGGTAAAGAGCTCAGTTATAACAATATCGCCGATGCCGATGCCGCCTGGGAAGCCGTAAAATCCTTTACTGGCCCGGCTTGCGTGATTGTGAAACATGCCAACCCATGTGGCGTGGCATTGGGCGCGAACGCGCTGGAAGCCTATAGTAAGGCCTTCAAAACTGACCCAACCTCGGCCTTTGGCGGCATCATCGCCTTTAACAGTACGCTGGATGGTGCAGCTGCCGAAGCCGTTTCCAAGCAATTTGTAGAAGTACTGATCGCACCGGACTTTACACCAGAAGCGCTGGCCATTTTTACGGCCAAAGCCAATGTGCGCGTGTTGAAGATTGCTTTACCGCAAAGCGGCAATACTGCCTGGGAGCAAGGCCGCAACGCGGTTGACTCCAAGCGCGTAGGCTCCGGCATTTTGCTGCAATCTGCCGACAATCACGATTTACAACTGGCCGATATCAAAATCGTCACCAAGCTGCAACCGACCCCGGCACAACTGCAAGACCTGTTGTTTGCCTGGAATGTGGCCAAATATGTAAAATCCAACGCCATCGTTTTCTGTGGCAATGGCATGACCTTGGGCGTGGGCGCTGGCCAGATGAGCCGTGTCGACAGCACCAAGATCGCCGCCATCAAGGCACAAAATGCAGGCTTGAGCCTGCAAGGTTCCGTGGTCGCTTCAGATGCCTTCTTCCCGTTCCGTGACGGCGTCGATGTGTTGGCCGACGCGGGTGCCAGCTGCGTCATTCATCCAGGCGGCAGCATGCGCGACGAAGAAGTGATTGCCGCCGCTGACGAGCGTGGCTTGGCCATGGTAGTGACGGGCATTCGTCATTTCAGACATTAATTCTATAGCCACAGAGGGCTCAGAGCACACAGAGGATTAATGCATCATGCATCTGTGTTTTCTCTGTGGTCTCCGTGCCCTCTGTGGCTTTAACTCAATTAGGTAATACAAAATGAAAATTTTAGTGATTGGTTCTGGCGGTCGTGAGCACGCACTGGCATGGAAAGTGACACAAAACAAAGAAGTCAGCCGTGTGTATGTGGCGCCTGGTAACGCTGGCACGGCCACCAACCCGGATATGGTCAATGTGCCCATCACCAAAATTGACGAACTGGTGAAATTTGCCGAGGACGAGCAAATTGCGCTAACCATCGTTGGCCCGGAAGCGCCATTGTCACAAGGCGTGGTCGATGCTTTCCGCGCGGCGGATTTAAAAATCTTTGGCCCGACCAAAGCGGCAGCACAACTGGAAAGCTCCAAAGACTTCGCCAAGGCGTTTATGGTGCGCCACAACATTCCAACGGCTAAATACCAGACCTTTAGCGATGCAACCCAGGCGCATGCCTATATCGACGCCAACGGCGCACCGATTGTGATCAAGGCCGATGGCCTGGCTGCAGGTAAAGGCGTCGTGGTTGCCATGACACTGGAAGAAGCGCATACCGCGGTGGATGCCATGTTGTCAGACAACAAGCTCGGCGACGCAGGCGCGCGCGTCGTGATTGAAGAGTTTTTAACCGGCGAAGAAGCCAGTTTCATGGTCATGGTCGATGGCAAAAACATCCTGCCTTTGGCCACCAGCCAGGATCACAAACGCCTGCTGGACGCAGACCAGGGTCCGAACACCGGCGGCATGGGCGCTTACTCGCCAGCACCAGTGGTGACCCCAGAGATTCACGCCAAAGCCATGCGCGAAATCATTGTGCCTACGGTAGAAGGCATGGCAAAAGACGGCATTCCCTATACCGGTTTCTTGTATGCCGGTTTGATGATCAGCCCCAGCGGCGAAGTCAAAACACTGGAATTCAATTGCCGCATGGGGGATCCGGAAACCCAACCGATCATGATGCGCCTGAAATCAGACCTGGTGGAACTAGCTGAACATGCCGTGGATGGCACACTGGAGCAGGCCAAAGCCGAATGGGACTGGCGTTTTGCCTTAGGTGTAGTCATGGCGAGTGCACACTATCCTGATACGCCAAGACTGGACGACGAAATTACCGGCCTGCCAAAAGACGTGCAAGACGGCCATGTGTTCCACGCTGGCACCACACTCAAAGATGGCAAGGTGGTCACCAGTGGTGGGCGCGTATTGTGTGTGACCGCATTGGGCGAAACCGTTAAATCTGCGCAGCAGCAAGCGTATAAAGTGCTGGAGAAAATCAAGTTCGACGGCGCGCAATACCGCAAAGACATTGGCTACCGCGCCATCAAGAACTAAGCGCCATTAGAACTCACGACCATGACAGACCAGATCCAGCCTCAAGCCGTTTTTGATTTCCTGCAAGGCTTGCAAGCGCGCATTGTAGAAGCCGTAGAACTCGTTGATGGCAAAAACTTTTTGCAGGACAGCTGGCAACGGCCTGAGGGCGGTGGCGGCAACTCTTGCCTGCTAGAAGGCGGCAACGTTTTTGAACGCGCTGGCGTTGGTTTCTCTCATGTGCTGGGCAATAAACTCCCCCCAGCCGCCAGCGTCGCGCACCCGGAAGCGGCTGGCCGCCCATGGGAGGCCATGGGCGTTTCCCTGGTGTTTCATCCGCACAATCCCTATGTGCCCACAGTGCATATGAACGTACGCTTTTTTGTCGCCAAAGCGCAACAGGCTGGCGAACAGGATATCTGGTGGTTTGGCGGCGGCATGGACCTCACGCCTTATTATGGCTTTGAGGATGACTGCATCCACTTTCACCGCGTGAATAAAGAAGCGTTGGCACCGTTTGGCGCAGACTACTATCGCCACTTTAAAAAAGAATGCGATAGCTACTTCTTCCTCAAGCACCGCAAAGAACCGCGCGGCGTCGGCGGCGTATTTTTTGATGATTTCAGTGAGCTGGGATTTGACAAGAGTTTTGCCTTGCAACGTGCAATAGGCGATGCTTTTATCAATGCCTACTTGCCGATTGTGCAACGCCGCAAAGATACGCCGTATGGTGAGCGCGAACGCGATTTCCAAGCCTACCGCCGTGGCCGCTATGTCGAATTTAACCTGATTTTTGACCGTGGCACCATTTTTGGCCTGCAATCGAATGGCCGTACTGAATCTATCCTGCTGTCTATGCCGCCGATTGTGAAATGGCGCTACGACTGGAAGCCGGAAGCCAATAGCGCAGAAGCCAAATTGTATAGCGACTTTTTGATTGAGAAAGACTGGGTGTAAACATGCAAGTTTCAATAGAAGCCAGACAACAAGCGCAAGCCCTGCTGGACTTTATTGATCACAGCCCCAGCCCCTGGCACGCCGTAGACACGGTAGCCAATCAACTCAAAGCGCATGGCTTTAAACCGCTGCACGAGAGCGAATCCTGGCAATTTCAGGCCGGTGGTAAATATTTTGTCATACGTGATGGCGGCTCTATCATTGCCTTTACGCTCGGCCAACAAGCGATTGCAGACAGCGGTTTTCGCATCGTTGGCGCGCATACTGACTCCCCCGGCTTGCGTCTCAAACCGCAGGCAGCTTATAGCACCGAAGGCGCGGCACAATTAGGGGTAGAAGTCTATGGCGGGCCTATTTTGGCCACGTTTACCGACCGTGATTTAAGCCTGGCCGGACGCGTCGTGATACGTACCGCTGACGGCCTGGACACCCGATTGGTCAGGCTGGACCAACCGCTCGCACGCCTGCCTAACCTGGCGATACACATGAACCGCGAAGTCAATGAAAAAGGCCTGGCGCTTAACAAACAAACCGGCCTGCCGTTGATCTTTGGCCATGCGGCAAATACTGCCGCAGCAAAACAATTACTGACTGAGACCCTCGCGGGCAAACTGGCCATACCAGCAGAGACCATCGCCGGATGGGACCTCGCACTCTATGATACGCAGCGCGGCAGTTTCTGGGGCATAGAACAAGAATTTATCGCCAATAGCCAACTGGATAACCTGGCCTCCTGCCACGCCGCACTTGAGGCGCTGATTAGCAACGAAACACCACAGTCCACGACGATTTGCGCCCTGTTCGACCACGAAGAGGTTGGCTCAGAAAGCGCCACCGGCGCCGGTGGCAGCTTTTTGCTCGATGTGATCAACCGTATTTGTTTATCCTCAGGCCTGACGCAAGAAGACCAGCTGCGCAGTTTTGCCAATAGTTTCTTCATCAGTGCCGATATGGCGCATGCGTTTCACCCGAATCATGCTGGCAGCTACGAGCCTTGTCATCATGTACACATCAATCAAGGGCCGGTGATCAAAACCAACGCCAACCAGCGCTACAGCACCAATGCCGTCACTGCCGCGCGCTTTATCCAGCTATGTGAGCAAGCACAGGTGCCGCACCAGCAATATGCACACCGCACTGACTTGGGTTGCGGCAGTACCATAGGCCCCATCATGGCGGCACAACTGGGCATTGCCACGGTAGATGTCGGTAACCCGATGTGGGCCATGCACAGCATCCGCGAAAGCGCAGGCGTGCTTGACCATCGCTATATGATTGCCACATTGCAGCAACATTACGCCAGCTAATTTCTCTCCAGCATTGACGCTGGTACAACGATTGCTTTACCCTAGGCGGATAAGGGGAGAATCAATCAATGTTAGAACAATTATTGCGCAAAAAACCAATCCAACCACATGCGCACACCGGCCTGAGAAAATGTTTAACCGCCTTTGACCTGGCCTTATTAGGTATAGGCGGTGCCATCGGCACCGGTATCTTCGTACTCACCGGCATTGCCGCCGCCACGCAATCAGGCCCTGCCGTCGTACTATCCTTCATTATTGCCGCTATTGCTGCGGGTTTTGCCGCCCTCTCTTATGCCGAGTTATCGTCGTCCATAGGTGGCTCTGGCAGCGCCTATGGCTATAGCTATGTGGCATTTGGTGAGTTTGCCGCCTGGATGATGGGCTGGATGCTGCTACTCGAATATGGCGTCGGTGCCGCCGCCGTAGCCAATGGCTGGTCGGGCTATTTTGTAAACACCTTGAGTAACCTCGGCTGGCAAATGCCAGAACACCTCACCAAAGCACCCATCCTTGGCGGCTCGATCAACCTGCCTGCCTTTGCCATTATCTGGATATTGACCTTGCTGCTCATGGTCGGCGTCAAGGAAAGTGCCCGCGCCAACAACATCATGGTGATTATCAAACTTTCCACCATTGCCATTTTCCTGGCCTTATCTGTTGGTCATATCAGCACCGCCAACTGGCAACCATTTATGCCATTCGGCTGGTTTGAAACCTTAGACAATGGCAAGAATATTGGTGTACTGGCCGGCGCCTCGCTGGTATTTTTTGCCTATTTTGGCTTTGATGCCGTGTCTACTGCCGCCGAAGAGTGCCAGCAACCGCAACGCGACCTGCCTATCGGCCTGATTGCTTCGCTGACCTTTTGCACCATCATTTATATCATTGTGTCTGGCACGCTCACCGGCGTGATTCCCTATACCGAGCTCAACACGTCTTCCCCGGTGGCTTACGCGCTGACCAAGCTAGGTTATACCTGGTCATCGACACTGGTCGCCACTGGCGTACTGGCCGGGCTTATTACTGTATTGCTGGTGCTGCTCTATGGCCTGACCCGCATTTTATTTGCCATGAGCCGCGACGGTTTGATTTCACCTGTGTTTTCAGCAGTGAACCCCGAACGCCAAACCCCCAGCAAAATCATCCTGATGTGCGGCATCGTGGTGTCTATCGTCGCTGGCTTTATTCCACTGGGTGAATTGGCCGAAACCGTCAATATTGGCACCCTGGCTAGTTTTATCATGGTGTGCTTTGGTGTCATGCGCTTACGCAAAACCCACCCCGAACTTGCACGCCCGTTTAAGAACCCGTTTAACCCACTGATTCCGGTCGGCGGCATTATCTCGTGCGCGGCACTGATGTCCTTTTTACCGGCAGAGACCTGGCACCGCTTTATCTCCTGGGCCGTCATCGGCGTGATTTTTTACTTTGTTTACTCGCTGAGACATAGTAAGTTACGCGCATAAACAGCAATAAAAAAAGCCGACTGATCAGTCGGCTTTTTCGTATCACAGCAAAGCTGGAATTACAGAGACAACACCCAGTCAACGATGGTTTTGATGTCTTCGTCTTTCACTTGTGGGCTGTTTGCAGGCATAGGGATATTACCCCAAACACCAGCACCACCTTTTTTCACTTTTTCAATCAGCTTGGCTTCAGCTGTTTTGTCGCCTTTGTATTTTGCTGCAACATCTTTGTATGCAGGGCCTAATACTTTGGCATCAACACTATGACATGCCAGGCAACCACTTTTTTGTGCCAGTGCTTTAGCTGCAGCGGCGTCAACAGCGTGTGCTGAACCTGCCATCAACAAAGTCGCTGCTGCGATTGCGGATAATAAAACTTTCATGCGATCTCCTTGAATATCCTCTAAACAAATAGAACCCCGTAATGCAATTCTCATGCATGTGGCATATTACCTGACCAGACAAAATCTACAATAGAAAAACCGTTAAAACCAACGGTGATTCACATAATTTCAACCGGTTTGGCGTTTTGCCAACAAGCTAAAAACGCACGTGCAACGCTACGGTTGACACGCGTCACAATAACGTTACAAGGTCTCGATCGAGTATTCCGCACTGAGGACATGCTTACGTCCCGGGTTAATCACCACCATGTTATCCATGGCGTTGGTCGTTTCCACACAAATGGTTTTACGCCACTCTTCGCCGACCCCCATATCGCCCATGGCGCCGGCTTTTTCGGCGCCCGGATTCCACACGACGGTGGTATCACTGCCAGATTTGGAGACATGGATAATACGGTTGAAGCCGCTGTCATGAATGGCACAATCAGAACTGTGATGCACATAGACACGGTCATACTCTTTACCGTCAAATGTCAGTGCATTGTGCTCCACGTTGCGCTCGTACTTGAGTAACTTATCCAGGTAGACCAGGTCTTGCATGCCAGTGATTTTAACGTTCGATAAATCGCTGACATTAAAGTAAGTGTGAAACGCTTCACTGATCACAAACGGATGCTCCGCCAGATTGGTGGTGGCCAGGTCAATACGCAAACGGCGACCGATAGTGATCGTCAAGGTCAGCTCATAGGGGTAAGACAGTTGACGCTGGGCTTCTGGGGTTTGCTGCATTTCAAGAATAATGCGCGTGGCACCGGTAGGCGTTGCGTCAATATCCATTACGCGCCAGGGAATTACGCGCGCAAAGCCGTGCGGACACAGCGTGCTGTCAGTGGGGTGTGCGCCAAACCATGGCCAGCAGATAGGTGTACCACCACGGATGGAGCGGCCTTTGACATAGCGCGCATTGCTGGAGAGCCATAACACCGGATTAGCCAGGAACTTGGGTTGCCACTGCATGACATGCGCGCCTTGCAAGGCAATCTTGCCGGTCGCCAGCGGGTTATCAATTTCCAAATACTGCAAACCATTTTCGTCCTGCCATTGGGTGACATGCGCGTGCAAAGTCATGCGCTTGGTCATTTCCATACTGTTGGCCAGGATACTACATTCGTCGCTCATTACTTCCCTCTCTCAATCTGCGCTACATCACGCACCGCACCTTTGGCAGCGCTGGTACTCATGGCGGCATAGGCGCGCAAAGCTGGCGAAACAACACGCTCACGATTCAATGGCTTCCAGGCATCCCGGCCTTTGGCATCCATCTGGCCGCGGCGATGTGCCATTTCCTCGTCACTAATCACCAGGTGTATCGTCCGGTTCGGGATATCGATCTCGATGGCATCGCCTTCTTGCACCAGGCCAATCGCACCACCTTCAGCCGCTTCCGGCGACGCATGACCGATACTCAAACCGGAGGTCCCGCCTGAAAAACGGCCATCCGTAAGCAAGGCACAAGCTTTGCCCAGGCCTTTGGATTTCAGGTACGAAGTGGGGTACAGCATCTCTTGCATGCCAGGCCCACCGCGTGGACCTTCATAACGAATCACCACCACATCACCGGCGACGATTTCATCATTCAAAATGCTTTCTACTGCGGCATCCTGACTCTCGAACACACGGGCGCGGCCGTTAAATTTAAGAATGCTGTCATCCACACCTGCCGTTTTGACAATACAGCCATCCAGTGCAATATTGCCGTAGAGCACGGCCAAACCACCATCTTGTGAGTAAGCATGCGCTTTGTTACGGATGCAACCATTTTCGCGGTCATCATCCAGCTCAGGCCATAACATACTCTGGCTAAAGGCAATCGTGGTCGCAACGCCACCAGGCGCGGCACGGAAAAACTTTTTCACTTCTTCATCTTGCGTGGTCACGATATCCCATTTGGCCAGCGCATCGCCCATACTAGGACTATGAACGGTTGGCACATCAGTATGGATGACACCGGCACGATTGAGTTCCGCTAAAATGCCCATCACACCACCGGCACGATGCACATCTTCCATATGATATTTGCTGGTTGCCGGGGCAACTTTAGACACGCAAGGCACCTGGCGTGAAATACGGTCTATGTCTTTCATGGTGAAATCCACACCCGCTTCATGCGCAGCGGCCAGCAAATGCAGCACGGTATTGGTTGAACCGCCCATGGCCACATCCAGACTCATGGCATTTTCAAATGCCTGCATGGTCGCAATGCTACGCGGCAATACGCTGTAATCATCTTGCTCATAATGGCGCTTGGCCAGCTCCACAATCAGGCGGCCTGCCTGCAAAAACAACTGCTTACGCGCAGCATGCGTCGCCAGCGTAGAACCGTTACCTGGCAAGCTTAAGCCCAGCGCCTCGGTCAGGCAGTTCATGGAGTTGGCCGTAAACATACCTGAACAGGAACCACAGGTAGGACAGGCGGAGCGCTCGATCTCAGCCACTTCAGCATCGCTGACATGGCTATCAGCCGCTTCTACCATGGCATCCACCAGGTCCAGCTTGCGCACATTGCCTTGCCAGTTCACTTTGCCAGCTTCCATCGGGCCGCCAGACACGAACACCACCGGGATATTCAGGCGCAGTGCCGCCATCAGCATACCGGGGGTGATTTTGTCGCAGTTGGAAATACACACCAGCGCATCAGCACAGTGGGCGTTGACCATGTATTCCACGCTGTCAGCAATCAGGTCACGGCTAGGCAAGCTATACAGCATGCCGCTATGGCCCATAGCAATACCGTCATCCACGGCAATGGTATTAAACTCTTTGGCAACCCCGCCCGCCTTCTCGATCTCACGGGCGACCAGTTGGCCCATATCTTTTAAATGGACATGACCTGGCACAAATTGCGTGAACGAGTTGGCCACCGCAATAATCGGTTTGGAGAAGTCTTCATCTTTCATACCGGTGGCACGCCACAACGCGCGAGCACCAGCCATGTTACGACCTTGCGTGGTCGTGTGAGAACGGTATTTAGGCATGAGAAACACTAGGATTGTCGTTAAAATCTTATTTTAACTGAATCCGCAGCCGCATGCGCGCCTGAAACAGGTTTGTTACATTCAGGCAACCTTTAAGGAGTGATTACCTAACAGCAGCGCTTCACACCCATCCACTTTTGGTCTTGCCACTGTTTAAAGAATTCGGCGCGTGAAAGCGGCGCATGCACCCCTGGCTGCCCGGTGTGCACGTCTGCATAATGCGCCAGATAACGCTCATAGGCATCATCGCCGGATAGCTGGCGCACCCGCTGCCAGGCTTGTTTTAACAAATACGCACGCATTTGCCTCTCCTTACACCAAGCGCGAGGCAACATAAGCGGCCTCGCTCGACGGCCTGACTGGCTGCCCGGCAAAATAACGGCGGCTCATTCTGGCCATATCCAGCACTACGACCCACAGCATGGACACGAAAAATAACGTTAACCAGGCATCCAGTTGCTGGTTAAAAATTAATTGTGGCGCCACGGCCGCTTTTTCTGGTGGCAATACGCCACTCGCCAATTTTTGCGACAAATCATTGGCGGCGGCAAAAAAGCCTACGCGGATGTCACTACTGAAGACTTTTTCATAGGCCGCCGTCGTGGTGATTGCCAATAGCCAGATCAATGGCAAACCAGTGATCCATGCCTTGCTTACTTTACCGGATTTAATCAATACACCGGTTGCAACGGAGAGTGCAATCGCAGCCAGCATCTGGTTGGCAATGCCAAACAGGGGCCACAGGATATTGACGCCACCGTTCGGGTCAATGACGCCGATATAAAGGAAATAGCCCCAGCCAGCTACCACCAGTGCACTGGTAAGAATCACCGAAGGCGTGTAAGAGGTCTCACCCAGCTTGGGATGCAGGTTACCCAACATATCCTGCAGCATAAAGCGACCCACACGCGTACCAGCATCCAATGTGGTGAGAATAAAAATGGCTTCGAACATAATGGCAAAGTGATACCACAATGCCAGCAAATGCTCACCAAACACCGTCCCCAGAATACTGGCCATGCCTACGGCAAGGCTGGGTGCACCACCCGTGCGGGCAAACAAGGTGCTTTCGCCCATGGCACTGGCTAAGTGTTGCATCTGCTCCACGGTCACCTGATAACCCCAGCTACTGATGGCATTCACGGCATCCAGCGCTTCTTTACCTACTACCCCGGCCGGACTGTTAATGGCGAAATAGACGCCAGGCTCCAGCACCGTGGCGGCGATCATGGCCATGATCGCGACAAAGCTTTCCAGCAACATGGCGCCATAGCCGATCATGCGGATATCACCTTCACTGGTGATCAACTTGGGTGTGGTACCACTGGCGATCAAGGCATGAAAACCAGAAATCGCACCGCAGGCAATGGTGATAAACACAAACGGGAAGAGTTTGCCGCCAAAAATCGGGCCAGTGCCATCAATAAAAGGCGTGATGGCAGGCATATGGATTTCCGGCCGCAACCATAAAATCGCAATCGCCAGCATCAATACCGTGCCCAGCTTCATGAATGTGGACAAGTAATCACGCGGTGCCAGCAACAACCAGACTGGTAACACCGCCGCCGCAAAACCATAGACAATCACACCAAACGCCAGCGGCAAACCTTCATGATCAAACAGTGCACCAAGCACAGGGTGGTGATCTACCCAACCACCAAAGACCACTGATGCCAACAATAAAATCACACCCAGCAATGAGGCCTCAAGCACGCGACCAGGACGCAGGTAGCGCATATACACGCCGACCAGCATGGCAATCGGAATCGTAGCCGCCACGGTGGACGTCCCCCACGGACTATGTTTCATGGCATTCACCACGACCAGGCCGAGCACGGCGATCAGGATAATCATGATCAGGAAAGTGCCTATCATGGCCGCCGTGCCACCAATGGCGCCAATTTCGTCACGCGCCATCTGCCCCAGGCTGCGGCCATTGCGGCGTGTAGACAAAAACAGCGTGACCATATCTTGCACAGCGCCGCCCAGCACCGCACCAATCAATATCCATAAGGTGCCTGGCAGGTAACCGAATTGCGCCGCCAGGGTTGGCCCGACCAATGGCCCAGGCCCGGCAATCGCGGCAAAATGATGGCCGAACACCACCCAGCGATTGGTCGGCACATAATCGCGCCCATTGTTTAAGCGCTCCGCTGGTGTCGCCCGCGTGGCATCAATCGCCAGCACATTGGCGGCAATCCAGGCCGAGTAAAAGCGATAAGCGATCAAATACACACACACTGCGGCCGTAATAAGCCACAGTGCATTTAATGTCTCCCCGCGCGCCATGGCCACATGCGCCAGCGCAGCTGCCCCCAACAAGGCCAAACCGGCCCAGCCTGCACGACTCCAAAAAGCTTTCATAATGATGGAATTCTTTCCTGTTTTTTTAATGATTTGCACTGTAACAAAAAGGCTCTCCGTGCGCAAAAACAGCATTGCCTGCTAACATCTGTTGCTGTGGTGCAACGGCACTGCTGTGGTGCACAAACATCACCAAGCTCACGCGTACACCACCATCCAAATCAGGATAATTATTGTTTAAAATCATCACATTAACAAAAACTCACCCATTGGCATGCAGATTGCTAAACCGTAATAGCACCTTCTTCCATGATTAAGCAATGAGACCCGCAGCCCCCAACATGTCAGCTTCAGCTTTCTCCAGACCGCACATCATCCTGAGCACAGAAGACCAGAAACTGGTCGACTCTGCCAAAGAGATTTTGATGCATCAGCGCGACCTGAGTGAAGAACAAGCGTATTCTTTATTGTCCGAGATGGCAGATAAGCGTAAAACAGGCATGGCCGACATTTCACTGCAATTAATCAATATCACCAAACGATTGACGGTTTAAAGCTGCCCGCTCACCGCCCTTCTCACAAACCTCCAATATTTTTTTGCGAGCTCTTGCAGGAAAAAAGAGTTTCGGTATAATGCGGCCTTCGTTGCAAGGCACGGGTGCTTAGCTCAGTTGGTAGAGCGTCGCCCTTACAAGGCGAATGTCAGCGGTTCGACCCCGTTAGCACCCACCACCTCCCTGCCTGCACATCTCAAATCAATCCCCGCTCACTAAACGAAAACGTTTCCTGCCTGGCCACAATAATGTGATCAAGCACCTTGATATCCACCAGGTTTAAAGCGTCTTTCAAACTGATGGTCAATTGCTCATCAGCACGACTAGGCGCAGCAGTGCCGCCAGGATGGTTGTGACTCAAGATCAGGGCCGCCGCGTTTAAGGCCAGCGCGCGCTTCACGACTTCTCGCGGATAGACACTGGTTTGCATCAAACTGCCTTCAAACAAGGTTTCATAGGCAATCAGGCGATTCTGCGCATCCAGAAACATAATGCCAAACACCTCACGTTGCAGGTGCGCCAATTGCAACTGCAAATAGTCTTTGACCTGACTGGGCGAGCGAAAACTATCTTTTTGCTGCAAAGTTTCGCCCAGCGCACGCTTGCTCATCTCAAGCACGGCCTGCAGCTGGCAATATTTGCTCACCCCCATGCCAGGCACCGCCGTCATCTGCTGAACATCCGCCGAAAACACACCATTCAGGCTATGAAAATGCTGCAAAAGATCACGCGCCAGATCCACAGCGGTTTTGCCTGCCATGCCAACACGCAGGAAAATGGCCAGCAACTCCGCGTCAGACAAGGCTGCGGCACCCGCACGCAATAGCTTCTCGCGTGGTCGTTCCTGTTCTGGCCAATCGGTGATTGCCATCGCGCCTCCCGTTTACTTTGACCAGCCAATTTCACGCGCGGTTGGCCTACCGATCACCACGGCGTCCAGGTCTTTGGCCATGCTCGCTTTTTGTGCGGTTTGCGGCACCTTGCCTGCCATCACTTCGGCCATGACCTGCGGATAAAGCGGTTGCGCATAAGGCTCGGCATATCCTTGCGGGAACACAGGTAGGCTGGTATTCAAATCATATTTATCCGAGGCACTCAAGGTATGCAGCAATTCATGGCTGATAATGACGGCATTGGTGGCATGCTGACTGTTCTCGGCAAACAGATTGACGCGGCCAATGCGGCCTTTGTGCAAAGCGGTGGAGTGTAATAAACGGCGATGCTGCGCCGGATCGTGATATAGCAGATACAGTTTGATATCAACAGGCACACCCACCTCCGGCTGATGGCCCCAGCTAAACCACCTGAACTTGAGGCTCCACAGGATGATATCCAGTAACTGGCCGTTGACCGCTGGTGGCGCTGGCGGGATATCGTGAATTTCAGGGCCCAAGTAAATTGTCACCGGGCGACGCAAAGGCAGATGGTATTTCAAGGCTTCGCGCGAGAAAAACTGCGCAATCATGTCGAAATCCTGCGCACGCAAACTGGCAATATAGGCATCCACCACAGGCGTACCATCGGCATTGATCGGGTACACCGCTACATTCAAGGGCTTGCGCCATTGCAAGGTTTGATACTCTTGCCACAGCTGCATCAATGCAGTCAGCACCACAACCACCCAGAAAAGAATCCTGACTAACTTTATCATGCGCCCCACCTCATTGATGACTCAATGTTAACATTTTTAAAGAAAATGCCACATAGCCGAGAAATGGCAATTGCAGACGCTTTACAGTTAAAATGCAGCCATGATTCCAACGCACTCACATTCTCGTCATCTACTGCTAGGCGTGACTGGCGGCATTGCCGCCTACAAGACGGCAGAACTGGTTCGCTTACTGGTCAAACAAGGCCATAGCGTACAAGTGGTGATGACAGAAGCAGCGACCCACTTCATCACCCCCACAACATTACAGGCGCTGTCCGGCAACCCGGTGTTTGTCGATAGCTGGGATCAACGTATTCCCAACGGCATGCCACACATAGAGCTCAGCCGCAAAGCGGATGCGATTTTAGTGGCGCCTGCCAGTGCAGACTTTATCGCCAAACTGGCACATGGTTTTGCCAACGACTTGCTCTCCACATTATGCCTTGCACGTGAGTGCCCACTTCTGGTCGCGCCAGCAATGAACCGGCAAATGTGGGAGAACCCGGCGACACAGCGTAACATCGTGCAATTGCAACAGGACAGCATCACCACATTAGGCCCCGATAGCGGCGAGCAGGCTTGCGGTGAGGTGGGCCAAGGGCGGATGCTGGAACCAGAAGACTTGCTGGAAGCGTTAAACAGCTTTTTTACGCCTAAGCTGTTAGCAGGCAAAAAAATCATGATCACGGCGGGTGCCACACTGGAAAAACTGGACCCGGTACGCGGCCTCACCAACCTGAGCAGCGGAAAAATGGGCTATGCCCTGGCGCAGGTCGCTATGCGCATGGGCGCAGAAGTCACCTTGGTGCACGGCCACGCCAGTGCCACGCGCCCGGCAACCAGCCACGCCTACTTTGCCAGCAGCGCGCAGGACATGTACCAAACCGTGATGCAACATATTGCCAGCCAGGACATATTTATAGGTGTCGCTGCCGTTGCTGACTACAGACCGGATGTTTCTGCTGAGCAAAAAATCAAAAAAAGTGAGGAAACACTTACGGTTAACCTCATAAAGAACAAAGACATTCTGGCGGATGTCGCCTCTTTACCCAACCCACCCTATTGCGTCGGCTTTGCGGCAGAAACAGAACAAGTGCTTGATTATGCCAAGCAAAAAAGACTGGCAAAACGCATCCCCATGATCGTGGCCAATCACGCCAATAGTGCCATGGGCAGTGATCAAAATGCAGTCACCATCATAGACGCATCTGGTGAATATGCATTCGACAGCGACGACAAAATTAACATTGCATTCGAACTCTTAACGCACCTTAAAAGCCAATTTGATTAACGCCAATTAAATCGGTGATTCTCAGTATTTTCATGAAAATACTGAGCCGCCCAAGCTTACACTCAGCTTACAATCGCGCAGTCTATTTTTAGCACTGAGAATTACAATGCGCGCACCTCGTTTTACGCCCTTATACATCGCCCTTTCTGCTGCCTTTGGCAATATGCCACAAGCCATGGCGGACGAAGAAAAAACCCTCACACTTTCGCCAGTCGTTGTCACAGCTACCCGTCAGGCACAAAACAGCTTTGACTTGCCGGTGGCCATTGATGTGGTCAGTGAAAAAGACATCAAACAAGGGCAATTGCAAATGCAATTATCCGAAAGCTTGATTCGGGTACCCGGTCTGACCGCTCAAAGCCGTAATCAACAAGCACAAGACCCACAAATATCCAGCCGGGGCTTTGGCTCACGCTCTTCTTTTGGAGTACGCGGCATCCGCCTGTATGTTGATGGCATTCCATTGACCATGCCAGACGGCCAAGGCCAACCCGGCGTTGTTGACCTATCATCCATCAAAAACATTGAGGTCATGCGTGGCCCGTTTTCTTCACTGTACGGCAACTCCTCTGGCGGCGTGATTCAAATGTTCACCAAAGACGCACCCGCCACACCAACCATCAGTGCTACATCCATGTTTGGCAGTTACGATACCAAGCGTAATGTACTTGAAGCTGCGGGTCGCTCTGAAGAAATGGAATACATGCTTAATGTTTCCAACTTTGAATCTGCAGGCTATCGCGACCACAGTAGCAGCAATAAAAAAATGGGTACTGCCCAATTTAAATTTCATCTCAGCCCAGACACAAAATTGACAACCCTAGTCAACTGGTTTGAACAAGACGCCCAAGACCCTCTCGGGCTCACAAGAACGGATATTGCAACAGACAGAAAAGGGGTAGTATCGGCCGCAAATAATGCCAATACCCGCGTATCAAGAAATCATACTCAAGTTGGCTTTAATCTAGAGCATGCCATTAACGAAACAAACAAGCTATCTTTTGTGCCCTATGTAGGAACCCGGAATAACTCTCAAATTTTACCGTACAACCCAACTGGCACTAATGCCAGAACCAGCAAGATTGCTAGAGACTTTTACGGGACTGACCTTCATTGGGATAATAATGGTGAAATTCTTGGAAAAAAATACAGCCTGACTTTCGGTATTAACTATGGAAAATCCGAAGATAACCGCTTGGATGTAAACACTCAAATTGCAGGCGCGCCAGCCAATGTAACTAATCGTGATGAAGTCAATATTTCGACAAACTACGATCGTTATGTACAAGCCATGCTCGCTGCAACCGACACTGTAGACATTCACGCTGGATTAAGAAGGACCAAAGTCAGACTACAAGTTCAAGATAACTTTATTGCTGGCTTTGGTGACAACAGCGGCTCAGTCTCATACAACAAAACAAACCCTGTCATAGGTGCTACCTGGAAAGTCACTCCGGCATTTAATTTGTACGCCAACTATGGGCGAGGTTTTGAAACACCCTCCTTTATTGAAGCCGCTTACAACTCAACTACGAGTGGTGCTACGCCCAATTTAAGCTTAAAGCCAAGCACTAGCGAAAACTTTGAGATTGGCAGCAAAGCGTACCTGACTGACGACACCAAAGCAAACCTCACGTTGTTTTACATTAAGACAAAAGATGAGATTGTGGTCAGTCAAATTGACTTCGCCAACAGAGGCATTTACACCAATGCTAATGCCTCTATTAGAAAAGGGGCTGAGTTTTCTCTCGAATCAGACTTTGATCACAACATTTCAACCTATTTAGCATACACCTTACTGAGCGCAAAGTTTGACTCTGCTTATACGAGCGCAAACGGGTTAATTGAATCCGGCAACCGCATTCCCGGCACCTATAGCAATCAGCTCTATGGCGAAGTACGTTGGAAATATGAACCTCTAGGCTTCCACACAGCGCTTGAAACACGCTACAACAGCAAAGTTTATGTTAACGACATAAACACTGACGCAGCATCGTCATACACAATATTTAATGTACGCGCAGGATTTGAGCAAACACTTAACAACTGGGTGTTAAAAGAATACGTTCGTGTTGAAAACCTAACTGACAAAGAATATATCGGCTCAGTGCGCGTCAATGATTCCAACAGTCGATTTTTTGAAGCAGCCGCGACTAGAAACTACTTACTAGGCTTAAGTGCTCAATATAAATTCTAGACTTTAGAAATCACTCCCAAGCCAGCACTAGCTGGCTTTTTTATTATGGCTGCTTATCGCGCGTAGTGATTTTCGGCCATATTTCGTGTTTAATAGCGCAATATTTTTCTGGAGCATGCAGCATGTCGATTACCGTAGACCTCAAGATTCTTGACCCCCGCCTGCATCACATGATGCCCAACTATGCGACACCTGGCTCTGCTGGCCTGGATTTACGTGCCTGTATTGAGCATACACAAACCATACAGCCGGGCGAGACCATCATGATTCCAACCGGCATGGCGATTCATATCGACAATGCTTATTATGCCGCCATGATTCTGCCGCGCTCTGGCTTGGGTCATAAGCACGGCATCGTGCTTGGCAACCTGGTGGGACTGATTGATTCGGACTATCAGGGGCAATTGCTGGTTTCTTGCTGGAACCGCAGCAAAGAGCCGTTTATCCTAAACCCGATGGAACGTGTCGCGCAGATGGTGATTGTGCCTGTAGTACAGGCAGATTTTCATATTGTGGACGAATTCACCAGCAGCGAACGGGGCGAAGGTGGCTTTGGCAGCACGGGCAAGCACTAATTGTTTGAAAAATTACAATAATCGCTTGATTTGTGTATCCGATTCAATCTATAATCTCGCTCTTTCTGAAAAGATAAAAGTATTTGGAGATAACCATGGCACGTGTATGTCAGGTAACCGGTAAAAAACCAATGGTGGGCAACAATGTTTCTCACGCACAAAACAAAACAAGACGTCGTTTCTTGCCTAACTTGCAAAACCGTAAGTTTTGGGTTGAG